>ERZ1034915.1008-NODE-1008-length-16749-cov-6.078951_pt1 | contig 16749 bp, 15 predicted proteins | sample MGYA00520592_ERZ1034915 | MGnify/ENA primary metagenome ERZ1034915 (study PRJEB33766, sample SAMN09781787) | gut metagenome | biome: gut microbiome | host: Homo sapiens | place: Madagascar | study: EMG produced TPA metagenomics assembly of the PRJNA485056 data... | reverse complement strand
CGGTCTGGGGGACCGGGGGGCGAAGCGCCCCCGGCCGCCGGAGGCATTCCCGAATGGGGGAGGCCGTCGGAGGCATTTCCGAATAGGGGAGGCCGCCGGAGGCAAGCGTCAGCGGCGGGCGATGGAGCCGCGGTCGGTGATCCGGTAGGGGATCGGGCGGTGCGGCGGCGGCTCGGAGGAGTGGCGAAGCTGGCGGATCAGAGCACCCACGGTTTCGGCGGCGGCGGCGGCGGGATCGAAATCGATGATCGAGCAGGGCGGTTCGCTGGGGATCGCCAGCGAGTTGGAACCGTGTACCAGCAGCGATACGTCGCCGGGAATGTGCAGCCGGGCACGGCGCAGCGCGGTGAAGAGCTGGTCGAGGCACCAGGAGTTCAGAGCGAAGATCACATCGGGCCGCTCGGCGGAGCGGAGCTTTTCCGTCAGTTCTCCGGTGAGAGAGTCAAAGGGAGCGATCAGCCGGGAGCATTCGATTCCGGCTGCTGCGGCGGCACGGTCGAGGGGGGCGCGGAACTCGCCGTCGACCCGTTCGGCGTCGGCCCCGGCTCCAGTGACCAGCAGGCGTCGGAATCCGCGCCGGTGAAAGAGGCGGACCATCTGTCCGGCGGCCCCGTCGAAATCCGGTTTCAGGACCGGATAGGGGGCGCGGTCGGTATGCAGCCCCGCGACCGGAATCTGCGCGTCGCGGAATTGTTTCAGCGTGGCGGCGGCGGGCACTTGAAAGACGATGACCGCGTCCACTCCGGCTTCCAGCAATGGGGCCGGATCGTCTCCGGTCAGCAGCGCGAGGTATCCGGCGGCTTCGACGGCGCGGTGCAGTTCGATCAGCATCTGGCCGGTTTTCAGCCGGTTGTCGAGCGGGGCTTCGGCGATCATGATGCCGAAGAGACAGCGGCGGAAGAGGCGGATCTGCTCGGGACGGTCCGGGAGGCGCAGCACGAAGGTGCCGCTGCCCCGCTTGCGCTCGATATATCCGGCCTGTTCCAGCGGCGCGAATGCCTTGCGGGCGGTGACCGCCGTGACGCCGAACCGGCGCGCCGCGTCGTTTTCGGAATGGAACCGGTCGCCGGGGGCGAAGCGCCCGCCGGAAAGCTCCTGACGGAGCCATCCTTCGATTTCCTGATATTTGAGCATGCGCGGCATGGTTGTTTCTCCGGGTTGATGCGCGTAATATAAGGGGAAAAGAGGGAAAATGCAATTTTTTCCGCGCCGTGCCCTTGCTTTTTGGAGGAGATTGGAGTATAATTCTATATAAACATATAGAACTATGCCGCGCATCGCCGTCGGTTTCCGGTGCTGTGATCAAGGGATTTCCGCCGGAGCGGTGAAAGCGGGCACGGGAAAAATACGGAGAAAGCAAAATGGAAATCGAACGTCTGCGCGGCCTGATCGCCGCGCCGCACACCCCGTTCGACCGGAACGGCATGGTGGCGTACCCGGTGATCCGGCAACAGGTGGAACTGCTTCTGGAACAGGGAGTGACCGGCGCTTACATCAGCGGAACGACCGGGGAAGGGGTCTCCTGCAGCGTCGAGGAGCGGCTGAAGGTGATGGATGCGTGGAGCGAGGCTTCCGCCGGGCGGCTGAAACTGATCGTGCATATCGGGGCGCTGTCGATCCGGGATGTGGAAACGCTGGGGCGCCATGCGAACGAACTGCGGGTACACGCGACTTCGGTGGTGCCGCCGAACTATTTCAAACCGGCTTCGCTGGCGTCGCTGGTGCGGTTCTGCGCGCTGGCGGCGGCGACGGCCCCGGACACCGCGTTTTATTATTATCACACGGTGATGTCCGGCGTGACTTTCCCGATGGACAAATTTCTGGAGGCGGCGGACGGGGTGATTCCGAACCTCGCGGGCATCAAGTTCAACAGCCCCGACCTCTATATGTACCAGAACTGCCGCCACGCCTGCGGCGGCAGGTACGACATCGTCTACGGTGTCGACGAGTTTTTCGCCGGGGCGCTGGCGCTGGGGGCGGAGTGCTTCATCGGCAGCACCTACAACTATATGGCGCCGACCTATCTGGAGGTGTGGGAGGCGTTCCGCAGGGGGGATATGGCTGGAGTCGACCGGGGGATGCGCAAGGCGTGCCTCGGCGTGGACATCCTGGTGAAGCACGGCGGCGTGGCGGCGGGCAAGGCGATGATGCTGGCGCACGGCGTCGACTGCGGCGATCCGCGTCCGCCGCTGGACAGACTGGACGACGCGACCAAGCGGCGGATCGTGGAGGAATTCAGGCGGATTGTCGCGCGCTGAGCCGGTGCTGCCGGCGGCGGGTCGATTTCCCGGATAATTTCGCCGCCGGCATGGAATCGGCATTTGCCTGTGATATATTAACTCCCGAACCCGCGAAACGGGTGAAAGGAGAAACTGTTATGCCGCATGAAACGCAGGCTGGCAATCGGAATCCGTTCTGCCGACTGTATGGTGGAAATCCAAAATTCCGGAGCTGGTCTGCTGTAATTCTATATCTTTAGCTGATTGGGAGTTATTGAAAATTAATGCCGTCAGCATCTTTTGTGACTACGCATACTTCTATGATTGCCCATAAAGATGTAATAAGAAGAAATAAAATAGTCCATCCAAGGAAAATTGTAATCAATAATTGAGCCAAACCACGTCCTTGATATCCGGCATAGAAATTGTGGACGCCTAATGCACCTAAAAAGATTCCTAGTAAAATATAACTTGTTCGATTTTTGGGAATATGAACAGTTGGCCTTCCTGAATCTAAGGTAATATTTATTTCTCGTCCTTGTGTGTTTTGTTGTTTCTCCAACATTATCAAGACCGGGTCTATTGCTTCACGGCAAAATGGACATTTTTTTGCACGAATGTTTATTTTTTGTGCACAAAATGGACATTCCTTTACTTCATTCTGAGTTTCTTCCAAGATGATGAGTTTCCTTGTGTTATTTGTTTTTCAGTTAATATGATGAGGGCAATAAAGAAAATAATAATACTAATATTTTGAGCCGGTGAAAGAATGGAATAACCTATTGTTCCTCGATTATCTCCTCTTAAAAACTCAAAGAAGAACCGTCCTGATGGCATCATTATTAAATACCATAATGCCCTATCTTGAAAGCGTGTTTTCTTGAATAAAATGTAGAATATAATGAGAAGATAGCAACTTTCGAGTAGTTGTATTGGAAATAAGTAAGTGCTGCCATATTTTATATATGGCAGACTGCCAGCAGGATATTGTACTCCCCAGTTGCAAGGAATACCGTAACAACAACCCCCTAAAAAACAGCCGATTCTTCCAAATGCTTGTGCAATAGAAAAGGTTGGAAGAAAACAATTCAAAAGAAAGCATGATGATATATTGAGCAGTTTTGAATATGCAAGATAAAATATGATTGTTCCCAGTAACCATCCGTAAAAGGTGACTCCAAAACCATATGGACGAAATACGGCTTGTATTCCACCCCGAAAAATAACATCAGAAAAATAACCAGTAACACAGCCGAAAAGTAGAGAGAGTGGAATACAAACCATTATTTTTGTTTCAAACTCATTTTTAATCTTAAATGATCGTAATGTGTCAAAAACTAATAATGCAATAAAAAGAAGCCCTAACCCGATAAATAAAGGGAAAGCACCTATTCTTAAAGAAAAAATATGAATATATTGGTGCATCCCTTTGTTCTCCTGTACTACTGTTAAGCAATACGTTTTTTGTTGATAATAGAAAAAATCCCGCCAATCAAATAGAGTATGCCGGTAACACTACCCCATAACATTGAGCCAAGACCTACGAAACCGTTAATCAGGATAAAAATTGCCCCCAGAATCAAAAGAATACCCGTGATTACGGAAATTTTTGATTTTCCGAAAAACGAAAAAATAAAACAGAGGATATTGATTACTATAAAGAGCACTAAAGCACCAGCCATGGATTCTCCGGCATTATTTACTGCAGATTCCACTTCTGCTTGAGTTGTTGCATTGTGGGTAGCGGCTGCAGCGGATATACCGGCACCGACGGCTGCACAAACCGTTGCACATAAGATATTAGGTATACTGGTGCAGAAAGCGATGATACCTAATATCCATGGTGCGTTGGATTTGTGTTGTTGGTTTGTGATTGAAACATTGATGTTGTCCATAAATTCTTCCTTTTTCGTTATGGGTTAGGGTTTGTAAAACACAAAAACGCCGCGATAATCCAATTACGGATTTCGCGGCGTTCAAAGAATGTGAATACAAAACACTCCAAGAAAGGAGTCTAGACTCTTAGAAAAAGTTAGAGAGTTGAAATCAAGTTTGCTTGCGCTCACTTCGTTTGCACAAGTCTGTTTTTCACTGACATGAAAAAGCAGTTGAGAAGTTAATAAACAGCGACTTAGAAAAAACTACCGTATAAAACGATATTTATTCATATTCGCTGCTATTTGGCTCATCATTAGCCGGACTCTCAATTAAGTAAGCCTGCTGATTCCCCAACTTTCGCTGCGAAATCCAGCATGCTTGAAAACATTCAGTAAAAAGAACCGAACGCTCCCAAACACTATGTCTTAGGCCCGACCAAGAGCCTGCTTCTATCATGCCAGAAAGCGTCCGGCAAGTTGTGAAGACACAAACCTACCGGATACATTTCACCTAAGATAGAAGCAAATAAACTTTTACTTGGTCGGTTTAAGACATATTTGCTGAAATATAACGGTTTTCAAAAGAACTCTCGTTTTGTCAAGAAAACATCTCTTCAAAACGTAATATAACATATATCACACATAGTGAAAAGTTCAAGAATTTTTGGGGAGAAAATCATCGAAAAATTGTCTATTGACCGTATTAGACATGACATCTTTCAGTTATTCGGTCAGAACCGATGAGTTTGACCGTTCGGCTTTTCCAGTCGGCGCGGAGGAAAGCGCCGCCGGTGGAGTTGGTCGCGGCCGTACTGCGGAACTCTGTCGCCACATTCTGCATCTATATTGCCGGGGCGACACTGGCCGGAGTGGATTTGAACTTCCATTACTATATGATGCGGTGCCGGTCAATGCAAGGAGTTTGAAAAATTTCGGAAGCGGAATATTTTGTCGAACCGGCGGAAAAGCCGGTTTGTATTTTCCCGATGGCGCGCTATTTTATCGGCATTGCTTATGAAAAAAGTGATATCAAAACCGGCGTTTTGCCGGAAAACAGGTGATTGTGATTCGAGGGAAACATGTACTCTTTGCTGTTGGCCATTATCTATCTCGCGTTTATCAGCCTCGGACTGCCGGATTCGCTGCTGGGAGCCGCCTGGCCGGTGCTCTACCGGCAGCTTGACGTGCCGATCGCGTTCGCCGGAATCCTGACCTTCATCATCTCCTGCGGAACCGTGCTTTCAAGCCTGATGTCCGACCGGCTGACGCGCCGCTTCGGCACGGGCTGGGTCACCGCCGCCAGCGTATTCATGACGATGGTCGCATTGTTCGGCTTTTCCTGGTCGAGTGCGTTCTGGATGCTCTGTTTGTGGGCAGTCCCATACGGGCTGGGGGCGGGCGCGGTCGACGCCGCGCTGAATAATTACGTCGCACTGCACTATTCGCAGCGGCATATGCACTGGCTGCACTGTTTCTGGGGTGTCGGGGTTTCGATCAGCCCGTACATCATGAGCTCCTGCCTGATATCGGGGGCCGGTTGGCAGGCCGGATACCGCTGGGTGGCGATTTTACAGGCGGCGCTGACCGCGATTCTGCTGGCGAGCCTGCCGCTGTGGCGGAGCCGGAAGAAAAGCTCCGGCGCGGAGAAGGAGGCCGCCGAACCGGCGGCAGAGGCCCTCGGCGTCCGCGGGGCGCTCCGGATTCCCGGCGTCCGGGAGGTGCTGGTCGGCTTTTTCTGCTATTGCGCGCTGGAAAGTTCCACCGGATTGTGGGCGAGCAGCTATCTGGTGCTGAACCGCGGAATTGCGGTGGAGGTCGCCGCAAGGTGGGCGTCGCTGTTCTATCTCGGAATCACCTTCGGGCGCTTCCTTTCCGGAACCATCGCCAACAAGCTCACCGACCGGAGCATCATCCGCCTCGGGCTGGCACTGATTTTCCTCGGAATCCTTGCGATCCTGTTTCCGGCGGCGCCGCAGATCGTTCCGCTCTGCGGCCTGATCGTGATCGGTCTGGGCTGCGCCCCGGTCTATCCGGCGATCATCCATGAGACACCATCGAACTTCGGTGCGGAAAACTCCCAGGCGGTGATCGGAATTCAGATGGCGGGCGCCTATGTCGGCGCGACAGTGATGCCGCCATTGTTCGGCATCATCGCGGATTACGTCAATATCGGCTGGTATCCGGTCTGGCTGCTGCTGATTCTGGCGCTGATGACCGTGATGCTGGAACGGAAAAACCGGATCGTCGCCGCCGCCGGCAGGTAATTCCGCCGTGATCGCTTCGTCCATCCTGTTGAAAAATCCTGAAAGGTGAATGAAATGACGGAAAAAGAAAAGTCGCATGCCGGTCTGCTGTACCAGCCCAACGATCCGGAACTGGCCGCGGACCGCGACCTCACCGTGAAGAAATTGTACGCTTACAACAATATGCACCCGCTGGACCGCGAGGCGCGTCAGGCGGCGATCCGCGATTTATTCGGGAAAGTCGGCGAGCATTGCACCGTGGAACAGCCGCTTTTCTGCACCTACGGCTACAATGTCACGGTCGGCGACCACTTCTTCCTGAACGTCAACTGCAAGCTGATGGACAGCGGGAAGATCACGATCGGCAACAACGTATTCATCGCGCCGAACGTCTGCATCATCACCGAAGAACACGCGATGGACGTCGCGCAGCGGCTGGCGGGGCTGGAGTACACGCACCCGGTGAATATCGGCGACAACGTCTGGATCTGCGCCGGCGTGATCGTGCTGCCGGGCGTGACGATCGGTGCGAACAGCGTGATCGGCGCGGGCAGTGTGGTCACAAAGGATATCCCGCCGGACAGCCTGGCGGTCGGCAATCCGTGCCGGGTGATCCGCTCCCTGGCGTAAATGCTTCCGGAGAATGTGCAGTCCGGTTGTCATTCCGGCCCGGACGGAATTCAGAAATATCAGAGTGATTTTCTGATCAAATCGATAGATGATTCAAAGGTTGCGATTCTCCCGGACACAGGTAAATCATGTCAATTCTCGAAAGGCGGAACTGCTTATGAACACCGCATTTGGCAGAAAATTCTCCCCGTATGATATTCATGACGCTGTGGGGGAAAAGGATTTCTGTACCCGGCAGGCGGTCGTGGAGTGGCCGGAATTTATGATGCATGATGCGGTTTCTCTTGCAAACTGGCCGACACTGCTTGCACTTTTTCCTGAATTCCAGTTGACAGTTCAGTTGGGGACTGAAGTCATTGCATCGCTCAATTCCATTCCGCTTGCCGCGCCGCCTGTATCTCAACTGGATGACGGAGGCTGGGATTGGGCGCTTGAAACGGGAATCTCCGGCAAACGCGTGGAGCGCCCGGCGAATTGTCTCTGCGGCCTGCAGATCGGCATCTGTCGGGAGATGCAGGGAAAAGGGCTCGCCGGAATGATGATTGCACTGATGAAGGCGCTTGCGCAGAAGCATGGCTTCTCCAGATTGATCATTCCCGTCCGGCCAGCCGGCAAAGCTCTTTTCCCTCTGATTTCCATGGAAGAATATTGCCGGCGAAAGCGCCCGGATGGCCTGCCGGCTGATCCCTGGCTGCGGGCCCATGTCAAATGCGGCGCCCAGATGCTGTTTCCCTGCCTGTCTTCCATGTCCATCTCCGGTTCAATTTCGGAGTGGAAGACATGGACCGGAATGGATTTTCCGCAAAGCGGGAAATACTGTATCCCCGGAGCACTCGTCCCGGTTGAATTTTTTCTGGAAAACGACAAGGCGGAATATATTGAACCTAATTACTGGATCGCCTACAGCCTTGCAGAGGCATGATATCCGAAGGGGACACGACTTCTCCGCCCGCTCCCTGTGTTGTGGAAATACTGATGAAGCATCGTGAGTACTTCAAATTGATAATCTACCAGCTCCCAGAGATTTCCAACGTAAAGAACCATGAGCGATGACAGAATCCGTCAAAAAAATGGCGGAGAAAGTCCCCCCCAATGCTGTTATTCAGGTAAAGGACTCAATGTGCAATGACTCACATCAAGCGGATAAAGAATCTAAGAATTTGAATCCACGTATTTTTCTATCAATAATTTGAGAATAGGGTTACGGAGCGGATATACTGATGCGATCAATCCAATCTCCGTGTGTCAGTTTCCCATTTGTATTTTACTCCATCAGCGGTATATTTACTCCATCGATGGAGTAAACGGAGATCAGGAGGACAAGGTGATGAATCAGTTGCAACAGTGTGATGAGCTCAAGAAAAAACTGGATGCGCTTCGCCCATTCCCTGCAGAAACGCTGAGATCGCTCCGGGAATATTACCGGGTCGGCTTGACCTATTCCAGTAACGCACTGGAAGGCAACTCTCTGACGGAATCCGAAACGAAAGTTGTGATTGAAGACGGCCTGACCGTTCAGGGAAAACCGCTTTGCGATGTCTACGAGGCGCTCGGCCACGCGGAAGCCTACGATCACCTGCAACTGATGGCAACAGACAAGCAGTTGGAAGTTTCCGATATCCTGAAACTTCATGAACTTTTCTATAAGCGCATTGATCCATCGCAGGCAGGTAAGTTCCGAACCGTCCCGGTATTCATCAGCGGGAGTCACTATCCGCTACCACCTCCGGAACAGATTCCTATGTTGGTGGACGAGCTCCTTGCGTGGTATCGACGACATGAACTCCTGCTGCATCCTCTTGAACTTGCTGCACTGGTACATCAGAAATTTGTCTTTATCCATCCGTTCGTAGACGGGAATGGACGGGTCGCGCGTCTGCTGATGAATCTGGTTCTCCTTCGCTTCGGATATCCCATTACAATCATTCCTCCCATCCTGCGATTGGAATACATTGCAACTCTTGAAAAGGCTCATCACAGTACAAATGAGTTCATTCAGTTCGTTATCGCCCGTGAGATAGAAACGCTTCGAGAACTGTTGCGGCTTTTGGGATGCTCCCTTGAAAAAACAGCAGCAATAATCCTGAGTCATGGAGCTGCTCAGGTACTACAACTTTTACAAACTCATCCCGGCTGGCGGGTACCAAATCTTGCAGAGGCGTTGCAGAAGAGTCGTCCTACGATAGAACGCCGTCTGCGGGAACTTCGCAATGCTGATAAGATTGAATTTCGGGGTGCTCCCAAGAATGGCGGTTATTTCACCAAGTAATGTGATAGCGGTAGGCCACTTAGATCGGTGAGATTTTATTCAGAGCACGAATGTTATTAAGTTCCCTGTTAGATTGAATAGCATATGACACTGATGGGATTCAGGACAGCAACGGTTACAAAGTGGATTTTTTCCATGATTTCAGAAGTGGAATCTGTTGTTTGCTTCTTTCTGGTTACGAGTTTTGAGGCTGATTGCCCTGCGTGCTCCGTTGACCTGATATGTGGAAATAATAGATTCCGCCTTCCTTTTTCTGGTAGACGGTTCCGGGGTCGAGTTTGATTTTGGGGATGGCCATGTTCTGTCCTTTCGTTTGAAAGTACCGGATTTAGCCAATATAGATATGTTTTGACAAAAAGAAAACCCGAAACGGTACTGAACGATACCTTTCGGGTATTTTTGAACTTAAAATGGCGGAGAGAGAGGGATTCGAACCCTCGGTGAGATTTCTCCCACGCAGGTTTAGCAAACCTGTGCTTTCGGCCACTCAGCCATCTCTCCGCTCAGTGCATGCCTTAAAATAACACATGCTGAGCTTAAATCAAATTATTTTTCGAGAAAAATCGAAATTTTTTGATTTCACTCTCCACGGTTCGCGTCAGGCTTCGTAACGGATTTCTCCGTCGACCAGCGTTTTGCTGACTTTGAACTCTCTGGTCAGCAGCACGATATCCGCCTGATAACCCGGTTCGAGCTTGCCGATTCCGGGCAGACCGAGCGCCTGCGCCTGCGCAAAGGAGGTCGATTTGACCAGCTCTTTCAGCGGCAACGAGGTGATTTCGGCGACGTTGCGCAGCGCATCCATGATCTGAAGCGTGCTGCCGGCCAGCGCGCCGCCTTCCTTCAGCCGCGCCGCTCCGCCCTGCACAATCACCGGCAGGCCGCCGAGCGTATATTCTCCGTTCGGCATTCCCGAGGCGCGCATCGCGTCTGAAATCAGCTGGATGTGGCCCGCATCCTTCACCTTGAACACCAGCGCAATCATATCCGGCGAGATGTGCAGCTTGTCGCAGATGAATTCGATGAAAACTCCGTCGTTCAGCAGACCGGCGCCGACCAGCCCGATATCCCGGTGATGCAGCGGCGTCATCTGGTTGCAGAAGTGCGACAGGTTGCGAAGCCCTTTCGCGTAGCCCGCCTTGAACTGGCCGTAGCTGGCGGCGCTGTGCACGCAGGAGGGAGTGATTCCGAGGTTGCGAAGCTCCTCGCAGAGCCGGTCGCCGCCTTCCTCCTCGACCGCGAAGGAGACCTTCAGCACCGGATAGATCGCATTCAGGCGTTTGACCTCCTCCACATCCGGCTTGCGCACGAAAGCCGGATTCTGTGCCCCGGTGCATTTCGGATTGATAAAGGGGCCTTCGAGGTGGACGCCGGGAAGTTTGCACCCCTTGCCGTCGTAGGCGGCAACCGATTTCAGCGTGGCCGCGAGGTCGGCTTCCGGCAGGGTCAGGGTGGTCGGCAGCAGGGTGGTCACGCCTTCGGCGAGTTTTTCGCGGGCGATGGTGTTCACGCCGTCGACCAGCGCGTCGCAGAAGTCGAAGTTGTTCCGGCCGTGGCAGTGGACATCCACAAAGCCCGGCATCGCCGTCAGTCCGGCGGCGTCGACGGTCCGGTCGGCGGTGGGCAGGGAAGAAGCGGTAAAAATTCCGGCGATTTTTCCGGCTTCGATCAGGATGGAAGCATCGGCGAGATCGAGGTCCGGGGAGACCAGACGGCAGTTTTTGATCAGAGTTTTCATGGAAACGGCTCCTTATATCATGACAGGGTTTCTTTTATATGGAAGAATATATACCGTTCCGGATTTTTCCCAAATGAAGTTATCAACAATAAATATGGACTTTTCGGCAAAACGGATTCCATAACGCGGATTTCGGGTTGCGGGGAAGGGGAGGGCGGTCTATATTGAATCCGTCGGTAAAAAGCGGGATTTTTGCCGCCGTTGCCGCGCGGCCGGTTTGACCCCGGAAGCATTTGGTGTTACGTTATAATAAGAAAAGGATGAGAAAATGAAACTGACGCTTGTGATTCTTGCCGCCGGAATGGGCAGCCGCTACGGCGGGCTCAAACAGCTCGACGAAGTCGGGCCGTCCGGGGAAACCGTGATGGACTATTCGGTGTTCGACGCGATGCGCGCCGGTTTTGAACGGGTGGTCTTCGTGATCCGCAGGGATATCGAGGAGGCGTTCAAAAGCGTGATCGGCAAGCGGTATTCCGACAAGATCGAAGTGGAGTATGCGTTTCAGGATTCCAGCGACCTTCCCGCCGGTTTCACGGTGCCTGAGGGGCGCACCAAGCCGTGGGGAACCGGCCATGCCGTCTATGCGGCCCGCAAGCTCCTGACCGGACCTTTCGCGGTGATCAACGCCGATGATTTCTACGGGCGGGACAGCTACCGCAAGCTGGCCGAATACCTGCGCGGCGTTTCCGCCGCCGACGGCAAAATCAAAGGCTGCATCGCCAGTTTCGTGCTCGCCAATACGCTGAGTGAGAACGGTTCGGTTTCGCGCGGCATCTGTTCGGTCGACGCCGCCGGGAATCTGGCGAAAGTCGTCGAAAATACGAAAATCTTCCGCCGCGATGACGGCTGCGTCGTCAGTGTGCAGGAGGATGGTTCCGAGGCGGTTCTGACCGGCGAGGAGCCGGTTTCGATGAACAGCTGGGGCTTCAGGCCGGAACTGGTCGGGGAGCTTGAGGCGTTGTTCGTCGAGTTCCTGAAAGCGCACGGAACCGAGTTGAAGAGTGAATTTTATCTGCCGTTCGCGGTGGATACGTTGATTCGCGCCGGGAAAGCCGAGGTGAAGGTGCTGCACAGCGCCGACAGCTGGTTCGGCGTCACCTATCGTGAGGATAAGCCCCTGGTGCAGGCCGCGCTGCGCGAACTGGTCGCGAAGGGAGCCTATCCGGCAAAGTTGTTCAGTTGAATTCGGGAATGGGAAATTTTTGATGTACACACAGGATGAGCTTCGCGATATCGCTTCAAAATTTGTTATTTACGGTGATTTTCTGGTCGCGGTGCCGTTCGGTTCCGGTCATATCAACGATACGTACCAGTTGACTTACGATCAGGGCGGAGTTCGTCTTCACTACACCATGCAGCGGATCAACCACGCGGTCTTCCACCATCCTGAACAGGTGATGGAGAATATGGACCGCGTGACCCGCCATCTGCTGAACAAAATCCATGCCGAACGGATCGAAACCAAAAAACGCACCCTGCGGCTGCTGCGGACCTACACCAACCAGCCCTGCGTGCAGGATCATCGCGGCAACTACTGGCGCGCCTATGTGTTCGTGGAGAACGCCCGCTCCTACGATGTGCTGGAGAATCCGAAACAGGCTTACATGGCGGCGCAGGCGTTCGGCGACTTCCAGTGCAACCTGGTCGATCTGCCGGGGCCGCGGCTCCACGAGACGATTCCGAATTTCCACAATACTCCGAAGCGGGTCGAAGCGCTGGAAGCCGCGATCAAGTCGGATAAGGCCGGACGCGCCCGGCAGGTGCGCCATGAGATCGACTTCATCATGAAGCGCCGCGAGGAGACCGAGAAGCTGCTGAAGCTCAACGCGGAAGGTTCGATCCCGGAGCGGATCACCCACAACGACACCAAGGTCAACAACATCTTGATCGACGACCTGACCGGGGAGGGGATCTGCGTGATCGACCTTGATACGGTGATGCCCGGACTGGCGCTGTACGATTTCGGCGACATGGTGCGCGCCGGAACCAGCGCCGCCGAGGAGGACGAAGTGAACCTCGAAAAGGTCGGGATGCGTTTCGAGATGTATGAAGCGCTGTTCCGGGGGTTCCTGAGCAGCGCGGGCGGCTTCCTGACTCCGGCGGAGCGGGAAAACCTGCCGTTTGCCGGAAAGCTGATCACGCTTGAAACCGCGATCCGGTTCCTGACCGACTATCTGGAGGGGGATGTCTACTTCAAGACCCGCCGCCCCCATCACAACCTCGACCGCTGCCGCAACCAGCTCAAGATCGTCGAATCGATCGAGAGCCAGATGAACGAGATGAAAAAACTGCTGAAACAGGCGTAGAAATCCACGGATTTTCCGGTGCGCCGCAAGGAGAAGGGGATGCGTTTTATTCTGCTCGCGGTCCTGTTGCTGGCGGGGGGGCAGGCTGTCGCAAATTATTCCGGTATCGTCTGGCCGGAGGAGGAGGGAATCACGCCGCTGATGGAGGCATGCCGCGCCGGAGATTGCGATCGGGTACGAAAGCTGCTGGCCGCGAAGCCCGATCTGGAGCGCGCCACCTGGGTTTACCACCGGACCGTCTGGGATTACGCGGCCCGGAGCAAACGATCCTATGAGGTGATGACCCTGTTGCTCGAACATGGCGGGCGGGCACCGAAGTCACTGGAATTGCTGGAACAATTGTGTCGCCAATGGTTGTGGGCGAATCCGGAGGAGTGCGACACTTACCGCCGCAGCGTATTCCTGCTGCTCGGCCACGGGACGCCGCCGGATTTCCGGCGGTTGTTTCCGGTGGCGGTCAAGCACGGCGGAATTCCGATGCTGACTGAACTGCAAAAGCACGGAGCGGATTTCAACGTCCGCGGCGCAGGAGGCGGAACTCCCCTGATCGTCGCGCTGAAGGAAGCGGCCCCTTTGGAAACGGTCGAATTTCTGCTGCGGCATGGCGCTGATCCGAATGCCTGTGATTTTCAAGGAATTCCCGCTGTTTACTATGCCCGCGGCAATGCGCAGCTGCGGTTGCTGCTGCGGTATGGCGCCCGGCCGCAGGGAGTGCCGGGTGGCCGGCCGTCCAGACTCTCCGACTGGGCGGAGTGGATTGACCCGGAGCTGGCGGAAACGTTGCTGGCTGCCGGATGCGAGCCGGCACCGGGTGTCGGACTCGCGCGAAATCCGGAATTGCCCCGTCTTTACGAAATGCTTGTGCGGAAAGGCGTCACGATGCCGTCTGCGGATTCGATGGCTGAGTGGGCGCTGGAAGCCGGCGAACTGGCAAATGCCGAATTTCTGATTGGACACGGCGCGAAATTGAAATGCCCGAATCTGGCCGGCTGTGCGTGGCAGATCGGGCCGCTGGTCGATCCGGTTCGCGGCCCGGCTTTGTTGAAGTATCTGCTGGATAAGAAAGTTCTGAACATCAACCGCTGCTTTGCCGGCGATACGGTGTTGTCGGAGGCGTTGGGCTTCTGCGTGCCGCCGGAAGTGATCGCCTTTTTGCTGGACAACGGCGCTGACCCGGAGTTGCCGATTCCCGAACACGGTCAGACCGCGCTGCTGCGGCTGTTGAATTCCGAGAATTGGTACGGGACTCCGCGCAAGTTGGAGCTGCTGGAACTGCTGATCCGGCACGGCGTCGACTTCGGAGTGCGGGATCGGGTCGGCGCTACGCCGTTGCTGGTGGCGCTGGCCGCCGCCCAGCCGGAGGAGCTGATCCGGCGGCTGCTCACGCTGACCCCGCAGGATATCAATACGCCGACGCAGGACGGTGTCACACCGCTGATGCTGGCGGCTTTGCACGGTTCGCCGGAACTGGTGGAGGAGTTGATTGGATACGGAGCTGAAGTCGAAGCAGTGGACGTGACCGGCTGGACTCCATTGTTTTATGCAACCGGTTTTACGCCTGTCGTTCGGAAAAATCCACTCGGGCCGCACCGGTCCGAAATTCAGTCCCCGGACCAGACGGCGCGGGTGATTGAAATTCTGTTGAAGCATGGGGCGCAAGCGGGACGGCGCGATCGATTCGGCGCGGTCCCGTTGACGCAGGCCGCGGCGTGGCTCGATGCTGCGACCGTGGAACGGCTGGTCAGGGGCGGAGGCCGGGATACGGTGAACTGCGCCGACGGCTGCGGCCGGACCGCGCTGCTGTATGCCGCCGGCTGGAATGAGGACGACCGGGTCGCACGGCTGCTGGTGGAGGCAGGAGCCGATTGCGGAACCGTGATGAAAACCGGACCGGAAGCGGTGGAGCGCCGGGCATGTATTCCCGGGACAAGTTGGGGGCGGCGCGGCAGGGAGGCCAATATTTCAGTCAGTTCCGGGCCGCTCGGCAAGGAGGGCTTGCGGTTGCCGCCGGTGTTCGATTCCGCCTTGCGGCGCGGCCGCCCCGAGTTGTTCCGGCTGTTGCCGGAAGCGGATTGGAAACTGGCTTCGGAAGGGGCGAAACGAGCGTTTCGGCGCAACTTCGAGGGAAATTGCGGCTATGCGGATCTGAAAGCGGTCCGCACCCTGTGGGAGATGGCGGCGGCGGTCTGTCCGCCGGAGGAACGGCGGCAGTTGCTTCATGCCGGGCTGATGGCGGCGCTGGAAAGCAACAGAGTCGATGTGGTGCGGTTTCTGGCCGGGGATTGTGCGGATTCCGAACCTTTCGGCTTGGAACAACTGGCCGCCGCAGTGCGGAACGGGCGTCACCCGGAAGTGCTCCGGTTTGTCGCACGGCAGGCGCCGGAGCTGTTCGCCGCCGGGCGGACGCGGGCGGTGGAGCTGCTGGTACAGGCCGGAAGCGGCGAGATCGTTGATTTTCTGGTCGACAGCGGATTTGACGTCAATGCGAAGGATGCCGAAGGGCTGACGCCGCTGCTCGCCGCCTGCCGCAATGAGAAAAGCTGGAGAGAGCGGCGTATATTCGGGGAGTGGAAAGAAGAAGAGACCGGCAAAACGGCGATGCTGGCGGCCCTGCTCCGCCGCGGCGCGGACGTGAACGCCGTCGACCGGATGGGGCGGAATGCCGCTTTCCTGCTGCTGGATTGTCGCGTAGTGGATGATGATGTTCAAATTCCGTTGAGGCTGCTGTTCCGGCATGGGCTTGATCCGAATGTATTCGACGGCAAGCTGCGCTCGTTGCTGGAATGTGCGATCCGGCGCCACAGCTCCATGGCATTTGAGTTATTGATCGGTGCGGGCGCGAGGCCGTCAGCCGCTGATCTGGAGCTGGCCCGGCAACTGAAGGCCCGATATATCACCTCCCGCCTGATCTCACTGGCGGAAAATCAATAGTACAACTATTTGCTGCATTTGACCGCGTCGATTGCGATTGCGACCATCAATGCCGCGAGGACATCGTCTGGAACCTTTACATCGATTTCATAAGTGTCATGCAGGTTCCAGCGGAACCGGTTGGTGATGGTAGCGACTGAAGTATTGCCGCACATGATCCGATAATTCCATGACAGCCAGTCGCCGGAGATTTTCCAGTTGCGGAAGTCGAGAGTGAAACTGGGACGGAAAACGTAAAAGCCGTGGATGATGCAGCCGGCCTCCCGGCCGTTTACGGTCAGGTCGAAGACGGGGTTTAGAAAGGTCAGAGGACGTTCCCGGATCATGCCGGCTTCCCGCCCGTCCGGGGTGAAAATCTTCAGAGTATGTCCCCAATCCAGCACCCCTTTGACGGTAAACAGCACGGTGCCGTCTTCGGCGTGGACATCGTAACTGTCAAGCCATGAGAAAAACCGTTGCCGGAATAACATTTTCATCGCAGTTTTCCTTCTATGTTAGGTTTTGTCAAGTTGTTTTTGTAACTTCTCTCGTTTTTT
>ERZ1034915.1007-NODE-1007-length-16782-cov-52.838943_pt1 | contig 16782 bp, 10 predicted proteins | sample MGYA00520592_ERZ1034915 | MGnify/ENA primary metagenome ERZ1034915 (study PRJEB33766, sample SAMN09781787) | gut metagenome | biome: gut microbiome | host: Homo sapiens | place: Madagascar | study: EMG produced TPA metagenomics assembly of the PRJNA485056 data... | reverse complement strand
TTTTCTCCTTGGAATACATCATCTCATTGAATGTCTGCTGCGCATTCAATGAAGTAGGTAATATCGATGCTGTCAATGCTGCAATTATTAGTTTCTGAATGTTCATTCTTATTATAAAATTGGTAGTTGTCATAATTAAACCGAAAAAGAGTTTAGGGAAGAAATCAGAATCTTCCCTAAACTTCTACTTTTCTATGTTTCTAATCATTATTTAGCGAGCAGTGAGATGGCGAAACCACCACCACGTGCTTCTTTAATCTTCAAGACATCACCCTTCTTCACAGTCTTGTGGATGATCTGGTAAGATTTAGGATTCTTCTCGTAATCTGCATTCTTGCCGTCCTGATAGATGGCGCAAGCATACTTCTTGCCCTTATCCAGGAAGTCGAGCTTTACTACGGATGTACGGGCTGCATCAGTCTTGCCACCAACAAACCAGTTGTCGGTGCCCTTTGCCTTGCGGGCTACGGTGATATACTTAGCTGGCTCTGCTTCCAGGTACTTGGAGTCGTCCCAGTCGCAAGCTACGTCGCGGATGAACTGGAAGGCATCGTCGTACTTCTCATAATGCTCTGGAAGATCGGCCGCCATCTGCAGCGGACTGTACATCACGAGATAAAGAGAAAGCTGACCACAGAGTGTGGTATGAACATAGCTTTGGTTGTTGCTCCACTCAGAAAGCTTGGTTTCGAAGATACCAGGAGTGTAATCCATCGGACCACCCTGCAGACGGGTGAATGGCAACATCACGGTGTGATAAGGCTTGTTGCCGCCGAATGACTCATACTCTGTACCGCGGGCACTTTCGTTACCCACCAGGTTAGGCCAGGTGCGGCAGATACCTGTAGGACGGGTTGCCTCGTGGGCATTTACCATGATATGATGCTTGGCTGCAGTCTCGATGACACGCTGGTAGTGATTGTTCATCAACTGACTGTAGTGATACTCACCTCTTGGGATGATATCGCCCACATAACCGGTCTTCACGGCATCATAGCCATATTTGTTCATCAGATTGAAGGCATCCTCCAGATGGCGCTCGTAGTTGAGAGCAGCAGAAGAGGTCTCATGGTGCATCATCAGCTTCACGCCCTTGGAATGAGCATAGTCGTTGAGCATCTTGATATCGAAGTCAGGATATGGAGTTACGAAATCGAAGACATCGAGCTTCTGATGACCGAACCAGTCTTCCCAACCTTCGTTCCAGCCCTCTACCAGCACCTCCTGCAAACCGTTCTTAGCTGCAAAGTCGATGTAGCGCTTTACTTCCTCGTTGGTTGCACCATGGGTACCATTAGGCTTGCACTTGCTGTAATCGGTTACACCGAGGCGAACAGATGGCAAGTCGTTGGTATAGCTCCAGGTCTTGGTGCCAACAATCATATTCCACCATACACCGCAGTACTTGGTAGGATGAATCCATGAAGTATCCTCGATCTTGCAAGGCTCATTGAGATTCAACGTCAACTTGCATGAAAGCATATCACGGGCATCATCGCTCACCATCACGGTACGCCAAGGAGTATTGAATGGAGTCTGGATGAATCCCTTTCTGCCTACGGCATCAGGAGTAAGCCAAGACTCGAAGGTCAATGTCTTCTCGTCGAGGTTGAGGTGCATGGTTGGATAATCCAGACAGGCAGCCTCGTGGATATTGATATAGAGTCCATCCTTGGTCTTCATCTGGAGAGAGGTCTGAACGCCGGTATCCGAGAAGACGGTGGTAGATGAATTGCTCTTGTAAGCTTCACGGTTTTTCGCAATAATTGGGCGGATACCTGTCAACGGAGTAATGTTGTAGTCATACTCCTGGGTATCGTAATCACCAGGAATCCAATAGGCAGTATGATTGCCTGCCATGGCAAACTGTGTATGTTCCTCCTGAATCACGAAATAGTTAAGGCTTTCCTGCTGAGGGAACTCATAGCGCAAACCCATACCATAATCATATACGCGAAAACGGATAGTGATGTTACGCTTGGAAGATGCCTGATTCAGGTTTACCTCCATCTCGTTATAGTTGTTGCGGATGGTAGCAGTCTCACCCCATACAGGCTTCCAGGTCTCATCGAAGGTCGATGTCTTGCTGCCAGTCTCTGTGAAACCATCCATCAGACTGGTTTCTTCCATGCCCTTAGAGGCATGCTTATCCTTAGCCAGCTCCAATCCGAGATGAGATGGCTTACATACAGTCTTTCCCTTATAGCTCATCTCGTAGGTAGGCTGTCCCTTTTCGGATAAAGAGAAAGTTACCGAGACGTTGCCGTTAGGCGACTTGACGGTCTGGGCTGCTGCCAACATCGGGAGCAAGAGACCCATCACTAATAAATTCAGTTTCTTCATTCTGTTTACCTATTGTTTATTCTTTAGTTTATTCGTTAGACTATGGGATATAGCAGCACCGGCAATCAGGAAAACAGCTTCCGTTGCACGCACTTGCATTATTGCTTGCAAAGATACGAAAAACAAAAATACCCTCCTAAAAATAGAAGGGTATTTTGATGTATAACAATGTGCAAACGGTTGCACACCTTCATTCCTTGTTTGAAGAGTCACCCGCTTAATTGCGTCCGCCCTGTGCCACAAGCTCAGTAATGTTAGCCATGAACTCCTTGTTGGCAGCCAACTCCTCCAGACTGAGGTGCATGCGATAGCGCCAGTAGTGCTTTGGATTGGCTGGGATGTTGATGCGCTCGGCTTCAGCATCCGGCAGACGGAGCTTCTCATCAATGGCGAGCCAATCCTGTACGCTCAAGATGCAGAGCATGGATGGAGACGCCAGGTGACGGGCGATGATGTCTCTTGCCAACCAACCTGGGAGCGGATGAGGAGCTGGTCCCTCACGATAGAGCATCGTGTTGTAATACTCCTGGGTGCGGGAGATGTTCTCGTCCCACCACATACGCAAGGTTGGCATATCATGGCTGGTGATGGTGCAGACAGAGCGGTATGGATTACGGCTCAGATGACCGAACTTAACCGTTGGGTCCTTTGGCATGCTCTGGAGCTCCAGGCTCAGAATCTTCAACTCGTTCATCACCCATGGCACACAATCAGGCACCATACCCAGGTCTTCGGCACAAACCAGCATACGGGTAGCCTGAACCAGCTTAGGCAACTTCTTCATCGCCTCGCCATACCAGAACTGGTTGTTGCGACGGTAGAAGTAGTCGTTGTAAAGGCGGTTGAACGCAGCCTTGTCGTTATCATAGAGCGACTCGTAGATGAAGTCGAGCTGTGCAGAGATACGTGGATGGAAGAGCTCAGGGTCCTTGCGGTCACGCACAAAGAGTACGTCACTGATCAGGGCATACAAGCCATCACGCAACCAGATTTCCTTCTCATCAGTTACATCCTGGAAGAGAGCCTCTACCTTGCGCTGGGTATCTACCTCAGGCTTCATCTGATAGCGCTCCTCATCCAGACGGTCGAGATACTTCTCCTTCACCTCGTCGGCACGCTCATGGAACATACGGTCCAATACCCAGTCGGTAATGAACGGACGGGTGAAGCGGTCCTCCTGGAAGTTCAAGCCGTAGCTCTGAATCTCACCACGGGTCATGGCGATAGCTGGCGCAAACTGTCCGAGCAAGCCATGCACGCTATGCACAGGGATTTCCCAAATGCGGAAGAAGCCGAGCACGTGGTCGATGCGGTAAGCATCAAAGAACTTCGACATATTCTGGAAGCGGCGGGTCCACCAGAGGCAGCCGTCCTTCAGCATCTCATCCCAGTTGTAGGTAGGGAATCCCCAGTTCTGTCCGTTTACGGAGAAATCATCCGGTGGAGCACCCGCCTGACCATTCAGGTTGAAGTACTTAGGCTCCATCCAAACATCGCAGCTGTGGCGATGCACACCGATAGGAATATCACCCTTCAGGATGACACCCTTAGCCTTGGCATGCTCGTGTGCCTCCTGCATCTGCTTGTTCAGAATGAACTGTACGAAGTAGAAGAACTCCACGTTCTGGTATGCCTCGGTTTCAGGGTTGGTCAAATCCTTGCGCTCAGCCTCATCCCAGACATTATGGTCTGGCCACTGAGAGAAGTCGGCAGTGCCATTCTTGTCACGCAGGTAAGAATACTGTGCGTAAGGCACGAGCCACTGTTGTGTTTCCTGAAAGAAAGCCTTGAAATCAGGTCCCGACATCATCTCTTTACCTTCCTGTGCAAATATCTGTTGCAGATAATCCTGCTTGAAATCATTCACCTTCTCATAATCAATCTGATGCAAGGCATTGAGCTCCAGGCGGGTCTTCTCAGCCTTCTCGCGAGCCTTCTTGTCCTTCAATGCAGGTAAGGCATTCAGATCGGCATACATCGGATGGATAGCAAAGACGCTGATGCAGCTATATGGATAGCTGTCCGTCCAGGTATGGGTGATGGTGGTATCATTGATTGGCAGAAGCTGAAGAACCTTCTGACCGGTAGATGCCACGAGATCAATCATCGTCTTGAGATCGCCGAAATCGCCCACACCGGCACTTTTCTCGCTGCGCAGAGAGAATACTGGCACCTGTGTTCCGGCAAGCTTGCGGTTGTAAAGGGCGAAGAATGCCTGATCCAGTTCGTAAGTGATGGCATCACCGGCTTTCATCTCAGGAAGGTCGATGGTGCGGTTCATGGATGTTTCCCAGATCAGCGAATCCTTCTTCTCATTGTAAGCCACAAACTTGAATTCCATGTGGCGAGTCTGCAGATGGGCAGCATCCAGTTCTGCAACCCATTCATTATAAGAGTGCTGAGTCATCTTCAGCATCTTCTTGGCATTCCATGCGCCCAACAGGTTATCAGCGCCCACAACACCTAAGCGATCACCGTCGCGAAGCTGAGGAGCACGCACCACGAGGCGCACGGTCTTGACTTCATTCTGCTCCTTCATCTCTTCAGGAGCCTGATGATTGATACAGTCTGTAAAGGCACTGCTATAGAGATATGCATCCTCTGGAATCACCTTCCAATGATCATACTGGGTCAGATTATTAGCCTTCAGGGCTGTAAGTTCCAGACGATGCTTCACAAGAAGCCATTCTGTCTTAACCACCACGCCGTCTCGCTCTACACTATAATAATAGGTATAGGCTTTGGCGGGTTGTTTTACACACCAGTCAACCGACCACTCCTTACCATTGAGAGTAGCCATAGGAAGTTTCAGTTTTTCTTCATCATCCTCCTGTATGTTCAAGACGAGTTGCTCGCCGAACATTGTTCCGTATTCTATATGAAAATGTATCGTCATAAGAGTCCGTTAGAAGTTAGTTTATATTTAATTTTATTATTTTCAGTGCGAAATTAGCAAAAAAAATCGTAAGTATATAATTTCTATGTGCACAATTTCAGACAAATCCTGCACAAACGTTTGCACGGGTTTTATTTATACACTCATTCATGACCTTTAATAATGCCTACAGACAATGCACCGGCGATAAGCAACACGCCAGCCACAATCATCATATCGCTCTGATGAGAACCAACCAGGCTCAGAACAGTACCACCGCAGATGGCAGCCACAATCTGAGGAATACAGATGGTTCCGTTGAACAAGCCCAGGTATGCGCCCATGTGGCCATAACCCTGCAGAGCATTGGTCACGAAAGTGAAAGGCATCGCCAACATGGCAGCCCAGCCGGCACCAATCATCAGGAATGGGATAAACTGCAGATACTGATCATGCAGGAATGGGATGAGAGCGAAGCCCACACCACCTATAATCAAGCTCACACTATAAGCCATCTTGGTATTCTTGAACTGAGGAAGAACCACTGCCCAGAGCACACTACCTACTGCCTGAACGGCAAAGAGGATGCCTACCCAGTTGCCTGCCGCCTGGAACTCTGCCGACTTTGGATCGGTGGTATTCCATACGGTCTCAGCGATGGCACCTGTAGAATAGTTCCAGAGATAAAGGAAAGCAGCCCAACAGAAGAACTGAACCAGTCCCACCTTCCAGAAAGTAGAAGGCGCGTTTTTCAAGAGGGTAATCCAGTCTGCCTTGCCCTCTTCTTCCTTTTCTACCTCGCCAGCTACACCATTATAGGCAGCATACTGCTGAGGATTCCACTCCTTCACCTTCATCGTGGTATAGATGACACAGAGGATGAGGATGGCAGCGCCCACGTAGAACGACCAGATCACAGAATCAGGCACCACGCCCTCTTCGGCTACATTCTTGATACCCAGGAAGGTAAAGAGGAATGGAAAGATATATCCGGCTACAGAACCGGCATTGCAGAGGAAACTCTGGATAGAGTAAGCCTTTGCCTTCTGCTTCTCGTTTACCATATCGCCTACCAGCATCTTGAAAGGCTGCATCGCCATATTGATGCTCGTATCGAGGAACATCAGGGCAATCAAGCCGAAGAGCATCGCACCGCTTACCGTCAGACCGAGAGAACCGGAATTCGGCAGCAGGCACATCACGAGTACGGCTATCGTGGCTCCCACAAAGAGATAAGGGATGCGGCGACCGAAACGGCACCAGGTCTTGTCACTCAATGTGCCGACAATAGGCTGTACAAGGATTCCCATCAATGGAGGGAGAATCCAGAAATAACTCAAGTTGTGTGGATCAGCACCCAACGTTGCAAAGATTCGGGAGATGTTGGCGCTCTGAAGAGCGTAGGCAATCTGCACTCCGAAAAATCCGAAGCTCAGGTTCCAGAGCTTCCAGAAACTTAAATCAGGTTTTTGTGTCATATTGTTGTTATTTAAATATTTCAATTTTATCTTGTTGTTCCTCGAACCACCAGACGAGTTCTTACCACTCGTTTCTCAACGTCATGCGTAGGGCTGGATCCTTCCACCTGTCCGATGAGAATGTTGGCAGCCTCTTCGCCTACTGCCACTCCACGCTGTTCTACCGTAGTGAGCATCGGATCGCAAGCCTTGGCTCTGTCGCCATTGGTAAAGCCGCAGATACTGATGTCATTCGGCACATCGAAGCCCATTCGCTTGGCAGTATAGAGAATGCCTATCGCCGTATCATCATTGATGGCGAAGAAAGCATCCGGATGATTTTCTTCCCTCAATATCTCTGGTGTAACCACCTCTGCCTGGGCACGGTTGTCACAGATCCTCACCCAGTCGGGGTTCTCCGTCAATCCATGTTTCACCAGTGCATCATGATAACCGTTATAACGGTTCTTGGAGATTTCCATATTCATCGGCGAACCGTAGAAGGCTATCTTCTTGCAGCCCGTATCCACCAGATGGGTAACGGCGGTAAAGGCGCCCATATAGTCATCTACTACCACTCGGGAGCAGTTCACGCCCGTACAGATTCTATCGTAGAAGACGAGAGGCACGCCATTGTTCATCAACTTCTCGAAATGGGCGTACTGCTTGGTATCCTTCGCCTGTGATACGATGATACCGCATACCTTATTCTTATAGAAGTCCTCGCAGATGGCCACTTCCTTGTCGTATCTTTCGTTACTCTGTGCCACCATCACACGATATCCGCGGGCTCTCGCCTCCTCCTCTATGCCCGAAAGGACGGACATAAAATAATAATGTACGAACTCCGGTACAATGACTCCGATGACCTTCATCGGCTGTACCTTGCTATGGCGCAAAGCCTCACCAAGCATGTTCGGAAAGAAATTATGTTCACGCGCAAAAGTCTGGATACGCTCCTTCTGGGCAGCACTGATTCTAGGACTGTCCTTCAACGCCCGGCTCACTGTAGCAACACTGACTCCCAGTTCGCGAGCTATATCTTTCATTGTTATGTTGTTATTTTCGTTCATGTTGTTTTAAATCACGCTGCAAAATTAGGCAAATATCCGCTATTTTGTACTTTTTTTGTTGACCTAAATCAAGCAAAAGGAATGCAAACGTTTGCGCATAAGAAATAACGGAATTAACTGAAAAATAGTACATCGTATCGAAAAAGACTTTAATTTTGCACCCAGAAAGAATAAACAATTAGACAACTCGACCTCTTTACATAAACAGGCCAGAGACTAAAAGCAGAATATTCATTTTAAGAATAACAATAGTATAAACATAAACTTAAAAATCAAGCAAATGATGAAGCAGGTAAAAATTAAATTACCTCTCAGAGCATTGACCCTCGCAGGTGGTCTGCTTCTGACGGTGAGTTCCTTTGCGCAGACTAATGCGATTAAGGGACATGTGAAGGATGCTTCCGGTGAGCCTGTCATGGGTGCTACCATTACAGTGAACGGTAAGGCAGTAGGTATTACCGACATGGATGGTAACTTCTCTGTTGACGCAGCTCCAGGTACCAATCTTACTTTCACTTATCTGGGAATGACTCCACAGACTGTGAAGGCTTCTAAAGAAATGAGCATTACCTTGCAGGATGACTCCAAGTCTTTGAATGAGGTCGTAGTCATCGGTTATGGTGTGGCTAAGAAGTCTGACTTAACCGGTTCTGTTACAGCTATCAAGCCAGATTCAAAGAACAAGGGTGTGGTTGTCAATGCACAGGATATGCTTACAGGTAAGGTTGCCGGTGTAAACATTACCAGCAACGACGGTACTCCTGGTGGTGGTGCCAAGATTCGTGTTCGTGGTGGTTCTTCTCTGAACGCATCTAACGACCCATTGATCGTTATCGATGGTTTGGCAATGGACAACGATGGTGTAAAGGGTCTTTCTAACCTCCTTTCTGTAGTAAACCCACAGGATATTGAGTCTTTCAGTGTCTTGAAGGATGCTTCTGCAACTGCTATCTACGGTTCCCGTGGTTCTAACGGTGTCATCATCATTACAACCAAGAAGGGTCGCAAGGGTCAGAAGCCTACCGTTTCTTACTCTGGTAGCGTAACCATCAGCGAGAAGAAGAACACAATTGATGTTCTTAGCGCAGACGAGTTCCGTGCAAATGTTGAAAGACTGTATGGCAAAGACAGTGAGGCTTATAGCGCACTGGGTACAGCCAACACCAACTGGCAGGACCTGATTTACCGTACAGCTATCAGCCACGACCACAACATTACAGTTTCTGGCGCAGCTAAGTCTCTCCCATACCGTGTTTCTGTAGGTTATACAGACCAGCAGGGTATCGTCAAGACATCAGACTTCAAGCGTGCTACAGCATCTTTGAACTTGAACCCATCATTCTTCCAGGATCACTTGACATTGAACCTGAATGCCAAGGGTATGTATGCCAGAACCTTATATACTGATGGTTCTGTAGTTTCATCAGCTGTAAGAATGGACCCAACTCAGGATCCATACAACTTTACATCTGAATATCACAAGAATCAGCTTAGAGACAAAGATGGCAACAGTCTCCTGGACCAGACACTCAAGAACTATGGTGGCTATTTCCAGTGGTCAAAGAAAGCAGAGTATGGTGACAATTCATGGCCTTTCACTTTTGACAGCACCACACAGATGCCTAACCCTCTGTCTTTGCTGGATCAGGGCAGTCAGATTGCTCACAGCCGTTCATTCATCGGTAGTGCAGACATCGACTATAAGGTACACGGTTTCGAGGACTTGAGATTGCATGCTACCTTGGGTGCAGATATCTCAAAGGGTCGCCAGAGCCAGTCATTTGCAACATCTTGCACAAACGCATTGTACTATGGCAGCTACGGTGGTGAGGAAATTCTGAAGCGCAACCTCTCTTTGAGTGCTTACGCTCAGTACTACAAGGATTTCAACAAGATTCATCACTTCGACATCATGGCTGGTTATGAGTGGCAGCACTTCTGGCGCAGCAAGAACAATGACTATGTAGGTTATTATCCTGAAACAAATAACGATGCAAGTCTTGCAGGTACAGAGCGTCCTCATACTCCATATAGCGAGAAGAGCGAAAGCTACCTGGTATCTTTCTTCGGACGTGCCAACTACACATTGCTCGACCGTTACTTCCTGACAGCAACCGTTCGTGATGATGGTTCTTCACGTTTCAAGGAGCACTGGGCATGGTTCCCATCATTCGCCTTTGCATGGAAGGCTAACGAAGAAGCATTCCTGAAGAACGCTAACTGGTTGTCTGACTTGAAACTCCGTCTGGGTTATGGTAAGACTGGTCAGCAGGCTGGTTCTATCGGTGACTATGAGTGGATTCCTTCTTATTCTATCAGCACTGGTACAAATGGTTTCTATCCTGTTACTGGTACAGGTGAGCTCTACAGACCAAACAACTACCGTCCTGACTTGAAGTGGGAAACAACCACTACCTACAACGTAGGTTTGGACTGGGGCATCATGGATCAGAGATTGTCTGGTAGCGTAGATTGGTACTACAGAAAGACTACCGACTTGTTGAACTATGCTCCACTTCCTTCTATGGCAGGTTACAAGAACCAGGCATGGCAGAACATCGGTTCCTTGAAGAATACCGGTGTTGAAGCAGCTATTACCTGGCGTGCTATCCAGACCAAGGACTGGTTCTGGACCATGACATACAACTTCACTTACAACAAGAACGAGATTACCGACTTGAATGGTGTATCTGAGAATGGTGCTCCTGTTGTTAATACAAACATCAAGGTAGGTGATGGTTCTGGTGCTTATCTGCAGGCTAACCAGGTGGGTTATGCAATGAACTCATACTATGTTTACCAGCAGGTTTACGACAAGAACGGCAAGCCAATTGAGAACTGCGTAGTTGACCGTAACGGTGACGGTAAGATCAATGAAAGCGATAAGTATCTCTACAAGAGCCCAGCAGCTCCTGTAACTATGGGCTTCTCTTCTCGCCTGGAATACAAGAACTGGGACTTCGGTTTCTCTTTGCGTGCAAGCATCGGCAACTATGTATATAACAATGTTGAGCAGGGCATGAGTAACATGAATACTGGTGAGTGGTTCTCTAACTCTTTGAAGTACTTCTCTAACCGTTTGAAGAGTACAGTTGAGAGAAACTGGCAGACCTACGAAATCACTTCTAAGTTGTCTGACTACTATGTGAAGAACGCTTCATTCCTGAAGTGTGACAACATCACATTGGGTTACAGCTTCAACAACTTGTTTAAGTCAAGCGGCTGGCATGGACTTTCTGGTCGTGCATACGCTACTGCATCAAATGTATTCACAATTACAAATTATGACGGCTTGGATCCAGAAGTAGGCGATGGTAATGACAACAACCTCTACCCACGTCCATTCTCTGTTGTAGTTGGTCTTAGCTTGAATTTCTAATAAGAAAGGATATTCATTATGAAAAAATATATTAAAAATATTGTTCCTGTAGCAGCACTCCTGCTTACAATGGGAACAACAACATCATGTGTCGGTGATTTGGACGTTACTCCGATTAACCCAAACATCCAGACAAACCTTAACATCGATGGCCTTTTCAACAAGTGCTACGCTAACTTTGCCATGGCTGGTAATGGTGGTGCTAATGGCGATTGCGACATTGATGGTATTGATGGTGGTACATCTGGTTTTGTACGCCAGACATTCAATGCAAACGAGCTCACAACCGATGAAGCTATCTGCGGTTGGGGTGATGATGGTATTGCCGGCTTCTGCTATAATAGCTACAATGCCTCAAACCCAATGTTGCAAGGTTTGTATGCCCGTATCACAACAGGTATTGCTTATTGCAACCAGTATCTTGCTGAAGCAGGAGATCAGGATGCAACCAAGCTTGCTGAGGTTCGCTTCCTGAGAGCATACGAATACTTTAGCTTGATGGATGCATGGGGCAACATCCCATTTACACTTCAGCCATTGACCAAGCCTGAAAGATATACCAGAGCACAGACTTACGAATGGCTTGAGAAGGAGCTTCTTGAAATCGAGCCAAGCCTTTCTGAGGCAAAGGCTAAGAAGTCAACAGATGAAGGCTACGGCCGTGTAGATAAGGCTGCATGCTGGTTGCTTCTTTCCCGCCTCTACCTCAATGCAGAGGTTTATACTGGCACAGCTCAGTGGGCAAAGGCAAAGGAATACGCCAAGAAGGTGATGGATTCATCTTATAAGCTGAACACCACAAGCGTAAACGGCTGGAGTGCTTACCAGATGCTCTTCATGGGCGATAACGGTGAGACTGATGCAGCTTACGAGGGTATCTTCCCTCTCTTGCAGGATGGTTTGAAGACCACAAGCTGGTGTTCAACACTCTTCCTGTTGGCTTCTACCTACGATCAAGATATGCACGCAAATCCAAACAACCCTAAAGCTACCAATGGTACTGACCAGGCTTGGGGTGGTAACCGCGCTCGTCCTGATTTGGTTAAGAAGTTCTTCCCTAATGGTAACGTTCCAAATCTTGAAAGCTACGCTACAGCAGAAGCTGCCGGTGACGACCGTGCTCTCTTCTGCGGTGTAAACCGTACATTGGATAATGATGACGTTTCTACTTTCAAGAGCGGTTTCGCTGTTGCTAAGTTTACCAACTTCAAGACAGACGGTAGTGCAGGTCATGATGCTACATTCCCAGATGCAGACTTCTTCCTGATGCGTGCAGCAGAGGCTTACCTGAACTTTGCAGAGGCTGATGCCCGCCTCAATGGTGGAGAGACTACAGCTGAAGGTACAGCAGCTATCAATGCTATCCGCAAGCGTGCAAATGCCTCTACCCGTCCTGAAGACAAGAGCTATTCTCTGAACGATATCTGCGATGAATGGAGCCGTGAGTTCTACTTCGAGGGTCGCCGTCGTATGGATCTGATCCGTTTCAACCGTTATGGTGGCAATGTCAACTACAACTGGCAGTGGAAGGGTGGCACCAAGGAAGGTCGCAACTTCTCTAAAGATTTGAATATCTTTGCTATCCCAACCAACGAGTTGACATCTAACAAGAATCTGATTCAGAACCCTGGATATTAATTCGTAAACATAAAAAGAAATTCATTATGAAAAATATAATTAAATCAGCTCTACTCGTTGTCATGAGTTTAACTCTCATGACAGCTTGTAGCGACGACAATGACTCTAATCCGTCTATTCAGACACCAACAGAGTTCAAATTGAATACTCCAGCATTGGTGAATACACCAATCGACCTGGCGAATTCGTCTAAGATTATGTTGACCTGCTCACAGCCTAACTATGGCTATACAGCTAGCGTTCAATATACAGTACAGGTTGCAACTGATGAAAATATGACTGATGCTGTTGAGCTTTCAGAAACCAGCAACAGTGCCAAGGTTGCAATTGATGCAGCTTCATTGGCAAGTACCTTGACTAACATCTATGTGCAAAAAGGCAAGACTGAGGCTGATTTCCCTATGGACGTTAAAGCTTACTTCCGCTTGAAGGCAAATATTGTGACCAGTAATGGTAATGTTGTAGAGGGAACAGAGATTCTTTCTAATGTAGTTTCACTCAACCAGATTCACCTCTTGTTCTCATTGCCACCAGTCAACTTGCCTAGCCATGTATATACTGTAGGCAACTTCTGTGATTGGAAATGGGACAATTGCTTCGATATGGTTCAAGTTTATGGTACAGAGGATACATTCTGGCATCTTGTCTATATCGATGATAGCGGTATCAAGTTCAATACTGCAGCAGAATGGAATAATAGCGAAGTTGGTTATGCTGGCATCACTGTTTCCGGCGACTGCAAGGACGACATCATTGACAATGGAGGCAATATCGCTTCCAAGAACCCAGGCTGGTATCTGGTAATCGTTACAACATCAGTTGTAAACCGTGAAATCCACTATGACGTTCAGTTCAACAAGCCAACAATCTGGCTCATTGGTCCTGCAGCTGGTAGCGACGATTTCGCAGAGGAAGCTGAAGGCTGGTCATTCACCGTACCTACAACCAAGGACGGAGAATTCGTATCTCCTGCATTCGTAGGTTCTGTTCCTGCTGGTACTGATAAGGGTGTACGTATGTACGTTAAGATTCCTGGACACGACTGGTGGCATTCTGAGTTCGTCACATTAGACGGTAAGATCAAGTACCGTGCAACAGGCGGCGACCAGGATAGAGCTACAGGTAATGTAGGTCAGCAGGTTCACCTCAACATCGCTAAGGGAACTGGTGAAATCAAGTAAATAACGATTTAAAATCGAAAGACAATGAAAAAGTTATCATTATATATCTCTATCGCACTTGCAGGCCTCTTCATGGGGTCCTGCAGCGAAGATTTCAAAGACTGGGCAGATCCTCAGACTAACCCACAGGAAGATGCCATCACAATTCCTGGCTTTACTGCAACAGCAGCTCAGGCCATCGACTTTGCCAGTGTGACTACAGATAGTGTCAACACCTTCTCTTTGAGCAGCGCAGCTCTTCCTGAAGGTTTTACTTTGGCAAATGCCCGCTTGGAGCTTACTCCTCAGGGTGTAGAGAATGCAACCAAGACAACTGTCAATACTGACCTTAATGGTAAGGGTGCAGTAGCAGACCTCGCACCTGTTGTAGAATCAGCTTACGGCAAGCGTCCTACAGCCCGCACTTTTGATGCTCAGGTTTATGTAAACGCAGTCAAAGATGGTCAGGCTGTTCTTATCGATGCTGGTAAGATAAACCTTGTAATGACTCCAAAGGCTCCATTCATTGACACTAACTACTATCTGGTTGGACAAATGACAGATTGGAGTTTGGACACCAAATTCAAATTCACTCACTCAGACGCAGACGTTTATGAGGATCCAGTATTTACCATTATGTTTACTACAACAGACGATAACCAATACTGGAAGATTATTCCTCAGGGTAATGTAGATGCAGGTAATATTTGGGCAGTAGAAAACAATCCTAAGGGTGTTGTTGGTGTAGAAAAAGATGGTGACGACGCAATGAGCGGTACACTTCTCACTACCACTTCAAAAGGCGAAAAGGCTAACGCAGGTAAGATTGCAAAGGCTGGTATCTATCAGATGACAATCAATATGATGGACTACACTTATTCCATCAAACAAATCGCACCAGAATACTATCTTGTAGGTGCTTTGCAAAGTTGGAGCGACCAAAACATGTCTTGCTTGATGACAGCTGAGACTGCTATGGTTCAGAACTTTACTACGAAGTGGACAGGTGATGCTAACATGAAGATTTGGCTCGGCAGTGACTTTGGCAAATGGGATAATGCCTTTGGTTCTGCTTCTGGTGATGGCGTAAATACAGCTGAGGGTAAGTTGAAGGCCGGTGGTGGTGCTATCGTTTGCCCAGAGAAGGGTGCTTACTATACATTCACAGCCGACTTCTCTACCATGACTTATAAATGGACAAAACTTGCCAACCAGAATCCTACAGAGTTTAAGCATGTTAGCCTGATAGGTGTAGGTGGCAAGTGGAATGATGGTGATGACATCGACCTGAAGCAAGAGGCTCCTCACAATTGGTATCTTGCCAAGCAAGAGATTCCTGCTGGCGGCTTGAAGATCCGTGCTGATCACAAGTGGCGCGATGATGGTAACTGGGGTTTTGCTGAAGGTCAGAAATATGAGAGTAAGGGTACTCTTATCACTTCTGGTGGCAGCAGCAACATTCCTGTTCCTGCAGGTACATATAATATCTACTTTAATGATATCACAGGTGCTTATGCCTTCGTTGAAGTGAAATAACATTTTGTACAAATAGTACACACATATATGTTGTGTGTGTTCATAATTAAAAGGCGGCTCTCGCATTCCGAGAGCCGCCTTTTTCCGTTTCAACCGTACAGATAGAAATATTTAAGGTGAATCATAAATCTCCTTTCACAAAATGCGGATTGTATTGAAAATGAGAGAGTTAAGTGTGAAAGGAAAAAACTCTTTATTTTGAGATGGTAATTGATGGCTAAGCTTAAATATGGCGATATGCCTTGCTCCAATAGGGAATAGTGGGTGTTTTGATAATGAATAGTGGGTACTTTGATAATGAATAGTGGGTGTCTTTGTTATGAATGCTGGGATAAAGGATAGTAAGCAGAAGGATGAGGGATAGATGTTGGCAGGAGAAAAGGGGTGAGTTATCGGCTGGACGACAAAGTTCGTCTATATGGATGACTCGGGTCATCTATATGGCTCACTACCGTCATCTATATGGATGACCCGGGTCATCCGATAGAAAGAAGCCTTTTCTATTCCTTTTGTGATAGTTGCTTTCTCCCTTAGACTAAGTTGCTTTCTCCTTATATGAATAGTCCTATCTACTGATTATTATTGTTGTTTCAGAGAATTCTCCTTTCACACTTAAGCAACTGATTATAAGTATATTCTGATGCTTGTGAAAGGAGAATGAAATTTTAATTGTCATTTTTGAGAAGCTATTTCTGAAGGTAACTTTATGTTGAAACCCTCATTTTCATTATCATCATCCCTACATTTTTCCAAAAAACCTTGGAAGTTACGAGGAAAAGTCGTATCTTTGCAGAAGAAAAGCTGCACTCGGCAAATTGAAAGCAAGCTTTCTTTGCGCTCGTTTGCATTTTCTTTGCGGAAAATTAGAAATAACATTAAAGTAAAGCAATATGGATGTAGCTATAAATAATATAACAACAACTATAACTGTTCCGCAAGTTGACTTCAACTTATTAAAGGAACTGGCAAAGAAGTTTGGCTGGGTTATTCAAACCGAAAAGAAAAGTGGAATTGAAGAAGCCCTAGAAGATGTTAAAGCTGGCAGAGTATATCATGCAAAAGATGCTCACGACTTAATCAAACAGTGCTTAGAATGAAATACTCTATTGACTTTACAAACAAATTTAAAAAGTCTCTGCGAAAAGGAGTGAAACGTGGTCTTGATCCAGTTCTCATTGAAAAAGCAGTAGAAAAACTAGCCAATGAGGGTAAATTGCCACCATCATATAAATCGCATAAACTTCACGGAAACCTAGAAGGGATATGGGAATGTCACATAACCCCTGATTGGTTGATGCTGTGGGAACAAAACGATGAAAAA
>ERZ1034915.1001-NODE-1001-length-16828-cov-7.445955_pt1 | contig 16828 bp, 16 predicted proteins | sample MGYA00520592_ERZ1034915 | MGnify/ENA primary metagenome ERZ1034915 (study PRJEB33766, sample SAMN09781787) | gut metagenome | biome: gut microbiome | host: Homo sapiens | place: Madagascar | study: EMG produced TPA metagenomics assembly of the PRJNA485056 data... | reverse complement strand
ACCGGCCCAAACGATGACCATAAAAGAAATGCCCATAAAGAAATATTTCACTTTCATCTCTCCGCGTAGTGATTCATACGCCTAAATGAATTTATTGACCTGATTATAGAGAGCTGACGCCGAACATTATGAACTCAGGAAAAATCTGCGATTCACAGTGGGCATCACCTCAGAATTCTGAGCTTATCTGCTCCAGACGGCGCTAATTTACGCCTAAAACTGAAACGAGACAAGTGGCATTTTCTCATTTACTTTTAGTAACTTACAGGTGTCGTGATTCGGCGACAGATTAATTTCACGGGGGAATAATTTGCCTTAGGGGGATGAAAAAAATGCGCCTGTAAAACCATATTTAAATCATGGTTATAGGCGCATTTACACTGTTCTTTGAATAAAACGTACTCAGACGTAGAGTGACGTTTCTCCAAGAGGGCGAGTTTTGAAACGGCGATGGATCCAGAGATATTGCTCTGGAGCACGCATGATTTCACGCTCAATAATTTTGTTCATGAAGGCTGCCGCTTCACACTCATCAGCCGGATAACCTTCCATTTCCGGGGTAATAAACAGGCGATAACCCGAGTTATCGGTCTTTCTCACCATCGTCACCGTCAGCATCGCAGCACCAGATAAACGTGAGAGAACAAACGTACCATTAGTGGTGGCAACATTTTTGACGGCAAAGAACGGCGCGAAGGAGCTGCCTTTTGGACCATAGTCTTGATCAGGGGCAAACCAGACGGCTTCGCCTTTTTTCAATGCGCCAACGATGCTACGCAAATTGTTTCTGCTAATCATCGCTTTATTTGAACGCATCCGGCCACGAGTTTGTACCCACTCCATTAACGGATTGTTGTGTGGACGATACGTTGCCATCATCGGCTGGCACAGTCCCATTACGCGACCGCCCAGTTCCAGTGACATAAAATGCACACCGACTACCATTACTCCGCGATTATGCGCCTGAGCACGTTGTAAATTTTCCAGACCGTCAACATCAAACCATTTACGCACCCGGTGATCTGGCCAGAACCAGGCCATCCCCGTTTCCAGAAGCGCCATTCCAAGTGAACGGAAATTTTCATCAATCATCTTTTCTCTGTCGTCTGATGAAAGATTTGGGAAGCACAGTTGCAAGTTTTTACGGGCAATAGATTCACGACGTTTGAGAAAAGGGCGTGCGAGAGTACCGGTACGCGTACCGAGTGCACAAAGAACGGGATAAGGCAACTGAACAAGAAGCCACAGGACGCCAAGACCAAACCACGTCAGCCAGTAACGTGGGTGCAAAAATTTGCGGGAAAACTGACTTTTAGGAAACATAAACACCTTCTGAGAACACGGATTGTTGTATCGCAGAAGATGTAATGTCCGCAGCGGTACACTCAGTTTATTGGGCCATCATGTACGACAATGGTTCCTGCAAAGAGTGTAAAGCTACGTCAGGATAAAACCACGAGGGGCATGAATGCGAGTGCGCAATATATCATCAATGACGCATTGTAAGCCACAGAAAATCAGTCAACGGGTGTAAATGCAGTTGCTATAAAAGGCATAAAAAACAGGCGTTACCAGTGAAACTAACGTACTTATCGATGACAGCGATATCTAAATTGCTGCGATTTGAGATATGTCTTAGACTGAAATGAGTAGGAAAGGTAACAGCTTACGTGAATCTTAGTTCGGACAGGAGGGATGGCTATGATCTATATCTGGGCTTTTCTGGTGGTCAGTATCTTATGTGTCAGCGGCTATATAGGCCAGGTACTGGGATGGGCTTCAGCAATCAGTTCACTCATCGGGATGATTATTCTCACTGCGATGATTTATTATTTCACTTCCTGGGTTACCGGCGGAAATGAAATTGTCACTGGCATTTTCTTGTTTCTGGCCCCTGCATGTGGGTTGATGATTCGGTTTATGGTCGGCTACGGTAGACGCTAATGCAAGAGCGGCGGCATTGTTACATGTGCCTGTTATGGTAATCGTAATTTATTGAAATGCCGGATAAGACGTTAACGCCGTATCCGGCAAGAAGAAACATATCTGTTCTTTGAATTCCCGGTGTTTTATAGCGCTAAGCTTTTTTTGACCGCCATTCTTTTCATCGGAATAAAGGCAACCACCACTGCGCCGAGCACGAGGAATGCGGCGACCATATAGATACCCGCGTTAAAGCTACCGGTGATATCTTTCATCCATCCCATCAGCAGCGGCCCCAACGCCGCGCCGGTCATCCCGGTGGCGTTAATCACCGCAATCCCCAGCGCACGCGCCTGAACCGAGATAGACTGGTCCGGCGTGGTCCAGAAAATTACCATCGCGGCAAATGCCCCGGCAGATGCCATCACGATACCGCTGAATTGCAGCATCGGGTTGCTGCTGGTGGCAGTAAGTATCCAGCCAGCAGCTGCAAAAAGATAAGGTAACAGGGTGTGGAATTTACGTTCATTTAAGCGGTCGGAACGCTTGCTCCACCACACCATGCCGACAATAGTGCACACTTGCGGAATGGCACTAAGCAAACCAATGGTGATGTTATTACTTTGCTGATTAAAACTCTGCAAAATAAGCGGTGTCCAGACACTTAATGCGCTGAGAGTATTCGTCAGGCAGAAATAAGCCAACGTGTAGAGCATAATGACCGGAGTAAATAATTCCCGCAACATACTGCGCTGCGACATCATACCGACGCTGGCATTTTGCCGCGATTGTTGAATTGCCCGCTTATCCGCTTCCATCATTTCATTAAGGCAGGCTTTATCGTCGTCGGTCAGCCATTTGGCTTTCGCCGGAGAATCATCCAGCCAGAACCATACTACCAGACCTAATAATACAGATGGAAAACCCTCCAGCAGAAATAACCACTGCCAGCCTTTCAGGTTTAATAAACCGTCCATATTCAAAATATAGCCTGATGCCAGTGAACCTAATGCCATCGTTACCGGCATCGCTATCATAAACAAGGCGTTAGCACGGGCGCGGTACTGCGACGGGAACCAGTAGGTTAAATAGAGCAGCAGCCCTGGCAGGAAGCCTGCTTCGGCAATCCCGACCAACATTCGCAGTACATAAAGGCTATTTGGTCCTGTGGCAAACATTGTCGCCGTGGAGGCAATCCCCCAGACAACCATTAATACGGCTATCCAGCGTCGGGCACCGACAATACCCAACATAATATTGCTGGGTATCCCACAAATCACATACATCACATAAAAAAGTGTCGTCGCCAGGCCGAACATTGTACTGGTTAATCCTAAATCTTTGCCCATTGTTAAACCGGCAAAACCAATATTAATTCGGTCGAGGTAAGAGAAAACAAATAAAATAAATAAGAAAACAATTAATCGGCGGAATAACTTTTTTATTACCGCTTGTTGACGTGGATCCAGTGCGTCCTGAGTACTGGAAGGCGGCGATAATACGCTCGAAGAGTCATTCATGTCGGGCTCCACAATGCAATGCAATATTATTTTGTTAGCAGGCGAATCTTTATCATGCTCAGGATTATTTGCTTAAAACTGGCTATCCGAACACGTGCGCTAACCTATAAGTAACAGCTCAATAAGGTGTCAATAGAATCTGTGAAAAATGAGTCGAATTTGTTATGTATGTTGTATTTTGTGAATCATATGGTGAATTGAGATTCATTGATGGCACAAGGTCGTTGTAATGATGCTATAGCGCACACTTATAACCCGGTATACTCAGCGTATTGACGTCTATTTCTCCAGGAAGCCCATGAGTTCAGTCAAAAAAACAGCGGATGTACAGAGTGCAGATGCGGCTTTTCATCGTGAAGAGTTCCCGTTTTACTGGATTGTTAACGTCTACGCGCGCTACACCCAGGTGATGGAAGTGACGTTGAAAAAGGTGCAGCTCGACGTTTCTCGCTTTCGGGTGATGATGATTACCCATCAGTACGGTAAGGCCAGCATTTCGCAAATTTCGGAATATGCGATGGCGAAAATGCCGACCGTCACCAAAATCGTTGGTCGTCTGCGCGATGACGGCATGGTGACAACCGCCAGCAGCGAACAGGATGCCCGTGTTACCGAAGTGATGCTTACCCCAGCCGGAAAAGAAAAAATCGAAGAAGCGCACCGCCTGGCACAGAAAGTTTTCGAAAAAGGGTTCAAGGGGATGACGTCTGCACAGGTGGAAAAAATGAATCTGTCGCTGTCGAAAGTGCTCGGTAACCTCAACGAACTGTAACCTCAGAGAGCGATCATCAAGATTTGTGATCGTGCTAAACTTTTCTTATAACTTGCTGTTAATACTATAGTTAATTCTTATGTGTTGTCCTGGGTTTTCATGGCGACATTTATAATTTCTTCTCTTTTTTCTACGCTAATTCATCAACATAACCAATAGCCATAAACATAAAATGGTTATCATTTTGTTGTTGCAATGTAAAATTAACGTGAAATATTACTTGAATATTCACGTAAATCTCTCATGATTGATTTATCGCCATTCAGGGTAAAAAAGCAGCAATAACTGTTCGCCTGAATGTGATTCACTTTTTCTGGTCAAGGTGTCAATCATGAAGCCAGTTTTTGAGAGCAATGGTTTTGTCGAGGAGTTCACGCTCGGCGCGGGCGAACTGCGGTTCGCCGTCAAAGATACGCTGGATATCGCCGGTCGCCCGACACGCGCCGGATGCCCGGCACTTGCTGACGCGCCGAAAGCGAAACAGCATGCCCGCATCGTCAAGGTGCTGCTCAACAGCGGCTGCCAGCTGACGGGCAAAACTACCCTGCACGAACTGGCGTTTGGCGTCACCGGGATCAACCCGTGGAGCGGCACGCCCGTTAATCCTCAATACCCCGCGCTGATTCCCGGCGGTTCGTCGAGCGGCTCTGCAACCGTCGTCGCCAGGGGCGATGTTGATTTCGCCCTCGGCACTGACACCGGAGGTTCTGTCCGAATGCCCGCCGCCTGCTGCGGCGTGCTGGGGCTGAAACCGGGCTATGGCGTGCTCAGCCGACAGGGCGTTTTACCTGCCTACAGCTCACTGGACTGCGTTGGGATTTTTGCCCGCGAGCCGCGCATTTTACGTGACGTGCTGACCCGGCTGGCGTTACCGGTTGATGCGCCGCTGGATTCTCTGCCCGCTATCGGTTTTATCTTTGCCGCTCAGCCGGACATTGACGCCCTGCTGGTGGATGCGCTGGAAGCGTTGGGCATCGCCGCAAACAGCGTGACGCTTCCGCTGCTGGGCGAAGCGCATCGTGCCGGGCTGACCATCATCAACCGCGAAAACTGGCTGGCGTTTAATGCGCTGCTGGCGAGCCACGCGGTCTCCCCGGACGTTGCCAGCCGTATTCAGGCCGGAGAATCCATCACCAGCGACCAGCTCGCCAGTGCGGAAAACGTGCGCGCACAGTTCACCGCTCAGGTGAATGCCCTGCTGGAAGATACGCCTCTGCTGGCGCTGGCGACGCTGCCGGAACTGCCGCCGACGCTGGAAGAGGCGGAAGATCCGCTTAGCGTGGTGAATCTGACGCGGCTGGTGCGCCCCTTCAACCTCAGCGGTCATCCGGCGATCTCGCTGCCGATGGGCGAACTTCAGGGCCGACCTGTCGCGCTACAGTTGGTGGCAGGCTTTGGCGAAGAGGGGCTTCTCGTCCAGGCCGCCGAGTGGCTGATGCTCCACAGCCTCTGACGTTTATCGCGCCATAAAACCGTCAAACCGACCACTCAATGCCATTCAGGCGTTGCGGCATCGTGCACCTTTTTGCCGCCCGCCCACATTATTCGGGAGTCAGCTATGTCCGTCGTACATGTCCGTGAAGAGCTTGTTCCGTTATTGACCGAAGTGACCGCGCGCAGCGCCGATTTCGAGCGCCAGCGCCATGTTTCAGACGACATCATCAGCCGCTTTAAACAGGTAGGCGTCTACCGTGCGCTGGTGCCGAAAATCTACGGCGGCGACGAGTGTTCTCCGGCGCAGTTTTGCGAACTGATTGAGCAAATCGCCACCGCAGATGGCTCGGCAGGCTGGGTCGCCAGTTTTGGTATGAGCCCGTTTTATCTCGGCGCGCTGCCGCCGGATACCCTGAAAGAACTCTACCGCAATGGCCCAGATGTGGTGTTTGCGGGGGGGATCTACCCGACGCACAAAGCACAACTGGCCGATGGCGGCTATCGCGTGAGCGGTCGCTGGTGCTTTGCCAGCGGTAGCATGGGCGCATCGGTATTTGGCGTCGGTATTCAGCCGGAAGGGGAGAACGCGCTGCCGCGCATGGCGGTGCTGCCGCGCGAAAGCATTCATATCGACCCGGTGTGGGATACGGTCGGGCTGGCGGGCACCGGCAGCCATGATTTGCTGGTGGATGACGCGTATGTGCCGCAGGAGTGGACCTTTATTCGCGGCGGTGCGCTGAACCTGGAAGGCCCGCTGTATCGCTATCCGGTGCTGTCGCTCGCCACGCAGGTGCTGTCCGTTGTGGCACTGGGGGTAGCCCGCGCGGCACTCAATGAAATCTATCAGATTGCCCATCGTCAGCAGTCGGTTACCGGCGCGCCGCGCCTGGCCGACCGACCGCAGGCGCAAATGCAAATCGCCCGCTGCGAAGCAGAACTGCGCTCGGCGCGCGCCTGGTTTTACGAGGCCATTGATGACGTCTGGCAGCGTCTGCTTATCGGTAATGAGCCGGGCCAGCAGCAGGTCAACGCCCTGCGGCTTTCTTCTACACACATCACCCGCGTGGCGGCAGACGTTGCCCGTCAGGCGCTGGCACTCAACGGGATGGGCGGCGTCACCATGACCAGCCCGCTACAGCGTTATGTGCGCGACACGATGGTGATTACCCAACATGCCTTTATGGGCGACCTCTCGTACCTGAACGCCGGTACGGTCTTTTTCGGCGGCAAACCGCTGCCGGGTTATCTCTGAATTTCTGAAAGGAGCAACAAATGAGCCAGAACAAATTACGCGTGCTGTTTTGTATCGGTGTGAACCAGAACTTTTTCGATGCCACTCCGGCGGAAGCCAAACAGGTGTGGGGCGCGTTCGGCGTGATGATGAAAGGCATGGAAGAGACGCCGGGCATCCGCGTCATCGGCAACATGGATGATGACCAGTTGATGGTCGGCCCCTCGACCACCGCGCCGTGGACTACCTACGTGCTGGCGGATGCCGACAGCCTGGAAAACGTGGCTGCCGTCTGCAACCTGTTCCGTACCACGCCGGTCGGTGAAAGCAAGCTGTGGAAGTACTGCAAGATTGAAGCGCGCGTGGGCCGCGAACTGATTATTCAGGGTTAAGGAGCGGGCGATGAACTCACAGGATGCGCAGCGTTTGCAACAGCTTGAAGACCAGCAGGACGCGCGGGTATGCATCAGCAACTATATGCGCCTGTGCGACCAGCTTGAAACCCCGGCGACCGTGCGGGCAATTGGCGCGTTGTTTACCACCAATGCTTGCTGGGAAGGTGTGGGCGAACCGTATGCCACACGCCTTGGCAGGCATGTCGGACGCAACGCCATTGAAAGCATGATGGCCGGATACGTCAAAACGCCCGCGCATTTTGCGATGAACGCCCATTTTTTGTGCTCGGAAGCCCTTATCCAGCAGCCGGATGGCCTGCTTTTCGGGCGCTGGCTGATGCTGCAAACCTCCAGTTTTACCGCCGGAGGATCGCATCTCAATGCGGCGGAACTGAACGTGGAGTTTCGCCGGGAAGCCGGTGTGATGCGAATGCACCATTTCACGACACGCAATCTGTTCAGCAGGCCAGTGGACCACTGGCACGCCGCAGATGTGCTGCCTGTACCTGACAATAAATAGAGAGTCGAGCGATGCAGTGTGATAACCAGATCCCCGTTAAAAATATCGAAGCGAATGTTCCCGACTGCGCGGAAATCGCCGCGCTGGTGCAGTCTGACCGGGTACATACCTCACTTTATAATTCCGAGACCCTGTTCAACCTTGAGCTGGACAGGATCTTCAGCAAAACCTGGGTATGGGTGGCGCATACCAGCGAAATCCCGGATACCGGCAGTTTCAAAACCACCGAGATCGGCACGCAGCCGGTGATCGTCGTGCGCGACCGCAAAGGCAACGTGCATACGCTGCTCAACCGTTGCCGTCACCGCGCCGCCACCGTGTGCGAACACCGCACCGGCAAAACCAACAGTTTTGTCTGCCCGTATCACGGCTGGGGCTACGCGCTGGACGGCAGCCTGCGCGGCGTGCCGCACCCGGAAAGCTATGCCGATCAACTGGAAAAAGGCGAGCTGGGGCTGGTGTCGCTGCGCACCGAACAGTACGCCGGCATGATCTTCGCCACCTTTAATGAGCACATCGAACCGCTGGAAGATTTCCTCGGTGCGGCGAAAAAGTGGATGGATCTGTTTATGAAGCAGGGCGCGGGTTATCCGATTAAAACCGGCCCGGCGCACCGTTTCCGCTTCCCCGGCAACTGGAAGATCCAACTGGAAAATACCACCGACGGCTATCACTTCCCGGTTGTTCACCGCTCGTTTTTAAGTTCGGTCGATAAGCAGACCGAAGAGATGCTCAACTTTGTTGACGGCAGCGGCTATGTGGAAGATCTCGGCAACGGTCACAGCGTGATGGTAATGATCCCGGAACTGGTGGATCTGGAAGCTAATCTTGATGCGCCAATCCCGGAGCGATTTGTTGCGTTGGCCGACGAATTGCGTAAAGACCACGATGAAGATCAGGTATGTCGCATTGTGCGTGCCGTCGGCGGTTCCGGCTTTAACCTCAACATTTTCCCCAATATTGCCTGTTCAATGGCCTTCTTCCGCGTGCTGCAACCTGTCTCGGTGCATGAAACTGAAATTCACCATGCGGTGATCACCATGGACGGCGGCCCGGAAATTGCCAACCAGGCACGTCTTCGTCTGCATGAACACTTCCAGGGGCCGATGGGTTTTGGCACGCCGGATGACTCCGAGGCGTGGGAGCGCGTGCAGCGCGGGGCAACGGCGGGCAACGACCTGTGGATCATGCTTAACCGCGGGCTGGCGGGTGAATACCGCAGTGATGACGGCCTGCGTAGCGACGTGAGCGCTGAAACGGGGATGCGCGCGGCGTATCAACAGTGGAAAAAACTGATGACGGAGGCGGAATAATGACGCCAGATACGGTTCTGATTTCCGCAATGGAAATAATCAATCTCGAAGGCGACTTGCTCGATCAGGGCGAGTTCAATGCCTGGCTGGAGCTGTGGCAGCGCGATGGCCTGTACATCGTGCCGATCGACCCACAGGAGACGGATTTCAAAAATACCCTCAACTACGCCTGCGACGATCACGAAATGCGCGAGCGTCGGGTGAAACGCCTTTACAGCGGTGAGTCAATCTCCACCACGCCGCGTGCCCGCACGCTGCGCACGCTCTCACGCTTCCGTTTGTTGGATAGCGAGGGTGAGGAAATCGTGGTGCGCGGCGCGCAGTCGCTATGGGAACACCGCAAAGGCTACAGCCGACACTATGCGGCAGATATCACCTGGCACCTGCAACCGCAGGGCGACAAGTTGCTGATTAAGCAAAAGGTGATTCGTCTTATCAACAGCGACGATGTGCTGCACAGCATCGGCTACATCCTGTAAGGAGTGCGTTATGACGCAAACCGTATTAGTCACCGGCGCGGCCGCCGGGCTGGGCAACGTCATCGCCACGCATCTGTTGTCGCAGGGGTATCAGGTGGTGCTCTCGGATGTGAGCCTTGCGCGCGCGCAACAGGCGGCGGACAAACTCGATAACGGCGCAGGTCACGTGCTGGCGCTGGAACTGGATATCCGCCAGCCGCAGGCGTTTGAGCAGGCGCTAAAGGCGATTGAAACCCGCTTCGGCAGCCTGGAGGTGCTGGTGAACAATGCCGCGCTGACCCTGGCGACACCGGTGATGGAGATTGACGTTGAAGAGTTTGACCGGGTGATCTCCACCAATCTACGCGGCACGTTCGTTGGCTGCCAGACGATTGGGCGCTATTTCGCCAAAAAAGGCTACGGGCGAATTATCAATCTGGCGTCGCTGGCCGGACAGAACGGTGGCACGGCCTCCGGGGCGCACTATGCCGCGTCGAAAGGTGGCATCCTGACGCTGACCAAAATCTTCGCCCGCGAGCTGGGGAAATCCGGCGTAACGGTGAATGCCATCGCGCCGGGGCCGATGGACCTCCCGTCCGTTCACTCGCTGGTGCCGGAAGAGAAAATGGCCGGGCTGTTACAGATGATCCCGGTGGGTAAGTTGGGCGATGCCGAATTTGTCGCTCAGGCCGTGGCGCTGCTGGCTTCACCGCAGGCGGCGTTTGTCACCGGGGCGACCTGGGACATCAACGGCGGTCTGTTCATGCGTTAAGGAGTCGCCATGCTGACACTGCACATTATTAAGCGCGAGTTACAGGGGGAGGTCGTCCTGCTGACGCTTGCCGACGCAACCGGCGCTGAACTGCCTGCGTTCACCGCCGGGGCGCACGTCGACCTGCATCTGACTGACGATCTGGTGCGCCCGTATTCGCTCTGCGGCGATCCGGCAGATCGCCACTGCTATCAACTGGGCATCCTCAAAGATAGCCAGTCGAAAGGCGGATCGCTGGCGGCACACGCGCTTCAGGAAGGCGAATCGGTAACGGTGAGCCTGCCGCGCAATCTGTTTGCCCTTGATGCGCGCGCGGCGCACAGCCTGCTGATCGGCGGCGGGATTGGTATCACGCCGATGCTGGCGATGGCGGCGGAGCTGCACGCCGCCGGGCGCGCGTTTTCGCTGTATTACTGCGCCCGTTCGCGCCCGCAGGCGGCGTTTGTTGCCGAACTGGAAAAAGCGCCGTGGGCGGATCGCGTATGGCTGCATTTCAGTGATGAACAACGCATTGATTTGCCAGCGGTATTAAGTGATGTACCGGCTAACACGCATGTCTATGTTTGCGGCCCCACGCGGCTGATGGAGGCGGTGAGCGAGCAGGCAAACGCCGCCGGTTATGCGGCTGAAAACGTCCATCAGGAGTGCTTTAGCGCGGAAGTTGAAGTGAGCGGAAAGGCGTTTGACGTGGTGGCAGCAACCAGTGGGATTACCGTGCGGGTGCTGGAAAATCAGACCATCGTCGAGGCACTGGCGCAGGCCGGGTTGAAGGTGTGCGTCTCCTGTAAGCAGGGGATTTGCGGCAGTTGCCTGACGGATGTGATTGAGGGCGAGCCGGATCACCGCGACAGCTATCTGACAGACGAGGAGAAAGCCGATGGCGACCAGATCCTGCTCTGTTGTTCCCGGGCGAAAAGCGCCCGTCTGATTATCGATCTCTGAGGATTTCAGCATGAATTTGCAGACCGAGTTTCGTAATGCGATGGCGCAACTGGGCAGCGCGGTGTCGGTGATCACCACCGATGGCCCGGCGGGGAAATTTGGCTTTACCGCCTCTGCCGTGTGCAGCGTCACGGATCAACCACCGACCCTGCTGGTGTGTATGAACCGCAACTCTTTTGCCAACGGGCACTTCAAGCAAAACGGCGCGCTATGCGTGAACGTGCTTTCCGGCGCGCATCAGGAGTTATCGGGCATTTTCGCCAATGCGACCCTGCGTTCCGAAGAGCGTTTCGCTTACGACCGCTGGCAGGTGATGGCGAGCGGCGCGCCGGTACTCAGTTCCGCCGTCGCCAGCTTCGACTGCGTGATTGACGACTGCCATGAAGTGGGCAGCCACACGGTATTTTATTGCCAGGTGCAGGCGATTCGCATCAGCGAGCAGCCGCGCGGGCTGGTCTATTTTAACCGTCGTTACCATACGGTAGGCGGCGATATTGAGGTGAAAGCCTAACCCATTGAGGAGCCTGGCTTATGAGCAATACCGAAGCAGCACCGCACGACTCAAAGCAAATGCGTAAACTGGTGATCGCCTCCGTTCTGGGCAATGCGCTGGAATGGTATGACTTCTTTCTCTATGGCACGGCGGCGGCGTTAGTCTTCGGCCCGCTCTTTTTCCCGGTCGGCGGCGACCCGCTACAGGGCACATTACTGGCATTTTCCGGCTTTGCGGTCGGTTTTCTGGCGCGCCCGCTGGGCGGCATTGTCTTTGGTCACTTAGGCGATCGCTACAGCCGTAAGATGACGTTAATCATGACGTTAACGCTGATGGGCGCGACAACCTTCGTCATCGGCCTGTTGCCGGTTTACAGCCAGATTGGCATCTGGGCGCCGATTTGTCTGATCACACTGCGTTTTTTACAAGGCGTGGCCTCGGGCGGCGAGTGGGGCGGCGGCGTATTGATGCTGAGTGAAAACGCCCCGGCATCCAGGCGCGGCTTCTTTACCGCCTGGAGCCAGATGGGCGTTTCCGGCGGCTTTGTGCTCTCGGCGTTTGCTTTTTACCTGGTGCAGAAGTTGCCGGAATCCGACTTTATGACCTGGGGCTGGCGCGTGCCGTTCCTGCTGAGCCTGCTGATTTTCCTGGTTGGTGTGTATATTCGCAAAAACATCCGCGAAAGCGAGGCTTTCCAGCAGGCGAAGCCGGAAGACAAACATGAAAAAATACCGTTGCTGGTGCTGCTGCGCGAACATCCGAAAGCGCTGATGCAGGCGATTGCCCTGCGTCTGCCGGAGAACGGCGCATCCTATATTTTCTTCACCTTCTCGGTGGTGTACGCCAAACATATTGGTATATCAACGAGCATTATTATCAGCGCGGTGACGCTGGCGATGCTGATTGAGTTTTTCTCGATTCTGTTCTGGGGTGCGCTCTCCGATCGCATCGGCCTGAAACGCGTCTATTACATCGGCGTGATTGGCCTGCTGGTGATGGCTTTCCCGTTCTTCTGGCTGGTTTCGACCGGTGAATACAGCTGGATTATGCTGGCGATGTTCCTTGGTCTTCCGGTGTGTCACGGGGCGATGATTGGCACGCAGCCGTGCATTATGAGTGATTTGTTCCCGGTGCGCGTGCGCTACTCCGGCCTGGCGCTGGGCCATGAAGTGGGATCTATCTTCTCCGGTGGGCTGGGGCCGATGCTCGCTGTCGCACTGTTAATCGAATTTGACTCCGCCTGGCCAGTATCGCTGCTGCTGATTGTCTATGCGCTACTGGCGTGGATTGCGTTATTAAGCCTGCCTTCGCAGGAGACGCCTGTCCTGAGCAAACCGGGAAACCCCATGCCTTACAATGAAATCTAAATATTGCCAGTAAGGTAATAGACGTCATGCTTAGCCATTGAGTGAAACAGACAGTGGAGTAACAGTTAAAATAGTGGGTAAACTTTTTTATCCGCTATTTATCTGTCTTACTGAATTTTTATGAAAGGCTTGAAATTCAGGCGAGGGAGAGGTTCATGGCGTCCCCTGCAGGAATCGAACCTGCAATTAGCCCTTAGGAGGGGCTCGTTATATCCATTTAACTAAGGGGACAAAGCGGCACGAGTATAACGGTTTTTAAACTATCTGATAAGAGCAGGGCCGCCCGACTGCTCAAACAGTCATCACTCAGGCCTCTTTTTCCGAATTTTGTTGTTTTTTATCTTCGCGTTCTGCCTGTAAGCGAAGTTCCTCTTTGCGTTTGTTACTCATGTCGTTACGAATTTGCGCGTGACTCATCAGAGCAAAAATAAATGTTCCCCCACATATATTGCCAGCAAGTGTTGGCAGGGCGAATGGCCAGATAAAATCACTCCAGTGCAAAGTGCCATTAAACACCAGATAAAGAATCTCTACTGAACCTACAACAATATGCGTGGTATCACCTAACGCGATAAGCCACGTCATTAAAATAATGACCACTATTTTGGCTGCGCCAGCTGCCGGAAACATCCATACCATGGTGGCAATCAGCCAGCCGGAGATGATGGCATTGGCAAACATTTCTGTAGGCGTATTTTTCATGACATCCATACCGATTTTGACGAAGGCATCACGCGTTTCTTCATCAAAAATTGGCATATATTCAAACGCCCATGCAGCAATGCCTGTGCCAATAATATTTCCCAGTAATACCACGCTCCACAGGCGCATCAGTAAACCAAAATTGCCCGGCGTAGGCTTTTGCATTACGGGTAATACCGCGGTAACGGTATTTTCAGTAAATAACTGCTGGCGCGCCATAATGACAATAATAAAACCAAAGGTATAACCAAGATTTTCCAGTAAAAAACTGCCAGGAATACCATCCAGTTGAACGTGGAAGATACCTTTCGCCAGTAAAGACGCTCCCATCGACAGCCCCGCCGCAATCGCGGACCAGAGTAATGCCATCGCATCGCGTTCCAGTTCTTTTTCACCATCCTGACGAATATGCTCATGGATCGCCATGGCCCTTGACGGAAGGCGATCTTCATCGACTTCTATTTTTTTTCCACTGGCCTTTTCTTCACTTTCAACTTCAAGCTCATCGCTATGATGATCGATTTTACCGCTATCAAGTTTGTCCATGCGTTTTACTCATAATTAGCACGTATAGCTAAAGCGTAGCGGTTTTTATTTGCCAGAGAGTGGGAGATTTTCCTAAATCGCAAAAAGGGTAACGTTTGTTTTTTGCTGTTCCGTTAGAATGCTGTACCGCATGAACACTGTTCCCAGGCTATGATCACATCAGTTAGCCTGGCAATATAGACATCATTCGACGTGCTGTTAAAATTCCTCACACCTTAACAGGCGGATACGGTATCGTTCCGTCATGGATGGCAAACAGCAAAAGCCATAATTAACAGGGAGACATCTATGAAGCTTCGCCTGTCGGCGCTTGCATTGGGAACCACGCTTCTGGTGGGGTGTGCGAGTTCCGGTACTGAACAACAAGGGCGCTCGGATCCATTAGAAGGATTCAACCGCACCATGTACAACTTCAACTTCAATGTGTTGGATCCGTATGTCGTTCGACCGGTAGCTGTTGCCTGGCGTGACTACGTTCCACAGCCAGCGCGAAATGGTTTGAGTAACTTTACTGGCAACCTGGAAGAACCTGCGGTGATGGTGAACTATTTCCTGCAGGGAGATCCTTATCAGGGGATGGTGCATTTCACCCGCTTTTTCCTCAATACCTTATTAGGGATGGGCGGATTTATTGACGTTGCAGGCATGGCGAACCCGAAATTGCAGCGTGTTGAACCGCACCGTTTCGGCAGTACGCTGGGCCACTATGGCGTAGGCTACGGGCCTTATATGCAACTTCCTTTCTACGGCAGCTTCACTCTGCGTGAAGATGGCGGTGATATGGTTGATACCCTCTATCCGGTGCTTTCATGGCTAACCTGGCCGTTATCGGTGGGTAAATGGACAATTGAAGGGATCGAAACTCGTGCGCAACTGCTCGATTCTGACGGTCTGCTTCGTCAGTCTTCTGATCCTTATATTATGGTGCGTGAGGCGTACTTCCAGCGTCATGACTTTATCGCGAATGGCGGAGAGTTGAAACCTGAGGAAAATCCAAACGCCCAGGCAATTCAGGATGATTTAAAAGAAATTGATTCTGAATAACGTATAAAGCAGAAATAAAAAAGGTGAGTCGCAAAACTCACCTTTTTTCATTATGTCAGAACCTTCCTGAATAGCGTTATTAGAACGCGTAATTAAAGTTGGTGCCGAATAGCCACGCTTTACCTTCAGACTCAAAGGAATAAGCTGCCGCACCTTCACCTTCGGTGAATTTCACTTTTTGTCCGTGCATATAAGATGCGCCAACGTCAATGGAAGCATCTTCATTAAATGCATAGGTTAACCCAGCACTTAACCACAAACGATCCTGGTCAGGAATGGAGATAGAGCGTTTATCTGCCGGAACCGGGCTATCGTCATAGGCGATACCAGTACGGAAGGTCCAGTTTTTATCGTAGTAGTAGGTTGTACCCAACGCGATACGATATGCGTCCCGGAACCCTTCATCTTTATAGAACAGAGTCTGACCATTATCGCCTTTCGCTTTCAGCTCCTGGAACTGGCTCCAGCTGGTATAGGCCATGCTGTAGTGAATTGCCCATTGCGGCGCGACGCGGTTATACCCAGAAATCTCCCACATTTCAGGCAGGTTGAGCGTCAAGGACCCATTTTGGGTTGCACCCATTGTGCCATACGGTAAGCCCATGCTACCCAAAATGCTATTCAGATTCGGGTTAATGGAACTTTTATAATCCCCTTCGAAGTCGATTTTAACTTCTGAACGATATGTCAGGCCCCAACGATTATCTTTATCCAGTTCATAAAGAATACCGGCGTTCCAGCCAAAGCCCCATTCGTCACCTTTCAGATGAGCAATTTGAGAATCCGGGGTATTAATACCATTGGTTAACGAAGCGGGCACCCCCGCGGCAATCAACCGTTGAGACAACAATGGTCCCAGCGAACCGGCGTAGCGCTCAATTTTTGCTTTGGCATAAACAGCATCAAAACCAAGACCAAAGCTCCAGTTGTTATTCAGACGGTAAGCACCACTGAGGTTAAAGTTAATGGTTTGCAGATCAGTTTTACCACCGTAGATACCTGCGGAATAGCTGTCGGTAAATTCCGTAGCCAGACCGTAGTTGGACGTTATTGAAGCCCCCCAACCAAACTGATCGTTAATCGGCGCGACAAAGTGCAGGTTAGGAACCCACGCAGTCGGGGCGATATTTTTGGCGTTTGCACTCTGGCCGGTTAAATCAGAACGTCCGGTAATATCTACATCGGGATCAATATAAACCGCACCGGCTGAAAATGTCGGACGATCAAACATGGTAATTAATGCCGGGTTACGACTGACGTTTCCTGCGTCATCGGCGATAGCGCCTTCACCCGAATAGGCCCGACCAAGGCCAGAGGAAGAAAATTCGTTTAACTGAAAGCCTGCTGACCAGGCCTGGGTGGAGATAAGTGCCACTGCGACTGCGAGAGCAGACTT
>ERZ1034915.999-NODE-999-length-16842-cov-44.118723_pt1 | contig 16842 bp, 10 predicted proteins | sample MGYA00520592_ERZ1034915 | MGnify/ENA primary metagenome ERZ1034915 (study PRJEB33766, sample SAMN09781787) | gut metagenome | biome: gut microbiome | host: Homo sapiens | place: Madagascar | study: EMG produced TPA metagenomics assembly of the PRJNA485056 data... | reverse complement strand
CACTGGTTATGATTCTATTCTTTTTCATTTCTGAGTATTTTCTGATTAAACATTTATGTTGTTATACATTATTATATATATAGACGGGTATCTATATATGGGTGTCGATGGAACCTACGGCCTTTCTCAGATAGAGGTTGGCAAGGCGTACATCCACCTGTGCGTTTACCCATTCCGATTTGGCTTTCAGCCATGCCGTCTGTGCTTCCATCACATTGCTCAGCGTAATCACGCCTTCCTTCATTCCCAGGTTGGCATATCGCAGGTTTTCTTCAGCCTCGTCCACGCTGCGCAGGGTGGTCTGGTATCGCTCCATGCTCTCCTGCAGTTTCTGTCGGCATTGGTTCACCTGCAATTCTATCTTTTCCTTCACCTCTTCGGTTTCATACCGGTGCATCAGGGCTTCTGCCTTGGCACTCTTCACCTTGTAGGATCGGTCGCCCCAGGTGAGGATGGGTACATTCAGGGTGATGCCCACGTTCCACATTCCTTTCAGCTTGCGCTCGAAGCTGTTGAACACCGAAGGGTTGCTGGCTAGATAGCCGCCCATCAGCGCCACCTTTGGCAGATATTCGGCACGTGCCAGATTGATCTTCTCTTCGTAGATCCGGTTCTGGAGTCCCAGGGCCTGCAGTTCCTTGCGGTTGCTTTCTGCCTGCTGCACCAGGTGGTCTGACTTTGAGCTGACCATATCTACCTGACCCATGATGTTGGCATTCTGATTCTTTTCGTCGATGGCATCCTCCACTTCTACGGGTTCGTTCATTGCGAGTCCACAGATTCGGCAGAGATTCATTCTTGAGAGTTCAATGCCGTTGTTTACCTGGATGAGCGATACGCCGGCTTCGTTCACCTTTACCTTCACGCTCAGCAGGTCGGCCTTGGTAGCCATGCCTTCCTTCACCAGTTTCTCTACATCGCCTTCCAGTTTGTCAACCAGCGCCTTGTAGCCCTCGGCAAGTTTCTTCTTGCTGTATAGTGCCACCAGATTCCAGTAGGCTTCATCTACATCTACAATGATATCCTGCAACTCCTTGTCGTACAGGGCTCCAGCAGCCTCTTCGGCATATTGGGTAATCTTGTTGTAGGCTCTGATCTTGCCACTCATATAGATAGGTTGGGTCAGCATCACCGCCACTACGCCTGCATTGCGGGTGTCGGTATGCAGGGCATCTACTACTCCCTGTCCGGCGGTGTTGATGGCAGAACTCATCGGGGCGAGATTGGGAACCACAGCGGAAAGTCCTGTTCCTATATTAGACAAGGTGGTTTTCTGCTCATCGCTCAGCAAGGAAAGCTCGCGGCTTGTGTACATATATGCACCTGTGGCTGAAACCTTCGGCAGGTAGTTGGTGGCGGCAGATTTACGGGTGTAAGAAGCTGCTACCTTTTTCTGACCTGCCATAAGGAGTGCCTTGTTGTTGCTGATGGCTTTGGCTCTCAGCGAGTCGAGTGACCAGGAGTTGCCTGCGGCATGTGCATCAATCAGCGCAAGCGACAACAATCCAAGCATTAATACTTTTTTCTTCATTCTTTTCTTTCTTTTTTATAATTGACGTGGCAAAATTACTACAAATAGAACACTCTGCGGTGTTCTAATTGTCGGATTTACCGGTCTTTTGAGCGAGTAGTTATCTAAAAGAACAATAATTCTTCAGTTTAAACTACTAGATGTGGCTTTTTTTTGCTAAATTTGCCAGCAAAAACATCGCAATATGGCAAATTTTGAAAAAATAGATATAAGGGACATGGAGCAGTTGACAAACGTGGAGTTTGTTGGCTATGCTGATAATGATGTCGTTATCATTGATGACCTGCGCAACTTCTCTAAGCTGCAGGCCATCAAGGTGGATTTCCTGCTGATTATCGTCATCAAGCAGGGACGCGTGGCTATGCGGACGAATAAGGAAGAAGCTACTGCCTCTTCCAATGATATTATCATCTGCCAGCCTAATACTATCATGAACGATTGCCTGTTCAGCATCGACTTTACGGCGAAGGCGGTCTGTCTCTCTTCTCAGATAGCCCGCAGTATGCTGCATATCGGTGATGTGGTAGATATCTCTTTCTACCTGAAGAACCAGCCTATCATTCATATTGATGAGTCGAGCATGAAGACTTTCGAGAAGTATCATGCCTTGCTGGCTGAGCAGCTGGTAAAAGCAGATACCAAGTACAAGAAGCAGATTGTGGGCAGTCTGGTCAGTTCCTTCCTGTTCTGTCTGCTGAGCATCATCGAGCAGGTTACTCCGCAGAGGGAATCTCTCCACATGTCGAGAGGCAGTCTGCTCTTCAAGCAATTCATCGACCTGCTGACTTCCATGGAAGTAAAACCAAGGAAACTGGAATACTACAGTACGAAACTGTGTATTACCAGCAAATACCTCTCGGATGTCTGTAAGAGCAACAGTGGCAAGACAGCCAATGACTGGATTACGGAATATACGGTAGAAGACATCAACCGCCTTCTCTCACATTCCGATATGAGCATCAAGGAAATCTGTGCCTATCTGGATTTCCCTAATCTTTCCTTCTTCGGCAAATACGTGAAGGCCCATCTGGGATATTCGCCTACGGAATATAGAAGGTTGAAGGGAAGATATGAGAATGGAGACAATAGTCTTGATTATCCTCGTAATAACGGGAATTTATCGTAATAGCGGGAATAACGGGAAATTATCATAATAACAGGAATTTATCGTAAAAATGCTAATAAGATGTCGTTTCTCTTTGCCGGATGAAAATAAATCCTTACCTTTGCATAATATTTGAAATATGTGGAGATTACCAACGAAAGTTTAAAAAGAGAAAACATAAAAGAGAGACGAAAATGAAATTGAAATTGAGATTCTTGAAATTGATGCTGCTGCTCTTCATCCTGCCTCTGCAGATGCTGGCGGCAGAACTGGGAGAGGCGGGCAAGCTGTTGGCGGCGCTGCCGGGTGTGAGTGACGTGGAAACGCTGAAGAGTACGCATTTCCCTGAAAAGTATGTGTTCTTCATCAAGCAGCAACTGGATGCCAAGGATGCTTCCAAGGGCAGTTTTGAACAGCGAGTGATTCTCTGCCACAGAGGATTCGACCGTCCTACCGTGCTCGTAACAGAAGGCTATAACGCTAAGTATGCGCTGCGTGAGAATTACATCGAGGAACTTTCTAAGCTTTTCGATACCAACATCATCACCGTGGAGTACCGCTATTTCGACAAGTCGATGCCTAGTCCTTGCAACTGGGATTACCTCACCGTGGAGAACTCGCTCTACGATCTGCACCACGTAAACCAGACCCTGCATGCGATGTACAAGGGCAAGTGGATTGCCACGGGCATCAGCAAGGGCGGACAGACTACGATGTTTTACCGCGCTTACTTCCCAAATGATGTGGACATCTCCGTGCCATACGTGGCTCCGCTGAACAAGGGCGTGGAGGATGGCAGACACGAGAAGTTCCTGCAGCATGAGGTTTCTACCAAGGAGAACCGACAGAAGGTGCTCAACTTCCAGCTGCTGCTCTTCAAGCGCAAGGCTGCACTGCTGCCGATGTTCGAAAAATATTGCAGCGAGAAGCAGTATCGCTTCAATGCGCCTATCGCCGAGATTTTCGATTACTCGGTGTTTGAATATGCCTTCGCCTTCTGGCAGTGGGGTGAGGATATCAAGAAGATTCCTACGAATGATACCACCGACGACCAGGTGTTCAAATACTGGATCAACATGTGTGAGCCGGAGTATTTCACCAACTACAACGCCACCTCTCCGTTTGATGTGCAGGCTGCCAGGGAGTTGGGCTATTACGGCTATTACACCAAGCCATTCAAGAGATACCTGAGCATCAAGTCGCCAAAGGGTTATCTGAAGAAGCTGATGGTACCGAAGGGTGCCGAGAACGTGGAGTTCTCGCCAAAGCTCTACAATTATACCGTGGATTTCCTGACCAGGAATGATCCGAAGATGGTATATATTTATGGTGACATCGACCCATGGGGTGCATCGGGCATCTATGGTTTGCCATTCACCAAGAACAAGAAGAACCTGCATGTCTATATGTGTCATGGCGGTTCGCATCTCACCCGCATCCTGTCGTTCCCTGAGCCAACAAGACAGGAAATCATCGATCTGATAGGTGGATGGCTGAAGGAATAAGTCTTTTAAAAACAGATATAAAAAAGCGTCTTGAAATCACTCAAGGCGCTTTTTTTATATCTATAATGTTTATCTTATCTATATGTTTATCTTATCCGTTTGCGATTACAGCTTCTGTGATAACATCCGGCACATATCCACTCGTTACCTCAATTTAACAGGTATTTAACTAAAAATACGTTTATTTATATTAAAATATAGTTAAACGGGGGGGTAATTTACAGAATCTAGATGAATATTATATACTTTTGCAACCAGAAATCAGTCTCCAAGTAATATACAAGGGGATTGGTTGAAATATGTTGAGGACCATTTGATAAGTCATAATAGGTTTATATTGGTTTACAACAATGTTTATATTGCTTAATAACAATGTTTTATATTGCTTAAAAACGATGTTTTATATTGCTAAACAACAATACAACAGTAAGATTCCGGGTAACCGGATAAATAGTTAATATAGTAAGTGATAAATGAAAAGGAAAGCAGTTTTGCTGTTTTTTATTTTGGGAATTAAAACAGTAGGTTACTCACAAGATTTCGCCCTGAAGACGAACGGACTCTACTGGGCGACAACCACACTCAATATGGGCGTGGAGAAGGCAATCAGCAACCAGATAACCCTGGAAGCAGATGTAGCATACAACCCCTGGACATTCAGGGAAGACAAGAAGATGCACCTTCTCTTGGTGCAGCCAGAAATGAAATACTGGCTGTGCGAAAAGTACGAAGGACATTTCGTAGGTATCCACCTGCATGGTGCTCAATTCTTCGGAGGTTTTGGCAGCAAGCTCTACGATGGCTACTTGGCTGGCGGAGGCGTAACATACGGTTACGACTGGATTCTATCCCCTCACTGGAACCTGGAGGCAGCCATCGGTGTGGGATACGCCCACCTCTGGTACAAGCAAAGCCCTAACTTGCCCTGCATCAAGTGCCAGGAAAAGAAGAACGAGAACTATATCGGTCCTACCAAGGCTGCACTATCATTAATCTATATCTTTTAAAATAAGTGCATCATTTAATCACAAAGATCATTATGGATGATAGAATGAAACTCAAAATAGTATATCTGGCTATTGTTGGCGCAGGATTAGCCCTGATAGTGGCTATGTCTTCATGCAGCAACCAGAGCATGGCAAGCGACAAAAAGATTACATGTACTCCCGATTCCTTTATGCTCATGCCAGATAGCAGCAATCAGGCTGCACTCAACCTTCAGGTTCATATCCCGAAGCATTATTTCTCGAAGAGAAGCCGTCTCTTCGTAATACCCGTATTGACAGACAGCGACAGCATAGTGGCTAAATACAAGCCTATAGTGCTGGATGCGCCTATCTACAGAAGGAAGATGGAACGTAAATGGGTACTCGACAGCATTGCTGACCCATACGATTCTATTGCACAGAGAGTTACGAATACCAAAGTAGATTTGTCCGTGTTATATAACGACACCATCACCCTGCCTGCAAACTTCCATAAGGGAAGCCTCGTGGCAGTGGCTTCTGCCGACGGATGCGGCGAATGCCGTGCCATCAGCCATACCAAGATAGCCGATGTGTTCCGTCCGGAAATCAAGAAGCAACTGCACCTCAACTGGATGATGCATACCTTCGAGATCAAGCCGAAGATAAGAGAAGGGAAGGGCGTGGCACGACTTGAGTTTGTTATCAATAAATATGATATCAATCTCAAGATGAGCAACAACCAGGCTGAGCTCGACCACATGTTGAGCGATATAGCTCCAGTGCTCAGCGACAGCCTCGCTACCCTCACTTCTTTGGGCATCTATGGTCTGGCGTCAGCCGACGGCCCGCTGAAGTTTAACACCCCACTTTCCCGCAACCGTGCCAACTCAGCCCTGAAGTGGCTGCTTGCGCACATAGAGAATGGCGACAAGGTGAAGAAGATAGCCCGTATCGGTTCACGCCCTGAAGGATGGCAGCCAGTATTGGATGCGATGGTGGCCGCCGGCGATGCCGACAGCACGATGGTGAAGAACATCCTGACCCGATATGCCAACTTCAACGATGATGTGCAGGAGCGCTATATCCGCCGCCTGCCTATCTGGAACAGCATCAAGAAGAAGTATCTGCAGAAGAGTCGTAGCGTGGAATACACCTACACATACATCATCAAGAACTTCACCACCGATGAAGAAATGCTGCAGATGTACGAGCTCCGCCCAGATGCCTTCAGCGAAGATGAGTTCCTGCATGTGGCACAGATTGCAGAGAGCGCAGAAAAGCAGAAGCAGGTATATGAGACGACTTTGAAATATTACCCTATGTCGAAGATTGCAGCCAATAATCTTGCCATCCTACTCGAGAACGAAGGCAAGGTGGATGAGGCTGAAGAGATATTGAACCGCCAGAAGGCAGAAGAGACTAAGAATAGCCCAAAGGCACTATCAGAATAAAGCACAGCGTATGACAAGATTAAAAGTTATCATATATGGCATGGCACTGGCTATATCATTTACCTCGTGCGTCCGTGAAAATCTGGACCAATGTCCTCCTCTGAGTATCAACATCGAGGTGAAAGACAAGAATTATTTCAATGTCGACCAGACTGCACCCGAAGAGAAACGAGATGAGAATCAGCCATTTAGGTCATTCGTTCCGTCTCTTTCCTATCGTCTGAGCCGACTCAACGACGACGGCACACAGCAGGTTATCGTAGAAGAAAAAAGTTTCGGAGTAGAGGGTGATGGATTAACTTATCCTGTAAGCTTCGACCCCGACATGCCTTTCGGGAAATACGTCTTTACGGTATGGGGAGGTATGAAGAAGCGAGGCGAACTCAATCTGGATAAAAATGAGCTGTTGCTACATCCGGAGCACAGTCAGGGCGATGATGTTTATCAGGTTTGTGATACCCTCGTCTATGATGAAAACCATTATTGCTATACCAGCGAGATGGAGCGCACCAAGGGAAAACTGGTTATATGGTCAGAGAATCTTCCTGCCGGGTATAATGTGATGGATACTGAAGTAAGCGATCTCTATGGAATAGTAAATCCAAGTTTCCAATATTCTGAAGAGACCAGCGTCTTTCAAGAATCGGAAATTAAAGCTGGCGCCAAGACCAAGACCTCTATTTTCCTGGCTCCTTCTTTCCAGAAGGAAGAGTCAGTGGTGGATGTCAATTTCTATAAGAATAGTGGCGAAGGCGGCAATTCATCTGTGTTGTCACCTGATGACGTGAAGGTAAGCATGGAGCGCAATAAGATTACGGTGCTGAGGTATGTGTACGATTCCAAACGCAATCGCTTCACCATCTATATGAAGGTGAACGACAACTGGGAGGAAATTCACGGCATGATATTGGATTGATAATTAATTTATACTCAATTTTTAAATTTATAATTTATGAAAAAAGGTATGTTTTTTGCGCTTGCAGCAAGCAGCTTGCTGTTCAGCGCATGTAGCAGTGACGACGCTGTGGTTAGCACAGAGGGTCAGAACGAGGCAGTACAGCAGATTGTATTGCATGTAGCAAGTAGTGGTGATGGCTTGACAACACGTGCAGGCCGCCCATTGTATTCTTCACAGGCTTTGCAGACTATCCAGAATGTTCGCGTGTTGATTTACAACGCTGATACGAAGGCTATTGTCAAAGACGAGAAGAAGGATTGGAAAACAAGTACAACGTATACCAATCATGGTCGCGAGCTTACTCTTACTTACAAGGGTGATCAGAGACTGGGTGAAGGTAACTACAAGGTTATGGCTGTAGGTTACAGCGATAACAGTGACTACACCTATGATTTGAATGTGGCAGGTAAAGATGCCCTTACTGGTACTTACAAGGATATTACTGCAACCTTGAAGGCAAACAAAGTAGCAGAGGAAGTATTCGCAGGTGATGCAGAACTGAATATCAACGCTGACAAGAAAATCACCAACCTTACTTCTGGTGAAGAGGATGGATTGGATGTAACCTTGCATCGTCAGGTAGCTGGTAGCTTCGGTTATTTCCAGGACGTTCCTGCAAGTGTAAATGGCAAAGTAGCCGCAACCCTCCGTCTCGTAGTAAGAGATAAGAATGATAAGTTGACTTTCAACAACTTCAACAGCTCATTCACAGCTGCTGGAGCAACTGGCAGCACTATCAAGTATTATGTTAATGGTTCTAAAAGTACAACAGCACCTACTTCAGATGCACAGTTCAATAATGGCGATAAAGGTTATGTGCTCTACTCTATCGATTTGAAGACATGGTTCCCTCAACTTGATGAAAACGGTGATGGTCTGCTGAATGCTGAAGATACCTGGAATCACCCTTCTGATGTAAAGACTACCATAGTTAAGGGTTCTGTATTCGGAAGCAACTTCGTTATTCCATTTAATTTAACTAGCGGCAAGAGCACCATGGAGCTTCAGCTCTTGGATGCTGCTGGCGATATCATCAAGACTTGGACCGTTTCTATCCCAGCTAAAGATGTAAATACTGATGCCACAAATGGAAATGTTGCAGACGAAAGTGCTTCTATCTTCAACGTGGTTCGCAACCACATGTACAACTTGGGTGTGAAGCCTTCTAATGGAGGTAAGACAGATCCAGACCCAAGTAATCCAAATCCAGATCCAAAACCAGATCCTGATCCTGATAAACCAGATCCTGACAAGCCAGAAGACTTGAGCAAATCTCAGCACCTCATCTTGAAGGTGAACGACAACTGGGAGGCTATCCACAAGTTGGTGCTGGGTGATTAATCTTACTACGTGCTCATAATATAGGCAGTATTAAGAAAAATATATCCAAGGGATGCACAGTGCCCGCTATAGGCACTCGCATCCCTTACTATCCCAACATCACAATATTTAATTTATCATTCATTTTATACGTAATTCCCATTCAAATCGAATAGGCGAACATTGAAATCGAATAGACGAATATGATGAGAAAATCTATAAAAAACAGTTTAAATGTAATCCTCGCAGCCAGTCTCCTAATGAGCTGCAGCGCAAGCAATGATGCGCCTGATACCCTCGCCGACGGCTCGCATGCCGTGAAGTTGGACATGAGAGTGGGTGTAAGCGCAGGTGTTGTTACCGGCTCACGAGAACTTGATACATGGGATGGAGCACAGCAGGTGAATGATATGAGAATCTACGTCTTCAGATGCCCCGAAGACAAGAAGGGCACCTCAGAAGAAGCATATACCTATTGCATCCCTATTGAAACGGAAGCAGCCAAGAAAGGTTACTATTCCGTTGACGCATTCAACAATAGAGAACCCTACTATTCTGCCGAGCACCAGAACATGCCCGAGCAGCATCTATACACCTTCGAACCCTATCTGCAGAACGGCTACTACTACCAGTTTCTAGCCATAGGAAGAGATGACAAATACGCAACGAACAAAGTACTTACAGAACCCAAATTCACTAAAAACGAAACGAAACTGGAGGACGCAAGAATCGCCCTCACCGAGGAGGCAAAAAACAGCGTCAAACTCGGTATCCTCAATACCACAGAGCTGTTTAGCGGCATCCTGCAAGACGAGAAGACCCAAGAGAAAGCCCCCGTGCTCGTAACGGAAGAGACGAAATACTTCCACCGCACGCTGACCGCCAGCCGTAACGTGGCTGGTCTGATGATTTACGTAGAAAACATCCCGGCACAGGTGGAGTCGAATGCAGCAGGAGACGTGAGCCCCGTTCCCTTCACGCCCACCTCTCTATCCGTTGTAGCCACCGGCATCAGCACCGAAACGCTGATATGGCAGAAGCAGGCACCAGCAGATGCTGAATCGTTGACTTATCAGACGTTGGGCACCATCGACCTCACCCCCTCAAACGGATGGACCGTAGATGCTACAGAGAACATATTCAAGCGAGCTGAAGACTCCCAGAAAGGATGGAAGGCAAACAGCTACATGATAAGCAACTTCATGATGCCTACACCAGAGGAAAAAATGCAGAAAAGCAAGAACTCGGCAGAGAACGAGACCACCTTCTATCTGCATTACACGGATGGCACGCACCACAGGTACGACAACATCAGGAAATCTACAACCACTGGCGACAAGTTCAAATTCCCTATCGAGGCAAACCACCTGTATTGCCTGGGAGCCAAGAGCAAGACCGTGAACCAGCCATACGACCTGAAGGAGTATTACGAGCCGGTGATGACCGACGTGAAGGTTGAGATAGAACCAGCCTTCGAAAAAAAACATGAATTTGAAACAGAATAAACGTTACAAACAGCATAAAAACGGAAATAGAATATGCAGAAATCAAGATTTAGCATCTATAAGATAAGCTCCATCAAGATGAACGCCATCAGGATGAACGCCATCAGGACAGGCATGGCGGCAGGTTTTTGCTTCCTCCTCGCACTAGCCGCAGGATGCAGCAGCGATGCCGATCTGCCACCTTATCCAGATGGCAGCAATGGAGATGCAGGCATGAATCAGCCTTCGGAAAACGAAGATGAAATTACGACTGTTCCCATCACCATCACTCTGGGCGGATTAAGCGGCAGCGATGGCAATGCCAAGCAAGATGGCAGAAACACCCGTGTAGCTCCTCCTGGTGCAGGATCCTCTTCCTCGTCGGGCACAATAGGCGAGGACGACGGATATACCGAGACCGACAACGTCGATGCCGTAAGGCTGATAGCTTTTCGACGAAGAGTTCAGAACAATGGAGAAAAAACTGCAACCTATGATGCTGCAGTCAACGATATCCAGGGCTTCGAGTACGACCCTACCAACGACAGGGTGATTAACGGAAAGCCCACGTTAGAAGATGGCAAGGAAGACGATTATCTTTCGGGAAAGCCCCACAAGCACTATGTGGTAAAGGACACCTTCGGCATCAGCAGGGGCTACGAATATCGCATCATTGCCCTCGCATACGATAGCCAGGAGAAATCGCCCTATCCGCAGTATGAGGAAAACAATGTGGTTACCACGGAAATGCTCAATTTAAAAAAAGGTACTACATTTCAGGAGTTCAAGGCCACGTTTGCGAGTTACCTGGTCAATGATGATGGCAAAACCGACACCCCCAACAACTGGCTTGACTATCTAAAAAAAATAGTTCTCACACTAAATAATGTAAATTGCTTGAGCCGCCAGCTCATCACGGTGCCGCAGCTCTTCTATGGCACCCTCTACCAGCAGGGAGATGCCACCCAAAATCCAATCATCTCTTCTGCTGATTACCAGAAGGAAAATCTGGGAAACAACACCCCTACGCCGCTTGTAGGAACACTCTATAGAGGCATGGCAGAAGTGGAGGTTCATATCACTCATGCCGCCCATTACAGCATTACAGCGCAGACGCAATGGTATTGCCTACTTGCCGACACCGTGCTTACCCAGATGCCTCTTACCAGCTACGACGGTTTTAAGCAGGGTGGGGAACCTATCAATAACTATTCAAAAAAGGGAGGCACCTATACCGCCATTGCCTATGCCCCATTTCCGGGTGAAGGCAAGGAAGTGGTGCTCAAGGCATTTGTGCTGCCAGGCAAGACCCATCTTGCCGTGAGAATAGGCCTCAAAGCCTATCCTCACGCCCACAACTATCAGATAAAGGCAAAGGATATGATGTCTTCTGAAGCAGCCACGGGCGTTATCGTGGTGGATGGAGTCAGCAACCTCTTCTATCTGAGACGAAACCATAAATATGTCTTCACATACGATGAGCAAAAGACACTTACAGACTCCAGACATTTGCTCGAATAAGATCAAGAGAACTATCAAGACGTTATGCTATGTTTTAAAATCAAACAGACAATGAAACTGCATTTTATATACAAAACTTTCATATCATTTTTGTTGGCATTCCTGCTGGCTGTGCCCGCCTCTATCCAGGCGGCACAACCCAAGGGTGACAACACCAGTCCCTATTTCGAGAGTGCTGCCGTTAGAGACTCGTTTATGAACTGCAAGAAACCCATCTGGACCAACAACTGGGATGATCTGCCAGCCGACACGCTGCAGAAACATTTTGTGGAGTTCAACAATGACCCCAAATATGGCAACATGACATTCCGTGAACTGCGCAACCGCCGTGCCCTTACGGGCGAATCGTGCACCATTAACAAATTGATTGGTGTGGTAGGCGTAGGCAGCTGGGCAAAGGATATGGGCGCCCTTACCGACGATTCACTCGACAATTATGCACAGGTGAACTCCGTGGTACGAGCAGGGGTAACCGTAGACCCGATAGTAAGTGTAAAAGATATGGATAATTACTATTCCAAGGGAACGGTGGCAGGCTTTACCATCGTGGCTGGTTCGGGTAGCAGCGTGCTGAGCCTCGATGTAATCAAGGCATTCTCCATCGGATTCTATCGCGACGGCAAACTGAAGGGTGTGAAGGCGGTAAGGGAAGGACAGAATGGTTCGGGAGTAACGCTGAAGCTGCTCCAGATACCGGGTTCCGACAACATCTGCGCCATGCTGACGGCAGAAAGCGACTGGCTCTTTGATGAAATCTCTCTCGACTGCTCGGGCGGCATTCAGGCAGAAGTGGCGAATATTCTGAAAATCAAATATGCCTTCGTGGGCGAATCTACGGAGTTTACCGTCACCGATGGAGGCATCAAAAAATACAACGAATATTTCAAAGACGACAAGCAGGTAGCGCTCAAAGAGATGAAAGGCTGGCGCCCTATTATCCTCGGCATCCCCCTGCCTTTCCTGGACGGTGATATAAAGAAGATGACAGATGATGATCTGGACAATTTCGCCACCATCGTCCCTCTTCTTGACATAGGTTACCAGGGCGGAGCCAAGTTTATGATGCAGAACAACAAGAACCCGCAAGGCGAAGCATTCGAGGCTGGTATGGAGGCTGGCTTCAAATACAAGATGGATGCCCTGCTGAGCCTCAATGCAGGAACATGGGTCAACGTGCTGCTCTTCGACCACAAGGGAAACAAGGTGCAGGAAGAAACGATTTCTGCCCAGGTGCTCCACCTCTCGCTGGTGCAGATTGGCGACGGAACGGTGAGCATCAAGGCAAAGGTGCCGTTTTCAGGATGCGAAATCAGATTCCTTACGGTTCTCGGAGTTGATGCAGGCGCCATCGGCATCCACTATGGATTCGTAAGAATGGCTCCAGATGTATCCCACCGGTGCCCCATCAATCCTACCATCAGCAGCAATGTCTGCCAATCGCAGACTTCGTTTACTCTCCGTTCTAATCCGAAAGTAAGCGTAACATGGAGTCTGGTGAATGCCTGGGATTCGAAAAATAACGATATTCTTGCCACCACACCTGTAAAGGTTACCTCTGCTGGTCAAGTCACCAATCTGGAACCTGGTAAATATACCTTCAGGGCCACGGCTCAGGACGGATGTTATGATGAAACCACCATTACCGTAGGTGGTTTCAATGATGGAAATACAACTTGCGGCAAACCACTTGTCAACAAACTGGGTGAAGATTTCTACGAGGTATCGCCTAAGATTCACGAAACATCCGGCTCGTTGCTTTCTGTCTCTGAACTCAAGGATAGAGACAATATTATCAAAGGTGAATATGATCAATATGCCGAATATATAGGTGGCTTGAGTCTTGCCGATAACCTCTGCATCATCGGAATTCACCGCAAGGATGGTCAACTGATATACGATGCTACCGACCGACACGAAGGTGAATCAGAGCCGGATGCCGTCAAGAGAGCTCAACCTAAGCGCATTGGTTTTGTGGTAGAGGCTGATGCTACAGTAATCAATTTGCATGCCCTGCAATTCCTGCAGATACGCTGCTATAACCAAGGCAAGGAAGTATATCGCCATCTGATAGATGAGAACAATGCGATTAGTGCAGATATTGCAGGTTCAGACAAGCTGCAAAAGATAAGATATTCTATCGAAGTTCCAGCCTACGTCAGCAAAGACACGATTCAGATGGATGAGTTCCAACTCTGGAATTCGGGTGTACTCAATCTGGGCGGTTCTAAACTCCGTATCTACTATGCCTTTATTGAGGAGGCTGCCGATGACTGTTCTTCGCCACTTGCATGTAGCAGTATGGTGATGTCGCATAATCATTCACATACTACCATCAATGCTAATGAAACCAAATTTGGCGGAGCGGTGAGTGTGGCTACTGTAGATGATAACTTAGGTTATCTGGTGGATGATGACTTGAATACCTATATGGCGGTTGCCAATACGGTAAGTCTAGGAGTTGGTCAAACATTCGCCGTAAAGATGGGTAGAACACTCGACTATCATCATCAGTTGGGAATTGTCATTGACAACAAGACTTTCCTGGCAGCCGTAGATGTAGGAGACTGGCTAACGGTAGAAACCTTCAAAGACGGTAATTCTACGGGAGATAAATTTACCGACTGGAAGGTGATTTCCGCTAATGTAGCGGGTTATGGCGATAAGAATATCCTCTTCTTTCAGCCAAAGAAAGCGTATGACGAGGTGCGATTAACTTTAGCCAAAATTGTAGGCGCATTGGATGTGCAGAAATTATACGGACTCGTGACACGTGGTGATATTGATAATGATGGTATTCCTGACTGTAAGGACGACAAGTCGTGCGTAGATGGTGTAGACGATATCGTTGTCAACAATGTATGCGTAGGAGATACGATTGTCGTAACTGCTACCGGATTGACCGGAGTAGATTATCATCTTTACTTCGGTGATAAGAATGCGGGAGATAATGGCATCGTGTCTCTGCATTCTACATCAGACACCAAGAACAATATCCAATATACCTACACCACCAAGGAGCCGGGCGAATATCAGCTCACCTTCTTCGACGGCAGCTGGACGCCACTCTCTTCAGTAGTATATCAGGTTCATCCATTACAGACCCGATGGCTTCCGAGTGCATCTACCAATGAATGGAACAAATGGGACAACTGGAGCGACGGTTCGCCTTACTGCTGCACCAACGCCATCATCTCGTCGGATGCCGATAACTTCCCAGTGCTGGGCACGCCAGAGAAGCCAGCCGACTACTGCTGCAAGGACATCTTCTTCGAACCCCGTTCGGCGGTGGATAACGTGCCTTCGCTCAACTATCGCAAGGCATGGGTAGAACTGGAGCAGAAGCCGAACCATTACTATCTGCTGAGTGCACCGCTCAAGCAGATGTACACGGGCGATATGTTCATGCCTGCCGACACCACGAAGGCGAAATACTTCGAGGAGCTGAACGAAGAAAACTGGAAGGAACAGCGCTTCAACCCGAGCATCTACCAGCGCCTCTGGGCGGCAGCGCATCCGGGTAAGATTTATTCGCTAGACAGCAAGGGAAATCCGGTTTTGACGGATGAAACGCTTGCCGTGAACGAGGCCACCTGGTCGCACAACTTCAATGTCGTGGCGAAGGAGTACGGCATGGGTGAAGGCTTCTCTATGTGGATAGACAACGGCAATCTGCCGGCTACCAATAAGTTCAGTATCCGCCTGCCTAAGGCGCATAAAGAATATAGTTACTTCGTGGATTACGATCAGGAGAAAGTGGCTAGTGAAACAGTGACGAAAGATGCAAATAAGATAAACCGCTTCATCTACGAACCGGATTCTCCGAAGAAGGGCGACTTGACGATGGAATATAAGTATCTGTCGGAAGGCAAGGAAGTGACGGAGAACCGCACGGTGTTCGTGGGGCAGAGCGAGTATCAGATTACGCTGAAATCGGATATTCCTACGCAGACCTTCTTGCTGGGCAACCCATTCATGAGCCGCCTGAATATCCAGAAGTTCCTGGAGGTGAATGAGAACGTGAGCAGCGTGAAGGTGGAAGTAGAGAATGAATCGGGAGGCATGGAAGAGCAAACTGTAAGCAAGGTCGCTTCTACGGGCAACGCCACCACCATCGCCCCAATGCAGGCATTCTATGTTACCACAAAAGATGAGCCGAGTACGCAAATCACCCTGCTGCTCACCCCAGAAATGATTGGTGGAAGCAAGAAGGCTACTGAGGAAAGTAAACCTGCTGAAGCCAAGGGACTGAAAGTGTGTGTGGAAAGCCTGAAGACGCGAAGCAAATCAGCAGCTATGCTGGTGATGGAGAATTCAGAAACTGCTTATGATGTTTCTGCAGGTTCTTCTTTCAAGAACTCTGTATTGGTTCCAACTCTTCTGGATAGTGAAGTGAAGTCACCTTTGAAGGTATTTGGTATTCAGCAGAGTCAGGCTTACGATATCCTTCCGATGACTGGAGATACACCTTTAGGAATCTATCTGTCGCAAAAGGATAGCATCCGTATCGAGGTAAAACCTATTCAGGGTGTTGATATGAGCGGATATGTTCTCCATGATATGCTTTCGGGTGCCGATTATTCACTCGATTCTCCTCTCATTATTGCGGATGCCGAGACCTCGTTAGGCAGATTTGTTATCAGAAGCCGTTATGGAAGTACAGATGTGACATCTGTCGATACTGATCAGCGCATCAGTATTGTTCAGGAAGGTTCTTCTGTCCTCGTGCAATCTGCCAGCGGTCTGCTCAAGAGTGTCAAGGTCATAGACCTGAATGGCAGTATCATCAGCAGGGTACAGGGAAATGGTTCAAGGTGTTTAAAGGCGAGCATAGCCACAGGCATTCAAATCATACACATAGAATTGACAGATGGTAGCAGTAAGGACTATAAGATGATTTTCTAAGTGAAATCAGAATAGCGAATTACATCTTTTACTTATAATTATGAGGGTGTGTCATAAGTCTATGGCGCACCCTCTTTTATGTTATTTATTGCATAAT
>ERZ1034915.997-NODE-997-length-16866-cov-49.675906_pt1 | contig 16866 bp, 28 predicted proteins | sample MGYA00520592_ERZ1034915 | MGnify/ENA primary metagenome ERZ1034915 (study PRJEB33766, sample SAMN09781787) | gut metagenome | biome: gut microbiome | host: Homo sapiens | place: Madagascar | study: EMG produced TPA metagenomics assembly of the PRJNA485056 data... | reverse complement strand
AAATGTATTTTGCTAATAGAAAAACTTTTGAAACTATATATGTTGATAACTACGGAAAGGATAAAGTAAGATTCACTGAATCAGACGGAAAACAAAGAGAAATACCAAGAAGAATATTTGATAAATGGTTTATAAGAAAATAATATTACTTATCAAGCTACTCCATGAGAGTAGTTTGAGTAAATAATATTAAGGAGGTATAAACAATGGGCATTCACTTAAGCTTTAATTATTACACTGGTTTATGGGAGGTAAGAGATGACGAAGAGAAAGTATTATTTAGTGGTCATTTTAAAGAGTGCGAAAATGAAGTTGAAAAGTTGGTAGGGAGGTTATAAAATGACAAAACAAGAATTAATTAATTTCATTGATGAAAGAATAGACCATATTGAAAGAGTTAAGAGTAAAGCATTCAACAAAGGGGACAAATTAAACACACAATATTTTGACGGTCAATGTGGTGTATACAAACAGTTAAGAATATTTGCAGAAGATTTAGACGAACCAAAGGCCAAGAAAATAGAGGTAAAAGTATTACAGTATTCACGATTAATGGAATCAATGAGGGAAACAACAGAAGTATTTAATTCACTTATGGAATACACATCATGGTTAAGATTCATAACTGTTAAATACCCTGATATAATTATTAAAGAAGTAAACTTTAAGGAGGTGGAATAATGGCACTAACAAAAACAAGACAAGTCTTTGATTTGGCAAATATAAACGCTGATAGATTTTACAAACTAACAAGAGAGATAAAACCACTTCAAATGAAGACTTATAGGTGTATTTTAGTAGAAAAGACAGAAACAGAGTTAACTTTTTTATATGCTTACAATTTCAGAAAGATTGATGTGGATACTAACAAAATTGTAATCAAAGTAGAGGATATTGAATACTGGGAAATAGAGGTGATAGAATGAAAATAGATACAGTGTCAAAGAATTATTCATCTGAAACGGTCAAAGAACTTGATATAAGTTTTATGTCTAATATGGGGTACTCTATCATACATGAAGAGTACCTTGACAACGGAAATATAAGAATAGTTTATGAGAAGGAGTAAAAGTCATGTTTAAGTTTTACGAATTAATTTCAAGGGTATCTCTTGAATTTGATGTTGTATTTTACAAGGGTATACATTACAAAATAAAGAAAGATTTTAATGTTGACAATTATTGTTTAGCGTTAGGATTTAGGAGGTAGTACATTATGTTTTTAGTGGGGATTGCTTTAGGAATATTATGGTTGATAATTGTAACACTTATTACATTTATAAAATTAAAGGAGGAACGAGATAATGAATAAATACAGAGTAGATTATAATTCAGAGCTTGATTTATACGAGGTAAAGGAAACAACAAAGGATGGGTGTCCATCTGTATATGTATCAGAAGATAGGGAAGATTGTATGATATGTAAAGAGTATTTGGATAAGATTGAAAGTTACAGAATGGAGGAATAAAGATGTGTTATACTATTGAGATTGATAGAATTTACAGAGGTTCAATAAAAGACGGAGAGGGTAACATAATAACTACTATGTATGGCAAAGATAAGGAAATGATAAAAACCTTTTTGGAATGGGAAATAAATCAAGTAAAGGAAGGTGACAATTAATGGATATAATAATCGTTCCATATAAATATAATGTGACAGAAGTTCTATCCAGGAGGATAAAGTCAAGGGCTAAAAAGTTACCAACTGGTGAACATAAGATAGGGAAGATTAAAGTAATAATATCGGAGCCACAATTTGATGGTCACGATTTTAGATATTGTATAGTATTAGGAGGATGTTAAGATGGATGAATTATTTAAAAAAGAATTAAAAAATGCGATGGATTCATACGAGAAGATTTTAGAAGTTACAAAGGCCATAGAAAGTAATCTTGAAATAATGGGAATGGATTACGATGTTCAATTTGGGGTGGAAGATAAGATTATATTTAAGTTTATTAGAAATGGGGTTGAAGTTTCAACGCATAGAATCCAATATGGTCCATTTAAGATATTAGATACAGAGCTATTAGTGGACTTAATCACCGATGGATTCATAGCTGATTTAGTGCCTTGGAAGGAGTTAATTAAGTCTTTACAACCATAGTAAATTATGGTAACATAGTTAACGAGGTGATTAATATGTTAAGCAAAAATATTAGAATACTCATCATAATTGGGCATGGTGGGAAAGATAGTGGAGCTGTTTATGGTAAGTTAGTTGAGGGTAAAATGAACGTTATCACAGCTACTTCATTAGCTGACTTCTTACTGTTCAATGGATTCAACGTCACACTTGAACCTAATAATGGCGATGTTAACTATGAACAAAAGTTAGCACAAGGGTACGACCTGGTTATATCCATCCATTTTAATGCTGGTGGTGGTGATGGATTTGAAGCATTGTGTAATCCTAACAACAAGGAAACAGTGGCAATATGCAAAGCCATCGAGAAAAGAGTACAAGCCTTTGGACAAAATTCCAGAGGAATAAAATCTGGTATTGGTTACAAGATGGTTAGTGGAATAGACCCATCTGCAATTATATTAGAGGGTGGATTCATTGACAACCCAAAAGATAGTTATCTGTTCGATGAAGAACATGAACAAAAGGCACTTGGCAAGGCTTATGGCTTGGGTATCTTGGATTACTTTGGAGTGAAACCAAAACAAGAGGGAACTAAAAAGAAAGGCTACAGAGTAGTAACAGGATTCTATACCGACAAAGAGAACGCATTAAAAGAACAAGAAAGGTTAAGGACTAAGGGGTTCGATTCATTCCTTGTCTATACGGAGGTGTAGGGGATGAAACGTGAAACAGTTAGTTTGGCATTTGGTTCTATAGGGGCATTTCTAGGTTCACTGTTTGGAGGGTTTGATATGGCACTAAGAACAGCCTTAGTATTTATGTGTGCCGACTGGTTAGTTGGTCTAATAGTAACCCTGGTGTTTAAATCATCAAGTAAAACAGATGATGGAAAACTTTCATCAAAAGTCATGTTCATAGGTTTAGTGAAGAAGGGACTTATGTTAGTGATGATACTAGTTGGCCACAACCTTGATTTACTATTAGGATTTGACTTTATCCGTCTAGGAGTATGTTACTACATAATAGCGATGGAGCTAACATCTCTTATGGAGAGTTGGTCAATAAGTGGACTACCCTACCCTAACGTATTTAACAAGATTCTTGAAGTGTTAAACGAGAAGAGTGAAACCAATGAATAAATTAATATCATCATTACTACTGATGGTTACATTAGGAGGTGGATGGGAGGGCTTAGACCCTCCTTTTTATATGGCAAATGAAAACAAGCACATAAGTGACAGGGGTATAAGTGTTATTACTTATTATGAAGGCTGTTACCTTGAAGCATATTGGGACCCATATGGGAAAGTGTGGACAATTGGTTATGGTCATACTAATGGGGTATATGAAGGTATGGTAATAACTAAGGAACAGGCTATTGAATTTTTAAAGGAGGATTGCCTTGTTGCAGAGAAAGGAATCAAGGACTATGTTACAAGAGAGCTTAAGCAATATGAGTTTGACGCGTTGGTTTCCTTCCTTTTTAATGTGGGAGAATATACATTATTAAATGATAAGACTTTAAGGGGTTATGTTAATGATGGAAATTCCCAAGGGGTTTATGATAGACTTCAAGAATACGTTCATGGAGGTGGTCAAGTTCTTCCTGGGTTAGTAAAGAGAAGAAAGACAGAAGGTGAATTATACAAAGATAATGACCTTAGCTCCATTGGAGGAGGTAGTGGTGGAACAGACCCCGACCCTCCTATTGACCCCGACCCACCAGTTGAAGGGGATTATAAGCTAAAGAGCAGAATGGCATATGGAAGTTCATCATTATTCCCTATTCTGATTCAATCCCTGGATTCTACTTTCACATTAGTTAACACTATTGGAGATGTAGCAACCATAAAAGACAGCACAGGAAAGCACTACAAAGTCAATAAAAGAAATTTGATAAAATTTTAAAAAAGTAGTTGACTTTTCCAGTATTGTCCCTTATAATTATAAATGTAGCAAGGAGTTACACATTAAATTTAATAGGAGGTGAACGGAAATGGAAAGACAAGATTTAGTAAGAAGTGTAAAAGAATTTTCAGTAAAAGCCGTTGTAACAATGATTAACGGTGAGGATGTGGAAGTTGTAAAATTACCATCTTTCAAGTACACAGGCAGAAAGATGAGTGATGGAGCTTTAAGAACACACTTTGCAGAAATCAATGGATGCGATGAACAACACGTAATGATTCTTGAACACAAATCAGAAGATAAGATGTTTAAATGCAATTATGAAAAGTTCCTTGAAATCGCAGAAGAAGTCAAGGACGAACCAGTGGAAGAATAATCCATAGACCCTAATTTCAATACAATAAGAAACATGTAAAAACAAAATGAAATCAAATCAAAAATAAGATGAAAAAGTGAGGTAATTAAGATGACAAATAAAGATTTAGAAATGATGGTTAATGCTCCAGTAGTAACAGAGGTTCAAGAAGGGATTTTAAACTATGACCTTGACTTAATTGGTCAAGTTACTGAAACAGTTAATTCAGTATGTTCAATCAAACCACAAAACGAGGACGAAGAAGTTGATTTATATAATGCAATTAACGATGTAACTTGTCCTATCAAGGAAATGGTAAACAACCCAATAGAAATGATTGGTGTATACTTAGAGGAAGTTGTAATAACATCAGAAGAAACAGGAATGAAGTCTAAGGAATTAAGAGTGGTAATCATAGATAAGGATAATAATTCATACTCTGCTATGAGTAAAGGAGTTATGATGTCACTTCAAAAGATATTTGCTCTTAAGGGTTCACCATTCGTAACACCTTGGGAAAAACCAGTTGTTATAGTTCCAAAGATTAAAACAGTTGGTAAAAATAACGTAACAACTTTAGCACTGGCAAAATCAAAATAGCCTCCTATTAATTTATTAATATAACGAACCGAGTAGGACAAAATTAATTGACCTATTCGGTTTTTTCTATTTGACTTATTGAGTAACATATGGTAGAATTAAGTAAACAATGTAAATGAGGTGATATCATGGCTATGAGATGGAGCAAAAAGGATAAAGCAAAACTTCAATCTTCAATAAATGCAAGTAATGCAAAACGTAAGAGATTAATTGCACAGGGTTATGACGAGAATCTTTTACCACCACATAAAACGTTAAAAGAATCAATGGAGAAGATTGGCAATAATCGTAAATATTTCAATGATGAGGTTAATATAAACAGAGCCTTCACAAAGAGAGGTAGCGAGGTACTAGAAAGAAATAAAGCGTACACAAAGATACCTAAATACTTAAAAGAAGTAATAGAAATTCAAACAAAGAGAATCAACGAAGTGAGAAAACAAGAAAGAGATTATTTCAAGTCACTGAAAAAGACAGACAGAAACAAAGTATTAGAAAAATTTGCTAATGTAGGAATTGACGAGCAACTGGCACAGCTAAACCCTATCAAGAATCACTTTGATTGGGTAACTCCAAAAGTCTTACAGTCAATTAAACAGAATCGAGAAAACTACACCGAGAACATAAAAGATAAACAGACAAACTATATAATCAACTATTATTTAGCGTTGCAGAATGAGTACGGAAATTATTGGGCTAAAGAGATAATGAAGGTAATGGACAAGCTAGAACTAGATGAGATAATTGAGAAACGTTATACCGATATAAACATGGATATAAACTTTATATATTCAAGAAGTGAAATAGATGTAAAAGCAGAAGAAACTTTAAAAGCCTGGAAACGACAATTGAGAAAGAAGAAACAAAAGGATAGGAATATCGATGAGAAAGAGCTAGATAAAAGGCGTTCAAAACTTATTGAGAAATTACAGAAAAGGAATTAAACAAGGTATTTCAAATTAGGAGGATTACAAAATGGCAAAGAAAAATAAATGCCTTGTTGCCGACTTTGAAACAATTAATAAGGAAGATGATTGTAGGGTTTGGGCTTGGGGCTGTGCTGAAATAGGTCAACCAAACACCTTCATTTATGGAAATCAACTATTCCAATTCATGGAAGAAGTATGTTTTAACAGGATGCATAATTATACAATATACTTTCACAACCTGGGGTTCGATGGAATGAGTATCATATATTGGTTATTTGAAAATGGGTACGAACACGTTGAGGATAAAGATAAACTTGAACCGATGACATTTACAACACTAATATCTGACATGGGTCAATTCTATCAGATAGAAGTTTGTAAGGAGATATACAGAGGTAAAAAGAATACCTGTACGTTCCTGGATTCATTAAAATTAATACCTCTTAAAGTTGACGAGATAGGCAAGAATTTTGGGCTAGATACGTTAAAAATAAAACATGGGGATGAGTTCTATAATAGGCACAGACCTATAGGTCATGAACTAGATGATGAAGAAGTTGCTTATTTAAGAAATGATGTTATCGTCATGTGTAAAGCTATGGATATCATATTTAAGAAGGGTTTGACAAGAATGACTATCGCGAGTTGTTCCCTAGCGAGTTACAAAAAGCTATTAGGTGAAAATCACTTCACAGCTAATTTTCCAGTTTTGGATTTTGATGTTGACCAAGAGTTAAGACAAGCATACAAAGGTGGATGGGTTTATTGTAAGGATGATATGAAATATAAATCTCATGGAGTTGGAAGGGTGTACGATGTTAATAGCTTGTTTCCCTCTAGGATGTATTACGAATCCCTACCCTATGGAAAACCCTTGAAATTCAAAGGTCGATACAAAGAGGATTCAATTTATAATCTATACGTTCAAAGAATCGTTTGTGACTTTGAGTTAAAAGATGGATATTTACCAACTATTCAGATTAAGGGTGGTAGATTCGTTGAGAATGAATATCTAAAAAGTAGTGAAGGTGAGAGCGTGGAATTGTTTTTAAGCAACGTTGACTTGGAAGTATTCTTCAAACATTATGAAGTCACAGTATACGAATGGAAAGGTGGTTACAAGTTCAAGTCATGTGTAGGACTGTTCAAGAACTATATTGACTATTGGAGTGATACCAAAATACAAGCCAAAAATGAAGGAAATAAAGCGTTATATCAAATTGCTAAATTGATGTTAAACTCACTTTATGGGAAGTTTGCATTGAACCCACGAGTACGTTCAAAATTTCCATATTATGATAAATCAACAAAACTAGTAAAATTCAAGTATGGTGACTATGAGATAAGAGATTCTATATATGTTCCGATGGGGTTATTTATAACAGCTTATGCAAGGAAGTACACAATAGAAGGCGCGCAAAATAATTACAATAGATTCTGTTATGCTGATACTGATTCAATCCACTTAGTGGGGGATGAAGAGCCATCAGGATTGGAAGTAGACAGCACAAAACTTGGAGCATGGGATTTTGAGCTCAAGTTCGATAGAGCAAAATATTTAAGGCAAAAGTGTTACCTGGAAAGCTACAGGGTGGACAAGTTCCGTAAACAACCATTAGATGGTTTTTATCTCCTAAAGGATAAAATAACAGTTGCTGGTATGCCAGACACTTGCTACAAAGAGGTTACTTTTGAGAACTTCAAAGTGGGAGGAGAATATTTCGGTAAACTGTATAGAAAGAACGTAAATGGGGGACTGATTCTTTACAGGGATTATTATAGAATTAGACAAAATAAAATGTTGACATAATAAGCATTATGTGGTAACATTATAATTGAATTAAGGCATTAGATTTTTAATCCATTGTTTAGTTTGAGGGTGGCAACTGTGATGAACAGTCCTCGCTATTTGCTCCATGCCGAGGGGTATAATGGCTATCTAATTAACCTTTCTTCACCCAATGGGGATGGTTTGAAAGACTTGTTAGTTGGACAGCCATCCCATACTATAATAAAGGAGGACAAGCATATGAGTAAAAAGGCTCGTTCTATATGGTTTGACCCTAACTTAATAAATTCATACGATTGTCTTTTCAATTTTGTTGTAGGTAACAGAGGAGGGGGAAAGACTTATTCAGTAGTCAAATGGGCAATAAAAAGATTCATCAGCCATGGTGAAGAGTTCATATATTTGAGAAGATATGAAACTGAATTTGATAAAGGAAAGAAAGATAAGTTTTTTGATGCTTATATCAGAAACAACGAGTTCCCAAATCACGAGTTTAAAGTAGTTGGATTCGTTGGATATATTCGTGAAATAGCAAAGGATGGAGAGAAGGAGAAAGAGTGGAATCCACTTGTATATTTCAAGAGCCTTTCAACTTCACGTAATGATAAATCTGTGTCATTCAATGGAGTAAAACGAATAATATTCGATGAATTTATAATAGACCCTAATGATAAACACAAACATTATATAAATGATGAGATAACAGTTTTTGATGAATTTTATGAAACTATTTGCAGATTGAGATTAGACGAGAATATGGAAGTAGATTTAAATGCAGAACCCCACGTTTTTTTCTTAGGTAACGCATTAAGTAGTACAAACATATACTTCCTGGAATATGGAATAAGACCAAGGAACACAACAAAGCCATTCAGAGTTAAGGAAGATATATGTGTTCAATTCTATAAGAATGAGGACTTTATTGAGTTAAAGAAAAAGACTAGATTTGGTAGACTTAAAAAGGGTTCAAAGTTTGAAAAGTATTCAGTAGAAAATGAGTTCCTAAGGGACGACAAGTCTTTCATTAGTAAAAAGAACGTTGGTAGTTTCTGTAGAATGGTATGGAAATATCACGATAGAATCTATGGTATATGGATTGATGGCATTACTGGTGGATATGTGGTTTCAGAGGATTATGATAAAGATTGTGGTCTAAAGTATTCCTTAACACTACCCGACCACACTGAAAATTTCATACTGTTCAATTCAACCAGGGATGTATATATTCGTTCATTCAAGGAGCATTATATTAAAGGACTTGTAAGATTCGAGAACATGAACATCAAAAACGCTTTTTATGATATAATGAAGAAATTCTTTATATAAATATTAATAATGTTTCACGTGAAACATAAGGGAGGAATTAATAACATGACTATCACATTAGAGGAAATGAGAGAGAAACACAATTCAATTATTGAAACGTGCAAAGCTATTGATGGATTCGATATAAGCCCATTGATGACAGCATTTTCAGAAATTGAACAGGACTATGAGGGAACTATCACTTCAATAAGTGAGCATACCTCAACTATTGAAACCCTAAAGGGTGATTTGAATAAAGCTAAAGATGAAATTTATAATATGTTTATGACTAGAGGGGTTAACAAGAAAAAAGAAGATTCACCAAAGAATGAACCCCAAGACATTGAAAATCATCAATCATTAGATGATTATATAAAAAATTTTGAAGGATAAGGAGAGATAATAATGGCTACATCAGTAAAAGACACGTTAAACCAAGTTTACGATAATGCAAGTGCTGAATATAAGGCTAACGTACCTGACTTAAGAAGTGGGGCAACAGCAGATTCAGTATTAAGAGCATTAGCACCAGTTTCGACAGGAGGGGTTTTAAAATTCACTCCACAATACAACGAATTTATTGATGTTCTTGTAAACAGAATCGCAATGACAATAATTAGTGGAAGAAGATTCAAGAATCCATTAGCAAAGTTAAAGAGTGGTAGATTACCATTTGGTTCTGTAGTACAAGAAATCTATGTAAACCCTGCAATAGCTGAAAACTACACATATACATCAGAGGATTTATTGAAATCAAAGAAACCCGATGTAAAAGCTATCCATTATGGATTAAACAGAAGAGAAAAATATACAGTAGATATAACTTATGAGGACATATCATTAGCATTTACTGGTGACTTTGAAATGAATCAATTCATCAATAGAATTATCAACTCATTATACAATGGGGATGAAATTGATGAAATGGAGTACACTAAGAAATTAGTAAGTACAGCAAGAAAGTCAAAACATATTGTTGAAAGAGTTATCACAGGATTTGACCAAAACGCTCCAACAGAAGAACAATTAAAAACTCTATTAAAACAACTTCAAAAGGATTCAGCTAATATGCAATTTCCAAGGGTTGATATGAACGTATTTTCTACAGTGAACCCAACTCATTCAGACAAACCAGTTAAGACCTGGACACCACTTGAAAATCAAATCATCCTTGCTAAAGCTGATGTTGTATCAGCATTAGGAACAGAAGTATTTGCGTATATGTTCAACCTTGACCAGGCAAGTCTTAAGTCTAAGTTAATTCTAGTTGATAACTTTGGTGAAGATGATGAAGATAGAACAATATGTGCTTTATGTGATGATTCATGGTTTAGAATTAAGGATAAGTTAAATACATTATCACACTTCTTCAATTCAGACACTTTAGTTCATAAGTACACACTTCACAGATGGGAGCTTATAGAATATTCAACACTAGCAAACGCAATTTGCTATGTTACTCAAGCTACAGAATAGAGGGGATTAATCCCCTCCTTTTAAGGAGGTAAATAGATGTTAACACCGAACAAAAGTACAATTAGTCTTTACAACGTCCCTTTCCCAAAAAATTCCGAACACGTTCTTATGTTTAATTCAAAACAAGACCAATTAAATTACTTTACTAGTCGTCTTATTAGGAAAATAGCTAATACTAAATTTGTTAGAAGTGCCAGGGACAGGGGATGGATAGTTGTTAAAGGGAACTATGACCAAATGATGAACGTTAACTATATCAGCTATTGTAATGCTAATTACTCTGATAAAAACTTTTATTGTTTTGTTACTGGCATGGAATATGTGAGTGCTAATGCAACAAGACTATATATAAAAGAAGATATTTTTCAAACATGGATGTTTGATGTAGACACTTTTACCAAAAGTTATATTGAACGCTGTACTCCTGATGATATTAAGTCAATCAATCATATTGGGGATACACCTTCTGTTTCTAAATTAGTAAGGCACTCATTGCTCTATAATATACCAATATTCGGTGGTTGGTTTGCTTTCTTAAGTGCCGATATATCAAAGGACGATGTTACAAGTGTAACACCAGTCACGTGTCGAATTGGTTCTTATGAATCCTCATATAGTGTTTTGTATTTTCCTAACTCATATAGCGACACGATTCAAAGGATAGGTAACAAGGGTAGAGCTGATAGAATTATTGGAGTTTACTGGATACCATTTGTTGAACAACCTTCATCTGCAACACTTCAAACACAAGAAGTTTCATCAGATGTTGGAACGTTGAACTATGTTACTTCTATTTCAGAAAGTCTATTTAGGAAAACTTATAGAACTGAAAAGGGGTTCGTCCCTAATTTCAAATATGGGATACAGCACTCCTATCCATATTCAGTCGTGCAGATAATGGACAACGTTACAGGGTTAAGTGTGGAGTATGACCCTAGTTATTTTAATCATATTGAAAATTCAGAGGATGATTACATTGAGTTTGAAGTCATCACAACTTTTTCAGATAAACCATCTATAAAGGTTGTGCCAGTAGATTACCTTTCATTATATGATTATTCAGAGCAACTAGTTCTAAATTGCAGTTGTGGTATGCCAGTATTAAATAATGTTTACGCTAAATATTTGATGAGTAATGCAAAATTGAATCAAATTAGTCGCTCAAGAGTAAACTTGAATCGAGATGTTGCCGTTCAAAATGCCAACTATGACCAAAGCAGAGCATTTGTAAGGGGAACAAGTGAAATTGCTAGTGGTATTGGCTCACTATTAAGAGCCGATTTTGGTGGAGCGATGAGTAGTGGGGTGAGTGCTATAGGCACAGGAATCGACATCAGTCAAAGTGGATTCAATAAGGAAGTTGCTGATAAGAAATCCAGGTTAGACATACAAGAGATAAACGCTAGGGAAAATGCTACAGCAACACAGGGTAATACTGTTACTGGTTCAAGCGATGACATCTTTGAAAGATTAACAAGAGGTTTCAGTTTAACGATAACTTATCTTTCTTTGGATGAAGATTACCAATTAAGAAACGAACAGTTTTGGGGTATGTATGGCACACCTAAAGCCGAGTTAAGTTATGTTGATATATATTCACAATCTTACAAATACTACAAAGTAATTGACCCTATGTTTAAAGCTAAGAACGACAGAATACCCGATTACTGTCTTGAAGAGTTCAAAAATTTATTCAAAGATGGTTTAACAATATGGAGTGATGAACGTTACTTTATGAATTATGATTACTACATGAGGGAGGGAATAAGATAATGCCATTGAAAGACCATGAACAAGCACTAAGTAATAACATATTTAAAGAAAGTGTTTATTTTTTCAGAGTAAAACATCTAGCATCAACCATGTTCAAATGGACAGGGCTACCAGACGATATCACCGAACAGTTCATTGAAAATACGTTATTCGAATATGGTGAAATTGGATTCACTAGACATTTAGGAAAATACATCGTTTCTAAAATCAACCAGGATGGAGGATTAAATTTATATGATATTCCTACAGCATACACCTTGACAGGTAGTGATGGGTTAAATGGTGAACGATACAATGGTGAAATTTCCCAAAACGTTTCTAAGTATTCAAAGGATGAAATTGTAATCCCTATTCGTAATAATATCAGTTCATTGGCTACATCTGTGATGGTTCGACCTTTCATTGAGAGGTTTGCAGAAATTGACATAAGTATTGATATGAACATCAAACAACAAAAATATCCAGTAATGGTATTTACAGAAGAAGGACAAGAAATCACCCACAAGATATTTACACAAAAACAAAGTGAGGGACTACCCTGGATATATGTGACCAAAGATTTTGATGTGAGGAACTTTCAATGTTTTAATCCAAATATTCCTTTTGTAGCTGACAAGATGAGAATAGAAAAGAATTATGTGTGGAGAGAAATATTTGAAATGTTAGGTATTAATCATGCTAACACAGAAAAGAGAGAAAGATTGAATACTGATGAAGTCAATGCCAATAACCAAGCATTAGACTTAATGTGCGATAGTTTTCTTTCAACTAGACAAAGGGCGAGAGATTTAATCAATCAAATATGGGGTACAGATGTTCAAGTAGAAAGAAGGATTCAAAGAATCGAGGACTACATTGAAGGGGATGAAGATAATGAAATATAAAGCGTTTAATACAGTTGTTTTAGGTGACTTAATTGAGGAAGAATACCCATTTAAATGGTATAGCTCATACCCTTGCATTAATGAAGAAATTCGACACGCGATAAACGAGAGAATAATAGAACACTATTATTTCAGAGAAATTGGGGTTAATCCAGTGTCAAAGTTTGACTTTATTATGAGCCGAACCATGAAGGAGATTATGCCAAAGTACAACAAGTTCCTGGAATTAGACCAAGTTGACTTTAATCCACTATTCAATATTGATATTACTGAAACATATGAAAGTGACGATACTAGTTCTGATATATCAACTCAAAATGATACACCCGAGGATGGTTTGACAGAAGATGATATTATAAATTCCAAGTACATGAGTGCCTATGCAAAGAATAATTCAAATAATAAAAACTCATATACTAGAACTACCAAAGGGTCGAGTGCGGGGTTGCCATTTTCCAAAGCAATTCAACAAGCACGTTCCATAGTTAAAAACTGGGAAACGGAAATACTTAAAGAAGTTTCTCAATGTTTTATAAATATCTACTAAGAAAGGAGAGCTTTAAATGATATTTGAAGTTGAATCTATTACACCGTTAAGTCCAAGTAGAATGGATTTGCCAACAGTTCAAACGGACTTCAAAACAAATCAATTAACCATCGACCAAAGCGAAGCAGAGCTAAGAGCAAAAGTCGCTGATATTATTGTTAAGTTTAATAATCTAAATGTTAATATTGGTGGAATCCTTGACAGTATCGACAAGGACATTAGTAAGATAGTAAATGACAAGCTTAATGAAATGCTTACAAATGGAGAACTAGGCGAGCTTATCAACAATGAAATAGTGAAAGGTAAGCAAGACAAAACCGACAAGTCATTGACAACACAAAGTAAGACAGTTGTTGGTGCAATAACAGAGGTTCAAGACTTAGCAAAATCAAAATCTAAAATCGTTGTAGAGGATGAAATAGCAAGTTTTAGTCGTGACATCACTTTTGAGATTGTAGACCCAAGGGACGGACTTGAAATAATCCAAGTAAATCCAAGTATGAAATTGAAGGAGGTTGAATAATATGGCTGAATTAAGACAATTTAGGGTGCAATTTGTAGATGAAGGAGGACAAGCAGAGGATATAGATGTACTTACATCTGCAAAGTGTGTAACATTAAAGAATGGAAAAGATGTTCAGGCTTTATTTGATGAAGGAGGACTTGACGGTACAGTGTGGCACGTTGGGACTTCTGCACCATCTAGTTCATTAGGTAAAGACAAAGATTTTTACATGAATAAGACTACTTATGACATTTATATTAAGCAGAGTGGTCAATGGGGGCTAGTTGGTAATATTAAAGGTGGAACTGGTTCACAAGGTCCACAAGGTATACAAGGACCAAGAGGAGAGCAAGGACCAAAAGGTGCTACTGGTGAAACTGGACCACAAGGACCAAAAGGTGCTACTGGTGAAACTGGACCACAAGGTCAACAAGGACCACAAGGAGCAACTGGACCAAAAGGAGCAGATGGGTCAACGTGGTTATTCGGAACTGCTGTTCCTAGTTCACAAGGAAAAACTGGGGACTTTTATTTAAAGACCGATACATTTGATATTTATAGCAAAGCTACTGGCTCATGGGTAAAGACTGGGAATATCAAAGGGGCAACTGGTTCGCAAGGACCACAAGGACCGATAGGTGAAACTGGACCACAAGGACCAAAAGGTCCACAAGGTGCAACTGGACCACAAGGGCCTAAAGGAGATTCAGGAGACACTATCAAAGTGGGTGATTCTTACGAAACAGGTACTCCAACAAAAGTATTTTTTAAAGTAGTTCAATAATGGAGAGGTGATTTTAAATGGCAGATAAAATAGTATTAATGAAAGATGAAGTTAACAATTATTATCCTCAAACTCTAGCAACAAGTGTTTACAGGCCTAACAAGTCAACTAGTATAGAAACCACTCTAGCAAAGTTAGAATCAGATATACAAAAGGTAGTAGACAAATATAATGAAAGTTATCCTTTACCAGTTGGTTTTATTGATAATGCATGGTCAATATGGGATGGTCAGAGTGGAGTTGCTTACTTGAACAATGGTCAAGACCATAAACGTTTCTGTACCCCTACTTTCTTCTATATTGATAGGCCTACAACAATATCCTTCAGTGGTGGAGATACTTACCAGTATTGTACTTTAGTTGCAGATAATGCTAGTGGTGCAAATGCTAAGTGGGGCAAAACATATGCAAGTGGTAATTCTTATGTATTAGCTAAGGGATTCCATGCAATAGTTCTTAAGAAACTAAGTGGTTCAGAGGAACAAGTCATAAATGAGTATGATTTTAAGAATTTCAAGTTTACTTTGACACCCACAGCCCTATAGTGGTCAAGTCAGAGCAATTACCACAAAGGTGAATGATGGGGATTACGACATTGTAATCCCATTCATCACCGACATCCACCATTGCCCCTTCCGTGACTTGAAGTGGCATGGTAAAATTGAAAATGAAAATATAAAGAGAATGGACGCGTTTATTGAAATGACCCATTCGTTAAACCCAACTGTTACTGTATATGGTGGCGATTATGCTACCGACTGGAACACAATGGAAGTAATTACTAATGCAATGAAGGACTTGTTTAAAGAAATGGAAAAAGCCAATGGCAGAAAAGTCTATTTATGTGGTAATCACGATTTTGGTGATTCTTATAATATGGGTAAAGACTATCCGAATAAACCACTTTCACCTGGTGAATTTAATGAATTGATGGGTGGCTATGGAAGTGATGAGATGTATTTCTATTTAGATATTAAGGAAAAGAAAACTAGGATTATTTGTCTTAACACTTCTGATTCTTATATAATTACACCTACTGGTCAACAAAAATACAATAGGTCGGAAGATGAAAACTGCCATGTAATAAGACAGGAGCAAGTGCAATGGTTAGTAGATAAAGCTCTTAAAACTGATGAAGAAGGATGGCGAATTATATTAATGAGCCATGTTCCATTGAGGGATAATATGCACAATGGAATTGCTATCGCAAAATTACTTGATTCAAGAAATCACAACAAGGATATTGAATTAAAGAATACAGATTCAAACCCTGACTTCAATCTCAATATTAGAGCAGAGTTTTCTAAATATCATTCGTGTGATATTATTTGTCAGATAAGTGGTCACACCCACTATGATAACTTAGTGGATTATAATGGTATAAATGTAGTAAGCACAACTTTTGCAAAGGGTGACGAACTTGACAAGAATATTCCACTTAACTTACTGAATACTACCTTTGATATTTATTGTGTTAGTTTCAAACATCGTCAAGTAGATGTGTTCCGATTCGGTAAGGGTATTGATAGAAAGTTTAAATATTAAAAAGAAGATACTCACTCTAAATGTGAGTATCTTCTTTCATTAATAAGTCTATTGCAAACCCTAAACCTAACATTTCGCCTTGATAACTTGATTTTAAAGTGGTACTATCAAATGTATTGCTTGCCTTCTTGCATTCTACATATCTTTCTTTTAATACTTTAATCATTTCTTCTTTATTCATTTCCAATTCCTCCTTATATAAATTTAGCATAAATAACAGTAGTTGTTTCAATCCATTCGTGAGAGTCCCTTTTTAGTCTTATTAGTATGCCTGTTGACATTACCAAATCAATTCCATCAGTTGTATCGTATTGAGCTATTATTTCACCGTTTATTCTTTCTTCATTCTTTCCCCATAATAGTATTTTATTCATC
>ERZ1034915.983-NODE-983-length-17067-cov-8.055725_pt1 | contig 17067 bp, 18 predicted proteins | sample MGYA00520592_ERZ1034915 | MGnify/ENA primary metagenome ERZ1034915 (study PRJEB33766, sample SAMN09781787) | gut metagenome | biome: gut microbiome | host: Homo sapiens | place: Madagascar | study: EMG produced TPA metagenomics assembly of the PRJNA485056 data set... | reverse complement strand
TTTTGTTCAGAATGATGACGATGACAACAATGGCGATAATGGCAATAACGGGCATCGGGCTCCTCCCTGCTGCCGGGTTGATAACAACGCCTGTGCTATTCCGGTGGGCTGTCAGCCGGAACAAACGCAAGCAGTGACTGCTGGATAAAACGAAAATGGGGTAAGGCTTGAATGAATACCGGGTCCTCAACCAGGCGGCACAGACTGTCATTGCGCCGGAAACTCTCCTGCAGGGGCTGAACCAGATGGATTTCATCCAGCGTGAATACGGCGATATGTCCGTCGTGTTCAGCAACCAGATACCAGGCCTGCTGGTGGATGAGAAGGCGGCAAGGTGCCAGTCGCTCACAGCGCCGACCATCGGTAAGCAGCGTCACCCTCCTGCGCCCGGTAATAGCCTGAATCAGCCGCCAGAAAGATAATGCCCCTGACGGCGAAGGGACCGAATTTGCGGGTGCTATCACGCAGGGAGACTCGTCACACATAAGCAGTGCGTTCACCAGACGACGATCAAGGCCAGGAAAAAGACCTGCCAGCCCGCTCCGGTGGGCAAAGATAAGCACGTCGGGCACCATCTGTGTCTCACTGCCAGCAGTGCGTAAGCGGCAGTAACCGGACTGATATTCCAGGTCCAGATACATCAGCCGCTCACGAAAATCCCGCCGCAGCGTGCGCACCGACACGCCAAACTCAACGGCCAGTTTGCGCACGCTCAGCGTTTCCCCCGCCACCAGGCGACTGATGATCAGTGACAGCCTGACAGCCAGCCGGTCATGGCGGTGTTCTGCCTGGGTCATGGGAGGTTCTCCGTCTAAGTTAACTGACTGAAAATAATGTGATTACTTTAAAGAGGTGGGCGGACAGGGTATGGACACTGCAGAAACTATTTTTCATTTCTGCGAAAGTCAGATATAGCAGGGGTTGCAGGCCATACCAGGGAGAGTGAGTCCTACTGGCATGTCGTAACGCGGACAGGTGGTGTCCGATATTAACAACATGGCAACATGAGAAGGCTACTGTAGTTGCGTAAGTAGTGTTTCCGCCATCATCCACAGCGCCCGGTTGAGCTTCACATCCCCGTCAATGCCACGCACAGCACGGGTATGAGTTCGCCCGCCTTTAACATTACGGCCACTGAGCCCGCCCTTAATCAGGTTTTCCTGCACACGCTGATAGGTGGTCCACAGGTCATTGTTCTCATCCTGCCAGCGGCGTGGGGAGAGTATCTGCGATTCACTGACAGGCTGGTGGTCCTCACCAAAGCGGTACGTGAGCGCGGCTTTTGCCAGTGCCTGCTGAGCGGGAGGTGGTAATAGCAGCGATTGCATGGCATCCCGCTTCTCCTCCACCCGGTCAAAAATCCCCAGTACCTCATACGCCCCTTCTATTACCTGATTCACCACATCTCCTTTGTGTGGCACCCGCACCTCGCCAAACGACTCACCGCAGACGAGCCCATTCTGACAAACCGCACGAAATAATCCCGGCAGCATCTGGTATGAGCTGGTGCCGTCATGTGAATTAAGCAGAATGATTTCCGGGACCTGCTTACCGGTAATCTGCCCCTCACGCCGCAGACGCAGCATGTGCTTTGTGTGTTCGCGACGATTCGGGTCACGCACCCGGGTCTGGCAGGCAAAGAACGGCTGAAAGCCTTCGCTTTCCAGGCTGTCGAGCAGGGAGATGGTGGGTATGTAGGTGTAGCGTTCACTACGGGACTCGTGTTTGTCCTCGCTGAAGACGCTGGGCACCACGCGAAACAGCTCTTCACGGGTTAACGGACGATCACGACGGATAAGGTTTGCAGCGCCAAAGCGCGAAGCCAGACGGGTCATAAGCAGACTCCTCATAACGGGAAGCAATAAAAGAAAGCCCTGTCGCACAGGCGATAGGGCTCAGGGATTAACAGGTAAGAATTAAACGCTCAGAAGAAGAAATCCCAGACAGCACGGGCCACTGACACTACGGCGATGCGCACGGCCTGAATGACGGCCCGCACTGGGGCTGGTATCAGGGGAAAGGCACTGACGCTATCGAGTACGGCACCTACGGTTTCACCAAAATCGTTACGCGCTTTCTCCTGTACTGTGGTCGTACGAAAGGAAGATTGCAGTTGTGCCACCACCGGGCTGCTGGCCTCGCGTGGCAGACACTTAATCATCCGCTCTGCCATCACCCGTAATCCCCATTGCAGGCGGACCGACACGGCACACACCGGATGCACGGGCTGGAACAGCTCATGCAGCAGGCAGATTTTGCGGCTGATGTTCTGCTTCTGCTCTGTGGACAATCGCTCTCCAACGCAGGTGGGCTCGGCCTTGTCCGACTGGCTGATAACAAACAGCACTTTATGCCGGTAAGCTTCACCAATCACCTGGCGGTAAAAATGCTCATCCACCGCCAGTGCCCGATCATCAGCCTTAATCAGCCACAGCACCAGGTCGAGCCGGGGAAGTTGTTCGCGGTACAGCGCAGTATACTCAGTATCGCGAACGCCACTTTCACCCACACCGGGCAGGTCCACCAGCGTCATATAACGCTCTCCGATCTGCAGACGAAATCGTAAAGGTTCACGGGTGCAGGCCGCGACATCGCTGACCGGCGATACTTCGCCAACAAACAGAGCATTGCAAAGGCTACTCTTTCCCGCCCCGGTTTTACCCATAATGCCAATCACTGGTTCGTAGTGAGTTAACTGATTTATCTGCTGCAATATACGTTCAGACACCCACTGCGGCAGGCCGGAAAGCGAATGGTTTAATGGCTGCAAACCTTGCTGATTACTCATGACAACTCCTGCAATAAATAAAACTAAAAACGGCAGGACCGTGAAGTTCTGCCGTTATGCTGGTATGTTCATGAAAATGATATATATCTGAATATAGTTTGAACGATGATTTTCTATTGAATTACCCTAAATACTTCCAGTACTCGTAAGGGTAGTTTATGGTGACCTTAGGAGGGTATAGTTGATTAGGCAATGCTTTATCGATGTGCAAAGCTGCAACAAAAATAAACCCATCCCGAAAGGCCGCAACAGGAACCCATGAAAGATACGCTGTATGCAGATACTTCTTATTTCTCTGCATGTATTCATTAATTCCAATATTGCAAAAATCAATAGCGCGAACATAGCAGATTGATTGGATATCAAACAAATATTTGTCAATAATAAAAAGTGGGACAGCCACCTGAATCAAATCAAAATCAAACCTCTCAACAGGATCTTTTTTTACGCACAAATAAACGTACTTAGTTATCTCATCATCTTCTCTCACGTGCATTTGAATGCACTCTTCCAACACCCCATTAATTTCATTCCTTTTAGAATTCCATGCTCCATAAGCTGGAAGAGAAAATTGCGTTACAGGTGGAGTTCCAACATCAAAAATAAGCTTACTGGACAGGGAGTGAATATATTTAAGCGTGGAGTCATCTTTATGCTGCTGCGTTTCGAAGTGACGAACTTCATGATAAAACATGCTAAAAAGCCTGCTTTCAACCTCCTGAGTAATTCTATTTTGATATGTCACAAAATCAAGGATAGGCGCAGTGGACCGTAATAACTCACATATTACTTTCGAACGTGACGTGCCATTGGATTCGGCGTATCTGTCGATTGAATCAATCGTTAAATTATCATCGGTGTTAAATGTTATTCTCTTTATCATAGTTGTTATGCATTTTGTTAATAATGCATAACAACCTATCACGGAAGCCAGTAAAACGCCAGATCGCACTGCAATACTTCAGATTTCGCGCACACATTTCTTCCCGTGTAAGAGCACCCTGCGAACCTGCGAATAATCCTTGAAACCATCTGTTCTTACTGAATTAAGGTTAATTAGTATTATCACCCGGAGTTAACCATCCTCCTCCTGTAATCAATACTCATCCCTGCATTAAAAAATACATCACACATCTATCTATTGAACCCCGTTTAGTTTGAGGATAGATCATGAAAGAACCCTACAATGCCAACCCTAATTACCCTATGCATCGTATTCTTCTCGAAGAGATAAACCACCATCTGGATGAAATGTTTGAGCGTTATTCCCGCTTGCTGGCTTTTCGTATGGATTTTGGCTGGAAACAAGGGAGTGAACGCTCGCAGCGTAATCTCATGGATGAGATGGAGGGCGAGATACAGCACCTGATGGATGTGGTATTTGGCCGAAAGATGGTTATTGGGTATTGCTGGGTAATTGAATACCGACAGCGTAAGGGGTTGCATGTGCATGCCATGCTTTATCTTGATGGGCAGAAGCATCGGAAATTCTATCCAACTTCGCGTGCGATAGGGGAAGAATGGCGCAGATTGACTGACGATGAAGGTCTCTTTCATCTGTGTTCCAAGAAAAAGCATTTCGTTGCGAGTTCCGGAACGATAGTGGATCACCGCAATAGGCAAGCAGTTGATGAACTACGTTACGTAATTAGTTATTTAGCCAAATCTGAGCAGAAGTCACGAGGGGTTATTGCAGGTATGAATGCTATACCACCACGAAGCCGTAGAGGCAGGCCCAGGAAGGAGTAGCGACAGGTAAACGTTAAGCTGAAGTTTTTTTACAACAGAAGCCATTGATGTGGAGGAGCTGACGGTAATGATTGGTTTACTAGCAGCTCCGGTTATTCATCTTTAACCGGAACACATCAACATGTATACAAAACCTGCACTACTTGAAGATCAATTCATTGATATGAAATTCATTACCCAGCTTACTGGCCTGAGCGATAAATGGTTCTATAAGCTGATACAGGATGGGGCATTCCCTAAACCGATTAAATTGGGCAGAGCTTCCCGTTGGTTAAAAAGCGATCTGGAAGAATGGTTATATTACCGTATCTACGAATCCAGAAAGTAAAGCGCTCTAGCCCAGAATTAGAAAACCAAAATCGTTATAATGTGTTTTCATCAATACTTAAGACATCAAGATCACTTACCTTCGATTTCGCATCCACCAAGCCCTACCCTGAGCCAAGGAATTAAACCTTGTAGAGGTAAAAGGTGTTCTTTCAGTGACCGCCGAAACTGACAAATCGAATACCTGTCCCTAAACAATACACCCTCTACGGGTCATACGCTTCTGCTACTGGATGCAACAGGAGCCTATAACCGGGAAATGGTGCGCCAGATGGGGCAAACACATGACCATGTGATGACGCCAATGATGCAATTGCAGGACCCGGAGAAGACGAAGGTGATTATCGTGACGCTTGCCGAAACGACACCTGTACTGGAAGCAGCAAACCTGCAGCAGGATCTGCGTCGCGCTGGCATTGAGCCGTGGGCATGGGTTGTGAATAACAGCCTGGCAGCTGCTGAGCCGTCTTCACCTTTCCTGAAGACCAGGGCAAACCGCGAGTCGCCTCTCATCTCTGATGTGGAAGAGCAGTATGCAAAGCGTATTGCATTAACAGCGTTACAGAGCGAAGAGCCGGTTGGTATTGACCTGCTGGAAGAAATGGCGAAGTAATAATGAAGGGGGCATTTGCCCCCTTCATCTTTATTTCAGTCGATTACCTGCCTCATCAACGACTTTTTCACCGTCTTCCTTGGTGAAAGCCGCTTTCTGAGCCTCTGGCAGAATATCCAGAACCACCTCCGAAGGACGGCAAAGTTTAGTTCCCAGTGGCGTCACCACAATCGGACGGTTAATCAGGATCGGATGTTGCAACATAAAATCGATTAACTGGTCATCAGTAAATTTATCTTCTGCAAGACCCTGTTCCTCATACGGCTCGACGTTCTTACGCAGTAACGCCCGGACGGAAATGCCCATATCCGCAATGAGTTTGACCAGCTTATCGCGTGAAGGCGGAGTCTCAAGGTAAAGAATAACGGTCGGCTCGATACCGCTGTTGCGGATCATCTCCAGCGTATTACGCGACGTGCCGCAGGCTGGGTTGTGATAAATGGTGATGTTGCTCATATCAGTATCTCATTACAAAGTGAAAGAGAGACGTAGCGCCAGCGCGGCCAGCGTTACAAACAGCACTGGCAGAGTCATGACGATCCCGGTGCGGAAATAGTATCCCCAGGTGATGGTCATGTTCTTCTGTGAAAGGACATGCAGCCAGAGCAGCGTTGCCAGGCTACCAATCGGTGTAATTTTCGGTCCCAGATCGCAGCCAATCACGTTGGCATAAATCATCGCCTCTTTGATAACGCCTGTTGCGGTGCTGCCATCAATAGAGAGAGCGCCAACCAGCACGGTAGGCATATTGTTCATGATGGAAGACAGGAAAGCTGTCAGGAAGCCGGTACCAAACGTCGCGGCCCAAAGTCCTTTATCTGCCAACACGTTCAGCACACTGGAGAGATATTCTGTTAGCCCTGCATTACGCAGGCCATAGACCACCAGATACATCCCCAGCGAGAAGATGACTATCTGCCATGGTGCCCCACGCAGCACTTTACCAGTGTTAATGACATGGCCTCGTTTCGCCACAGCAAACAGGATAACAGCGCCAACAGCCGCAATCGCGCTAACGGGAATACCGAGCGGCTCAAGGACGAAAAAGCCAACCAGAAGAAGGATCAACACGATCCAGCCGGTTCTGAAGGTTGCCAGATCTTTAATCGCTTTTGCAGGTGCTTTCAGGAGAGCCAGGTCGTAAGTAGGCGGAATATCTTTGCGGAAGAACAGATGCAGCATCACCAGCGTGGCGATAATAGCGGCAATATCCACTGGCACCATTACCGAGGCATACTCAGTAAAGCCCAGTCCAAAGAAGTCCGCCGAGACTATATTCACCAGGTTCGACACGATAAGCGGCAGGCTGGCAGTATCGGCAATAAAACCGGCAGCCATGACGAATGCCAGCGTTGTGCCTTTGCTGAACCCTAATGCCAGCAGCATGGCGATGACTATCGGCGTCAGAATAAGTGCCGCACCATCGTTGGCAAACAGTGCCGCCACCGCCGCACCGAGCAGAACGATATACGTAAAGAGCAAACGTCCACGACCGTTACCCCAGCGGGAAACGTGCAGCGCTGCCCATTCGAAAAAACCAGATTCATCAAGCAGCAGGCTGATAATAATCACGGCAATAAAGGTCGCCGTCGCGTTCCAGACGATATTCCACACCACCGGAATATCGCCCACATGCACAACGCCAGATATCAGAGCCAGCCCCGCGCACAGCATTGCACTCCAGCCGATCCCTAATCCCTTTGGTTGCCAGATAACCAAAACAATGGTCAGGACAAAAATAGCACCTGCCAGTAACATAAAGCCTCCTGACAGGGCGACTTTGCCGCCCTGTATATGCAAAAAAATTAACTCATCAACTCTCTGAGCTTTTCAATACCAGCGGGCTCTGACGCCAGCACCGGAACAAGTGCTATACGGTCAGCGTGCTGATTCTTAACAGCCTCAATCTGAGGCTGTTCCTGACGAGCGCGCTGGCAAAGCAACGGAGAACGCGTATCCGCAATGGAAAGGCTGTTATTGATAATCCAGCCCCACGGATGAATCCCCGCTCTTTCAAGGTCAGCCTGCAGGTTTGCCGCTTCCAGTACCGGTGTGGTTTCAGGAAGTGTAACAAGCAGAACTTTGGTTCTATCCGGATCCTGAAGCTGCATCATTGGGGTAGTAAAATGACCTTTACCCCCCATTTTTTTGGCTATCTCTCGGTGATAAGCACCGGTAGCATCCAGCAGCAACAGCGTGTGTCCCGTAGGGGCGGTATCCATGACAACAAACCGCTTACCCGCTTCACGAATCACTCGGGAAAAGGCCTGGAACACGGCAATTTCTTCAGTACAAGGAGAGCGTAAATCCTCTTCCAGTAGCCGTTTCCCTGCTTCGTCCAGATCTCTTCCCTTCGTCTCTAGGACATACTGGCGATAACGTTCGGTTTCATCGTGTGGATTAATCCTGCTGACCTGCAGGTTATTCAGGCTGCCGTTCAGCGTTGTACTCAGGTGTGCAGCAGGATCAGAGGTCGTGAGATGCACGTCAAATCCCATGTCTGCCAGCCTGACGGCGATGGCCGCAGCCATCGTGGTTTTACCTACGCCACCTTTGCCCATCAACATAATCAGGCCGTGCTCACTGCGAGCGATATCATCGACCAGGCCAGAGAGCGATAAGTTTTGAGGCGTGCACGGGACGTTCATTGCTGGGAGGGGTAATCTCTCTGAGCGGGTGTCCAGCAGTCCCTTCAATGCAGACACGCCAACCATGTTGACTGGCTGTAGTAATAAGGTATCTGTCAGCAGCCCGGATAAACCGGCAGGGAGATTTGCCAGTGCCTCCTGCTCCCGTTGCCATATCGCAGCAGCCAAGGCGTCATGCTCTGCTTCGACTGCAGGCAGCACACCATTAATCACCAGGTACTGGTTTTTCAGGCCAATCGCAGCCAGTTCTTCATGGGTGCGGGCGACTTCCTGTAGCGTCGATTTCTGCAGTCGTGCAACCAGAACCAGGCGGGTACTTTCAGGATCGGATAACGCCTCTACCGCGTGAGCATACTGCTCACGCTGCTTTTCCAGCCCGGTCATTGGGCCAAGACAGGAAGCACCATCTGGATTGCTTTCAATAAAGCTACTCCAGGCACCAGGAAGCTGGAGAAGGCGAATCGTGTGGCCCGTTGGCGCTGTATCAAAAATGATGTGATCGAAGCGGGTCAGCAGGGAAGCGTCTGTCAATAAGCCGGTGAACTCATCAAATGCCGCGATTTCCGTGGTACAGGCTCCTGAAAGCTGCTCGCTGATACTGTTAACAACTTCATCAGGCAACAGACCTTTAATAGGTTCAACGATTCTGGAGCGGTATTGTTGGGCGGCTTCCTGCGGGTCAATCTCCAGAGCGGAAAGTCCAGGAACTGCCGTCACAGGGCGAATGGTGTTACCGATAGCCTGATCGAAAACCTGACCGACATTCGAGGCAGGATCGGTACTGACCAGCAAAACCCGCTTACCCTGTTCGGCAAGGCGGATAGCCGTCGCACAGGAAATAGAAGTTTTTCCTACACCTCCCTTACCGGTAAAAAATAGGTAAGGCGGAATATTCTGTAAGAATTTCATATGTCCTCCTGACATATTCAGCAACAGGAAGTATTACCACCACAGCAGCTGGTGGGAGCTAACCCTACCTTCTCCAGCGGAATACCGAACCAGCGAGCCAGCTCAGCGCGTTTTGGGTATCGCCCAGCCATCACCGTTTCACCGTCCAACAGCAGTAGCGGAAGCCCTTCTGCTCCAGATGCTTCGAGGAATGCTTTCGCTTTCTCATTGTGAACAAAGCTCATGGGCTGCTGCACCAGGTTGTAACGTTCAACCTGTACGCCACGTCCTTTCAGCCACTGCACATCAGCAGAAAAATCAACCAGAACCTGATCGACATCTGAGCCACATACGCCGGTACTGCAGCACATTGCCGGGTCAAACACCGTTAACGTCTTCATTCTGAATACCTCACATTTGAAAAAACATATATGTTCAGGCAAATTTTTTAGATGCAAACAGCCTTACCGCTACCAGAGCAGTTTGCCGATGCCAGCTTACGGGCGATGGCCTGTACGTCGTCCTGTTGGCTTAACCAGGCCTGCTCAATCACCTGAGCGGCCCAGGAAGGAATATGTGGGGACAAGCGGTAGTGAACCCACTTGCCCTGTTTGCGATCCAGTAATAGACCACTTTCCCGGAGCATTGCCAGGTGGCGGGAGATCTTGGGCTGTGACTGATCCAGCGCTGTACAGAGATCGCACACGCACAGCTCTCCCATCTCTCTGAGCAGCAGTACGATCCCTAGACGGGTTTCATCGGAGAGGTTTTTGAAGAGCTGTAATGATGATAATTGTGGCATAGGTCCTCCTGCTATTATCTCGCAGTTTCTCTCTATAACAGTACAATGTCAAAAATACATTTAAATTTTCATATATGAAGTAAACAAAAAGCTACTCTCTACATCTTTCATGGAAAGAGAGATAATCCAGAGTAACCTTCTATATCAGAAATCCCCGAAGACACTCACAGGGCACATTTTGTTAGAGTTACAATACACAACAATTGCAAAGTCGCTGTATTAAGCGGGAGGCAGTGCCCAGAGTTCTTCAAGGTTCACATCATCACTGCTGGGTCGATGTTGTTTCAGCAGCGGGTCAATTTTCAATATCATTGGAAGATCAAAAGCGGTTCCAGTGACTACGCAGCAGCCCTTGGCTAGAGTCGGTATGAGAGTCTTAGAACTGGAATCTAACGTGCTGATAGTATTGTCTAGCAGCATAAGGTCGCGATCGTTCACTAATCGATGTATGAAGAAGTTGTGAATCTGGGAAACAATAGTAGGTGAAATATCGGCAGGCCGCTGACTAGATAGTGTGAGGTATACGCCATATTTGCGTCCCTCCTTGATTATTTCTTCAAAGAGTTCAAGCCGGTAGTCTTTCCAGATTTCATGCTCACGGGTGGACTGCTCTGACAAAATATTGTGTGCCTCATCAATGATAAGGTGAAGAGTCCGGCTTGGAGGGCTCTTGAGAGTCTCGGCATCTTTGTGATTTGTATAGAAATTCTTAGCAACAAGCAGTGGTAAGATCTTTTTTATCTCATTCTTGCATTTCTTTAAAGAGATGACATGTAAGAGATGTGGTGGTTGTGGCACATCAACGATTTCAAGAACATTACGCAGAGCCGATATAGATGATTTGGCCCTGGCAAGCACTGGTTGAATGTGTTCGTATTGGGCGTAGCCAAATACAACATCTGAACAGAGTTGGAGGTAGCACCTCAAGATTAGTTCGTCGAATTGATCAATGCCTTCTAAATTAACATTATCATCAAGAATAGGCTTGATGTTAGCGTCAAATCCATTGCCATTTGAATTATAGTACGTACCGCTGGCATGCTTAAAATATTTATCTTTATTAAAATAAATGATTCCCTTCAAATGGTCTTGAAGCAATTCGCAATCAATCATGCGTGCAATTTCACGGCTCAGGTCTAAAGCATCTGATTTCGCTTCGCCTGTACTAAAAACTTTTTCAAAAACCTTTTCCACATATCTTTTGAGTGGGGTAGTTTTAAATTTTTCCTTACCAGATAGAACCCGACGCAGAAATGGCTGTTGTGTGTTTGTAGTTGCCTGAAACAGGAGGCTCAGGGTTTCGACATCCCAAAAATGAGCGCCTTCAATCTTGAATTTATGTTTTGCTTTTTTAGAATCCAGCACTGTGATTTGTTTATTCTTGGCTGGTAGTAGCTGATCTTCCGTGTATTCACCATTAAAATCTATGATAACGAACTGGCTCTTGTGCTGTAATGCTTGGAGCCGCTCATTAAAAAGTGTAGTGTAAAGTTTAGCTAGCGTATTAGATTTACCACTCCCGGTGTTACCAAATATACCCAGATGGCTGTTGAATAAACGCATCCATGGGAGGTTGATTGGTACATTTTCTTTGAGCATAGAGCCAATAGAAAAGCCTGTTTTTCCGTCCGCCCCATAGATTTTCCCTACCATGAGTTCGCTGAGTAGAGATGCCTTGTCTCTGATCATCGGCATGTACTTCACACCTTCAAAAAACTTATCCTCAACTATATAACCGATGGGGCGAACATCCACTTTTCGTACGTATTGGATCTTCTCGGCATCAGCCTCTAGCCTTTTCTCATCCAAAAATTCACCTTCAACAAGGCAGACAATGTCTATAAACCCTCGCTGAATAGTTACGTGTTCCCGAAGTGAAATACCTCTGTACTTAACTCCTCCGTAGTAAATAGTCTCATGATTGGAGTCTTCAAAAATTCGAAGGGAGATACGTACTCCACTCACTGCAATGACCTCACCTACTATGATACTCATATCAGATCCTCCTCTTCAGCTTTTAATGGAGGTTCATAATTATCTGGTTTGAGTGAGAAAACATATTTGTTGAAATTGGTGAAGTCCATATTCATACCTTCAGCTGGTCCAATTACTTGGACGTTTTTCCAAGATTTGAATTCTTCCCGCATATCGTTTGCACTATTGTTGCTATAACAGCAAATAAAAGTATGAAGTTGTGGGTTGGAGAGGGAGCGTTGAATAAGCCTGAGAATGTGTTCATCAGCAAATGAAAAGCCAAATGTGATGAGTATAGAATTTGGTTTTTCAAGCTCATAGCTTAATAGCCTGAGCATCTGGTAGTAGTGTTCTTCGAAGACAGTTTCGTAAAACTTCCACTTCGTGGGGTTAACAATCGGTAGCTTATTGTACTCCCCCCAGAAAATATCTATCTGATCTTGTCTGAATTCTAAGGATGGAATACCTTCGGTCCTGTTGCCATCGACACCAAGAAATTCTGAATATCCATTCAAATTTCCAAGTGTCTCTTCTGTCAAAAGGTTACTAAAATCATTGCGATAATTGACTTCAATCTTATCACCGCTTTTTGACCAGTAAACCGAACCGTGAAGGTGGATAATGTTTAGCTGTGGGATGCCATAGTTGCTTCGTTCAAATACTCCAGTTTGACATTGAAACGTACTGAAGTTTTTGGAATGAAGATGCTTCGTATGAAAACCTGAGGTACCATCATTCACCACAAAATCATGTGAGCCCTTCATGAGAAGGCTATCAGCTGTATGGCACAGACATCCATCATAGTTGGTGGTAAAAATATTGATTTTGCGGTTGAGATCTTTCCTTCTATCCAACAACCCCAAAAGGGTTGTTAAAAAAACCTCATAATTCTTGAGATTTTCTTTTCCTTTATCCGATGTAACGGAACTTGGATCGAATGTCTGTACTGGAAAAATACATGTGTTGTAGTAGTGCATGAATAAAGCGGTTCGCTTCTCTGGCGAGTTTTCAAACTGTGTGGCGAGCGTCTCGATCGTTTCTCGTCGTCCATCTGCATTCTTGATGGCTAGGGACAGCGTCGGGAACAAGTCTGCTGAAGCGCCTGAGCCAATCAGTATGTTGATGTTCTTATTGTATATATCCAGTGGCTGGATCGCCTCAAACATACTTACCTCCCTTATTTACTTTTGTCGAAAATAGCATCAGTGTATAGTCAGACCAAGTTTTGACTTAGGCAAAAAATTTGTAGCAATAGTCACTACTTCTCTGGTTTCCAACTATTGCAGTTAGCAGCATATATTGAATTATATCCGTCCAGACACCTAGACGGATGCTATTGCTTTTCGAGACTGCCTTTCAACCTATCAGCTTGTAATAATCCCTTCCTTGCCTAAATTACTAGTAAAATCACCATACCACTGCATCATCTCCCGCCTCGCCTCCAGATATTGAGCATTGTCATACGTTCCACGAATTGAGTTCTTATCGACGTGATCCAGTTGTAGCTCGATGCAAACCGATTTAAATCCCTGCTCATGCAAAATGCTACTCATCGTGTGACGGAATCCATCCCCCTAACACGCCTTACGTAGCATATGTGCTTCACTATCACATTGAAAATGTTGAGTACTGTCATGAGATGAGCGGCGTCGAATCAAAACCTCATTCAATTCCAATGAAAACTGACACCCATGATACAAAAACACCATGAATTCATTGACATAAATTGCTACCCGCTGAGATCATATAGCAAACCGCTCCTGAATGAGGAATGAGCAATGGCAGTGAGTATCGCGGAATATTTAGGCCAAAGAACAGACGTGGAACAACAGATTGTTCCCGTTTCAAAGGGCACGCTGGCGCAATGCCCTTTTATGGACCGTACCTGTGACAAAGTAAGTAAAAATAATCATCCAGTCTGCTCCGTCCGCAAACCAGACAGCACTATTTGGATCGTCTGTGAACATAGACTTTGTTCTACCCGCCAAAAAAAGACGATCATCTCAGGTGAGCGTACACAACTTGTCGACAATGTCTTGGTTGAACATCAAAGAGACATTCTAAGGAAAGTAGCAAAACTGATCTATCAGGATCCTGAACTGCAAGACTCAGAGATTGGCGTAAAAAGAGAAGTCAATATTCCTTTACCAGATTCAGATAATAGCTACCACGCAGACTACGTAATGAGAAACTTTTCCGGTAGAGGAAGAGTTGATGAAGTCCTCCTCGAAATGCAAGGTGGCGGAGAAACGAGCAGCACAGGTGCCATTACTCGCCATATTGCCGCTTGGGCTGATCTCGAAATCCCAACAAATGAAATTCTAAGAAGGCCAGTGGCAGCAAATACTATCGAAACCAACGCATGGAGACGACAACAAGAACAATTTCTTGTGAAAGGGAATGTTGTTGATCAAACTGGTGGGAAAATCGTTTTTGCTGTAGGTAGCTTACTCTATGACTATTTACATAGACGTTTTAGGAATGCCAATCTCAGGGATCTAAAAGCCCATAACTGGACATTATGCATTTTAGCTTTCAAGGAAGATACATCGGATGAACCACGACCTGGCCCGATTCCGTTGATCATTGATGATTCAAAGACATTATTTACTAACTATTCAACATTTGTAAGATTTCTAACAGATCAGGGCGCACCGCGCCCTGAACTATTCGAAGGATCATTTTTACGTTTAGATAATAGTACTGTTACGATAATGCCTCGTTAAGCATCTGCTGATCTACAAGGACAATTCTTTTTCCTATCCATTCAACAATAGGGACCGCGACAGCGTTCCCTACTGCTCTGAATCGATTAGAGTCCAGTTCTCTGGAAATCCCTGCAGACGCTCGTACTCGGAAGGCAGCATCCGGCGCACATACAGCATCTGAACTTCCTCTTGAGTCAAGAGTGTAGGTTTCTCCGTCGTTCCGGTATCCTTTTGCTTGAGGTCCTGCGGTTGCTTTTCGTCCGATACTTGCATGCTGGATAGAATAGATATCTGCTTTTGATAGGCCTGTATCAGAGGCTCCGGAAGCATTTGCCCTCTCTCCCTGGCCCTGTTTATCAACGATTCTAGTTGCTCCGGGTTCAAAAAGGACTCGAGCGGAGCGCATGTCTCCAAGACTTGCGACAATGTACACTCTTCTTCTACGCTGGGGTGTTCCAAAGTATTTTGCATCCAATACTCTCCACGAAACGCCATACCCGAGTTCGACCAACGTATCGATGACAACTTTGAAGTCTTGTCCATTGTGGCTGTTGAGCAGTCCGGGAACATTTTCAATAACAAGCCATTCAGGTTTTCTTTCTTCGATGAGTTTTGCATATGTATAAAATAAGCCGCTTCGGGCTCCCTCTAAACCTTTCCGTTTTCCTTGGTTAGCTGACGACACATCCTGGCAAGGAAAACCACCACACCAAACACTGCTTTCAGGGATCTCATCAGCATTCAGTTGTGTAATATCAGTATGTAATGGTACATTTGGCCAATTCTTTCTAAGTACTTTCTGGCAAAACTTATTGATTTCGCATTGGAAAACAACTTCCATCCCCGCTTTCTCAAGACCAAGATCGAATCCACCAATCCCTGCGAAAAACGAGGATACCTTGTACTGCTTCAGTGGTTTCTTTTTCATATCGACTTTTTCATCACTTTTTGATCCGAAGATCCTAACGGAAACCAGTCGCGATGGCCACCTTTTTTTCTAACTAAGGCCACTTCCTTGGTATCCAAGCATTGATTAAGAAACAAAATAACTGTGATTATATACAGTGTATTTTAAATTCCAACAAGAGTGTGCTTCTTTGCGATAAGTCTTCCAATTTGGCTACGCTTTCGCATAGTCAAACGGGCTAATCCCTTTCTCGCGATTTGCATCCAGAAAATCCGCCCACCACTGCAGCATCAATCGTCTCTCATCCAAATGTTCAGCCTTATGAATGTATGCCGCTCGAACAGAGTTACGTTCCATATGACTCATCTGTCGCTCTACCGCATCCCTCGACCACAACCCCGATTCAATCAACGAGCTACATGCCATAGTCCTGAAACCATGACCACAAACATCGACCTTTGTGTCATAACCCATAACACGCAGCGCCTTGTTCACAGTGTTTTCACTCATCGGTTTACGCGGATTATGATCGCCAATGAAAACAAAATCGCGCTCGCCACTAAGCTTGTGAACCTGTTTAAGGATTGCCAATGCCTGACGAGACAGAGGCACTAAGTGAGGTGTTCGCATTTTAGAACCACGTTGCGAATGCTTAACACCTTCTATAGCTTCTCGTTCCGCCGGGATTGTCCACATTGCCCTTTCAAAATCGATCTCGGACCAACGGGCAAAGCGCAACTCACTGGAACGAATAAAGATTAATAACGTTAACTCAACAGCCAGACGGGTTAAAGGCCGTCCGGTGTAGTTATCAATTCGGTGGAGTAGTTCAGGTAAGCGTTTCAGTTCAAGTGCTGGTCGATGGACACGATTACTGGAAGCAACTGCCCCAGCCATCTCCTGAGCAGGATTGTAATCGATCAAACCGCTTTGCACTGCATAACGCATAATTGCATTGGTACGCTGCTGAAGACGCGAAGCCACTTCAAGACGCCCTGTAGCCTCAACTACTTTGATAGGCACAAGGAGATCGCGCGTACTAAAACTATCAATACTTCGCTTCCCAATCGCTGGGAACAAATTATCTTCCAGGCTCTTCAGCACCCGCCGACTATGTTCTTCTGTCCATTTTTTATTTGCTGCGTGCCACTCTCTAGCAACTGACTCAAAGGTAATAGCTTCTTTCGTCTGTTCTTCTTTCACAGCACGTTTGTGTTCGCGAGGATCGATTCCAGCAGCAACGAGCCTCCTAGCCTCTTCTCTTTTTTGACGGGCATCAGCCAGTGAAGTTTCAGGGTAAACACCAAAAGCCATCAGATGCTGCTTCCCACCAAAGCGAAAGCGGAACCGCCAGTACTTTGAGCCATTGGGATGAATAAGCAAAAACATGCCATCCCCATCGACAAGGGTGTACTCCTTTTCCTGCGGTTTTGCGGAACGCACTTTGATATCTGTCAGAGCCATAAAAGTTCTCCTTCCATGTGCCACTGTGAGTATACAACCATTATCGAACCAGCATATATACTCGGTTCTATACTCACAAGCGACTTGATGTGGGTTGACTCAGATTGACTTCTGTTGAAAGGAAAATCGCGGAAAGCCTTGCGGATACTGGATTTCAGGCACAAAAAAAGACGTCCGTTGACGTCTATTGATGTTCCGA
>ERZ1034915.979-NODE-979-length-17141-cov-6.362753_pt1 | contig 17141 bp, 9 predicted proteins | sample MGYA00520592_ERZ1034915 | MGnify/ENA primary metagenome ERZ1034915 (study PRJEB33766, sample SAMN09781787) | gut metagenome | biome: gut microbiome | host: Homo sapiens | place: Madagascar | study: EMG produced TPA metagenomics assembly of the PRJNA485056 data set... | reverse complement strand
GATAGCGGCCCTGCTGGCCGGGTGGGTGAGCGCGCTGATGCCGTGGATGCTGGCCGGGGCTGCGGGGGTGATGGTGGCCATTACCCTGCAGGACCTTGTTCCTGATGCCGTAAAAACGCGGTGGGGCGCGGCAGCGCTGTGGCTGGGCTTTGTGCTGATGATGGCGATGGATCTGGCACTGTGAACCGGGGAAAACCCCTGCGAAAATTTACAAAACCCTAATAAATAAATGGTTGACCCGTCAAGCAGGCGGTGCTATACTTGACGGGTCAACTATAATGCCTACAGGAAAGGAGAAAGCGCGGCGTGGACACAATGGAGCAAAATTTTTCTTTGATATGCAGAAAATTTACTAAGTTTTTAAACAGTGAGCTCAAAAATGCAGGCATCACCCCGGCCGAGCTGAGCTATCTGAATTATCTTTTGGAGCAAAATGGCATGACTCAGGACGAACTGGCCAAAGCTTCGTGCGTGGATAAGGCCGCGGTGACACGGGTGATCCAGACCCTTGAAAAAAAAGGCGTGGTGGAGCGCAGGGCAGACGAAACGGACAAGCGCGCCAACCGAATCTACCTCACCGACAAGGCCTATCACTATGCAGATGTGATGAAAGAAGTGCGGCAAAAATGGGTGAGGATCATTGATGTGCAAATGAGCCGGCAGGAAATGCAGCAGCTGGAACAGCATGTGGAAGAAATTGCCGAAAAAGTGAAGAAGGCTGTGCCCTGAAACAAGGGCGGCGAAAAATGCAATACACAAATCTGAATAAAATGTAAAACTTAGTTTGAATTGGTTGACGAATCAATTCATTGCAGTATGATACAAGCAGAAATACTTTGTGATAAAACCGTGAGATCAATGGAAAAAAGAACGAAGGCACCACCGCACAATTCCCGCCTTACGGCTTAAGCACCGCTCCGGAGGCTGCGGCACGGCATCTGCGTTGCCAAAATGCTCGCCAATACACAAAGTATTGCCTGCGCTTTTGGCTTAGCATCTGCCGCACCTCGCGCGCCGTATCGGCACTTAGAATTATGCGGTATTGCCTTGAAATGATCTCGAAAGGAAAGAAGATATGAAAACAAACATCAAGCGTGTGGCGGCGGCGCTGTGCAGCTGCACTTTGCTGGCAGCAGGGCTTACGGCCTGCGGCAGCACAGAAGCGGAATCGGTGATGGATTCGACCGTTGCGGTGCAGGTGCAGAATGTGCGCCGGGGCAGCATTGAGCTGCAGGGCACCTATGTGGGCTCGGTTTCGGCCGCAGAAAGCGTGAATGTGATCCCGCTGGTGCAGGGCGCCACGGTGGAAAGCGTGAATGTGGCAGTGGGCAGCGAGGTGAAGCAGGGGCAGGTGTTGGCTAAGCTGGACAGCACCAGCGCCGATCTGACGGCCAAAAATGCGCAGGCTGCCTATAATTCGGCCCTGGCACAGGCGCAAAGCGCCCTGGGCGGCCAGTGGAAAACCAACATATACAGCGCCGAGCGCGGCATTGACCAGCTGGATGATAATATCGATAATATGAACGACCAGATCGATAAGTTAAAAGACCAGAAAAACCAAATCAATAACGGATATAAAAACGCTAAAATAGCGTATGAAACCCTTAACGGAGCAAATGAAAGCTATAAAAAGTTAGAAACAGGCGTTTCGGTTCAGGAGAATGAAAAAAATAAGCAGATCCTTGGACTGCCCGAAAATAGCAGTGGTTCGACAACCTTGAATATAAAGCAGGACTATGCAAAACTGGAAAAGCTTGCGGCATTGGGCGAGGAAAGCGGCATTAGTGAAGAACAGCTTACCGCTGTGCATGCCATCATAAATTATGTGAATGCCCAAAAAGCTGCCGGGCTCACAGAGGAGATGATTTGGGCATCACTGACAGACGATAATGTGGAAAAAGCCAAAATGGGATATGAGAAAGCAGAAGCAGCGGCAGGAAACTTGGAACAGCTGGAATCCTCTATCGATCAGCTGGAAACCCAGCGCGATAGCCTGAAAGCCCAAAAGGAAACCGCCGAGGGCACGCTGGACATTACGCAAGGCGAAACCTACAACGAAACCGTGGCCTCGCTGCAGGCAGGCCTGGCACAGGCGCAGGTGGGGCTGGACAGTGCCGCCTACCAGCAAAGCCTGTACACCCTCACGGCTCCCATCAGCGGCACGGTGGAAAGCGTGGGCCTTACCAAAAACGGCATGGCATCGGCCAGCAGCATTGCGTTTGTCATTTCCAACAAAAACACCATGCAGGTGACTTTTTATGTAACCGAGGATGTGCGTGATGAATTCACGGCCGGTCAGGCTGTAACGGTCAGCCGCGGCAGCAGCACCTATGGCGGCACCATCACCGAGATCGGCAATGCAGTGGATATGCAAAAGGGCCTGTTTAAGGTAAAGGCCACGATCTACGATATGCCCGATCTGGCCAGCGGCGTTACCGCCAGCATCACCACCACCTGCCACAGCGCCAAGGATGTGATCGTGATCCCCTGCGATGCCGTGTATTATGAAAACGGCGATGCCTATGTGTTTGTGGCGCGTGACGGCACGGCGGTGAAAACCCCTGTGGAAACCGGCATTTACGATGACCAGAACATTGCCATCACCAGCGGCCTGATCGAGGGCCAGCAGGTGATCACCACCTGGTCGGCCAATCTGATCGATGGCTGTGCCATCACCGTTCCCGGGCAGGAGGAAGCCGAAGAAACAGCGGATTCCGCCGCATCGGCACAGGGCTGAGGCCGGGGGATACAGGAATGACAAAATTAGTATTAAAACGCCCGGTTTCCACCCTTTTGGTGATTCTGGCAATCGTGGTGTTCGGCGTGGCCTCGCTGCTGGGAATGCCCATGGAGCTGATGCAGGACATGAATATGCCCATGCAGCTGGTGATGGTGGTATACCCCGGCGCTTCGGCCAGCGATGTGGACAGTCTGGTGGTAGACCCCATCGAGGACGCAGTGTCCACGCTTTCCGGTGTTTCCAGCGTGACCAGCTATGCCAACGAAAACATGGCCATGGTGATGCTGATGTATGACTATGACACCGACAATGATGACAACTATTCGGCCTTAAAAGAAAAGCTGGACGGCCTGCAAAGCACCCTGCCGGACAGCTGCCATACCCCGAGCATCATGGAAATGAGCGTGAACTCCATGCCCACCATGATGGTTTCGGTGAACTCCAACGGCAGCGCCGATGCGCTGAAATATGCCGAGGATACCGTGGTGCCCGAGCTGGAAAAGCTGAGCGGTGTGGCACAGGTGGAAACCAGCGGCGGCACCGAAAACTACGTGCAGGTGCTGCTGAACGAAGAAAAAATGAGCCAGTATGGGCTGAATATCTCCACCATCGCCCAAATGATCGGCGCAGCGGATTTCACCATCCCGGCGGGCAGCGTTTCCAATGGCAATCAGGATCTGAGCGTGAGCGCTGTGGCCGAGCTGAAGGATCTGGAATCCATCTGCAACGTCACCCTCACCACGGGCACCGGCGCGCTGATCCATCTTTCGGATGTGGCGACGGTGCAGTACAAGCAAAAGGATGCCAGCAGCATCAGCCGCTACAACGGCAATGCCAATATCAGCCTGACCATCACCAAAACCCAGAGCGCCTCCACCATGGATGTGTGCAAGCGCATTCAGCGCGTTCTGGACCGCTGCACCAACAACGCCATTTCCTTTGAGGTGACCTACACATCGGCCGATAGCATTCAGCAAACCATGCAGCAGGTGCTGCAAACGCTGGCACAGGGCGTTTTGTTTACCATGGCGGTGCTGTTTTTGTTCTTTGGCGATATAAAAGCCAGCCTGATCGTGGGCAGCAGCATGCCCATCTCGGTGCTGCTGGCCATTGTGATCATAAACTTTGGGCTGGGCTATTCGCTGAATGTGATGACAGGCGGCGCACTGATCCTGGCCATCGGCATGATTGTGGATAACTCCATTGTTATGCTGGAAAGCTGCTTCCGTATGCGGGAGGAAAAGCTGCCCTTCCGCGAGGCCGCTTTGCGCGGCGCGGGCGAGGTGGGCGCTTCGGTGCTGGCCTCCACCATCACCACGGTGGTGGTGTATGTGCCCATGGCCATGGTGGGCGGCATGAGCGGCCAGATGCTGGGCCCCCTTGCGTGGACCATCGTGTTTGTTATGATCGCCTCGCTTCTGGGCGCTGTGTCGGTGGTGCCGCTGGCATTCGTATACTTAAAGCCCAAGGCAAAAGAAGATCTGCCCATCAACCGCCTTTTGGCAAAATTCAATCGCTTTTATGATAAAGCGCTGCGCGCGGTGCTGCACCACAAAAAAATCACCATGCTGGCCACAGTGGGCATGATGGTGGTGGCTGTTTTTGCGGCCACGCAGTGCAATCTGGAACTGATTCCCAGCAGCTACGACGGCAGCATTTCGGTAACAGCCAACTTCCGCTCGGGTACCAAGCTGGAAACCATGAACCAGCTGATCGTCCCGGTGGAGCAAATGCTGCTGGAGGATGAAAATTTTGATACCGTAAACCTTTCCATTTCGGGCAGCTCGGCCACCATTTCGGCCTATGCCGTTGAGGGCTGCAAGCGCAGCAGTGAGGACGCTGTGACCCAGTATACCCGTGCGCTGGAAAAATACACCAATATGGATATCGAGGTGGCACCCTCGGGCGGCGCCAGCAGCTCGATGAGCTCCATGGGCACCAGCGCCGTCACCGAAATCGACCTGCAGGGCACCGATCTGGAATCCCTGAAGCAGGGCGCTTCCATGGTGGAGGAGATCATGCGCCAAACTCCGGGCGTGATCCGCGTGGCCAACGATTTTGCCCAAAGCCAAACCGCGGCGCACATTGTGGTGGATCCGCAGCTGGCCATGAATGTGGGGCTTGCCCCGGCGCAGGTTTCCATGAATGTATACAACACCCTTTCGGGCGTGGATGCAGCCGATGTGACCATTGACGGCGAGGACTATGATGTGACCGTGGAGTACCCCAAGGGCCGCTACGACAACATCACCTCGCTGCTGGATCAGCCGCTGTCTACACCTTACGGCTCGCTCACCACCCTGGGAGAAATCGCACAGGTGAAATATGTGAGCACGCTGCAGACCATCACCCGCCAGAATGGTATGTATCAGATCGCTGTAACAGCCTCTACCACCGGCACAGCCCGCTGGACGGCGCAAAAAAGCATTGAGGCCGCTGTGGCCAAGCTGGAGCTGCCCCAGGGCGTGAGCCGCAGCTCCAGCGTGCTGCAGGATATGCAGAACGACGAGCTTACCGGCCTGCTGAAATCCATTTTAACAGCGGTGTTCCTGGTATTTCTGGTGATGGCCATGCAGTTTGAAAGCGTGCGCTTCAGCCTGATGGTGATGACCTGCATTCCCTTCAGTCTGATCGGCTCGTTCCTTTTGATGTATCTGTCGGGCACTACCTTCAGCATGATCTCGATGATGGGCATTCTGATGTTGATGGGCATTGTGGTGAACAACGGCATTCTGCTGGTGGACACCGCCAATCAGCTGCGTGAAACCGGCCAGGGCATTGAGGAAGCGCTGGTGCAGGCGGGCAAAATTCGTATTCGCCCCATTTTGATGACCACCCTGACCACCATTCTTTCCATGCTGCCCATGCTGCTTACCAACGACCCCACCATGAAGATCATGAACAGCATGGCGATGGTGATCATCGGCGGCCTGCTGGCCTCTACCGTGCTGGCCATGTTTGTGATGCCCGCTTTCTATATGCTGCTTACGCGCCGCAAAAAGCGCCCCCTCAAGCGCGCCGCCAAGGGCGAGGATGAACAGGACCTTTCGGATCATTACCCCGAGTGCGATCAGCCCATGCAGGAAACCCAGCTGCCCGAAAATCTGCGTATGCCCGGTGACGAAAACTGGCCCAAGGCGTAATACGGCAAAAAGCACTTGACAAGAAGCCCGCTTTGCCATTACAATAAATTTATGAATCTATATTGATTCGGGCGCTGCTCTGCGCCCGGTCAACAGTAAAAAAGGAGTGACTGATCCATGAACCATATCCAGACTCTGGAAACCCGTGATCTGGCTGCAAGCCTGAACAACGGTGGCTGCGGCGAATGCCAGACTTCTTGCCAGTCCGCTTGCAAGACCAGCTGTGGCGTTGCCAACCAGCAGTGCGAGAACAAGAACTAATTTCTTGTTGGCCGAAGCTTGAACTTTCAAAAATGCCGTGCTGTCAAATCGGCAGCACGGCGTTTTTGCGTATAAATGCGAGGAAACTGAATCAATGATCCATCAGTATAAAATGAATGGCTATAACATCGTGGTGGATGTGTATAGCGGCGGCGTTCACGCCGTGGATGAGTTGGCCTATGATATTATTGCGCTGTTTGAAAACCACTCGGCCGATGAGATCGTGGCCGAAATGGCCAAGGCACACCCCGAAACGCCCGAAAGCGAAGTGCGCGAGGTGATCGGGGCGGTGCAGGGCTTAAAGGATGCAGGCAAGCTGTTTGCCCCCGACATCTATGCCGACCATGCCTTTGATTTTAAAAACCGCAGCACGGTGGTAAAGGCGCTGTGCCTGCATGTGGCACACACCTGCAACCTGAACTGCGAGTATTGCTTTGCAGCACAGGGCAAATTCCACGGCCAGGCAGCGCTTATGAGCTTTGAAACCGGAAAACGCGCGCTGGATTTTCTGATCGAAAATTCCGGTACCCGCCGCAATCTGGAAGTGGACTTTTTCGGCGGCGAGCCGCTGATGAACTGGGATGTGTGCAAGCGCCTGATCCAGTATGCCCGCAGCATTGAAAAAGAAAAAGGCAAAAACTTCCGCTTTACCCTTACCACCAACGGCATGAATATCGATGATGATGTGATCGAGTTTGCCAACAAAGAGTGCCACAATGTGGTGCTTAGTCTGGATGGCCGCAAGGAAATTCACGATGCCAAGCGCGTAACGGCCAGCGGCAAGGGCAGCTATGATACCATTGTGCCCAAGTTCCAAAAGCTGGTGCAGGCCCGCGGCGGCAAGGGCTATTATATGCGCGGCACCTTTACCCGCGAAAATCTGGATTTCACCAACGATATTTTCCACATGGCCGATCTGGGCTTTACCGAGCTTTCCATGGAGCCTGTGGTGTGCGCCGAAACCGAGCCCTATGCCCTGCGCAAAGAGGATCTGCCCGTGCTGTTTGACCAGTACGAGCTGCTGGCCAAGGATATGCTGCGCCGCGAAAAAGAAGGCCACCCCATTACTTTCTATCATTATATGCTGGACCTCACCGGCGGCCCCTGCGTGTATAAGCGCATTTCCGGCTGTGGCAGCGGCACCGAGTATATGGCTGTTACCCCCACGGGTGAGTTGTATCCCTGCCACCAGTTTGTGGGTGACCCTGCCTACAAGATGGGCGATATCTGGAACGGCGTGACCAACACCGCCCTGCGGGATGAATTTAAGCTGTGCAACGCCTACGCCCGCTCGGATTGCAAGGATTGCTGGGCCCGCCTGTATTGCTCGGGGGGCTGTGCGGCCAACGCCTACCACGCCACCGGCAGCATCAAGGGCATTTATGAGTACGGCTGCGAATTGTTCCGCAAGCGTATGGAATGCGCCATTATGATGCAGGTGGCACACCAGTGTGACCCTGCGCTGGCTGCCTATGCCAACCATGCCAAGGGCGCAACCGGCTGCGATGGCTGCTCGGCCTGTGCAGATTGATGGGCTAAAAAACGATAAATACAGCAAAAAGGCTGCCCGTTCGTTTGCGGGCAGCCTTTTTTGCACAGGAAAGATCACTTTCGATAAAAATAAAAGCCTCACGAAAGAGTGATTCTTTCGTGAGGCTTTTTGGCAGGGGCAGAAGGATTCGAACCCTCGGCACGCGGTTTTGGAGACCGCTGCTCTACCAACTGAGCTATACCCCTAAGACTTGTTTAGTATACCACCGAGAGGGCGCTGTGTCAAGAAAAAAATTACATTTACCCTAATTTAGCTGCTTCAGAAAAAACGCCCGGTTTTATTTTTGCAAAAGCCTTTTGCCCGGCGGGGCCTATGGGGCCGACACACGCAGAAAATGGGAAATTTTTTGGGGCCGAAAAGGCAAATGCCGGAAATGTTTTTTATCATTTTGGGTGCGGTTTGGGCAAAATCAAGCCGAAAATGGGTATTTCGTGCAATAAAATTCAAGAAATAAAATGCGACACAGCGAACAAAACCAGGAAGCAAAAGAAAAAATAAAAAAAGTTTGAAAAAAGTGTTGACAATTAGGGGGCGGCAAGCTATAATAAATACCGTTGCAGCGGCCACGAGGCCACGGGGCAACAACAAAAACTCGGCTTTGGCCCGGTAGTTCAGTTGGTTAGAACGCTAGCCTGTCACGCTAGAGGTCGTCGGTTCGAGCCCGATCCGGGTCGCCAATGCTGCTATAGCTCAGTTGGTAGAGCGCATCCTTGGTAAGGATGAGGTCTCCAGTTCAAATCTGGATAGCAGCTCCATTTAAAAATCCTGAATGCATTCAGCATTCGGGATTTTTTCTTTATCCGCGTTTTGCTGCTGAGTGCGGCTCTATCATAAGGTTTTATCATAAATGTTGAGGTCGGTTCAAAACCCGATCCCATTTTTTTGCAAAATGGTGAATGCAGAATACACAGCCCTGCACGATTCACGATGCTGTATGTTTCCGCCCAGCTGCCTTTCGTGGGCTGTGATCATGGGATTCAACGGATACACGAACGCTTTTATTGCTCTTTAAAATAGTTTTTTAGCCGAGCAGGCGTGTGAAACCCTTGCAATTCATGGCAGGCGATGTATAATGAAATTACAATAGAAATCATAGGCAAACCCGCCGCAAGGCGGTGACGCAAAGCTATAGGGGCCCACCGGGCCAGCCAGTTGCAGATTATGGAAAAATGCAAGAGCATAAAGCCTTGTGTGCGTTTGCCGCTTTGGAATACCATTGAAATAAGGCATAGCAGGTGGGCGCATTGGCGGCAGCATAAAAATGGATACACTGCTTTTCCGTGCTTATAACAAAGACACTTTGAAAACCTGGTTTTATTTCGGGGGTTCAAGGTGTTTTTTTCTTTTTGCTTTTCACGGCAAAAGCTTTTGCTGGGCCAAGGGCCCGGTGGGGTTGTGAACCGCAGGTGTTTTTTGCTATAATAATGTATTATAGGGAAAGTGTAAGCTTGGGGTGCAAAAAGCATTCATAAATGCCCGGCAGCCTTGCAAGCAGGCCCAGAGCCGGAAAAAACCAAAGCACTGGCAGAAATCTGGAATCATCGGCCTAATATGGATCCGCAGAAGGGGGAGCATCCATGCTGAAACAGCTGCAAACGGAAGAAATTCTGCGTTTAACGCGAACAGGAATATGGCAGTTAGAGATGGAGCAGGGCAGCAGCCCGCGCCTTTATGTCAACGATATCATGGACGAAATGCTGGGCGTAAAAACACCGCTTACGCCCGAGGAGCGCTATGAGTTTCATCAAAGCCGCATTCACCCCGATGACCGCGAAATCTTTCAGGAATATCTGAACGAGATGAAGCATTCCAACACCGAGGTGATCTATCGCTATCTTCACCCCGAGCGCGGCGAAATGATCATTCGATGCAGCGGCCGAAAAGAGGATTCCGTGCCCGGCGTGCTGCGCATGGCGGGCATTCACAAGGATATCACCGAAGCCGTGCGTTTAGAGCCCGGAAAAATGACCGAGCGCTACTTTGCCGAAAGGGCACTGGTGCTGCAAAAGGAAAACAGCCGGCAGGCGGGCTATTACCGGGAATTGCTGGATGCGCAAAACTGCGGGCTGCTGGTGTACAGCGTGCCCGAGCATAAGATCATTCACATGAACGCCGAGGCGCTGCGCATTTACGGCGGGGCCAGCGTGGAGGAAATGCAGGGCAGGATCGGGGAAATGTTTGCAGGGATGTATTACCCTGACCCTAAAACCCTGAAACGCCTGATCCGCCTGCGCCATGAGGACGGCGTGGTGGACTTTGAGGGCATTGTGAACCACGGCACGCCCGGCGAGTGCCATATCATGGCAAAAACCAAGATCATTCGCCTGCTGGACGATACCCGTGCCGTGATGACCACTTTTCTGGATGTTTCGGATATGGTAACGCTGCGCCGGGCGCTGAAGCAGGCGCAGGACGGCAGCCGTGCCAAAACCGAGTTTTTGTCCCGCATGAGCCACGATATCCGCACGCCGCTCAACGGCATTATCGGCCTGCTGGAGATCGATAAAAACCACCCCGATGACCATGCGCTTGTAAACGCCAACCGCGATAAAATGTTTGTGGCGGCAAGGCATCTGCTTTCGCTGATCAGCGATGTGCTGCAAATGAGCAAGCTGGAAAGCGGCGAGATCGTGCTGGCGCACGAAGCCTTTTCACTTCGGCAGCTGTTTCCCGAGATCATCACCATTGTAGAGGGCCGCGCCGCCGGGTTTTCGATTTCCATGGAGTATGATCTGCCCACAGCCGAGCAATGCGATTGCTGCTGTGTATACGGCAGCCCGCTGCATTTGCGCCAGCTGCTTTTGAATATTTACACCAACTGCATCAAATACAACCGCCCCGGCGGCAAGGTGTACACCAAGGTGGAGCGAGTGGAAAAAACCGAAGAGCAGGTGGTTTACCGCTGGACGATCACGGATACCGGCATTGGCATGAGCGACCATTTTGTAAAACATATTTTTGATCCCTTTGTGCAGGAGCATTCGGATGCCCGCAGTGTGTATCAGGGCACCGGCCTTGGCATGACCATTGTGAAAAAGCTGGTGGATAAAATGCACGGCAGCATTGAGGTGAGCAGCCGCGAGGGCGTGGGCTCCACCTTTGTGATCACGCTGCCCTTTGAGATTGCCCGGCAGCAAGAATGCCGGGGAGAAAACACAGCCGAAAAGCCCAGCATTCAGGGGCTCAAGCTGATGCTGGCCGAGGATAACGAGCTGAACGCCGAAATTGCGCAGGTTCTTTTGCAGGATGCCGGTGCCGAGGTCACAGTGGTGAACGATGGCCGGCAGGCGCTGGAGCTGTTTGCCGCCAGCCCGGTGGGCACCTTTGACGGCATTTTGATGGATGTGATGATGCCGGTGATGGACGGCCTTGCCGCCGCACGCGCCATACGCGCCTTGCCGCGAAAGGATGCGCAGCGGGTTCCCATTATTGCCATGACGGCCAACGCCTTTGTGGAGGATGCACAAAAAAGTATGCAGGCGGGCATGAATGCCCATTTGGCCAAACCGCTGGATATCCATAAAACCATTGCGGTGATCGCCGCGTGCTGCCGCTGAGGCAGGCTGGCGCTGCACAGCCCTGGCCTGCTGCACCGCGGGCCGAAAACTGCGGCGAAACAGCCCCAAAAGCTTTTGCGGCTGTACGGGAGAGGAAACGACCATGAAAAAAAGCAACGAACATTGGGATCTTTCGATCCATGACTATAATCCAAACGGCATCTGCGTGATCCATGTGGAATTAAACGAGGCTGCAGCCCCTGTGGACTGGACCTATGTTTACTGTAACCCGGCCTTTGCCGAAATGAAGGGCTTGCCGGCCGAAAAGCTGGTGGGGCAGCGCTTTTATACGCTGTTTCCCACGGCCAGCCGCAAGTGGCTGAAGCCGTACTACGAGGCCGCCTACAAAAGCATTCCCTGCGAGCTGGATGAGATCGCCGAAGAAATAGGCGCTTATCTGCATGTGGATGCCGTGCCCACAGGGAACAGCGGCTATTGTATGTGCATTTTGCGCGATGTCAAGAAAAACATTTTTGAAAAGATCAAGCAGAATGAAGCACTGGAAACCACGCTGAAAAAGCTGGAAAAAGAGCGCACCCTCAACCGGCAGGTGCGCCAGTTTTCGGCGGCCATGGGCGTGGAATATTCGCTGGCCATTGAGCTGGATCTTTTGAACAACAGCTATGAAATGCTGGAATGCAGCCGTTATACGAATCAGGAACTCGCACAGGGCGGCACCATTGGCGAATTGGCCGCCAGCGGCACCTGCACGGTGCCCGACAGGCAGCAGGCGGGCCAGTTTGCCCGTATGCTCAGCCGCGAAAACCTTTTGCGCAGCTTCCGCACCGGCACGGATACACTTTCGCTGCGGCACAAGCAAAACGGCAGGGACGGCAAGGTGCACTGGGTGGAAACCAAGGTGGTCTGCACCGAATGCAGCGAAACCGCCATACGCGCCCTTTTGCTGGGCCGCTGCATTGACGAGGAGATCGAAAAGCAAAAGCTTTTGGAAAAAACCGAAGAGGCCAGCCGCATGGCAAAGCAGGCCGAGGAAAACTACCGCATTCTGCACAAGCTGATCGGCTCGGGCATGTGGCGCACCGAGCTGGACGAAAACGGCAGGATCACCCGGGTGGAGCGCAGCCGCGAATACCGCAAAATGCTGGGATATACCACACGGGAAGACCCCGAAACACAGGAGATCTGGCTGGGGCGCATCCATCCGGATGACCGTGAGCGCTGCGTTCGTGATATGTACGAATACCTGCGGGATACCACGGGAAAAAAGAAATACGATCAGGAATTCAGAATGCGCACCAAAACCGGGGAGTACCGCTGGTTCCGCTCTACCGGCTATGCCATGCGCAGGCCGGACAATACCCCCTACACCTTTTTTGATATAACCGCCGAAAAGAAAGAAAAGGAACTGGAGTGCCAGAAAAATGAGGCGCTGCAAAAGGCCTGCGAGGCGCTGGAGGAAATGGACGCCATCCACACCACCATGAAAACCGGTGCGTGGACTGTGCATTATGATGAAAACGGAAAGTTTGCCTCGGTAGAATGGAGTAATGCATTCCGCAGAATTCTGGGCTTTCAGAGCAGGCGCGATTTTCCCGATAATATTCAGGCGGGCGTGGGGCGCGTACACCCTGATGATATAGACCGTATGCGCCGGGAACTGAAAAACGTGATCACGGATACCACGGGAAAGCTGGTGTATGACACAGAATTCCGTTTTCTCACCAAAACCGGCGGCTATCGGTGGATTCGCTCGGCGGGCAGCGTTGTGCGCGGGGAAGGCGGTGTGCCCAAAACCTTTTACGGCATTATCATGGATATCGACGAGCGCAAAAAAACCGGCATTGCGCTGCAGAACGCCGTGCTGGAAGCCAAAAAGGCAAACTCGGCCAAAACACGCTTTTTGCGCCGCATGAGCCACGATATCCGCACGCCCCTCAACGGCCTGCTGGGCATGCTGGCCATTTGCGAAAAAACGCCCAAGGATGCCCAAAAGCTGTATGAAAACTGCCAGAAAATGCGCAAGGCCGCCGAGTATCTGGCCTCGCTGGTGAACGATGTGCTGGATTTCAGCAAGCTGGAATCCGGCGGCATTCCGCTGCAGATCGAAGCGTTTGATCTCAGCGAGATGCTGCACGATTCGGTGGCGGTGGTAAGGCAGCATGTAAACGATCTGGGCCTGCAGTATATCACGGATCCCAATCAAAAACTGACCCACACGCGCGTGATCGGCAGCAAGCAGCATTTGAACCGCGTTTTAATGAACATTGCGTGGAACGCCATCAAATACAACCGGCCCAACGGCACGGTGGAAATGAAAACCAAAGAGCTTTCGTGTGACGGCACCACGGCGGTGTATCAGTTTACCTGTGCCGACACCGGCATTGGCATGAGCGAGGAATTCCAAAAGCATATGTTCGAGCCCTTTTCGCAGGAGGGCAAGGAAAACCACAGCGGTATGAACGGCACGGGGCTGGGGCTTTCGCTGGTAAAGGAAATGGTGCAGCAGATGAACGGCAGCATTGCGTGTGAAAGCTGCGAAAACAAGGGCACTACTTTTACAGTGACCATTCCGCTGCAGTTGGATACCACCTATCACGAGCCGCAAAAAGAGCAGCTGTCCCAGATGGATCTGACCGGAAAACGCACGCTTCTGGTGGAGGATAACGCCCTGAACCGTGAAATTGCCCAGTATATGCTGGAAGAAAACGGCATGGCGGTGGAAACGGCCGAAAACGGCCAGACGGCACTGGAAAAATTTGCGCAGTCGCAGCCCGGCCATTACGATCTGGTGATCATGGATGTGATGATGCCGGTGATGGATGGCCTTGCCGCCACGCGCAGCATTCGTGCACTGGACCGGCCCGATGCCAAAACCGTGCCCATTATTGGAATGTCGGCCAATGCGTTCCAAGATGATGTGGAGCAGGGCCTTGCCGCCGGTATGACGGATTATCTGGCAAAACCGCTGGATCTGCAAAAGGCGCGGCAGGCTCTTGCCAAAATGCAGGGAGATGACCGATGAAAAAACCCAAGATCAAGGTTCCGCGGATCCGGGTGTACAGTTTTATGCTGCTGGCACTGCTGGCACTGTCGGCCTACACCACGATCCTGCAGGGAATGTATAACGACAGCATTCTGGAAAACACCGTGCAGGAAAATATACGCCGAACCGATGCCATGCATGAGGGCATCGACAGCCTTTTAACGCGGGCGGATTTTTCCGAGATCAACACGCGCGAGGATATGGATTCCGAGCGTTATCTTGCGCTGCAGCAGTACATGAACCAAATTCGCAGCATGAACGCCACCATGGATTTCTTCACCGTGAAGCGCACAGCCGATGGAACGCTGATCTATCTGGTGGACGGGCTGGAGCCGGGCAACCCACATTTTGGCTATCCGGGCAGCCCGCTTGAAAGCGAAATGGTGCCCTATGTGGAAACGGCGCTTTCGGGGCAAAGCGTTTACTCACGGGATATCGTGGATACCACCTGGGGGCATATTTTCACGGCCTGCTACCCAGTGCATGCCAACGATGGCACGGGTGAAATCATCGGTGCGCTGTGCATTGAAATGGATATGCAGCCCACCTATGAGTTTATCCGCGAGCATAATATTTTAGCGCTTGAGGCCGGTGCCATCGCAGGCGCGGTGATGGTGATCCTTTTGGCCGGGGCCAGCCTTTATATTTACAGCGAGCAGAAAAAAGACCGCGAGCAAAAGCGCCAGCTGGAACAGGCGGCCGAGGCTGCCTGCGCCGCCAACCGTGCAAAATCCACTTTTTTGTTCAACATGAGCCACGATATCCGCACGCCCATGAACGCCATTATCGGCTATTCCGAGCTGGCTGCAAGGCACTTGAACGAGCCGGAAAAGCTGGAAAAATACATGAAAAACATTCAGGGCTGCGGCAAAAGTCTGCTTTCGCTGCTGGACAATGTGCTGGACTTAGCCCGCATTGAAAACAGCAAAACCGTGATCGAAAACGGAATCTCGAATGTGGAGGAAGATTTTTCCACCTGCGTGATGATGTTTGGGCACGATGCCGCACAAAAGGGCCTGCAGCTTACCAAGGCGGCCACCATTCTGCACCCGTATGTGTATGTGGATGCCCCACATCTTTCCGAAGTGCTGATCAATATTCTCAGCAATGCCGTAAAATACACCGGCACCGGCGGCCAGATCCGGTGTGAGCTGCGGCAGACCCCGGCCAACGAAAACGGCCGATGCGATATGACCATTACCGTGTCGGACACCGGCATCGGCATGAGCGAGGAATACCAGAAGCATATTTTCGAGCCGTTTTCCCGCGAGCATACCTCCACCATCAGCCGTGTGGAGGGCAGCGGCCTTGGCATGGGCATTGTGAAAAAGCTGGTGGATCTGATGGGCGGCACCGTTTCGGTATCCAGCAGCCTGGGAAAAGGCTCGTGCTTTACCGTTACCATTCCCTGCCGCGTGGCTTCTCTGGAGGAAGCCCGGCCCAAAAGCACCGATGCCGCCATGGAGGAGCAAAAGAAAAAGCTGAAGGGCAAGCGCATTTTGCTGGCCGAGGACAACAACCTGAACGCCGAGATCGCCACCGAGCTGCTCAAGGACGAAGGCTTTGTGGTGGAGCGCGCCAACGACGGCGTGGTGTGCGTGGAAATGCTGGGAAAAGCCCCCGAGCATTATTACGATCTGGTGCTGATGGATATTCAGATGCCCGTGATGGACGGCTACGATGCCACCGTCAGGATCCGGCGTATGCAAAGCCCGGCCAAAGCCAGGGTGCCTATTATTGCCATGACAGCCAACGCCTTTTCGGAGGATAAAAACCGAGCGCTGGCCGTGGGCATGAACGACCATGTGGCCAAGCCCATTGATATGAATGTGCTGCTGCCGGTGATAATCCAGCAGCTGCAGTAAACCAAAAGCCCTCCCGAACGCTAAAATCCGCGTGCGGGAGGGCTTTTTTATGGCTTACTTTAAATGGGCATGGGGGTGCGGGCCAGCTGCATCAGCCACACCGCGGCGATCACAAAGGCGATCAAAATCAAAACGATGGCGCCTTTTTTGCCAAAGGGCTTGTGCCGTGCCCGGCACAAAAGCCCGGCACACGCCACCAGCACAAACGCGATGGCGGCAAAAACCGATAAAAATTTCCAAAGCCACGAAAGTTCCAGAATCGTTCGCATCATGGGCACCTGCCTGTTTTAAGTGAATAAGGGATCGGGCACCTGATTGGCCATGCGGTAAATGTTGGCGATATCGCTTTCGTCCAGCACCTTCACATAGCCGATCTTACGGCGATGCTCATAAGTGCAGCGATAGGCCAGGGTTTCGATCTGCTGCTCGGTGGCAGTTACGCCCAGCTCGGGCAGGTTGGTGGGCATATGAAGCTCGTGCATCAGGTTTTCAAAGGCGGCGATACCGGCCAGCGCATCGATCATATCATCGCCGGTGGCGGGCACCTCCATCACCTCGCGTGCAAACTGTGCAAAGCGGGCGGGCAGGGCATCGCACACATAGCGTGCCCAGCTGCCCCACATGGCGGCAAGGCCTGCGCCGTGCGCCACATCAAACATACCGCCCAGCTCGTGCTCCAGCTGGTGGGTGGCCCAGTCGCCGCGGCCCACAATGCCGCAGCCGGTCAGGCTGTTGTGGCTCAGGCTGCCTGCCCACATGATCTGGGCGCGGGCGTTGTAATTTTTGGGGTCATTCACCAGAATCAGCGCATTCTTTTTCACAGCGCGCAGAATGCCAATGGCGATATTGTCGGTCACATCATTGTCTTTTTCATAGGCGAAAAAGCGCTCCATGGTGTGCATCATAATATCGGTGCAGCCGCAGGCCGTTTGGTAGTCGGGCAGGGTATAGGTGAGGGTGGGGTCCATAATGGCAAAGCGCGGGCGGCACAGATCGCTGCCGTAGGCGCGCTTTAAGTC
>ERZ1034915.974-NODE-974-length-17183-cov-16.851530_pt1 | contig 17183 bp, 20 predicted proteins | sample MGYA00520592_ERZ1034915 | MGnify/ENA primary metagenome ERZ1034915 (study PRJEB33766, sample SAMN09781787) | gut metagenome | biome: gut microbiome | host: Homo sapiens | place: Madagascar | study: EMG produced TPA metagenomics assembly of the PRJNA485056 data... | reverse complement strand
TTATATGGTCATTTACACAATTACTTCCTGTATTATTTTATATTCCAAATCTTTTTTTGTATATTATGTACTCATTTTGGAGTCACTGTGAGTACATATTGAGTACAAACCATTTCACTCTAACAATACATACAATTAAAATATTGTTTCACTCAATTTCTAACATTTGACTCATCAATTGTTTTATTATTTCTAAATTTGTAGAAAACTCAATATGACTCGCATATTTATATTTACGACAATAATTCTTCCATAAATTCTGCAATGTTGAATCTTCACTTATTGAGCATAATATTTCTTCATAATGCTCTAATACAGAAAGTGTCTCTCTTTCGTACATGTTTTATCAAATGCCAATGATAAATCATTATAGTTTATTGAATCGTTATAACGATCAAATAAAGTCGTTATATCATAAAAATCACGCATACGTGTATTCAACAATCCTCTAGAAAGAATTGTTTGAATTTTTTCTGCAAGTATTGTCTCTAAATTATATGACCAGAGTTGTATTGATTTGTCTTCTAACAACAACGAATATTCATATCTTATTTCTCTAGGTGTAATCACATCACCTGTTGATATATCTATTTTGATTGGCACTATTAAATTTTCTAATTTTGCATCCATATGAATTCTTATTCCTGGATACTCCATATTGTCCATGATATCAGATACATCATTTAAGATAAATTCAATGTGATCATCAAGAGAAATATCTTTAATTTCATTTATAATTCTTGTAGTTTCTTCTTTGGTTAAATCAAAATTACGTATTGTTGTATCAATATCCATAGTCGATCGCATCGATATACCAATCATAGAAGTAACCAAGATTCCACCCTTAACAATGAAATCGTCTTTATATTTAGAATACGTTATTCTTTCAAGAAAACGCTCCATCATATAAATACGTAACAAAGTTATAGGATCCGATCCATTTTGTTTGGCGACATTTTTAATTCTACCTTTTATTTGTGCTGGAGTTAGATACATTACAATAAAACCTCCATATATTGTCTAATTATCTTTTCAATTCGAAATGCTTTTGCATAAATCATTAAACGATTAAGATCCTTATCGCTTCTTTGTAAATAAGTTTTAATCGCCATATTAAAATCCTGAATTTCGAAATTACGTCTACTTCTCACTAAATCACAAATTGTTCTTTCCAAATCATACATTGGGATTTCATGACCAAATTGATTTGTGATTGTAGTCTTTCCTAAATCTAAAAGTTCCTTTTTCACTGTATAAACCTTATAACCGGAGTTTGTTAAAGCAGAAGGATTATATCCACTATAAATTGTAATACAATGCACAAAAGGTTCTCGATCAACCAGGCCATAATAATATAAGGCATCATCATGAGAAATAACTCCTTTTGGACAACGCTGTGACAAAACATAAGCTTCATCTTCCAACACATCTTTTGAAATATAAATACCTGGGCCAACTTTTTCCATACAATTCCTTTTTATAAAATTATAAATAGACTGTCTTGATACATTCACATTCTTTAATTTTTTAACATTCAAAACCTCAATTTTTTTAGAATCCATTACTCCTTCCATACTCTCACCGCCTTTTACATTCTTGCTAATATTATACTTTATATTAGTAAGATTGTAAATCAGCTTCAATTTATTTAATTATTCATATCCAATAATTCATGTGCTCATTTTGTACTCACATCTAAAATCGACATAAATAAAAGTCCTCATATAAAGGACTTTTGATGTTTATTGAATTATTCGAACTCGATTTTGTATACTTTTAAATCCATGCAACATATACATTATATGATTATTTACACAAATATTTCCTGTATTATTTTATATTTCAAATATTTTACGTATATTTTGTACTCATTTTGGAGTCACTGTGAGTACATATTGAGTACAAACCATTTCATTCTAACAATACATACAATTAAAATATTGTTTCACTCAATTTCTAACATTTGACTCATCAATTGTTTTATTATTTCTAAATTTGTAGAAAACTCAATATGACTCGCATATTTATATTTACGACAATAATTCTTCCATAAATTCTGCAATGTTGAATCTTCACTTATTGAGCATAATATTTCTTCATAATGCTCTAATACAGAAAGTGTCTCTCTTTCGTACATGTTTTATCAAATGCCAATGATAAATCATTATAGTTTATTGAATCGTTATAACGATCAAATAAAGTCGTTATATCATAAAAATCACGCATACGTGTATTCAACAATCCTCTAGAAAGAATTGTTTGAATTTTTTCTGCAAGTATTGTCTCTAAATTATATGACCAGAGTTGTATTGATTTGTCTTCTAACAACAACGAATATTCATATCTTATTTCTCTAGGTGTAATCACATCACCTGTTGATATATCTATTTTGATTGGCACTATTAAATTTTCTAATTTTGCATCCATATGAATTCTTATTCCTGGATACTCCATATTGTCCATGATATCAGATACATCATTTAAGATAAATTCAATGTGATCATCAAGAGAAATATCTTTAATTTCATTTATAATTCTTGTAGTTTCTTCTTTGGTTAAATCAAAATTACGTATTGTTGTATCAATATCCATAGTCGATCGCATCGATATACCAATCATAGAAGTAACCAAGATTCCACCCTTAACAATGAAATCGTCTTTATATTTAGAATACGTTATTCTTTCAAGAAAACGCTCCATCATATAAATACGTAACAAAGTTATAAGATCCGATCCATTTTGTTTGGCGACATTTTTAATTCTACCTTTTATTTGTGCTAGAGTTAGATACATTACAATAAAACCATTAAAAATAAAAAAGAGGGCACTAAATCCAGCGACACATAGCGTCGTTTTTTTAATGTCCTCTATGACGTGAAAATAGTACACCCATCATTTACATGATGCAAGAATTTTTTTCAAAAAATTAAGCCTTCTTTTTGTAAATAACGTTACCAATACCCTGTACAAGCTGAACAATGACAATCAATACAATGGACGTCACTACAAGGTAACTAATATCATATGCCTGATATCCTTTTCGGATAGCGATATCTCCAAGACCGCCACCACCAAGTGTACCAGCCATTGCACTCGCACCAACCATATTGATAATCAATAAAACAATACCATTTAATAGTCTAGGTACAGATTCTTTAAAATATACCTTTGTAATAATTTGCAGATCCGTAGCACCAAATGATTTTGCTGCTTCAATCACACCCGCATCTGTTTCTCTCAATGCATTTTCAAATACACGTGCAATAAATGGAATTGCGTAAATTGTTAATGGAACGATTGCCGCAGTTGTACCAATAGATTTGCCAGCAATTACACGCGTCACTGGAATTACAATTACCATTAAGATAATGAACGGAAATGAACGGAATACATTCACAATCACATCCAGAATTCCATACACAATACGATTTGGTTTCAATCCATCTTCAGCAGTCAATGTCAAAATTACCGCAGGAATAAAACCTAGTACAACCGCAATTAAAGTCGAGAAGAATACCATGTATAATGTCTGCCATGTTCCTTTTAAGATTACATCTAACATACTCATAGTACCTCCCAAGTAACATTCTTACTTTCCAAAAACTGAAATACACGCTCTTTATCTTTTTCTTGAATATTCAAGATCAAAGAACCAAATACATTTTCTCTAAACTCTTCTAGTTTTGCCCAGCAGATAGAGAAATCAATGCCTAATTCTCTTGCCATTTCTGTGATTACAGGTTCATCAGAAGAATCATCTGTAAAGAACAGCTGCACACTCACACCCACTTTTGGCAATACCTGGCCTTCTTCACCCAGGAACTTCTTCACATCTTCTGTTGGTTTCACAAATAACGCTTCTGGTTTACCCTCTGCCAAAACAACACCATGCTTTAAAAAAGCTACTCTTTGACAAATCTGTTTTACAACTTCCATTTGGTGTGTAACCACAACAATTGTGATACCAAGTTCTTCATTGATCTGCTTTAAAAGTTCAAGAATTCCATGTGTGATTCTAGGATCCAATGCACTTGTAGCTTCATCACAAAGCAAGATCTTAGGATCATTCACGAGTGCTCTAGCAATCGCAACTCTCTGTTTCTGACCGCCAGATAGATTTTCTGGACGTTCATGCATTTTATCTTTCAAGCCAACAAGTTCAATTAAATGTTCAATTTTCTTTTTATTTTCTTCTGTATTTGGATTTTCATTCCAGAAGCGAAGAGGCAATGCAACATTGTCATATACATCCAATCTAGAAAGAAGATTGAAGTTCTGGAAAATCATACCCATATCTTTTCTCAGCTGGCGTAACTGCTTCTTATCATTTTCATCAACTGCAGTACCATCTACTGTGATCGTACCACTATCATATGTTTCCAATCCATTGATACAGCGAAGCAATGTCGATTTACCAGCACCACTCTGTCCAATGATTCCATAAATTTCTTTTTCATGAATCTGGAGATTAATATCCTTTAATACTTCAAGTTCTCCAAAACTCTTTCTTACATTTACAAGATTTATCATCTCTACGCTCCTGTCTATTTACGCGAATATTCAGAGGGTTTCCCCTCTGAATATTACTGATTGTACTGTTATAATTTTTTGATTAGTCTACTGGATTGCCTTCTGTATCAATGAAGGAAGCAATCACAGATCCCTTATATGTATCTTCAATATATGACTTTACTTCATCAGATGTAATAGCCTTTACAAGTGCTTTTGTCTTTTCAGTATCAAGATTTTCATCCTTTACAACAACATAGTTTGTTCTCTTTACACTTGTTTCCTGGTCAAACTGTTCAACATAGATTGCTGGGTGCTTGCTTGGAAGATCAGCTTCTAATGCATAGTTACCATTTGCGACTACTGCATCAACATCTTCAAGTGTTAATGGAACCTGTGCAGCTTCCACTGGCTGAATATCATAGTTATGAGGGTTGAGTTCTTTATTTCCATTGAATGTTGTTTCAGTTACATATTCATCTGTTCCTGGATCCTCTAATAAACCAGCCTGAACAAGTACTCTTAAGCCTCTATCTAAGTTATCTGCATCATTTGGCAAGGAGATTGTTGCGCCATCCTTGAGATCCTTGATATCTGTTACTGTTGCAGAATAGATACCCATTGGTTCAATATGAACACCAACTGCAGCAGCCAGATGAAGACCCTTAGAAGTATTCTGATCGTTCATGTAGCCTAGTGTCTGGAAGTAGTTCGCATCAAGAGAACCTTCTTCCAAAGCTGTATTTGGTGTAACGTAATCTGTAAATTCTGTCACTTCTAATGTCCAGCCATCTTTTGCGAGAACATCTTTTACGACATTATTCAAGATTTCAGCATGTGGTACTGCAGTCGCACCAACTTTGATTGTCTTGTCTTCACCGGATGTTTTTGTAGATGTGGAACCTGTAGATGTGGATGAGCAGCCAACTAATGCGAATGCTAATACTGCTGTTGCGATCGTTCTGATTGCGTTTTTCATTTTTCTTTTCCTCCGTTTTCTTGTAATGCTTGAAGTAGGACGAGGTGATTCTTTCATGCTCTAGAAACAAAAAAACTACGCCCCTTAGATAAGGGCGTAGTATTACGCTGTACCACCTTACTTTAAAATGACCTCACGATCATTTCCTCTTCAAGTACGCTGAATATCATCAGATATACTCTATGTCTGTAACGGGACAGCCCGTCGTGATCTACACTATCGATCACGCAGCTCCAAGACCATGTTCACCAAACCTTTCCTTATCCCCTCTCAGCATACAGGGACTCTCTTTTGAAGTTCCAACCTGGTTACTCTTCTCTTCGTTGCTTTTATGGTTATTATTTTACACTTTCTAGAAATGAATGCAATAAGTAATTAACAAGAAATTAAAAATATTACATTTTCTTTATGAAAACTTTTCATTTCTTTATTGAATCACATTCAACATGTAAACCTTAACTTTGCAGAATTTGTATAACTAAAAAATAAAAGAAGCATTAGTAGCTGAATTCACCAATGCTTCTGTCAATATATTTTTCATCCATATCAAATTGTTTTAATATCAATTTTTGTTTTGCAGTCAGTGCGTATTTTCTTCTATATCTTCCTACACTGTTTCTTGTACATTCTATGTTTTCAAGCTCCGATATCATTCCTGGAACCGTATATGCTTTACGGTTCTTTTTTCAGTTCTCTGCTTTCCAGAATACCTTCTATCCTCTGACGGACAGATTTCTATATTCACTTATCAAACGGTTCAGAAAGATTTCACAGGATGCTCATCCTCTCTTGCGCATTTTTTATCTCTACCAACATGACGGAGATACTTTTTTCCTGAATACATCATCTATCGACAAATACAACATGCCATTGTGAAAGAGTAAAATCAATTTTTTATAAGTAGAACTTCGTGGAAACTAAATTCAACTTTGCCATAACTGAAGTGGAATTTAACTTTTCACTTCAGTTAACATAAAAAGGATTCCTTTCTCATTGCTTGGCAATTTGAATTGCGGTATGGTATAAAGTAGAAAAAAAACAATTAGTGAGGTGAAAATAAATGACTGATTGGGTAATGGTTGTGTTAACCGCAATCTATGTTTTAGCTACAATTCTTATTTGCTACTATAACTATGGGGCAACCAAGGCTTCAAGAGATCAAGCTGCTGAGATGCGCCGTCAATATGAAGAAGATAATCGTCCATATATAACCGTTGAGCTTATTTATGAGCGAAAAGCGTATTACGGGCTGCGTTTTTCAAATCATGGAAAACGTCTTGCAAATCATGTACGCATACAACTTGACCAAACTTTTTTAGATAGCCTCAAAGAGCCTTCATTTAGAGAAATGTTAAAGCGAGCAAACGGCAAAGAATGTATTATTGGAATTGGGCAACATTATGATCTCTACTTCGGCTCAAACAAATTCCGGGAAAACACAGACAAATATCCTCTTTCGGGGCAAGTGGTCTACCAAGATGGTGAGCGTACATACAAAGAAGCGTTTAACATTGATTTTGACTCCTATGCAACATTCTTTTCCGTGAACTGCGATTTTGATGATTTTTTGAAAGAAATGAAAGCCCAGACCAGAGAATTGCACGGAGTTGGGGAGAAGTTGCAACAGTTGGTTACAGTCTGCCAAGTGAGTGCCGATAACACAGACAGCAAATCAGAATAATTCTTCTAAGTCACACTTTCGTCGTAAGGCAGAGTGTGAGTTTTTCTTGTAGGTACAGATTATGTAGCGGTTACGTATTTACTGATATCACACTTTTCACATAAAGATGTCATTTTATCCGAAACATACTTCTCTACCTGCAAGTAACTATACCTCATTTTCGCTATTACATGTTCTTATTTGTTGGAAAGAGCCTTGAAGTGACTTGTGTTCATCACAACACTCATTTGCATTAGAAAAGATAATGGACATGTTGGGAATAACACCCAATGAATTGTTGTCGGGAGAATCTTGTGTAACTATTTCTTTAAGTCAAATGAAAGCAACTTCTTTTTCAGCAAGTTCAAATGTTACATGGAATGTAAAAGGAAAAGCTCAAGCAACATTAGGTTTTAATTTTAGCAAGAGTTATACAATAGAGCATTCGAGTTCACGAAAAGTCCCTAGTACACACAACGGTAGGAAAGTTAAAAGAACCGAACTGAAAGCTTATAGATTGTATGACAAACACCATCATCTTCGCTTATTTACTTCTTTATGCTGTTTAACAACTTCATTAGCTTCCTCTTCTGTACGATACAATTTAGATTCACGAACACGAGTACCAGAAGTACCACAATTGCCATTACCATCAAAGATAATGGTGCAAAATCCACCAGCATTACGTACAACCTTAGCTTTTCTTACAAAGATAGAAGAAGCAATAAAGTAAACAGTATCTCCTTCATTGAATCGTTTCAAATTATCATCTCCAATAGAATAAATTCTCTTTTTAATTATTTTACCCAATCAGGTTGATAATCCTATTACAAGCGTTCACGCACCATCATAAGGGCGTATCCAAGCAGATTTTGACCGTTCCACTTGGCTTTGTTCAGCCTGTCTGGATCTTTCATCGACAAACCGATACCCCAAATGCGGTCTTTTACGGCACATTCCGCCAAAACAGCATTTCCAGTTGCTTTGAGTTTGTCTTTTAGCTCCTCATTTTGCGAAAACTTTGCCAAAAGTCCCTCATAAACAACTATTTGACGAATGCCGTTCCACATATTTTCATCGTAGTTTGATACCTGTCTGCCAAGTGACTTAATTTCGGCAACATCACTTTTTAATAAGATTTGAGTTGCTACCACTTCATCTCCAAAGCAGATTGCTTTGCGGTACATCATAAATTGTTCCATCGAAGAAAATGCTATATCATCCACTATAAAATGTGACGGATACCAATTAGTCAAATAGCCGTTATCTTCATCGGGGTTGTGAAAACAAATAATACTCATCATATTTCACCAACTTTTTGCACTGCCAAATCAAGTTCCAAGTCGTGCAAACCATAGTATGCTTTTTTTATGAAATCAAGCGGCACTTTTTTTAGTACCTCGGAACTCGGAATATCGTAATACCATTGATAGTAAGCATAAAACTCACCAATCCAGTCAGGCATAAAGCCGTCAAGAGCCTTGCCGGACTTCAAGGAATATTTTTCAGTTTCGGTAAAGTATTCCCACAATTCTTTGGCGTCCATTGTATTGACATAGGCTTTTGCCTCGTCAATACTTTTTCTAGTTTTGCTTACCATATAGGTCTTGATAAAATCCTCGGTATCTTTATCGGGATAAGTTTGAGCAACAAAGTCAAAGAGCTTACCCTGATTTTCTACTACATCATTTAAATAATCCTGTGAATAGGCTCTCATAATCATCACTCCTCAAACAGTGTACTGAACACCTTTGTTACACGGTTAGCGTCGGAATCAACAAGTTCACGCATTTTCTGCCTTGCGGTAATGTCTCGCTGATTGTACTTTTCGTTAAACTCTGTGTACTTAACAGTTTGCAAGCTGTTTGCCACTTCGTGCAGTTTAGAATAAGCAAGCTCGGACTTTATACAATACTGAATACCTAAGCCGCCAAGAGACAATAATTCCTCAAGAATATCCATATCGATATTGTCTCTTACAAATTCCTTTGCGATATAGAAATATGAGGCATTTGCTCTCCAACCTTTGATAACATCGTACTTATCGGTATCTACACCGTATTTTGCAATAAATTTCTTTGCAAGCATACGATAACGCTTAGAGTCGGCTGCGTCTCTGTGCTTCATCAGTTCTGCAAGCCACGCAAGAACGCCTTTTTCTTGAAAATCTAAAATTTTAAGACCATCTGTATCAAGTTCATACCGATGAACATATCCATTTGACTCATTTGGACGGCATACTGCCCATTCTTTTGCAAGGTCAATGCTTTCGGTAAGATAAAAACCTCGTCCGTAGTCGTGTTTTTCCTCGCCCATGCCATATGTCGGAACCACGATTTTGGCAGGAGTACCGTGATATAAAGTAATTTTTTCCATTTTTTCTTTTTCTCCTAAACGAACATAATATTTGAATTTTTATATGGCAGTAGAGTGCCATGTTGATGATTACCATCAAAGATAATAGTACAAAATCCACCAGTATTCCGTACAACCTTAGCTTTTCTTACAAAGACTGAAGAAGCAACAAAGTAAACAGTATCTCCTTCATTGAATCGTTTCAAATTATCATCTCACAATAGCTAGCATTTTCCACTAATTTTTCTTTAATTCATCAGGGATATCTTGAATTATTTTTTTCAACTCAGAATTAAGCTGTTTAATATATTCTTCAGAAATTTCTATATATAGAGTTTTTTTATAATTGGGATTAACATTCAATATAAACTGAAACTCTTCTTTAAACGCTTGATTAATAATATCATAAAATAATTCTCGCAAGCCTGTTTGATCTTTATCATTTAGATCAATTTGCTTTGTTAAATTAGAAGTAATATTGAATTCCAATACATCTTTCCCATTTTCTTCCTTGAGTTGCACAACTTTACTTTCCATAAATTTCACCTCTCTCAATAAAAGCTCCTTCACCACCTTCAAGTGTGCTCATACTTTTTTCCGACCAAATACATGTATCGCTATTATCTTTGTAATTTACTAATACATTTGTAAATGGATTTCCAATATATGTTGCATATTTATCATTTCCTAGATACTCTCTATAAACTGATAGCAACGGTAAAGTTCTAACACCTATATTTGCATCATGAGTTGAAATAATAATTGTTTTATTAAGCTTTGAAAGTTCAATTAGTCGTGGAAGGATAATATCATTAATATATTTATGTCCTACACTCATTTCTGGCTCATCTAATATAAATACATTTTTTGAATCATCAACCAGTGCATTGGCCAAAAGTAACATCGATTGCTCACCATTTGAAGGATTATACTCTTCATTGTTTTGATTGACTATTCTATTTTTAACTCCTATGAAATCACGTAAAGAAGTTATACCTTTGTTTTGTAAAAGATTATTTAATGCTGAAATATTGGATCCTTTATTTTGCTCAAATGACTTTGCATGTATTATTTCAATATAATCGTATGCAGTTCTTAAATCAGTAATTGTATAATTAGCTCCTTTTTTTAAAGAAACATTTTTTGCAATTTTTGGATTTATAAAAATCAGTTTTTCATTATAAATAGGACCTTTTTCTTTTAAATCACCTAGTTTAGATTTTATGCACTTGTTTTCTTCATTTAACAATTTTTTGATATTAGTTGTTTCATTATACAAATTTAAACATTTAGAATATGTATCTAACAAACCTGTAGTAGAAGGTAGTTGATTTACACCAGACTTTGTTTGACAAAGATTTTTCATTTTTTCAATAGTAAATTTTTCAAGTTTTAATCCTTGCAATTTACACCATTCATTCTTTAGACTATTTTTTGTATTATGAAGCGCTATCTTTAACAATTGAATAAGTAACTCTTTATTTTCTTCATCTAAATAAAAGCTTTTGTTATGAAACTTATTAAAATCATTCAATATACTAGATAAAGTTCTATAATCTTCTAAAACCTGATTATATTTTTCACTAGATATTTTTTCGGTAAAAACTGTATCTTTAAACCCAAACTTTGCACTATATTTATTTATATCTTTAGTTTTAGCCCATTCTTTATATCTTGTTATCGGTGTAACTATTGAATCTGTCCATGTAGAAATAGATTGGATTTCTTTAGAGCAATCATTTATTCCAAATAACAAAAAATCCGAATCTTCATTTTCAATTTGAATCATTTTTTTAAACTCTGATTCTTTAGTTTGACCCTCATAATAGGAAACATCAGAGTTGCCACGAGATTCAAAATGTTCTTTTAGCTTCTTTAAAAATGAACTCTTTCCAGTTCCTTTACCACCAAAAATAATATTAATATCATTGTAAATTGGTAATTGAATAGCACAATCTTCAAAAGGAACAATTTTTACCAATTCATTTATTTTTTGATTTACGAAAGTATTTAAAATCTGTTCATCTTTTTTTACCAACAAATTAAAATGTTGATAGTCAGAAATAGGCATTTTCAATTCTGGCAATTCGTAATTACAGTAGTTATCCCAATTTTGTACATCAGAACCGATAAAACTATTAATATTGTGAGCATATAAAATCCCAGCACTTCTTAATTGTGGAACTTCTAGAAATAATGGTTTTTTTCCAGATAAATCATTTTTCAATTGCTCCAAATCATAATCAGATAAACTAGGTTTTTTCCAACCATAATGAGCTATAACAGTAATATCGAATTCATAAAATGCTTTCACAATTGAATGAATATTCATCTCAAATAAATCTGGATGAGTATCCTTAATTGCATCTTTGCATTTTTCTGAAAATTCAAAAGCATATTGTGGATTTGCAATTATTATACAATGTCCCTTACTTTGATCACCTTTAACGTCTAACTCAATGCCAGGCCATATTTGTATACCTTGATTTTTCGCCACATTATTAAATTCAACATATTGTTCATAGTCAAAACAATTGTGATTTGTAATCGCAACAATTGAGACTCCTGCATTTTGTATTTGTGAGATGAACTTTTCACAGGAAACATTTCGTGTTATAGCATCACCACTTTTAGTCTTTTTTGTGTGACAATGTAAATCAATTTTCATTATTTCATCTCCTTAGCATTTTGATTTTAATGTTTTTAACTCTTTTACAACTTCATATTTAATTCCAGTATCGATAACTTCAAAATGTTTTCTACCACAAAGAATCTTTTTCTTTTCTGTACCCTTTAAATCATTGATATTTTCAGTACCTTTAGTTTCAGCAACAAAATAAAGCTTTTCACCTTCATTTGTATTTAAAACAACAGCCCAGTCTGGATTGTAATTACCAATAGGGGTATCTATTTTGAATCTACTTGGAAGTTTTGCATAAAGAAGAACATCGTCATCATTTTCTGCATCTATCGCAAATTCTCGTTCAATTTCTGAATCATAAATGACATGGTCATAAATGTTTTTTTCAGTGGAAACATCTAATAAGTTTCGATCCTTATATCCATATAATTCTTCATCATTGAATATAAAATCTTGTTCATAGTAATCATCAACTTTTTCGTGCTTGATTCCTTCAGTAAGGTTTTCTTTTTTAACAGACAATAGTATCTTAGATACTTGTTTAATCCATTCTTCAGGATTCTCATAGAATTCTTTTAATCTACCTGACTTAGATACAATCTCAATAATTGTCTTTCTTAATAAGTCGGTTGAGTCTTGTAATCTACGAATAAAATCCGGATATGTCATTGTATCAAATTCATATACTGCACCTAGTTCTCTAACTTGGCTACCCACATCTTTAACACCTTGTTTTGTAATGTCTAGATTTGTGATTTGAGCATCGATCTTGTCCGGACGAATATGCGGCATATTTTGAATTTGTTCAATAGCTTCCTTTTTAAATTTATCCATATCCATATTGATTGTATAAACAGTCTTTTGTTTGATCTTATTCCATAAAGATACAAACTCAGGAGATAATTGAACCTCTTTATTCAATTTAACAGCCACTTTTGTAGAAGCATCCTTAATTTCAATTTCTCTAGAAAGATTATCAATACGCTTCATTACTTTTGAAGTAAACGATTCATACTGTTCCGGTAACATAAACTTATCGTTATGCTTATCTTGATGATATTTATTTGTTATTTTACCCTTAGAAGTCATATACTCGTTCTTTACTAAGTAATTATAAATTTCCTCAGACTGTTTCTGAGACAATTCTACTAACGTGCCATCATATTGTTTTACAGCAATACCAGTAAAACTAATTGGTTCAATAACACCAAATTTAAAGTTATCATTTTCAAGTTCTTTTTGAAGTGTACTCGCAAAATCCTTATAAGATTCATTCGCAATTACACTTAGAGTATTAAACTTAGAATCTAATACACGCTCACCATTCTGATTTACACAAATACGTAAACCACGACCAATCTTCTGACGTTTTGTCATAGTGTCCTTAGTTTCTACTAAAGTACATACCTGGAACACATTCGGATTATCCCAACCTTCTTTTAATGCTGAGTGAGAGAAAATAAAACGGATAGGCTCATCAAAAGACAATAAACGTTCTTTATCTTTCATAATCAATTGATAAGTTGTCTCATCATCATTTGTAGTTCCACTAGAGTTTTTAACTCTTCCCTTACCATCCTGTGCAAAGTATCCATCATGAACTTCTGCAGCATCTAAAGAAATATAGTCACCATACTCTTCACGCAATTTTTTATATTTAGGTAATTGAATCAACTTAGTATACTCTTCTTCAAACCAACGTTGATAATCTCCTTTTTCATCATCTCTAGAATAATCACGATACTTACTAACTTCATCAATAAAAAATAAACTTAGTACTTTAATACCTTGTTTTGTATAGTGAATCTCTTTATTTAAATGCATTTCAATCGTTTGACGAATCTGTGCTCGTTTTAAAGCAGTCTCATCAACATTACCAATCACATCTCCAACATTTAAGAATTCACCATTACTAAAACTTACAGATTCTTCTCCCGGAAAACAATCAATATTGTCTACGATGAAATTATGATCCTTATAGTAATCTACCTCATTAGATAATTCCCATAAATCATCTCTTGTTTTAGCAGTTACAGTCTTCTTATCTATAATACCCCAATTGTACCTTTATCACAAGCTTTAGAAATGGTTAGTGCACAAGTTAGGCTGATGAGCTTTCTTAAAAATATGGGGTATAGTGATACAGAAGTAGCACGTATTATTGGTGTACATCCATCTACAGTTTGTAGAAATCTAGATAATTTATATGATTTATATCAGTTTTTCAGAAGATACGAAATGGACGAATAATGCAGACAAAGCGGAACCAACATGGACTCCGCTTCTTTTAAAATTTTGACTTTGAATACGTAACGATTTCTTGATGCTCTATATCCTCTATTTCATATTTCTTGAATTGATCATAGAAATCACCATACATATAATCACTTAAATATTTTGCAAACTCTACTGCTTTTTCATCCACTTTCTCTGGTAAGTATTGCATTGCATGATATAGCTCCAAAACATCCAATAATGACTTAATATGATCATCATAAAATATAGATTTTTTCATCTTCTCCTCCTCAAAATAAAAAAATTATAACTTTTTTTCAATTTCGTGCAATTTTTGGACATTTTCGTCGGCTCTATAGTGAAGGGGCAATTCAGTCTCTTGTCAGATCTTTGAAAACTGCATAACAACTATTAGATACAAACACTTATATATTGAGCTAGATCACTATTGCGCGATGATAGATTTATTCCGAGCGATGATACTTTAGAATGACAAACAATATTGCTGATTGTGCCATGACAATATATAAGATAATGATACTTCTAGCGATAGGCTCACGCGTAAGATGGGTTGGTGCAACTCCAATGAAAGAAATGTAGCAAACTTCTTGTCTAATAGGATTCCCTTGTTTTCGGGTAATCAGGTGATAAATAGAAAACACGATAAATAATTTTTAAATAAAGCATCAACCGGGAGTTAATCCCGGTTTTACATATAAGGAGTGATCAAAATGAAAGTGAAAAGAGGAGATATCTATCTAGCAGATTTAAGTGATGCGAATGGTTCTGAACAAGGAAAAGTACGACCTGTTGTAGTAATACAGAATAATCGTGGTAACAAGTATAGTCCTACTACGATTGTTGCTTGTCTTTCTTCTAAAGTCTATTCCAAGCATCACTTACCAACCCATTACTTATTACCAGAAGGATTAGGATTGAAGTACAAATCTATGGTCATGTGTGAACAGATCCGTGTTCTTGATAAAAGTCGTTTAATTAAGAAGATAACGAAATTAGATAAAAGACATATGATGCACATTGACCGTCGCATTAAAATCAGTTTGGATTTAAAACAACAACACTTACATAGTCGGAAATAGGAACAACACCGACTATGCATTATTTCTCCCTGGAAGCAGCATTTATTAGAACGTAGCTGCTTCCTTTTATTTTGCAGGTGGGAATCATTTTTTCAAAAAAAGTATAACAATATCGAGGAGGAGATTAACATGGACAGACACAGCGCAAGATTTATTGATGCAGAAGAACTAGCTGCACTTACAGGTGTATCAAAAGCTGGAGCTTATAAAATCATTCAGCAACTTAATGAAGAATTAAAACAAAAAGGATATTTAATTGTACGCGGAAGAGTTATCTATCCTTATTTCTATGAAAGATTTTTTGGAAAGGATGATAAAAATGCCGGTATACAAAGATAAGAAGCGTGGCACATGGTATATAGTCACGCGTTACAAAGATTGGACTGGCAAACTTAGAACCACCACAAAAAGGGGTTTTAAAACAAAGATGGATGCCAAAAATTATGAGATTGATTTTACCGAAATGAAAAACAATAGTCTTTCAATGACATTTGGAAGTTTCGTTAAAATTTATATGGACTCCATGCAAAATCGTTTAAAAGAAAATACACTACTCACAAAACAAACAATTATTGAAAAGAAGTTCCTTCCCTATTTTAAGGATAAGAAATTATGTGACATCACACCTAAAGATGTCATCTATTGGCAAAATGAAATGATGAAACAAACAAGTAAAAAAGATAAAGAATTTTCTCCAACTTATCTTAAAACTGTACACAATCAATTAAGTGCCATTTTCAATTATGCCGTTCGTTATTATGGGCTTAAAGATAATCCCGCAAGAATTGCAGGATGCATGGGAAAAGAAACAAATGGAGAAATGCAATTTTGGACAAAAGAAGAATACATGAAGTTTTCCAAAGCCATGATGAAAAAAGATGGAGTTTTCCAGGCTTTTGAAATGCTTTACTGGTGTGGAATCCGACTTGGAGAAATGCTCGCATTAACCCCTTCCGATTTTGATTTTGAAAAGAAAACAGTCCGTATCAATAAAAGCTATCAAAGACTTCATGGAAAAGATATTATTACAGATCCTAAAACAGCTAAAAGTAATCGTGTAGTTCAGATGCCCGATTTTTTAGCTGATGAAATGCAAGATTATATTTCGAGATTTTATACCATCGAACCTGATGAACGTATATTCATACTCACAAAATCATTTTTACATCACGAAATGGATCGTGGATGTAAAGAAACTGGAGTGAAACGAATTCGTATTCATGACCTTCGCCATTCACATGTGTCATTATTAATTGAGATGGAGTTTACTGCTGTAGACATTGCCAATCGAGTTGGTCATGAAAGTGTAAAGATCACTTATCGTTATGCTCACATGTTCCCATCAAAAGATGAAGCCATTGCCAAAAAACTTACAGATATTCGAGGAGGCGCTTTTGATGAGCAAAAAGAATCTTGATCGTAAAGGTCGATTTAGAAACAAGATTGTTTCTGTACGAATGTCAGAAGAAGAAGCTAAACTTCTTGATCGCCGTGTTTTGTTATCTGGACTAACAAAACAGGATTACATAATCAACTCTATCCTTGGTAAAGAGATAGCTGTTTATGGAAATCCATACGTTTTCAAAAATCTTCACGATGAGCTTATGCATCTCATTGAAATGTATGGAATAGAAGTTGAAAACGATGATGATGAAGAAATTATCGCAATTACTCTTCAAATGATTTTGGCAATGAGAAAAAAAG
>ERZ1034915.972-NODE-972-length-17237-cov-23.211617_pt1 | contig 17237 bp, 13 predicted proteins | sample MGYA00520592_ERZ1034915 | MGnify/ENA primary metagenome ERZ1034915 (study PRJEB33766, sample SAMN09781787) | gut metagenome | biome: gut microbiome | host: Homo sapiens | place: Madagascar | study: EMG produced TPA metagenomics assembly of the PRJNA485056 data... | reverse complement strand
ACAATGGAAAAGAAGGCATTCGACTTGATGATGGCAAGATACGATGCCTTGGTACAAAAGGTAGAATTGTTGAAGCACAAGGCAAACGGCAAGCGTCTCAACCAGTGGTTCACAGGACCTGAGGTCTGTCAGCAGCTGCGCATCAGCCCCCGCACATTACAGAAATTACGCGACCGCCGTTTCCTGGGACATACCCAATTCGGTCGCCAGTTCTATTACAAACCCGACGAAGTCAAGGCCCTTGTCCCCCTTATCGCCGCATCAAATCGGTATAGCATACCCCATAGCAACGCTATATGTTATGAGCCAGCCAAGTGATAATGAGAATCAATTCGGTATAGCATAAAATTTCGCCCAAGGCAAAGCAAGCACTTCACCTTGGGCGACCCAAATAAAATTTATCCGCCATTTAATCCACAGATCAAGCAATGAACACGATGAATCAGATTTTATCGCATGACAGCGAGTCCATAGCCACCGCCATGCTGTCCTTGAAGAAAGCCAACAATTGGCTTTCCTCGTTCCTGGAGTCCTACAGTCCACCTCTAGACGGTGAGCGCTACCCCACCGATCAGGAACTCTCCGAGCACTTAAAGCTCAGTCGCCGCACCTTGCAGGAATACCGCAAGCAGCGCATCTTGCCATACATTATATTATGTGGCAAGATCCTCTATCCCGAATCCGAGATCCAGTCCCTCCTCACCACCAATTACCGCAAGCCGATAATTGATGGGGAAATAAAGTAAGAATAAAGGGGTACATCATACGTATTTTCTGTACTCCTTTTTATTAGTTAATCATACGATTGTGCAGATAAGTCACCATTACATCGTTTGATAGCACCTTCCAAGGAAAAAGATATTTTTCTAAATGCTTCCTTTCTCATGTATTGTTGTTTTGTTTGTTCTATATCGATTTTACTTTTTAATTGCCTTAAAGGCTCTATATCATTTTCTGTTTCATAGATCCAATTCCCCAAACGACTATTTAATTCATATCTACTCCGTATAAAATGATTAAACAAGTTTAGCGATTCATTACTAAGAGATTGTAACTGTTTCATCAGTTTACTTATATCAACATGATTAAATATTGCAACCATATTATATGTTCGACTATGATCAGGTAATGCTCCCTCATTAATATCACATAATTTTGCGACATTTGAATCAGTAAGATTCTCTAAAGTAGTAGTCATTACATTCTTTGCACATTTAATCTTTTTATTGTATTCTTCCTCAAACTTTGCAGATAATTCTACTAATCGTTCAAGGCTCACATTTGTTACCAAAGAATTTACACCACGATCATATTCTAAATGAAGGTTGTGTAAATCCTCTTCTTGAGTATAACCAGTAAGATACATAGGCAAAGCTTCACTTATGCGTAGAAAGTCAGTTGTGGTAAGTTCTTTTATTTCCTTCGAATCTAGACAAACTATATATGCTAATGCAAAACCTAATTTTCTCATGTCCGGAATAGCATTGTAAGAAATGTCTTGTATCAATTCTTTATAGAATAATATAAACTTACAATTATCCATATTAAATGAATCGCTAATCTGTTCCCAAGAATGACGTTTTATTTCAGGTGAAAAATATTCTTTTCCAACATAATCCTTGATAGAATTGCCCGTATTTAGCTCTAAAAGAACTCTTTCAACAAACTCTATCTTGAACGTCTGGTAGTTACTCAAACGCTGACAAACATTATTATATCTCTGATGAAGATCTCCTAATTGCGACTTCAAGTTCTCTATTTTTTCTTTGCCAAACTGTTGACCTTTTATGTCATATCGAATCCAGGCATCAAATAACTGATGATTTTTTCCGCGATACTCGCAATAGGATATTATATAAGTCCCCAACACATGAATCATGATGTCCTCATAACGGCTATCTCCCAAGAAATCAGTCATAGATTCCTCAAATCGGCTAAAATCCCATAATGCTTGACGCAGAATACGAAGATTATCACATTCCGTCATGGCAAAGAATTTCTCAATCTGCTCTTGATGACCTACAACAAAATCATTTTTGGGTGTCTGATTGACAAAAGTGTCAAGAGCACTATGTATATCCGTCGCTATCTCAAACTCACGACCTATCGTTTTCTCCTTGAACTCACCAAATATTTTCTTATTCTCGCCTTCGGCAATCTTATCCTCATCACCAATGACTATGAGGTGACAATTACATTGCTCCACAAAGAAGTTCAAATATCCCAACAACTTCTTCATGGGAACATCACAACGCTCCAAATCATCAAAGATGAGCAAGTTTCCTCTCTTCACCTGTTCATCTTCTGATTTGAAGATAGATAATGAATCCAATCCTAAATTCATTGAAAAGTCAGAATTTTCATCTTGATCCCAATCAACATCACACTTAAAGACAATGGCAGACATAAATTTCAAGAATGTTTTTCCTGCCTTTGCCGCTTTACCATATAATATAGGATAAAGAACACGATTGATAGCTGTCGTTATCTGCTTTGTTTCACTCAATCCGTACAAAGACACATATACTGGCTCTAGAACTTTGTCCTCAGCGTCTTGTTTCTGATATGCATCTATCCAATGATTGATAAAATGAGTTTTCCCACATCCCCATTTGCCCTTCAGTAGAACAGCATATTGAGGATCGGGATTCATCATGTATCCATTTAAAAAGTTTACTATATTCTCATTCATATAAATCTATCTTTGGTTTGTATTACAAAAATACACTTTTTCCTTGTAAAGCAAATACAACCGATGAATTATATAACAAACTTTATATGATGAGATAATCGCAATAGTTCTAATTCGAATTTCTTCTTTATAACTTACCGACAATCAGAAGGTCGTTATCGCAAAGCGACTTTTCTGGTAAACTCATACTAGAGTCCCGCAAACAAAAACAGGTAGGAGCAAATAATGATCATTCGCTTCTACCTGTGTATATTCTGGACTTCAGTTGAAATCTTTGCTATTGTTTATCATAACAATCATAGGATGTACAGTCTTTTGCCATTCACACTCCACCTTTTCTTTGTTGACAACTCTTCCCACCATCCATTTTCTAAAGATCTGAACCCAAGAAGTGTCCAGCTGAAAAGCAATAGCCATTTCCATGCAATATACATCAGCTTTGTTCCCATTATCCAGCGTGATATATTTTGCTGCCTCAAATTCTTTCATGACTCCCTGCTTGAAAATACGTTTAATCGTATTTTTTACTGTCACACCCGATACATAGAACAGCTCCGCTATCTCCCACGCAGTCATCCACACCTCACCATGATGAGGTGCGTAGATGACCATGTCCTCCTGTATCGTTATCACTTGTCGTTTCATACTAGTCCTTTTTAGAATTATCATTAACATCCTTGGTTCTACGACGCTTGTTCACATGCCCCATATACTCCTCGATATGGTTCAGTTGCAAAGATAACTGTTCCATGTCCTTATTCAACTTTTCCTTAGTTATTTTTGCGTAAATTTGTGTTGTTTTAATATCCTTATGCCCCAATATCGAACTCACCATTTCTATTGGCACACCATTGGTGAGACAAATCTCCGTAGCCATCGTATGCGACTCATGTGCCAGGTCAGGTGCTTCGTAATGCCACATCTTTTCGCAACGCGAAGCAGAATGCCACGACAATCAGTATAGCATGGCACTAGAAAGATTCGTCCATCCGCACATAGTCCTCTGTATTTCTCCATGATGGATTTTGGATAATCCAACAATTTGATGGTCGATCTCACACCCGTCTTTTGTCTATCGATCATTATCCATTCACTGTCATCAAAGAATGTCTGTATATATTCCTCTTTCAGATTTTTCAAATCTGCAAACGACAATCCAGTAAAGCAACAGAACAGATACAGGTCTCTTTTCAATTGCATGGTCTTTCTTTTCAACTCAGCATTCATCAGCAGATGAATCTCCTCTTTCGTCAGAAATCCACGAGTTGTCTCTACTTTCGGCACCTTATAGTCATGGAAAGGATCTCTCATTAACCATCCATTATCTATCGCTCTGAACACCATTTTTCGCAATGGTAACATATACACGGACAATGAATTTTCGCACAAATGTTTATCTGTGCGCAGAAAAGCTTCAAAATCCGTAATAAAAGCAGGAGTCAGTTCTTTAAGAGATATGTCGTTGACATGATAACGACTCTGCAAGAACTCCTGTAGATGACGGTACACGCATCTATATTTTCTAAGGGACCCCCAAGAGCGCATACCCGCTTTATAGAGTTTCTCATAATCCTCATTGTACTGAGCATAAACCTTCAGCAAAGTCTGACAGCGATATTCCAATCCAAGAAAAGCATTCTTCACCTTCTCGGCTGTCACATAATTGTCTCTGTCAAGAATCTCTTGATAATGCTTGTTGATACTCACACGCATCTTGTCCAGCTTGCGGTTCACCTCCAATACCAGCATACTTTTTCCTGTCATGCGTCCGCCCTTGGTATCCCACAATTTTGGATTTGCCGTCACCTTACAACTGAACTGTGCCTGTGTTCCGTCCACTGTGATACCTGGGACAGTACAGTCTTTCTTAACTACCTGTCTTTTGAGGTAGAAGATAATTGAAAATGTACTCTTCATAACTTCATTATTTTTTTTGCGTACAAAATTAATATCTGAAGAGTCTTTTCTTGCCACGCAATTCACCGCAGAACGCCACAATTTTCGTTTATCAACAAAAAACTTACGTTTCTCATTAGCAACTCACTATATATCAGTACATTCCCTTACTATATATAACCTACATCATTCTTCAAAACTCGAATCGTACCATTCAAAAGTATAGGTTACGAGTTGGTAACGTTCCTCTGTCTCATCTTGTCATATTTCCGTCTTCGTTTGTCGTTATCTCTTTTAATCAAAATGAGGAAAGTAACTGATAATCAGTAAACTTTCCTCATTCTTCTTTCAATCACTTTTTATAACTCGTTTTCTGGTCCTAAATGACTTGATTCGCTGTCCTAAATGACTTGATTACAGATGGTAAATGACTTATTTGGGAAAACAAATACAAAAGAGAAAAGCATCAAAAGGGATAGAAAAGCATCAAAAGGGATAAGTAAGCGCCGGAGAAACTGTAACTTTGCATCGTCCTTCAGAACTTGAAGTGGCAGAATTTGGTATAACAAACAAAAAATGGAAAAATGGAAAAGCAAACAATACTTTCAGAAAGCAACAAAAAAGCCGAACTGACATTGACATCAATCCGACTTTTGAATATTTTCAAAACAAGAATCCGTTTAGAACTTCTTGAATTTCAATCGCAAGGTCTTCGAACGAAGAATCATCTTGCTTCCGCTGAGTGCTTCCTTAGCGAAACCTTCCGGAAGATTGTTGATTCCATAGTATCGCAAATCGTTGGTAACCTCAGTCAAAGGAATATCACCACCATCTTCACCATTGTCCTGATGGCCATGATCAATAAAAGCCTGAGTAATCTTCAAACTATCAGAAGTTTGCTCAAAGCGGAAATACATCCGCTCAGTATTATTGTCATACTGTGTTGCCGCAATCAGTTTATACTCAATTCCCCAGAAGACATGCAACTTAGACATATCAACCGTCTTGCCATTCTCAAGAGAATCAATACTCTCCAGATGCCAGAAGCCATCAAGCTTGCCATTGTCACTGGATTCCAGTTCACAGGAAGAGAAAGCAAACATGCTAATAGCTACAAAAGCTACCATCATGGCATGAACAATCTTATATTTTTTCGTAAACATATTCATACTCCGCTATTAAAGTTTAAAGATGCCAGACTTGCTTACCGTCAACTGGAAACCAGCATTATGACCCAACATCTGGTCGCTTCCAAAATCCATACCATACGCACCTTTCACCTTCCAATCATGGTTAAAGTGATAAGCACCCTCAACCAGGAAGCTGACATTGTGATGCATTTTATTAAATGGAATCCAATAAGTACCCCAACCTTTTTGGAATGTACCTAACACTCTATACCCAAAGCGCTCTGTTGGCATACCGTCAAAACCTAAGTGATAAGCAACAAAACGGTTATTTAAAACCTGGATGCTTCCATCGGTGTTATAAATTGGAGAACGGTAAAGCGGATTACCCATCACCTGTCCCCAATGCTGCCAACCTGGATAATTGGAGTGATTATAGTAGTTATCACAACCTGCAAGATGGTCTGGAATATTCTGTGTACGATCGTGATTGTAAGGACCGCTCTGATATTTTGTGTAAATATACTCTAAGACCACATTGCGCAACCAAGTACCATATTTGAGATTCAACTCCAATCCAAGAAGCATGTCCTTCAACTTATATCGATAATAACGGCGCTTGGTGTGAGAATTCCATTGATCACCCGTACCATATCCATCATAATCGAGGAAGAACATAGCGCTATGATCCTCGAAGAAATGGTCTCCATAAAATCCGAGTTTCCAGAAATCAGCATCATAATTAATACGGAACACCCAACTGCCCAGCATATTACCAGCTACATTATGATACTCTCCATCGGAAGCATCTGAACCTCCAGGAAGGAATGCCTGCCACATACCCTTTAAACCACCTTGAGTAGGTTCAGCCTGCATCACGCCATCCACATTTTTATACGGTGTTCCTCCAAATTGCGTAGCCATTTCCAGTCCCAACTCCACGCTCAGCGGAAAGAAAGAACCCTCATTACCTATCCTCAAATATCCCGCCTTGCTATGATAGAGCATACCATCAGCATACTTGGACTGGCGCTGGGTAAAGTCGTGCTGCCAGTTCTCATCGGTCATCTTACCATAGGCAATATGTCCCTTGATGGCTAACCAATGATGGGCAAAAGGAAGGGTCCAATACTCCGGCAATGCCAAGCGAACCTGTGGTACCGGACGGGCATTGATACCAAAAGTCTGGCTACCACTGCTTAAAGTCTGATTCTTCAGTTCCATAGGATACTCCTTGGCACCGATACTCAGCACACCATGCAGCCAGCGAGCTTCCACAAAAGCCTGCTGAACTACTACATTACTCGTATAATGAATCGGTGCTGCCACATCTAAGCCATAACCGATGCCCCAACGACGGGCTGAATCAGTACCCAACGGACGGATGACACTACCACGGAGATAACCGTTGTTCTTCTCCAGCGAACTGAGTCCATGCTTATTGGCATTGAGCCAAAGCGGAGTCTTACCCTTGGAGAAAGAACCCTGCATCTCCACATTGTAATGAATGTCCTTGCCCAAATCCAACTTACCCGGATCTACATCCTCCTGCCAAAGATACTGGGCAGAAACTGAGAGAGGTAAAAGCAGAAATGCACTAAAGACAAACGCTTTTTTCTTATTAGTCTGATAAAATTTCATCTATAATTACTTTCGAGAGTTTTAATAATAACGGAATTTTTCACCTTTTATTATATATAAGGGACAAATTATTGCATTAAGATAATGACCTTTAGGGAATTTCCCCCACCTCTTTAGGGAAAAACCTTTCCGCTTCCAGATATTTCGCCGTATCTTTGCAGCAGAAATAAAACAAGAAGTCAAACTTTATAAAGAGATATGATTATGAAGAAGTTTATATTAGCCCTTGTAGCAATGGTCACAATGACCTTCACTACTGCATCTGCAATGAGTTACGAGCAGGCTCGCCAGCAAGCTCTCTTCTTGACAGATAAAATGGCATACGAGTTGAACCTCACAGACGATCAGTATGAGGCTGCTTACGAAACCAACCTCGATTATCTGATGAGCGTCAATACAGTGGATGACCTCTACGGAATCTACTGGAGACAGCGCAATATGGACTTGAGCTATATCCTCCTGGACTGGCAATATCGCACATTCATCAATGCCACATATTTCTATCGCCCTCTCTACTGGGACGCTGGTTACTGGCATTTCGGCATCTATGCCAGATATCCTCACCGCGACTACTTCTACTTCGGACGCCCTCACTTCTACGTTTCCTATTGTGGAGGACACAGCTGGAGAATGAATGGTGGTAGAAGCTGGTATCACGGACGTAATTTCGGCGGTCCACGTCCTGGCGGTCATCCAAGAGTGGGTATGCGTGACGGATTCAACAGAGGAGATTTCGGTCGTGGACAGAGTTTCGGAAACATGAACCGAAATAATGGAAACTCAAACCGCAACAACGGGCAGAGTTTCGGAAATATGAGCCGTGGCAATGATAATCGCCCTCAGAGCGTGAACAGACCACAGAATAATGGTGGTTTCGGCAACCAGAGCAGCAGTTTCGGCAACCAGAACCGTCAGTTTGGTAATCGCCAGAGCAGTACTCGTACTACTGTTACCCGCGAGAATCCATCAAACAACAGCAGACCTGGCGGATTCTTTGGAGGCAACCGTGGAGGCTTCGGAAGTGGTTCTTCTATGATGCGCAGCTTTGGCAGTGGCAATACTACCAGCCCATCCAAGAGTTTCACTCCTCGCTCTAATCCAGGGAATGGTGGTGCTTCTTTCGGAAACAGTTCTCGCTCCTTCGGTGGTGGCAACCGCTCTGTAGGTGGACCTACAAGAAGTAATGGTGGTGGTTCTCACGGCAGTTTCGGAGGACGCAGATAATTTTGAAAACATTAATTCATAAGATATAAGAAAAAACAAAAGAGTTATAAAAATCAAGTAAAAACAAATAAGAAAGTTATAAAACTCAAGTAAAAACAAAAGAGAGTTATACAATACGCTGATAATAAGTTAAAGAACAGACCATTTATATGCATAACATTTACCATGCTGAAAAATTAAGTATAGTAAAAGATGAAAGTTCAATAGGTTCAACATAGGTAAAAGGACCAATAGAGAGTTATTTACAGAGGCTTCCCCTTTCTCCTGCAACGGAGAATACGGGAAGCCTCATTTTTTTATATTAATCAAACGTTTCTTTCAAGATAATAAAAACACGTATGATGATTCGTTCAAGAAACTGTTCTTATATCAGATACAGAACTGAATAGAACAACTGGGCGGCAAATACATAGAGCACGATGAGAGGAGAAACCTTAGAAATACCATACGACATACAGCAGAAAATATCCTCCACTCCTTTCAGGTTATCACTGATAACACCGAAACTGCAGCAGACTACGGTTACAGCAAAAGCGGTATAAGGTATGATGCTCTGCGTAAAACTGCTTGGAAAGAGACCGCCCATCACATTCAGCAGGATGGCATGAGGCAACAGGGTGAGTGCCAGCATGATAATCACAAATACCCCCAACTCGAAACTTGCCACGCCCATTGCAAAGCGCTGACGATACTCGTCTGGCTTATAATGGACAATACCACTTCTACAGAAAGCTCCATAAGCGATACCACCCAACACAAGCCACACTAATACGGGCGAAGCTATATGATTCTGGAACTGTCCGAAGAACCAGCGGATGCCCTCAGAACTCAAGAGCGAACGGTTATAGTTCTCCGGCATCGCAGCCGTCAACAGCCACGAAGTCAGCATCAGCAGGATTTGCGCCACGCCCAAGCCTAAAGCCAAATACGAAAACACCTTCATTTTCTTCATCGTTCTCTCTATTCTTTTCCTGATTAAATCCTATTCTATATCTTTCTTGATGCCGCAGCTTATTCTGGATCAGCTTCGAGATTGTCGATATCTAAGATGCGAAGTTCGCAGGCTCTTACCACCAGACGGGTAGCATTGATGCCCATACCATTGTTGCCATCAGGGAAGAGTTTCTGTACCAGTTCGTTCTGTCGCTTTTCCAAACTTTTCACACCGAAAGGCATACCTCGCAAATTGGTAATCTGCTCCTTGGTATAACCGAGGGCGAGATGGCGAAGGAAGCGCTCGTCATATTCGTCAATCTCATAATTGACCAAAGCCTCCTGGCGCATCAACTGACTATTGACACTTTTCTTGAAACGTTCTACGATTTTCTGCAGAATCGGCTGATTAAAAACCATCTTCTTACCACTCATGCAGGAAGCCACATCGCCACGAGTCAGGAGTTCCCCACTCTTCAGGATAATACCATCGCAACCTGCATCAAGAACATCCACCCAGAGCTTCTCATTCAGAATTTCTCCCGTGAAAATCAATACCTTTACGTTAGGATACTGTTCCTTGGTATAGCGGCAGATTTCTACACCCACCGTAGTGGAACCGCCCAAACCAAGATCGAGAAGCACGAGGTCAGGCAACTGCTGCTTGATGAGTTTCCAATAGCTCACCTCACTGTCAGCTGTTCCGATAATCTCAGCTTCAGGTATATCGTTTTTGAAAATTCCTTCCGTACCTTTCAGTTCCAAAGGTACATCCTCTACTATGATTACTTTAAAATTGTCCATTATCGTTTATTTGAGTCTATGTTGAATTTATGTTTTAACTATCTTTGATTCTATACTAACATCCCCGGCAACACCACCTCAATGACCAGGAATCCATCATCAGAAGGCTTTGCCTGGATACCGCTGCCACGAAGATTGGTCGTTTCTCCCATCTCCCTCACTATCTGGCGGCAAACTAAGAATCTCATATCCACGGTCAGCGGAGTGAAAAGGCGATGATGCAAGGAATCGTCGTATCTCAATTCTGAGAAGACAAACTGGCAGGTGGCATAAGCCGTATGCACAGTTTTGATTTCCTGTTTCACTTGCGTGATGGCAATACCATGCGCCTTGGCAAGATCCTTCACGGTTTCCTGTATCAGTCGGAAGAGATAATCCTTCAGCGCAGCATCACACTTCAGATTGGTTTCCACCTGTTCCATCGCCTGCGCACTCAGCATCAGATAGATGGATTTATAGTAATCTACCAATTCTTTCAGAGAAGCTACATCATCGGGGGATGCCTCTATCAACTGTCGGATACGTGACGGATAATACATCGTCTCATGCTTCAACGTAGATAGGCAATTATCTAATACAGAATTAGATACGTGCAAACGATCATTCTCAAATCGCACCCGTCTCAACTCATCTTCCAGCAGTTGATTATCTGCCTCCTTGCCATTCGATAAATCCAGTCCACGTTTCAGTTCTTCCTCAATCTCATGCACCACCTCATCCAAACGGAAATTGGCACGGGTATGCCGGGACTTCTTACTCCATATTTCCCTGATGCGCTTCAACTTCTCCGGTATAGACTGGTCGCTGAGCAACAGAAGATTGATATCACGGATGCGATCCACCGCAAAGCGATAGGTCACTACATGGCGATAATAGAGCAGATAGTAGGCTATCGGCAACTGCAACAACAGGAGAAAGAGCAGGATGACAGCTACCGTCTTGGAGTTTTCCGAACTCTGCATCGTGCGGACATACTCAGGCAGTGTATTATCAGTACTCCGTTCCCGGAAGAGTTTGGTATAAACCTTATTGTTTCTATCATACAAAGTCCATTGATGCAAGGCAAGCGCAGCCACCGCACTCTCATTTCTGATGTCGAGAATAATGCTGTAGTCGGTCGTCACACTATCAGCAAACCATTTCAGTTCGGCAGCTTGAGAGAGTTTTGGACTGCTCACCATCAGATTTTTACCCTGAGGATACTGGCGCAGATAATGCTGATTGAGATAGTAGATGGCAGAATCAGCAAATGCCAAGGTACGCTGGTATGTACCATTGATATTGCTAAAATAAGCACTGTCGGCAAAGGCATCAGCCAAAGTAAGTTCTCGGGAAACCTTTCCGGTAGCCAGGGTATGCTGATGTATCTGGGATGCAAAAGACGACACGGATGATGCCAACAAAAGAATGACTCCAACGATCATCCGTCCGATTCCCTTAGGCAGTCGGAAACGGAACACACTACCCTTTCCCACTTCACTCTCTGCCTCAATATGACAAATATTGAAGATACTGCTCACCTTCTTATATTTCTCGATGATACCCTTGCAGTTAAGGAGTCCGAATCCATGACCGCCCGTATAGGTACGGTCGAAGACATGAGCCAATTGTTCCTCATCCATTCCCTTACCGGTATCAGCGATGACGATTTCTACGTATTTATCATGTTCCTCTGCAGAAACAGTAACCTTACCTCCAGCAGGAGTAAACTTGCGTGCATTGTCGGCTATCGTATTGATCATAAAGAGCGTCAGGGTGCGGTCTGCCTTCACCTTAGCTGCAGTTGGCTGCACATCGAGTTTTATCTTCTTCATCTGGAAACTCATCTTGCCCTTTGCCACAATATCGAAAAGCGGTTGGAGAGGGAAAGAGACGATGCGGAGATTCAAAGTTCCCTGTCGCATCTGAATCCAGTTGGTCAGGATGGTGTTATACTGGTTGATCTTATCCGTCAGTTCTGAGATATACTCATACCGCTCCTGTTTTACCTCATCCGGGGTACTTTCATCATCCTCTGCCAACTTATCCACCTCATGAATCATGCGGTCGATGAAAGGCGTGATACTGTTTACTAAAGAGACCTTGGCACGCTGCTCCAGATTACGTTTTTTATTGTCATCAAGATGCAAACGGGCTATAGATATCTCTTCATCCAATTCTTCTGTTATTTCATTTATATCATTGATATACTGTGCATTACGCTGCTTCCACTGCTCTAAAGGTTCAAGCAGGGAAGACAGCGGTTTAGACTGTATCTTTCTTCTTCGCATACGGTCGAAGAGATACAGGAGGATAACCACGAGCAATATCATAACGAGTACCGCTGCTATCATGAGATTGAGCTGCAGAGCATTATCATCAAGCAAGGTGGCGCGAGCTTCCAACTGCCTGTCCTGACGGGTTCGCTCCTGCAAGTCAAGATAGATATTGCGGTTGTAGTCACTCTGCTGTTTATTATCGAGCGCAGAATATACCAAACAAAGCCGTTCACGGATAGAAGCCACCAGATCGGGAGCTGACTTGATATTCTTACTCACTTGCAGGGCACGAAGCAGACAGTCGCCTGCAGAATTATAATCCTCTATGGCAAAGTAACATTCAGCCAGCGTACGGTAACCACCTGCTATCTGGTAGGTATCACCATACGAGATGAAAAGGTTCAGCGCACGCTGAGCTAAATTACCAGCCAAGAGCGTATCTGGCATCTGTTCTACATTCAGATACTGGATAGCCGGCAGATTATTTCGGATGAGGAAATCTCGCATCCTTCCATTCTGCAGATGTTCACTGATAGCCTGAAGGGCATTAGCCTGCCAGTAAGGATAACCGCCAGCCATCGTTCCATCAGACATGACAACTCGTCCGGCTGAAGCCAACATATAGCATTGTATCAGATAGTCAAATTCCGTCTGTGCTATCTGTTCAGACGATCCATTGGTGATCGCACCACCCGAACCGATATTATATAGATAGTTGAGATACTGGGCAGTATCTGCTTCAAGTGCATCCGCATCAATATCGTTCAAAGCCTTCAGCATCGGTTCTTCCAGACCGACATAATAACAATAGGTGGCATCAACGATATCAAATTCGCTATGAGCATAGGTGGCACGTCGCCGCTCACGGGGTGGCAGATTGGAAGCCTCCTCGCCCAAGCGGCGCAAGCGCACCATCGCTTTCTCGCGATAGGAATAAAAATCTTTGTTGTGAGATTCCCGCTGACAGATGCGCATCATCTGCACATCAGCAATGAGAAGCTCCAGTTGGTTGTTGCTCTTTTCTTCCACAAGACCGAGCCATCGGCGAGCCTCCTTGTAGTTCATCTTTGCCATCTCTACGAATGCTAAGTTATTGCAAGCCTCAGCATATCCGGCACTATAGTCATCAGAAAGAGCTAAAGCTCTCTGTGCCAACATCTTAGTAGAATCAAGGTCACGGTAGTGATAGGCGTAGGAAAGTGTATTCAACCGATCCACCTCCTGCTTATGAGAAGGACCACAAGCTGAATAGAAAAACAGCGCCAACATCATCACAATGAAGGCGCTGATCTTTTGCGTGATATTAATTTTGGCCATTAAGCCATTAAATTCTCAATTAACCACGAGCCTTGGCAATATAGCCAAGAGCCTCTTTACACTTAGCTGTAACTGCAGCCCAATCGCCAGCAGCAACAGTCTCCTTAGGGAAGAGCTTAGAACCCATACCTACACAGAGGACACCTGCCTTGATCCAAGGAGTCAAGTTCTCTTCAGTTGGCTCTACAGCACCAGTAACCATGATATTGCTCCAGCGTAAAGGTGCCATTACATTCTTAACGAATGAAGGACCACCTACGTTACCTGCAGGGAATACCTTAGTTACATCGCAACCTGCAGCCTGAGCATTGTTGATCTCAGTTACAGAACCACAACCAGGAGAATAAGGAACCAGGCGACGGTTGCATACAGGAGCAATCTCTGGGTTGAAGTTAGGACCTACGATAAAGTTGGCACCCAACTGGAGATAGAGAGAAGCTGTACCAGCGTCAACGACTGTACCAGCACCAAGGATCATCTCTGGGCACTCCTTGTCAGCCCACTTTACCAACTCACCGAAGATTTCGTGAGCGAAATCACCACGGTTAGTAAACTCGAATACACGTACGCCACCCTCATAACAAGCCTTGATGACGTTCTTGCAAATTTCAATATCCTTATTGAAAAATACAGGAACCATACCAGTCTCTTTCATGGCTGCCATGACCTGCATTTTGCTAAACTTTGCCATTTTTTATTTAAATATTAAATGTTAAGTGTTAAATATTAAATAGGAAGAGCGCAAATGAATTCTACACTCTTCACTTAAATTATCGCTGAACGCGACCATTAGCGTTACCACCAGCAAGACTCTCTACCTCGTCAACAGAAACCAGGTTGAAGTCGCCAGGGATAGTGTGCTTCAAAGCAGAAGCAGCTACTGCAAACTCCAAAGCCTCTGCCTGAGTATTCTTAGTCAAGAGACCGTGGATCAAACCGCCAGAGAAAGAGTCACCACCACCTACGCGGTCGATGATTGGGTTGATGTCATAATGCTTGCTCTGGTAGAACTCCTCACCATTGTAGATAAGAGCCTTCCAACCATTGTGTGTAGCAGAGAGAGACTCACGAAGTGTAGAAACTACATACTTGAAGCCAAACTCCTTCATCATACCCTGGAAGATACCATAGTATCCCTCAGCGTCAGTCTTACCACCCTCTACATCGGCATCTGGCTTGAAGCCCAAGCAGAGCTGAGCATCTTCCTCATTACCAATGCAGACATCTACATACTGCATCAATGGACGCATAACAGAGATTGCCTTCTCTGAAGTCCAGAGCTTCTTGCGGAAATTGAGGTCAACAGATACTGTTACACCGTGACGCTTAGCAGCCTCACAAGCCAACTTGGTCAACTCAGCAGCCTTGTCGCTGATAGCAGGAGTAATACCACTCCAATGGAACCACTGAGCACCCTCCATAATTTTGTCGAAATCGAAATCAGATGGATCTGCCTCTGCGATAGAACTATGAGCACGGTCATAGATTACCTTAGAAGGACGCATAGAAGCACCTGTCTCTGCATAATAGAGACCAACACGGTCGCCACCACGAGCAACGAAATCGGTATTCACACCATAACGGCGGAGAGCGTTAACTGCAATCTGACCAATCTCATGCTTAGGCAACTTAGATACGAAGTAAGCCTCATGACCATAGTTAGCTACACTGACTGCTACGTTAGCCTCACCACCACCAGGGATGATACGGAATGAATCACTCTGGATAAAACAATCATTACCTTCTGGGGACAAACGAAGCATGATCTCACCTAATGTTACAATTTTTGCCATTGCTTGAAATGTTTTTTAATTTGTTTCTTTATAGTTGTTCTTCGAATTCAGTATCAAATAATTTGCATTCTGTTCCGAATATCGTGGCAAAAATAATCATAATTTCTCAAATAACGAAACAAAATCGAGTTTTTTTTTAGTTTTTGTGCAAAAAAGTTGCTGTGCATTCGCACAATTCAATTTTTTATTGTAAATTTGTACCGAATATTCTATATGTGGACGTACACTCGAAAATTGGAAGTTCTCAGAATTGCCTTCTTCGCACAGTACACAAGCGTATCGACATATATTATATTAATGTACGCACGTGAAAGAAAGTGCATCATGGACGAAGTTTAATAACAAATGGGTTAAAAACCAGCAAACGCTTAAAACATGGCCGAAAAAATAAGAATCAAGGATATCGCCGAAAGGGCTGGCGTATCTGTAGGTACTGTCGATAGAGTTCTTCACGACCGCCCTAACGTCTCCAAACCTGCCCGCGAAAAAGTGGAACAGGCGCTCAAGGAGATGAACTATCAGCCTAACATGTATGCCAGTGCTCTGGCATACAACAAGTCATATACCTTCTACTTGCTACTTCCGAAGCATGAATCTGAGGCTTACTGGGAGGAGATTGAGGAAGGTGCACGAAAATGTGAGGAAAGCAAACGCGATTTTCACATCAACGTGAAGATCAACTTCTATGAGCGCTCCTGCGAGGAGTCTTTCATCGAACAGGGAAAGGCTATCATCGAAGAAAATCCGGAGGGGGTCATCATCGTACCTTCATCTCTTGAAATAACCAGAGCGCTTACCGACCAGTTGCATGAATTGAACATTCCGTTCATCTTGCTCGACTCCTACATGCCTGATCTCCGCCCACTTTCCTTCTTCGGACAGGATTCTTTCTGCAGTGGTTTTTTCGCTGCCAAGATGCTCATGATGCTTGCTTTCAAAGAAAAGGAGATTATGCTGATGAGACAGACAAAGAACGGAATCGTGGTCAGCAAGCAGCAGGACAATCGCGAGGTAGGGTTCCGTCACTATATGCACGACCATTTCCCAAGCGTCAAGATCAATGTGCTCGACCTGCCACTCGATGGTTCCCGCACTGAGTTCATGAAGATGCTGGAGAAATATTTCGCTACATATCCTGATACACATCATTGCATCACCCTCACCTCGAAAGCTCATATCGTGGGGGACTTCCTGCTGAAGACCAACCGCCGTGATGTTCAAATTATGGGATATGATATGGTGGAGAAGAATGCAAAATGTCTGAGAGAAGGAAGCATCTCCTTCCTTATCGCACAGCATGCCTACATGCAGGGATATAACTGTGTGGAGACGCTCTTCAGGGCACTCGTTCTCAAGAAAAAGGTAACACCCGTGAACTATATGCCTATCGAGTTGCTGATGAAGGAGAATATCGACTTCTACCGCCGAACTCAATTATAGGAAGATAGTAGGAATTAATAGAATTTTATGTAATTATAAATATTAAAAAACATAACTACAGATGAAACAATCAAGCTTTATCAAGATTAACCCTGCCGACTCGGTAGTGGTT
>ERZ1034915.971-NODE-971-length-17241-cov-8.603514_pt1 | contig 17241 bp, 17 predicted proteins | sample MGYA00520592_ERZ1034915 | MGnify/ENA primary metagenome ERZ1034915 (study PRJEB33766, sample SAMN09781787) | gut metagenome | biome: gut microbiome | host: Homo sapiens | place: Madagascar | study: EMG produced TPA metagenomics assembly of the PRJNA485056 data set... | reverse complement strand
TTTCCGTTCAGCCGGATGGCGGATCTCTCAGAAACGCTCGTTCTGATGCCAAAAGTGCCAGACGAAGCGCCGGTGTCCACGCTGTTAAATACGGTTGCGTTAATCGGAGCACACACCGGGTTTCCTGCTATCAATCTCACGGTAACGGATGATAGTCGTGCTATTGAACGCAGAGATGCGGATATTTTGCTTATTGGCGCACTTCCGGAGAATCTGAAAGACGCTAACAATATTGCACTTAAACAAACTCAGACAACGCTTAGCTCCTCCGCTGCGATGGCAATGGTGACAGGATTTGAGTCCCCGTGGCACGAAAAGCGCAGTGTAGTGGCGTTACTGGCAGAGAATGCTCAGGATTATCAGTTGCTTAATAATGCTCTGAATGACAGCACAAAACGCGCCGGGATATCTGGTTCGTTGGCGATTATTCGTGATTCAGGCGTTGAAAGTCTGCGGTCGGGCGATATTTACTATGTTGGTCATTTGCCATGGTATGAGCGGCTGCAGTATACCCTGGCGAATCATCCTGTTTTACTGGCGGTGATGGCTGCGAGTAGTGTGATGCTACTGGCATGGGTGTTGTGGCGAATACTGCGCATTATCAGCCGTCGCCGTTTGAATCCGGGGCAGGAGTAATAAAAGAGTTACCCACCATGCGGTGGGTAACCTGAATTCATTTTTGAATTAAATAGCGAATGGTCGGGCCATCTTGTTGGATGTCGAGCACGGTATAGCCGTGATTGCGGGCATCCAGTGGGATGTTATTGATCGACTGTGGACAGTCGCTCACCACTTCAAGAATTTCGCCTTTTTTTAACTGCGGCATGGCTTCAAGGGTAGCGACCGCCGGATATGGGCAAGGTTCGCCAACCATATCAAGACGATAATCAGGAACGATGTTTTTCATGCAATCTCCTTAACGCTTTGCACGCCAGCACGACGGAAGAAGCGTTTTTCCCAACCGATAATCAGCAGCAGCGCTGCAAACAGTAACAAATAAGTCACCAACAGGCCGCCCATCGGACCAAAGGTTTTTAGCAGGTTGATTTTGTCCCAGTCGGTTGCCAGTGCAGGGGCAAAATCATCCCAGTAATAAGCCAGAATCGTAGAGCCGATGACGTTGCCAAGACCGACCCACCAGTAATGCACCTGACCTTCCACGGCGCGATACATCCAGCCCGTTTCGCAGCCACCCGCCAGCACAATACCAAACCCAAACAGTAAACCACCGATCACTGCGTTAGGACCTGCCCACATGATTTTCGGTTCTACACCCAACTGCACATAACTAAAAATACCAATCGCACTCACCGCCATACCGATAATGATCGCTTTTGCCATATGTGTGCGACCGGTGATCCACATATCGCGGAAGGCGGAAGTAAAGCAGATTTGCGCACGTTCAATCAGCAAACCAAAACCGACGCCAAACAGCATCGCCAGCCCCAGTTTTGGTTGATTCATCGCCGTTAATAGCGCCCAGCCAAGCATACCGATAAAGACCAACATCCCAAGGCGGAAGCGACGTCGCGCCTGATCAGGTTTTTGGGTTAATGGCGATGCGGCAGAGACTTTCTGCATTTTTACCGGAATACGGAAAATGGGTAACAGGGTAAAGCGCGCCCCGAACCATGAGCCGATAGCGGTGGCAATGGCAAAGAACCAGGCATGTAGCGAGAACTGTGGAATGCCGGTAAAGAACGCGGCGAGGTTACAGCCCATCGCCAGACGTGCGCCAAACCCGGCAATTATGCCACCGACAATGGCTTGCATAATGCGAATACGGCTACGTGGCATACGTAATTTAACGTTGTTAGCCCAGAGAGCTGCGGCAAAACAACCGCCAAACATACCGAGGATCATCATCCCGTCGATACGGGTTAATGGCGAGCCTTCGAGATGGATAATTTTAAAGTATCCCCACTCTTCGGCATGTACGCCAAACAGTTGCAGGATCTGACCGCCCCAACGGGTAAATTCGCCAGTGACTGCCCAGAAGGTGCCAGTGATACCAAAATAATAAGTGGAGAGAATACCGGCCGCGATGACCGCAGGGATAGGCGCCCAGAATTTAATCAACCAGGCTTGTTTGAATTGTTGCCATGACATGTATGTAGCCTCTGAACTCAGAAGGTTTGAAACAAGAGCCGCGAATAATACACCAGACAAATTTATTTGCGGGGTAATAATTGATAAAAATAATGGTTAGATCAAATTTCTGGTGGAACCTGGAAAGGCTGGCAGCATCAGGGCTTTAATGCCACAATCCTCTTTTCTTCTCATGCAGGACTAATGATGAAAAAACTCGCAATTGCAGGCGCACTTATGCTGTTGGCTGGCTGTGCCGAAGTCGAAAATTATAACAATGTCGTGAAAACTCCCGCGCCCGACTGGCTGGCAGGATACTGGCAAACCAAAGGGCCACAACGCAGCCTGGTTAGCCCGGAAGCGATAGGGAGTCTGATTGTCACCAAAGCGGGCGATACGCTGGATTGTCGTCAGTGGCAGCGGGTGATTGCTTTACCTGGTAAGCTGACGCTGATGTCTGATGATCTCACCAATGTCACCGTGAAACGTGAACTGTATGAGATTGAGCGAGATGGCAACGCGATTGAATATGACGGCATGACGATGGAACGCGTGGATCGTCCAACCGCAGAGTGTGCAGCGGCCCTGGCAAAAGCGCCATTGCCGACGCCACTGCCGTAACCTCATACCCCGGCGTGCTGCCGGGGATATTTTTAAATCACCTCTTCAATAACCCACACACTGACGCTACCGCCATTGCAAAAAAACGTTGCTTCGCCGTTTTCATCGGTCACCACACTCTCTTGTCGATTACCGAGGAAATCTCGCCAGGTTTTATTGCCGTAATTTTCACCAAGAGTAATGGTTTTTTCGCCATCGTCGCCGTTCGACATTATCACCACACATCCCGGAGCTTCGTCGGTGCCGCTACGGCTAAAGGCGATACAGTTCGGATGATCAAAATAGAGTGTCTGTACGCCATGGGCAAACCGCTGGCGGGCGAGAATTAACTCATCCAGTTGCTCAATAACGGGCATAATAATCGGATACGTTTGTCCATCACCGCCGACATCTTCGTAATGAGCACCGTAAAGATCAGGGTAGAACACCGAAGGTACACCGTTTTCTCGCAGCAATATCAGGGCATAGGCCAGCGGCTTAAACCACGGTTCTACGGGGGCTTCCAGTGCCTGTAATGGCTGAGTATCGTGGTTTGCCACCAGGGTAACGGCATGGAAAGGATCTGCTTCCACCAGCGTACCCGTGAAAATCTGTGTCATATCGTAGTCACGCCCCATGCGAGATGCTTCGTGAAATTTCATTTGCAGCGGCGCATCAAACAGCATGGTTTTACCTTCCACTTGATCAATATACGTTTGCAGTTTATCGACCTCGTGCGACCAGTATTCCGCCACAATAAACAGCGGTTTTGGCGCGACTTCCTGCACGTGTTCAATCCACTCTTTATAAAACCAGGCGGGAATATGTTTTACCGCGTCGAGACGAAAACCATCACATTGCGTTTGTTCCATGACCCAACGCGCCCAGTATTTGATCTCTTCCGTGACCGCATGATTGCGAAAATCGATATTCTCGCCCATCAGGTAATCGAAATTACCCAATTCATCATCAACCTGATCGTTCCAGCCCTCTCCGGTGTAGTCATTAACGATTTTAAAAATGCCATCTTCATTGGGGTTTTCGATATGGTCAATGCCACTAAAGCATTTGAAATCCCAAATGAATTGCGAATATTTTCCTGCACGGGCAGGGAAGGTATAACGCGTCCAGCCTTCGCATTCGATAATTTCATCATCAATTTGCGTGCGATCATCTTCGTTGACTCGCTGAACACGAATCGCTTCTTTTTCGTCCGCGCCCATCTTGTGATTCACTACCACATCCAGCAAGACGGCAATATTGTTACGTTTCAGGGCATCGATCGCGCCAAGCAGCTGCGCTTTATCACCATATTTGGTAGGAATGGTGCCTTTTTGATCAAACTCACCTAAATCAAACAGATCATAAGAGTCGTAGCCAACGGAATATCCCCCTGAAGCGCCTTTATAAGCCGGGGGAAGCCAGACCATATTGATACCAATATCATTTAAACCGTCGGCGCGTTCTGCCAGTTCCGGCCAGAGTTGACCGCCTTCCGGGTAATACCAGTGGAAGCATTGCAAAAGTGTGGGGTTTTTCATCTTCCGTGCTCCAGAAGTCATTAGCGACTTCTGGAGTATGGAAGATTTTAAGACGAGGCGAGAGATTATTGTTGGACGAAGGGCGCTTTCGGCACCAACAACATTCCCGACAGATGGCCATAGGCATGGTTGATGGATTTTTGGCGTGTCGATTGGCCTATCAGGCCACTAAGTTCGTCCAGGCGCAGTTGCAGCAACCCTTTAATCTTTTGCTCATTATTGAGCGCCTGGCTGATATAGCCGGTGATCATCTCCTGGATACCCGGTGCCATTTTAGGTGGAGTTTGTGATTGCATGACTGCTTCAATCCCTTGTAGATAGGTAACTTCCTGTTCCAGAAGCAGGTTCCATTCACCACGTTCAGCAAGCTCCAGCAACGACTGGCTTAGCAGCGCCACTCGCTGCCAACGGCTAATAAACTCCACGGGTGAGGTCATTCACGTAACTCCTGGGAAACGCCTTTTGGCGAAATCTGTTTCCAGGCATCGGCAATATTGCCCAATAACCCTTCAACTTCTTCAATGGCCTGGACGTCATTACGCACATTGGCCTGTAGCAGGCGGCGAATCATATAGTCATAGAGACTGGAAAGATTACGCGCGAGTTCACCCCCTTTCTCCTCGTCCAGACCCGCTTTTAATCCATTATCAATAATATTGATGGCCTTACTGAGGGCTTCACCTTTCGCCACAATTTCGCCTTGCTGCATAAACAGGCGAGCGCGCACCAGGGCGCTGTGGGCACCATCAAATAACATCTCGATCAACTGATGTGGACTGGCGCTCATCACGCCACTTTCCACACCGACTTGCGCATACGCTTGGATACCGCTCGCGGTAGACATAGTTACCTCATGTTTTGATTAGCTGCTCATAGCTTCAAATTGTTGGGTTAAGTAAGTGCTGGTGTTATTCAGTTTGCTCATCATGGTATCGAGCTGGGTAAACTGCGCCTGATAGCGGGCGATAGTGTCATCGATGCTGGCACTGACAGAAAGATACTGTTTGGTTAATTTTTTCAGTGTGCTGTTAATACTGTCCTGCGCGCTGTCGATAATACCGTCATCAGCCAGATAGCCTTTTACCAGCCCGGCAATTTTGGTGGTAATACCGGTTTCTTTACCATCACCAACTAATAATTGCTGCACATCAACCGAATGTTCGCTAAGCGCTTTTTTCAGTTTATCGTCATCAATTTTTAATTTGCCGGTGGTCCCGTCCTGGGTAATGCCGATTTGCGATAATGTTTGAAAATTACCGCTGTTGGCACTGGCAGAAAATTGCCCACGAATACCGGTTTGGATTGTGCGCACGGTGCTGTCACCCAACAATGCGCCATTACTGGTATCTTGTTTTTCAGCGCCAGGATCAACTGCAGTATATTTAGTCAGTGAACCGATGGTATCGACCAGAGAGTTATATGCCTCAACCCATGCTTTAATTGCGCTGGTAGATTTTTCATCACTTTTATTGACGGTGATCGTGACGTCATCGACGACTTTTGTCAGGTTTAGCGTAATTCCTTGTGGCGCATCGGTAATGGTATTGCTGCTGCGCTCGATATTAATCCCGTTTACGCTAAGTTTGGCGTCCTGCGCTTCGACAATTTGTTCGACATTATTTCCGGTGACATCCGGGTTATTAAAGCTAATAAACTGGTTTAATTTGTCATCACCTTGTACAGAAACACTCATCTGATTTTCCAGACCTGTTTCTGATGAGGTTAATACCAGTTGATAGTCATTATCTTTCACTTTCACAATGCTGGCAGAAACCCCTCCATCGGCATTGTTAATGGCATCACGCAGCCCCTCCAGAGAGGTTTGTTCACTGGTGAGCTTAATTTCCAGCGGCTTGTCTTTGCCATCCTGCTTGATAACCAGCGTACGTTCGCTGTTGCTATTACCCTGAATGGCTTTGCTGTCGGTGACGGGTGTCGTGGTGCGAATAGACTGCGCCTGCGCCAGTTGGCTGACGCTGATTTTATAAATCCCGGCAGCGGCACCGGCAGTGGTGCTGACGGTTAAATCCGTCGAGGAGCTGACCGCTGTGGTGCTTTTAAAAAGGGCGGCATCGTTTAAAGCAGTATTCGCTGTCTGGAATTTCTCCAGCGAGCTTTTTAAGGTGCCAAATGCCGTCAACCGGGCGGTATTGCTGCTCTGCTGTTGAGTAATGGGCGTTAAGCGTTTTTTCTCTGCGGTAGTCAGGTTCGTCAGTAATGTATCCAGCGGTAAATTAGAGCCAACACCCAACGAAGTAAACGAAGCCATGCCTTATTCCTTTTGATTGCAAACAGAAGATAAGTGCGTTATCGGCAATCTTTCGCCAAAGTTTAAGGAAAAAGGGGCGTTGATAATGCGCGGAATAGTGAGACATAAAGCAGGTAATTCGGCGAGTAAAAATTTTCTAAAGTTCGAAATTCAGGTGCCGATACAAGGGTTACGGTGAGAAACCGTGGGCAACAGCCCAATAACATCAAGTGGTATTTGATAAGGAAAAAATCATGGCACAAGTCATTAATACAAACAGCCTGTCGCTGTTGACCCAGAATAACCTGAACAAATCTCAGTCTTCTCTGAGCTCCGCCATTGAACGTCTCTCTTCTGGCCTGCGTATTAACAGTGCTAAAGATGACGCAGCAGGTCAGGCGATTGCTAACCGTTTTACGGCAAATATTAAAGGTCTGACTCAGGCTTCCCGTAACGCGAATGATGGTATTTCTGTTGCGCAGACCACTGAAGGTGCGCTGAATGAAATTAACAACAACCTGCAGCGTGTACGTGAACTGACTGTTCAGGCAACTAACGGTACTAACTCTGACAGCGATCTTTCTTCTATCCAGGCTGAAATTACTCAACGTCTGGAAGAAATTGACCGTGTATCTGAGCAAACTCAGTTTAACGGCGTGAAAGTCCTTGCTGAAAATAATGAAATGAAAATTCAGGTTGGTGCTAATGATGGTGAAACCATCACTATCAATCTGGCAAAAATTGATGCGAAAACTCTCGGCCTGGACGGTTTTAATATCGATGGCGCGCAGAAAGCAACTGGCAGTGACCTGATTTCTAAATTTAAAGCGACAGGTACTGATAACTATGATGTTGGCGGTGATGCTTATACTGTTAACGTAGATAGCGGAGCTGTTAAAGATACTACAGGGAATGATATTTTTGTTAGTGCAGCAGATGGTTCACTGACAACTAAATCTGATACAAACATAGCTGGTACAGGGATTGATGCTACAGCACTCGCAGCAGCGGCTAAGAATAAAGCACAGAATGATAAATTCACGTTTAATGGAGTTGAATTCACAACAACAACTGCAGCGGATGGCAATGGGAATGGTGTATATTCTGCAGAAATTGATGGTAAGTCAGTGACATTTACTGTGACAGATGCTGACAAAAAAGCTTCTTTGATTACGAGTGAGACAGTTTACAAAAATAGCGCTGGCCTTTATACGACAACCAAAGTTGATAACAAGGCTGCCACACTTTCCGATCTTGATCTCAATGCAGCTAAGAAAACAGGAAGCACGTTAGTTGTTAACGGTGCAACTTACGATGTTAGTGCAGATGGTAAAACGATAACGGAGACTGCTTCTGGTAACAATAAAGTCATGTATCTGAGCAAATCAGAAGGTGGTAGCCCGATTCTGGTAAACGAAGATGCAGCAAAATCGTTGCAATCTACCACCAACCCGCTCGAAACTATCGACAAAGCATTGGCTAAAGTTGACAATCTGCGTTCTGACCTCGGTGCAGTACAAAACCGTTTCGACTCTGCTATCACCAACCTTGGCAACACCGTAAACAACCTGTCTTCTGCCCGTAGCCGTATCGAAGATGCTGACTACGCGACCGAAGTGTCTAACATGTCTCGTGCGCAGATCCTGCAACAAGCAGGTACTTCTGTTCTGGCACAGGCTAACCAGACCACGCAGAACGTACTGTCTCTGCTGCGTTAATCGCCGCTATATTCTGCCAAACCCCGCTCCGGCGGGGTTTTTTCTAGCAGGCAAATAGCCGTAACCTGCAAATAACCCCCCATTTCACCCACTATTCATCCGATTAAATTCTCTACAGAAACGGATAATCATGCCGATAACACATCTAACGCAGGGCTGTTTATCGTGAATTCACTGTATACCGCTGAAGGCGTAATGGATAAACACTCGCTGTGGCAACGCTATGTGCCGCTGGTGCGACACGAAGCACTGCGCCTACAGGTGCGGCTGCCCGCGAGCGTAGAACTGGACGACCTGCTACAGGCAGGCGGCATCGGGTTATTGAACGCAGTAGACCGCTATGACGCTCTGCAAGGAACGGCATTTACAACTTACGCAGTGCAGCGTATCCGAGGGGCAATGCTGGATGAACTACGCAGCCGTGACTGGGCGCCGCGTAGTGTCCGCCGCAATGCGCGCGAAGTGGCGCAGGCAATAGGGCAACTGGAACAAGAGTTAGGGCGCAACGCCAGCGAAACGGAAGTGGCAAAACGACTGGGGATCTCGACAGAAGAGTATCGCCAGATGTTGCTCGATACCAATAACAGTCAGTTGTTTTCCTATGACGAATGGCGGGAAGAGCATGGTGACAGTGCTGAACTGATCACCGAAGAGCATCAGCAGGCTAATCCGCTGCACCAGTTGCTGGAGAGTGATCTGCGCCAGCAAGTAATGGATGCCATCGAACGTTTGCCAGAGCGTGAAAAATTGGTGCTTACCCTTTACTACCAGGAAGAGCTGAATCTCAAAGAGATCGGCGCGGTACTGGAAGTGGGTGAGTCGCGCGTCAGTCAGTTGCATAGCCAGGCCATCAAACGATTACGCAGCAAACTGGGTAGGTGAATACGGTAACCACATTGCCGTCAAATGCCGCACAACGAATTGACTACCAGGAGTTATCATGACGGTGCAGCAAAGCAAACGACGGCCTCTGAGCCGCTACCTGAAAGACTTTAAACACAGCCAGACGCATTGTACCCACTGCCGCAAATTGCTCGATCGCATCACTCTTGTGCGCAGCGGGCAAATTGTTAACAAGCTGGAAATTGCTCGCCTTGATACCCCCATGGATGAGCCTGAGTGGCAGGAAGAACAACAACAATGGTCTGCGCTGTGCCGTTTTTGTGGTGATCTGCATTGCAAAGCTCACAATGATTTCTTCGATATTGTGGGTTTTAAACAATTTCTGATAGAACAGGCCGAAATGAGCCATAGCTCCATTCGTGAGTATGTCGTGCGCCTGCGCCGCCTGGGTAATCACCTCCATCAACAACACGTTTCACGTGCGCTACTGGCAGAAGGATATCTGGACGAAATCCTTGCGCCATGGTTACCGCAAACCAGCACCACCAATTACCTCATTGCGCTGCGTAAATATGAGCAGTATCGATCACAAAATCCTTCTTTACAGGTTCAGAGACTGACATCTGATATATATTAAAAATGAATAAGATGTAACGGAGTGTTTTTTGGCGCGAGTCAGAAACGCTCTACACTGATGCCGTTACTGACAACATTTGGGGTAATTATGAAATTAGCACTTCTGGGACGTCGGGCGTTGTTGAGCGTTATGGCGCTGGCACTGGTTGCCGGAATGAGCGCAAAAACCTTTGCAGATGAAGGCCTGTTAAATAAAGTTAAAGAGCGCGGCACGTTGCTGGTGGGCCTCGAAGGTACTTATCCTCCGTTCAGTTTTCAGGGCGATGATGGCAAGTTGACTGGTTTTGAAGTGGAATTTGCCCAGCAACTGGCTAAACATCTCGGTGTTGAAGCGACGCTGAAACCAACCAAATGGGACGGAATGCTGGCATCGCTGGATTCAAAACGTATTGATGTGGTGATTAATCAGGTCACCATCTCTGACGAACGTAAGAAAAAATATGACTTCTCTACCCCCTACACCGTCTCCGGTATTCAGGCGCTGGTGAAAAAAGGTAATGAAGGAACGATTAAAACGGCGAATGATTTAAAAGGTAAAAAAGTGGGTGTCGGATTAGGGACGAACTATGAAGAGTGGTTGCGCCAGAATGTGCAGGGCGTAGACATTCGTACCTATGACGATGATCCAACCAAATATCAGGATCTGCGAGTCGGTCGAATTGATGCCATCCTGGTGGATCGTCTTGCCGCACTGGATTTGGTAAAGAAAACCAAAGACACACTTGCGGTAACAGGTGACGCGTTCTCCCGTCAGGAATCGGGTGTGGCTGTGCGTAAAAACAATGAAGACCTGCTGAAAGCGGTCAATGAAGCGATTGCCGAAATGCAAAAAGATGGCACTTTGCAGGCACTCTCACAAAAATGGTTTGGCGCTGATGTGACGAAATAATCATTGTAAACGACAAAAAAGGCGCTTTAACCGGCGCCTTTTTTATTTAATTCTCAACCGGGTGCATAATAAACAATAACTCACATCAATGTTTACCGGAGGCTCCATGTCACTGCAAAACTTAACGCGTTTCCCGCGTCTGGAATTTATTGGCGCACCAACGCCTCTTGAATATCTGCCGCGTTTTTCTGATTACCTCGGTCGTGAAATATTTATAAAACGTGATGATGTGACGCCGCTGGCAATGGGCGGCAATAAAGTCCGCAAACTGGAATTCCTTGCCGCCGATGCGCTGCGGGAAGGTGCTGATACTCTGGTAACGGCAGGGGCAATTCAGTCAAATCATGTGCGCCAGACAGCCGCTGTGGCGGCAAAACTGGGCTTGCATTGCGTCGCTTTACTGGAAAATCCCATCGGTACGCAGGCGGAAAACTATCTCAGTAATGGCAATCGACTATTGCTGGATTTATTCAACGTTCAGGTGGAGATGTGCGCAGCACTCGATGATCCAGATGCACAATTACAGGAGCTCGCCACGCGCATAGAAGCTCAGGGATTTCGTCCGTATGTTATTCCGGTCGGCGGTTCAAATGCGCTGGGGGCGCTGGGCTATGTCGAAAGCGCGCTGGAGATCGCACAACAGTGCGAAGGCGCGGTTAATCTTTCTTCGGTGGTGGTGGCTTCCGGTAGCGCGGGTACACATGCCGGGCTGGCGGTAGGGCTGGAACATCTGCTGCCAGAAACTGAATTGATCGGGGTTACCGTGTCCCGCTCCGTTGCCGACCAAAAACCGAAAGTGGTTGCTTTGCAACAGGCGGTCGCTCGTGAACTTGAACTGAGTGCAGCGGCAGAAATTACACTCTGGGATGAATACTTTGCACCAGGGTACGGTACGCCGAACGAAGAGGGGATGGAAGCGGTGAAATTGCTGGCGCGGCTGGAAGGCATTTTGCTTGATCCGGTTTATACCGGCAAAGCGATGGCCGGGTTGATTGATGGCATCAGCCAGAAACGCTTTAAAGATCAGGGCCCGATTCTGTTTATTCATACTGGTGGGGCGCCTGCGCTTTTCGCCTATCATCCGCACGTATAACTTTCGGAACTGCTCATGCAAGAAAGTATTGATTTAGTAATTGAATCCTTGCCATATCTGCTTAAAGGTGCGGTCTTTACTCTGCAATTAAGTATTGGCGGGATGTTTTTTGGGCTGCTGCTTGGGTTTATTCTTGCGTTAATGCGGCTTTCTCCGGTTGGGCCACTGCGCTGGCTGGCACGGTTTTATATCTCGATTTTTCGTGGCACGCCGCTTATTGCACAGCTATTTATGATCTATTACGGTTTGCCGCAGTTTGGTATTGAACTCGATCCGGTGCCGTCGGCAATGATTGGTTTGTCATTAAACACGGCGGCATATGCTGCCGAGACTTTACGGGCAGCTATTTCTTCTATTGATAAAGGGCAGTGGGAAGCGGCAGCCAGTATTGGTATGACGCCCTGGCAAACGATGCGCCGGGCAATTTTGCCCCAGGCAGCACGTGTGGCATTACCCCCACTGAGCAACAGTTTTATCAGTCTGGTGAAAGACACTTCGCTGGCGGCGACGATTCAGGTGCCAGAGTTGTTCCGTCAGGCACAGTTGATCACCTCGCGTACGCTGGAAGTGTTCACGATGTATCTGGCGGCATCCCTGATTTACTGGATCATGGCAACAGTGCTTTCTACCCTGCAAAACTATTTCGAAAATCAACTTAACCGCCAGGAGAGAGAGCCGAAATGAGTGCGATAGAAGTTAAAAACCTGGTAAAAAAATTCCATGGTCAAACTGTATTACACGGGATTGATTTGGCGGTGAAAACCGGGGAAGTGGTGGCGATTATTGGCCCCAGCGGTTCCGGGAAAACGACGTTGTTACGTAGTATTAATCTCCTGGAACAACCGGAGTCTGGCACGATTAAAGTGGGAGAGATAACGATCGATGCCGGACGTGCGCTTAGCCAACAAAAAGGGCTAATCCGCCAGCTGCGTCAGCATGTCGGTTTTGTTTTTCAAAACTTTAATCTGTTTCCTCACCGTACAGTGCTGGAAAATATTATTGAAGGACCGGTAATCGTTAAAGGCGAAGCAAAAGAAGAGGCGATAGCACGTGCGCGGGAGTTACTGGCGAAAGTTGGCCTTGCCGGTAAAGAAAACAGTTATCCACGTCGCTTGTCAGGGGGGCAACAACAGCGTGTGGCGATCGCTCGTGCACTGGCGATGCGCCCGGAAGTTATTTTATTTGATGAGCCGACGTCGGCATTAGATCCTGAGTTAGTCGGGGAAGTGTTAAATACAATTCGTCAACTGGCCGAAGAAAAGCGAACCATGGTAATAGTAACTCATGAAATGAGTTTTGCCCGTGATGTTGCTGATCGGGCAATATTTATGGACCAGGGTAAAATTGTTGAACAAGGGCCAGCAAAATCACTATTTGCTGATCCAAAACAGCCTCGAACCCGTCTGTTCCTGGAAAAATTTCTTCTGCAATAAAGCGGATAAAGATTCCCCAGGCTGCGTGTTGGTCTGGGGAATATATTCTTTTCGAATTTTTAGATATTGAATTTATCTAAATGCAATACCCTGAAATTAGTAGGAAAAGTTGCTGAAACTAATTAAACCGTCAACGAAGTGATTATTTTTTTATATAAAATATGTTTATGTGATAGTTTATTTCATCCGTATAAATGAGTTTAGCGCCATGGGATATTGCAATTTGTATGCATGATATTGAATTTTTCACCTGGCGACGGACTATGCTGTCACGCTTTCAGGAAATGGCTTCCGCTGAAGATGTTTTTCAGGAATTACAACTTCAAACACAAAAACTGGAATTTGATTATTATTCTTTGTGTGTCCGTCATCCCGTCCCGTTTACAAGGCCCAAAGTGGCGTATTATTCAACTTATCCTGAAGCCTGGGTGTCTTATTACCAGCAGCACAACTTTTTAGCGATCGATCCCGTCTTAAAGCCAGAAAACTTTAGTCAGGGCCATCTGTTGTGGGATGACGCATTGTTTAGCGAAGCACAACCACTGTGGGATGCGGCGCGGGCGCATGGGTTGCGTAGAGGGGTAACGCAATACTTGATGTTGTCTAATAGAGCGCTTGGTTTTCTTTCGCTTTCCCGCATGAGTACCCGTGAAGGGCCAATTGCCCATGATGAACTGGAGTTGAAACTGCAACTTCTGGTACGTGAAAGTCTTAATGTTCTGGCACGAGTGCAACACGAGATGGTGATGACGCCCGCGATGCGTTTTAGTAAACGGGAAACTGAAATCCTGCGCTGGACAGCAGAAGGGAAGACCTCAGCAGAGATCGCCATGATTTTGTCGATATCAGAAAATACCGTCAATTTTCATCAAAAGAATATGCAGAAAAAATTCAATGCCCCCAATAAAACGCAGGTGGCCTGTTATGCGGCGGCAACGGGGATAATCTGAAGGGAAAACCGTTCTGTGCGAAAAAGGCAAAAACCGGCTGAAAGTCAGGCTTTCAGCCGGTTTTTGTTTACTGGCGGTAAGCCTGTTTAATTTGCTTAACAGTTTTAGAAAATACCGCAGCCTGAGTTTCATCTGCGATCAGCGCCAGCTGTTTTTCCATTTTCAACATTACGCGCCCGGCGTCAGCTTGCCCCATGGCCTGTAACATCAGGGTTAACATGGACTTCAGGCAAGCGATTTCATGAGCCAGATCTTGAGTATTTTCAGCAGTGGAAAAATCAGGCGTACTCATTTATTTTCCTCTAAATGTTGCAATGACAAATGTGAAGGCGGCGGAGTATATCATAAGCCCGGCGAAAAATATCAGTGGTTAATTTATGAGCGTAAATATCATTGCCACCAGACGAATAAACAATTTGCAATCAAGCTTATATTTTATTCATTCGTCGTTTATCTCGCGTATATAGTTCGTTAATTGTTGTTGCAAAAATGCATGTTAATTTGAATATGATGGACAGCAAGGTGAATTTTTTGTCACTTTTCTGAAACCTGTCTCGCTTACCGCGCGGCGAGCAGGCTGTAGAGGAAGGCGTTACAGGAAACTGTACGAAATAATTTCCAAAAACGAGAGCAAAATCTAATGACGGACATTTTAACATTTCAAAGTTGGGGTAAAACCCGCTAATATAGGGACGACATAATATCAGTAGCGTTATCCCTATTCTGGAGATATTCCTTTGATCAACGTTCTTCTTGTTGATGACCACGAACTGGTGCGCGCAGGGATACGACGCATTCTGGAAGATATAAAGGGTATAAAAGTTGTCGGTGAGGCATGTTGCGGCGAAGACGCCGTTAAATGGTGCCGTTCTAACACCGTCGATGTGGTGTTGATGGACATGAGTATGCCTGGTATCGGTGGCCTTGAAGCAACGCGCAAAATCGCGCGCTCTTCAGCAGATATCAAAGTGATTATGTTGACCGTTCACACTGAAAACCCGTTGCCTGCAAAAGTCATGCAGGCGGGTGCGGCAGGTTACCTGAGCAAAGGAGCAGCCCCCCAGGAAGTGGTTAGCGCGATTCGTTCTGTTTATTCAGGGCAGCGGTATATTGCGTCGGATATTGCGCAGCAGATGGCGCTCAGCCAGATCGAGCCGGAAAAAACCGAAACGCCTTTTGCCAGTTTGTCCGAACGTGAATTGCAGATTATGCTGATGATCACCAAAGGCCAGAAGGTTAATGAGATCTCAGAACAACTGAATCTCAGCCCGAAAACGGTGAACAGTTATCGCTACCGTATGTTCAGTAAACTAAACATTCACGGTGATGTTGAACTGACCCACCTGGCGATTCGCCATGGCCTGTGTAATGCGGAGACATTATCAAGCCAGTGAGTGATCAGTTTGATGCCAAAGCGTTTTTAAAAACCGTTACCAGTCAGCCCGGCGTCTATCGTATGTATGATGCCGGCGGTACGGTCATTTATGTGGGTAAAGCCAAAGACCTCAAAAAACGCCTTTCCAGTTATTTCCGCAGCAACCTTGCTTCACGTAAAACAGAAGCACTGGTTGCTCAGATCCAGCAAATTGATGTCACGGTGACACACACCGAGACGGAAGCTCTGTTACTGGAACATAACTATATTAAGCTTTATCAACCGCGCTATAACGTACTGTTGCGCGATGATAAATCTTATCCCTTTATATTCCTGAGCGGTGACACGCACCCGCGTCTTGCTATGCATCGCGGTGCAAAGCACGCGAAAGGGGAGTATTTTGGCCCCTTCCCAAATGGTTATGCCGTACGGGAAACGCTGGCACTACTCCAAAAAATCTTCCCTATCCGCCAGTGTGAAAACAGCGTTTATCGCAACCGCTCTCGTCCTTGTCTGCAATACCAGATTGGCCGCTGCCTGGGGCCGTGTGTAGCTGGTCTGGTCAGCGAAGAAGAGTACGCTCAGCAGGTTGAATACGTACGCCTGTTTTTATCTGGCAAAGATGATCAGGTGCTTACACAACTGATTGCACGTATGGAAAAGGCCAGTCAGAACCTTGAATTTGAAGAGGCAGCACGTATTCGGGATCAAATTCAGGCCGTTCGCCGGGTAACTGAAAAACAATTTGTTTCTAATACCGGTGATGACCTGGATGTTATTGGTGTGGCGTTTGATGCAGGCATGGCATGTGTACATGTGCTATTTATTCGTCAGGGAAAGGTACTAGGCAGTCGCAGTTATTTTCCAAAAGTTCCTGGTGGCACTGAGCTTGGCGAAGTCGTTGAAACCTTTGTCGGGCAGTTTTATCTGCAGGGAAGCCAGATGAGAACGTTGCCTGGCGAAATCCTGCTTGATTTTAATCTCAGTGATAAAACGCTGCTTGCCGATTCACTTACAGAGCTGGCGGGGCGGCGGATCAACGTCCAGACCAAACCACGTGGTGATCGTGCGCGTTACCTTAAACTGGCGCGAACGAATGCTGCGACAGCACTGACCAGCAAGCTTTCGCAACAATCCACCGTTCATCAGCGTCTCTCGGCCCTCGCAACGGTATTGAAACTTCCTGAAGTTAAACGGATGGAGTGTTTCGATATCAGTCATACCATGGGGGAACAGACCGTAGCGTCTTGTGTGGTGTTTGATGCCAATGGTCCGTTGCGGTCGGAATATCGCCGTTACAACATTACGGGTATTACACCCGGCGATGATTATGCGGCAATGAATCAGGTTCTTCGTCGTCGCTATGGCAAAGCAATCGAAGAAAGTAAGATTCCGGACGTTATCCTGATCGACGGTGGTAAAGGGCAGCTGGCGCAGGCCAAAGCTGTTTTTGCCGAACTGGATGTTCCCTGGGATAAAAACCGTCCGCTGCTTTTGGGCGTTGCCAAAGGCGCTGACCGTAAAGCCGGGCTGGAAACGTTATTCTTTGAACCAGAAGGGGAAGGGTTTAGTTTGCCGTCAGATTCTCCCGCTCTGCATGTCATCCAGCATATTCGCGATGAATCGCACGATCACGCCATTGGCGGGCATCGTAAAAAACGGGCCAAAGTCAAAAACACCAGTACCCTGGAAACGATCGAAGGTGTCGGTCCTAAGCGCCGTCAAATGCTGTTGAAATATATGGGCGGTTTGCAAGGATTACGTAACGCAAGTGTCGAGGAAATTGCAAAAGTGCCGGGTATTTCGCAAGGTCTGGCAGAAAAGATC
>ERZ1034915.968-NODE-968-length-17271-cov-5.687907_pt1 | contig 17271 bp, 28 predicted proteins | sample MGYA00520592_ERZ1034915 | MGnify/ENA primary metagenome ERZ1034915 (study PRJEB33766, sample SAMN09781787) | gut metagenome | biome: gut microbiome | host: Homo sapiens | place: Madagascar | study: EMG produced TPA metagenomics assembly of the PRJNA485056 data set... | reverse complement strand
ACCATGAATTCGTTGAATAGCAATGATTTATAAAAATATAATCGCTTTATTTTCAACTATTTACAAATCGCGACACCGCCCCGGATACGCCCCTCTGCCGCGGGTTGGCGTGCTACTGCTCCAGCGGGGTTCAGAGGGGGGCGGCATCAACGTACTGTGAGGCGTTTCCGGCCAAACACGGGCATTATCTTGTTACCGCTCCGGTTGCAAATGCCCCACATCTTTTCTGCATTTTTTCCACGTTTTTCAGCTTTTTGACTTGCTATTCCAGTCAAGTCAATCATTGAAAATAAATCGATAATAAACGTTTATAATTAACGAGTTATGAACTCGCTATCGTAAGAATCCATGGTAATGTATGAGTAGTACAACGAGGGAAACCTCACAACAACAAGGAGATGCAAAATGAAAGCAGCGGCAATTCAGAACCTGATCGACAACCCGGCGCAGTTCCGGGAAACTCTGAAGCTCGACGAACTCGAGGCGATGATCATGAAGATGTTCCCGGCGGTTCCGCTGGAACTGAAATTCGGCCTTGCCGACCATCGGAGCGCTGGTGACGCGAAAATGTTTTTTACGGTCGACAGCAACGACATCGTGGATTATTGCGGGGTCTTTTCGCAGGCGATGACCGAAGTTCGAATGGGCGAGTTCGGCAGTGACCTGAGTTGGTCGGCTGAAGACGGGTACCGGGTTTGGTTCCGCCTTCACCTGAATTATCGCCACATCGGCAGCGGGAGCAACGGCACCCAACTTGCAACCTTCACGTTTCAAGATGGCACATGGAGCAAGAGCGAGTTTAAAGGAAGTGAGCGGTAAATAACGATTATCGGGGGCGCCAACGCCCCCGGAACGGAGAAAAAGATGCAAACCGAAATTTACGACTTGAACAGTACAGCTCCGAAAGCGATGGCGATTTTTGAAAACAACCTCGATCCGGTTGAAAATTTGATTACCCAATATATCCTCGACTTTTATGGGCAAACCCAAATTCACAACGAAGGCTTGCGGGCCAAGCTGAAAGCGCGGATCGTTTTCGGGGCAAAAACCGCCGCCCTCGATTTTTATGCGGTGAAACTCGCGTAACCTCCAAACCGCCGCCCGGAAACGGGCGGTTTTCCTTTTTCTTTTTGTTACGATAAAACTTTGATAATAAAGCGATTATAGTTTTTATTCAAGTTGCTATACGCCGCAAAGCATGGTATAATATAACCAGTTGAAAGAAAGAAACTTACAACCCAAAAGGAAAGAAAAATGAAAACGAAACCGACCGAAAGACCTTGGCTGAAGCGCGGGGAGATGACGATCGAGGAAGCATGCCTCTGGCTTGGCATCGACAATCCGGAAAACAGAACATGGACGGCCGAGGAGTTAGAGGAGGCCCACACCACCAACCGCCGAGCGTATCAGGCAACCAACCGCCATTGCTCGAATGGCATGGCTTATCAGGCATTGAATCGGGCTTATGCGCGAATTGCCGCACGGATGGAACTCAACTGATCAACACGGGAGGCGGAAACTCCGCCTCCCATATTCAATGAAAGGAACTGCCGATGAAAAAGATCACCATGAATCAGGAGGAACTGCTTCAAGCCATGAAATTGCGCCCTGATATTCTGGTCGCAATCCGCTTTTTGAAAGAGGCTGCTGAACGGCTTGAATTGGTCGTTCAAGTTCATGAAAACGAAAGAATCCCGCGGGCGATCCACGAATTTTTCCGTGAAGCAGAGAAGGACTTGAAACAGATTCGCGAGGCCGGAGTCGCACTTGACAAATTCACAAAAAACTACCTGCTCAAATAAGCAATCCGCACAGGCATTCGGCAGAAACCGAATGCCTCAATTATTGCCATACGCGCACACGGGCAAAGTTACGCCGCTCTGCCGGGGCTCAGCTTCAGGCACCTACAGCGGGGTTCAGCCAGGGGGCGCGTTCGCGCCCACGAAGCCCTTTTTGAGCCGACACGGGCATTATTCCATTACCCTCCCGGCTACGAATGCCCCATGAGATTTCTGCATTTTTTTCAAGTTTTTCAGCTTATCGACTTGCTATTACAGTCAAGTCGATAATTGAGAAATTACTCTTTTATTTTTATGAATAAAATAACATATTTTATTGAATATAAACGGTTTATGAATTCGCTATTGCAAAATTCCATGGTAATGTATGAGTAGTTCAGGGAACGAAGGGTTCCCGCAGAAAACGCCTAAAATCAAGGAGGCAGGAAATGGAAAACACGAACATCACCATCGGAACCATCGGAACCGCCAAAGTCGGCCGCAACGAAGTCACGGTTAAGGTTGTCGCCATCGAGGAGAACAGCTACCTGGTCGAAAGCATCGCCTCACATCGGCAATTCAAAACTCAGCACCTGACTCCGCAGGTAATCCTGCGGCAACCGGAAGCCCCTCCGCAGGGCGCGGTCCAGCAAGCCAAGGGGGAAAAAGAGCGGAAGGTGACGTTGCTCGACCGCGCGGCGGAATTGCTCGCGGAAGAGGGCGGCGCGCTGACCTGCAACGAAATCATCGAAAAGCTGAAGAACAAGGGATTCTCCCTGAACGGCGCAACGCCGAAGCAGACCCTTTACAGCGCTTTTTTCCGAGACATCGAAAAGAACGGCAAAAAATCCCGGTTCCGCAAAAGTACCGAACGCAAAGCCGCCTTTGAATTGAATATCGAAGGTTGAAAATTTAGCCTTTCCCCCGGCTTCGGCCGGAGGGGGGCTTTTAAAAAAAATTCATAACAAAAATAACCACTTGACCGACGGTCAAATCTGAAAAAAAGGAAAAGCCATGGAAAACGCCGCAACCATCGAATACCGGGAAATCAAAGAACAGATCGACAAGCTCCTCACGAAAATCACGGCGGAAATTGCCGCCGAACAGGCCAAGGACGAAAAAAGGGAAATCAATTGGGGAGATGTTGGAACGGCGCAACGCTACCGGTCGCAGTTGATCCAACTCCTCGGAGAAATTCGCAGCGTGGATGTTACCGAACTCGAAGTTTACGCAGAAATCCTGAAGGAACTGGACCAATAAGCAACACCAAACCGCCCGGTTGCCGCCGGGCGATTTTTTGTCGTTGAAAAAGCCATTATATCTTGATAATAAATGGATTACGCACTCGCTATTTTTCTTACCGATGGTAATGTATAACTAGTTGAAAAAGAAGGGTTTAAAACCTTACAAACAAGAAAGGAAAAGACGATGAAAGCAGAGTTCAAAATCGGCGGGGAAACCAAGATCAAAGACATGAAGCTCGTGAAGCAAGTTATCGAGGAAATGCAGTACGAGGATAATTTGGAAAGCGTGGTTGACACCTTGACAATTGTGAAACGCATCTTCACCTTCGGCAACAAGATACCCGGAACTTATGAGGCTGAAAAAATCCCGCATGAAATTTCGTCCTATGACATTCTCGGGCCGCTTACGATTGAGGTCACATACGTGGAGTTCGAGTATCAGATTTGCGCTTCAATGCTGTTCAAGGGTGAAATCGACGGGAAAAAGGCCATCGCGGAGATATGCAATTACGCCAAGTGGAAAAACGGCTGGCTTGAATTCGAAACCGATGAATGCGAAAGGGAAGTTCACGCCCTCGCGATATATTTCGAAGCCAAGTAACCGAAAGCGAGCCCGGTGCGGGGAATTCTCCCCAAGCCGGGAGGAGAAAAACCGGTGCGACATTGTACACACCATAAATCCCGGAGAATAACATAATGAGAAAATTTACGTTCAAAAAGTATCCACGTCCAACCGGATTGGCGTCAGTCGGTTTCAAGCGCGGCGCTGACATTAAATTGAACAAACGCGAATGTGGGTTTTACCAAGAACGGGAATGGGGAAAATTTTCTGTTTTCTTTGCCGTCAAAAGTAAAGAGGCGCATTGTGGCTGGAAAAATATCCGTATCAATAAGGTGTTCAACAGCGAAGAGGAGTGCCGGACCTGGCTTCAGGATAATACTGAAAAGCTCCTCGATACTCTTGATTTGCATTTTTACGACGAGTAAACCGCCCAACCAGGCTTCGGCACAGGGGCACGGAAAGGCCCCTGTGCCGCGAGTTGGAGACGCGCCGCTCCAGCGGGGTTCAGAGCAGATCATATAAGCGTAACGTGCGCCGCAGCTCTGCAAGCGTAGCCGAAATTTTCTATTACCTTCGAGTGCAGATGCCGATCATAATTTCTGCATATTTCTCCCCCCCAAATGCTCTTCCGACTTGCTATTTCAGTCAAGTCCATAATCGATAATAAACCGATCTTTTATCTTGATAATAAAGACTTTACAAACTCGCTATCTCGCTTATCCATGGTAATGTATGACTAGTTCAAAAAGAACGGGTTACAACAAAATCAACCGACAAAAAGGAGACTGAAATGGAAACAAAGACTGACATCGTGGTAGAATTGATCGGGGCCGATGGAAATATTTTTGCTCTCATGGGTAGGGTCAGGAACGCCTTAAGGCGCGGAGGTCGCAGCGATCTGGTAGAGGAATTCACCAAAGCGGTGACCAACTCGAAATCCTACGATGAGGCATTGGCAGTAATCATGGATTACGTGATCGTAGAATAAAAAGCTTCAGCGCCCCCGATAGGGGGCATTCCGAAAGGCAAAAAAATGGGCAATTCGAAAATCAACAAACTTTACACCAAACCGGGCGAACGTCCGGTCGGAGATTGGTTCGTTCGCAACAACGATGCTTCGGCTTGGCATTTTGATGATCTTACCGGTGCGATTTCGGTGGTAAAAAACGGTCCGGGGGAAGAGTTCTACTACGAGGAATGGGAGTTAATACGCGACCGCGCTTGGCGCATTGATGCCGATGGGCACAAGTGGACTCTTGAAGAAACGCACAACGCGCTTTACGAATTGCGAGACGATTTCGACCGCTATTCCGCAGAATCGCCACTTTAATTCCGGTTTCCAAGCGCCCCTTACGGGGCGTTTTTCGTCTTTTTTCGGGAGCATTGTTTCGCTCAATCGCCAGTAGTTTTTTCTTTTTATCCCGGAAATAATTATTGCCAATCGCACCTCCCGAGTAATAAAAATTCCGCCTACGTTCGCGCAGTAACGCCTCACGGTTCGCTCTTATGAATTGCACTAAACCCCGCTGGAGGCAGGCGCAGCCAAGTCGCGCGACAGCGCCGAGTCCGGGGGGGAGCGCGATTTGTAAACTGTTGACAATAAATCGATTATAATTTTATAAATCGTTGATATTCAACGGATTCATGGTAATGTATGAATAGTAACGGAAACCGGGAGCGCCCCGAAAACGAAAGGATGGAAAGATGGAATACTTTCAGGGATTCAAAGTAAAGTTGACCGGCAAGATCGTAAAGTTCAATAACCGGAATTGGCAGGAGTTCGTTTACCTCGAAGGCCCCAAGGCGGGACAGACTGGTGTCGCTCCCACCCATGAGGATGCGGAACGGGACGGGAAGCGGCGCCGCCGAGAGTGGCAGGACCAGCAGGACGGATTCCGCCGCTTGCGTGAAAACCAGAAATAATCCGATAAAATGGAAGGAGCAAAATCATGAAACTTGGAAAAGATACCGGAAGCATTATGAACTGGCTCATGGTCAACCCGAAATTTCACCAACCGGTCGTGGGTGAAGATGTGACCGAGTGTATGTGGACGGATCGGCATGCATGGCGAGTGACCGCCGTTGATCCAGATGGCAAAGGTGCAACCCTGACCCGGTACAAACCGAAACGCATAGGGAAAGCCTACGGAGACGAAACCTACCAATATGACGATGAAAACGGCAATCCGCTTCTAAGTTCGCAGACGATGAAAATTCGCTACCGCTGGAAGGCGTGGCGTTGCCTCGGCGGACACAAAATTTCCCTCGCCTGGGGACAACGGGAGGAGTACCGTGACCCGTCATTTTAAAATCCGGCTCGCTGTCCGGTGCCCCGATGATCCGGGGCATTTTTCGTTCTTGTATTCGAAGCACGAATTTCGGCAATAGCCAGTTTGTTTCCCACCCATGCTTGAAAACTTCCGAATATAATCATCGGTAACCGCACTCTCCAAGTAATAAAAATCTCGTCTACGTTCGCGCAGTAACGCCTCACGGTTCGCTCTTATGAATTGCACTAAACCCCGCTGGAGGCAGGTGCGACCAAGTCGCGCGACAGTGCCGAATCCGAGGCTTTGACGCGATTCATAAAACGTTGATAATAAAGCGATAATAAATTTATAAGTTGTTGCTATTCAACTGTTTTCATGGTAATATATGCGTAGTTAAAAGACAACGCAACCCCTTCAAAAGAAAGGAAAAAGACCATGAAAAACAGCCGGAACAACATCGACGTCCTCCTGAACGCCTGCACTGTAATCTACACCCCCGTTTCCGCAACCGAAACCGGATGCCGCGCGGTTTTCCGCGCCGCCGCCCATCACCGCTTTTTGACGCAAACCAGCGCTGAGGAGCGGAAGGCGATGGATTACAATTCCAACGACTGGAACGATTTTTTTGACGCGACGCAGTGCCCGACCCGTGATGCCGCCCGGAACGCCGGATTCAAAGTCGCCAGCGCGATGCTTGGCTGAACAATACCGACCGGAGGGCGAGTGCCTCCGGTCCAAACCATAAGGAGAGATTATCATGCTGACCCCCGATGTAAAACAAAACCTGGTAGCTGAGCTTTTGAATGTATGGAATTTTTGCGGTTCGGATCGCGCTTTTTGGAAAGAGCAGAACGCGAAGCACCCGGAGTTAACTGAAGCCGACCGGCTGAATATCATTGAAACCGCTGACCATCGTTGGAAATCCGGCAAGTAAACCGACTACCGCCGGGCAGGAGTCAGCCTTCTTTGCTCGGCTTTTTATTCTTGTGACCGGGATTGCATAAAATATATAAACTATTGATAATAAAGCAATTATATATTTACAAATCGTTGCTATTCAACGAATTCATGGTAATGTATGAATAGTAACGGAAACCGGGGAATACCTTAAACCGAAAGAACAGAAACATGAAAAAGAGCACCGAAAAGAACGCCGCCGAAACCACCGCCAAGTTCGTGATTCCCGAAACCTACTGGCACAAATTCGTGGTCGGCAACAAAGTTGCGAACCTGATGCACGGCGACGGGCAGGAAACCATCGATTGTCTGACAACCATTGAAGATGGACTGTGTGAAGCTTGCAAAGACGAAGACGACCCGAAAATCCGCAGAGCCTTCGAATACTCCCTCGGAAAAGTCCGCGAAGCTCTCGAAGCATACCGCGACGCGTTTTATTCCCTGCGCAAAGAAGGTTTTTAACCAACATCCGGTCCCTCGGTAACGGGGGATCGGGTACTCAAAAGAAAGGGCGAAATGATGAAAAAGACAGCCAAAAACGCCGCAGCCACGAAAATCGTCAACGTTCCGATGGTAATTGAAAGCCAGAACCAGCAGTATGGTTTTTGGGGTACCACCAAACTGAACCCGCGCGTTAAAGTTGCCGAGGAATGGACGGCGGCTTTCGCTTGGGTTGCCCAAGCAATGCCGGGTTGGAGTTCCGAGCGCATCCGTGACTTCCTTGATGGTCGTCTTGGACGGCATCTTGCGGATGAGGCCGTAGAAGCAGGGGGTGTCGCCAACGTTCATCCTCGGCATTGGCGGGAGGAGTTCCTGCTTTTGGCGGCAGAAGTCGATGAGAAGGCCGTTCCGGCGACAAAGGTCGTCGCTATTTTCAAGGCGATCCGAAGCGTCGATTCGCTTCTGAGCAAATTGTACGGGTATCGAAACGGCCTGAAAAACTACCGTTCCGAGCTCGCCTCCGTCGATACACCGGAAGCCCAAGCGGTCTGCCGCGCGATTGACGAGCAGCTTGCCTGCATTAAGGAGTTTGCAGGGTAAGCTGCAATTGCGCCGGGGGCTTCCCGGCGCTTTTCTCTTTTCCGTGATCGTGAAACCGCCACACGCCCCCGGAAACCCCTGCGGGGACTTCATCCGAACTCGGAGGAGAGTTATGGTGAATTTGCGCCGCTGGTCGACCGTATGTTTGAACTCTACAGCGAAGGGGCTTTCGGTGACGATCAGCTCTATCCGATCGAAGTGAGCAAGGCGGGAGTCCTCGGCACGGAAATTGAAATAGATAAGAATTTCACCGTTTACCCGAAGCAGTAGAACGCTGGAAGTCAAGTCGTAATCCGATGATAAATAATGAATTTATTATCGGATTAATATATATAAACAACTGGCTATTAACGTGTTATGATGGTAATGTATACATAATAAAACAAGAACGGCGCGAAGCCGGCGAATCCAAAAAACAAACGGAGATAAAAATGGAAAAGTGCGAAATCTGCAACAAAGTCCTCGGCAATGAGGATACGACCTTTAACATCGGAGACCGCGAGCTGGTTTGCGTCGAATGTGCCGAGAAGGAGGCACAAGCCGCCCAAAAGGAAAAACGCGAAATTGAAATCACGGCGAATCAGAACTGCGAAGCGTGGAAGCTCTGCCAGTGGTGCGAACAGCTTTTCCCGGAAAGCGAACTTCGGGAAGAGGTCGACCTCGGCGACCTCTGCGGACAGTGCGTCAACGGCATCATCTCGCGCGGCGAAGGAATCGCCCTGCTGTACTGAACGGCGAAAGGCCCGGCTAAAGCCGGGCTTCAAACACAAAGACAAGACAAAATAGGGAGACAAGCAATGGAAACGTACATCGCGAGCGACAAAACCATGGACAAGAATAACCTTTCCGGTTTTGAAGTCAAAGCCGCAACCCGCGAAGAGGCCATGGTGATGGCACAGGCGGTTGGTCAACAGCATGGCTGGAAACCGGAAAACGTATTTCTGCTGCGTTGTTGCATCAATCCAGCATTGGAGGATGAAAAAGAACGGTTTAGAATCTTGGTAGAAATGGTGAACGAATTGCTTCCCGCCGACAATGCGTTAAGTTTTATGGAAACGATCAATTCGCACCTGGTCACCACACTTGGAGAATTAACCAGAAAGCCCGAAGAAAACGAAGACACACGCTACTCGCGAATTGACGATGAGGTCGAGAAACGGCTCAAGCATCGACGTTCCTGACGACAATTAGGGCAAAAAAACGCCTTGCTTTACAAGTAAAGTTCCGGTGCATAGCACCGGTTTTTTTGTTCCATTTCACCGAAGCATGTATTACCGGAATAGCAAATATTTCTCTGAATCCTACCTGCAAGATTGCGTTTGTTTTATCCATGGATCGCACACTCCATGTAATAAAAATTTTGCCTGCGTTTGCGCTGTAAGGGCACACACGGCGCGATCAGTAATTGCGCTGAACCCCGCTGGAGGTGTTCGAAGTCATCCCGCGGCAGAGCGGCGTAACTTTGCCCGCATTTCGAAGTGCAATATCTTGATTATAAACCGATTATAATTTTATAAACACTTGCTAATCAGTGATTTCATGGCAATGTATGAGTAGTACGAAGTTCGGCACGTAACGAGTGCCAGAAAAACGCTAACAACGGAGGCAAAAATGCGAGATCGATTTTTTAATGCGGAGAACTGCGAACGCTGCGGCAAAAGCCTGAACGGTTGCCGAATCATGAGCATGTACAACGAGGATGTGCTTTGCATGGAGTGCAAGGACAAAGAAACCAAACGCGACGATTACCGGCAGGCAAGCGATGCGGAAAATGCCGCCATCCGGCGTGGCGAACGTAATTTTCCAGGTATCGGCCTGAAAAAATAATCCGGCAAACGGTACGGCGATTCCGGCTGAATACCGGAATGCCGACCACATGGATAGAACGCGAATGGATACGCTTGAACGCATGAAAACTCTCGGCTACGGCACTGAGTTGGAATATACCGGAATCAGCCGAGGGGCCGCAGCAAAAGCGGTGTGGAGTGTCGTTGGCGGCTGCTTCAAAGGTACCGAAGTCGTCGCCAACGACGGACGAATTTGGCGCGCAATCAAAGACGGAAGTCTCTCCGGCTCTGACACGGATCAGGCTGCCGAAGTGGTGACGCCAATCTTGCGTTACGAGGATTTGGGAACCCTTGAGGCAGTAGTCCGTGCTCTGCGCCGTGCCGGAGCACAGGCGTCTGCGGATACCAGTCAGCACGTTCACGTCGGAGTTGAAAACTTTTCCGTCTCGCAGATCGCCAATCTGGTCAGAATTTTTTTTAAGCAGGAGGAACTGATCATCCGCGCGGTGGGAATTTGGAATGAACGCCTCTATCGCTACTGCCGCAGAACCGATCCCGATTTCATCGCCCGACTGGAGGCCATCCGCCCAACTACCCCCGAAGAACTCGACGAAGTCTGGTACGCCAATGAACCGGATCGGCACTTGTGCCGCTATCGGGCGCTTAACCTGAGCAGTCTGTGGAAAACTGGAACGGTAGAATTCCGCTGTTACAACGGCACTTTGCGCCCGGATATGGTTCGAGCTACGGTCGTGCTTAGTCTAGCCATTGCTGCGCGGGCGCTGGAGGTCCGAAAGACGACCAGCAAGCATCAGCGCATTTATTCTCCCGAAAGCGCCCGATACGATATGCGGATTTTTCTCTCCGGTCTCGGTCTGAATGGTCTTGAATTTCAAGCCGTCCGCCAAAGTCTCCTTGAAAACCTTTCGGGCTGTTCAGCCTGGAAAAGTGGTCGACCGCAACAGAGCTTCCGTCGGAAACGTCCCCCCTCAAAAAAATAAAAGTCACAACACCTTTGAAATAAATGGATTATATTCCTGAAGCTCGTTGCTATTAAGCGAATTGATGGTAATGTATAAACAGTGAAAGGGCACCGATACAACCATTAAAAAAAGGTGAGAATCCACCTCAAAGGAGAACCAAATTATGAAGGCTTTTTTCATTGACGTGACTAAAAAGGAAGTGACCGAAATCGACATCGAAAACAAATTACCGGCTTTATATGCCAAGATCGGTTGCAGATTGATTCAAACGGTAGCAATTGGAGTTGGACAGTTATTGATCATCGACGAAGAGGGGCGCTTAAAAAAAGATCGAGTCGGCTGTTTCCGTTTTAACGAGCAGGGAGGTGTGATACCATTTTTCGGGAATGCCCTGATGGTGAACGATGGCGAGGAAGATTGGACAGATATCGACATCCCGATTGAGACCGTTCGTGAAAACATCACTTTCTTCGATATGAGACCGAGCGACTTTCCGCCGCCGCGATTCACAGTAGTCGCTTTTGACTAACATTTGATGATCGTCCCCTTTTCGCCAACAGCGCTTACGGGCGCTGTTTTTCCTTGAGACCATTCCAAGTTGTGGATGAGCAGCCACCGGCCCCCCTAAAAAAACAGTGCTAATCATAGTATGTGAAATTTGCAATCCGATTTCAAAGCCCGGGAGAACGGGAACACTGTGGTGATTATACTACAGGAAATGGCGAATACCACCACGGGTACAACATGAAACGCTTTCTAGTCTGCGGTGGGCAGTTGATCAGTTGCTTCTGCTTCGGAGATCAGATTGAGATTGTAACCTATAACGATCGTCTGCCGATAGCGAAAATTAGGCGGTACCTGATCGGACAAGATCTGGAAGTTAACGAAAACACCATCTCGAGATTCATCAAAGTCTCCGAACACCTCGCACTCAAACGAAAGCAGATGGCTCAAAAAATGAATACCATGATTCCAACCCGCAAGAATAAAACAGGTCATTTTCTCCCCAATGCAGCCGAAATTCCAGAAAACAACCTCCCGTAGGATGCTCAAGTTCCCCGATCAACTTCATGTCCGGGTCAGCCGTCTCCGACTACCGCTCCGGTATCGAATGAAAAACCGTTCCTCACCGAAATCCAGAAAGCCGAAGAATTACTTCATAAATTAAGCAATACTCCATCCCAAGAGTTATGGCAGGAAGCATATGAAGCCAGAAAGAATCACCCAATTTCGCCTTGGGAAAAATGAACCAAGCAAATCAGTTCAGGATTCAGGAATGGACTCCAACATCGAAATGGATTTTTACAGAATAGCTTTTGGGATTGGCCTTCCCCTATGTTACAGATAGTTGGCATTACTCATATATATGAAAATACAATAATCAGTTTATACAACATTTTTGAACGCGTTTTGAACAATTTCCACACCTTTCGCCACACATTTTAGCTCCAAGGGAGTAAGTCCTCTTGAAAAAGAGTATTTCATCGGATCAAGAATCATTGCTCCTTGGAGATATGACGCAGCCATAGCTTCAATTTTTCTGAAATCGCAAAGATCCTTTGGGCGTTTATATAGGGTCCCCGTCGCCATGTAATTGTGTGCATAGCAAGTAGGACATACGTCATGAATTGGACATGCAGCACATTCTGGATCATCGAAATTTTCAGAACTGTCAAAGTCAATTTTCGTGGGGAGCTTATACCCTTCCTGAATTGATGTCGATGGCATAAACGCTTGGCACGGATACCTATTGCCATCACATGCATAGCAAATCATGGCCTCACCGGAACCACACCATTTTTTTGACTCCTTACGCTCAGGAAAAAAGAAGTTATGCCCAATTCCTTTCATATTCATTGAAAAAAGATTAGGAAGCTCGTATTCAGGGTTAGTCAGATAGAAATGTACCAATTTGGAGAGCTCATGGCAGTATATTTCGCGCAACTCCGCTGGCCAATCAATTCCATATGCTAAGTTCGCCATATACTTGAACCCCAATTTGTGAATATGGACAATTCCATCATATAGAGACGGCAAAGTCGCTGGTGAAATGGTCATCTTGCATGTTTGCTCAGGCCATGTACGCAAGAAAAAATTAAAATCAATATCATAATATGAATCAGAACGATTCATATTATGCATATCAGGAGTACCATCAACACTGAGACCAAGCCAAAACTGCTGTTTATGTTGTCCAAACCACTCTTGGATTTTTCCATGAACAAGAGTCCCGTTGGTACTGGCAAAGCATAAATAGGGTTTGTTCCAGTGGTGCGCCCACAACCATTCACAGGCTTCGCGCAATACAGGAAATACAAGTGCAGGTTCGCCTCCATGAAAATCAAACTCTATTTCATCAAATTTTGTTGATTCTTTGAAAGATTTATGAAAAATTTCTTGAATTTTCTCAAGTGGCATTACCTGCGTGTTTTTATTTTTTTCATAGCAATAGCTGCAATCTAAATTACAATTCTCGGTAATTGTTATTTGAACAGTTCTACGCAATAAATCATTGGGTTTTGACATCTTGAGCTCTTTTGTATTAAAAAACAAACAATATCGAAGCTTGATCGAGTAGGAGGGAAATTTGAGTGATTCTCAAATTTCCCGTCCTCTCACACCACCGGACGTACGGTTCCGTATCCGGCGGTTCCGAAGTTCCATCGTCTTCGCTGTAGATGCCGTGTTGTTTGATGCACCATGTCGATACCCACATACCTTCCGGGTATGCCTCTTTCGATGGCTTCAGGAGTCTTCACCTGAATTTCTGCTTCTCCGCAACTTCGAAAATACAGTCCTGATTTTCCTTCGGTTCGGTCCTTCGTGCGTTACTGCACTACTATGACCTCTGCTGACTTCTGCGTTCTCAACATGTGACATCACTGCCGCATTAGCCTAAGCAAGAGCGCAGATCTCCCCGGGTAATGCGCACGACTTTCACATTTATGCCCGTCCGATCTACATGAAACGTTTCCGGACAGGTTTCGGACTTTGATGATTTTGGCCATCTCATCCACGTTTCATGCCTCATATCGGCTTCCTGTTCGTCGGGCCAATGCTTTGCTATGGACTTCCTTCAGATTCCGCCTCGCGGCGGGCACCCTTGTCCAGTCGCTGTAGCCTTCCCCCCGTCGGGCGGCTTAGGGACTTTCACCCGTTAGTCGTGCGCCCTGCCGGGCGCACCAAATAAAAAAAAGTGAAATGCAAAATTTCACTTTTTTAGATAGGCTTAATGTAGGATACTTATTCTTATTGCCAAATTGCACCAGAGCAACCATGACAACCACCTTCACAGCCACCAGTGCAGCCAGTACAACCGCCTTCGCAGTCACCAAAACAACAAGAGTTGTTTACGCTAAAACGTGATTGGTCGTATACTTCGTCAATAACTTGCTCGGCAAGAGCGACAATATTTTCCATTTTCTCTTCTTCAAGAATCAGTTTCATAGGCCAGCTCCTTAACTAATTTTAGCTCACCATCAATAACAATGAAGATCTACATTATTCATATATAGTACGATTTATACAGAAATCAAGGGCATAGGAAGAAAAATAGAGGAAGAATTTGCTGACACCGCATTAATAAAGGAAAGCCGGTCCGGATCGACCTTATTTTTCCGTGCGGCTTGATTGTATTATGTATTAAGCTGCGAATCGTATAACGCTTTCATCATGGCGTCCTAGAAGACACGTCCGAGGCACTGTTGTTATGCAGAATGTCAAACAAGACGGCAAAGCCTCATGTTAGAGCCATTGTAAGCTAAATCGTCAGAGATCATAAAGACGCAATCTCCGAATTGAAATGATTTTGTAATATCACCACAGTTCATTTTAAAAGCGTAATCGTCCCGAGAAGAGAATGAAACACTAACATCGGCCCATCCTATAAAATCAATGTTAGGGACGGATTCGTGTTCGGACCTGAATTTCGGTTTCAACTGCGCTTTGCTTAGCGTTCGCCGTAGCCATTTCTGACCGTTACATCGTACATTCTGACTTTTTTATTCATTCCTTTTGCTCCGAATTGTTTTAAGCGATTTCTTATGGCGTGGTTTGATACGCGAATCTCTAAAATTTTAAAGTAGCATAGAAAGAAAATTTATCAATAGTAGCTTGAGTATTTTTATTTTAACGATATTATATATCAATAAGCGATGACAAATAGGACGAATCGAAAATGTTTGATTATAGAAAAAATGTCAGACCTCTATTGTTCAAAAACAATAACGATAACTATCCATATTCATTGGGAGGAACCTGTTTTCTGTTTCTATATGAGAAGATGCCTTATATCATCACTGCGAAACACTGTTTAAAAAACAGAGATATCGCCTCCTTGACAATTCTTGTAGATCCCTGGAAACAGACAGGAAATATTTATCCATTTTCCTTCACTTCGCCCTTTCATATTTTGCCTGCCGGTGTCGATGAAAATGCTGACGATGATTATCTTGATGTCATTTACTATCCTGTTGATGTAAGAGAATATACGCCAGAAACAGCCGATTTCTTTTATGCCTTTCAACGTGTTTTTGCCGAAGATTTTTCTCTTGACAAAAGAAAAATATGTGTTGTGGGTTATCCAAATCCAGTTCATGAGATAGATTATGATGAAAGAGTTTATGATTCATCGTCCGCGTTGGTTTCTGTAACTCAAATTGAGAAGAAGAACAAATTTATGTACACCGTCGTGCTAGCCGAGAATCCATTAGATGATTATAACGGCTTCAGCGGTTCCCCTGTGTATAGTGTTGGCGACAATGGTAATGTAAAAATTATCGGCATGGTTTTGAGAGGAGGAGCAGAAAATCGGATTTTGCACTTTCTGGATATTCAGGTTATTCGGGCCGCCATTCACGGCGTTCAGCAAGGGAGACTTTCCCAAAGTTAAAATATATCATTCAGCAATCATTGCCGAAATGCTTGCTATTCTATAAAAAACACATACCAAGGTTGTTAACTTCTCTGCGCAGATGCTGATGGAGAAACGGTAGAGGGCGGTGTTCCTGCTCCGGGAAAGCATCATTACCGTCATCGTTTTTGCCGTTTCATGAACCTTTGCCGATGTATTCGACCTGTGGTTCGTGAATCGAATACAACTTTTGTTTATCCGTTCGTTTCTGCATCACCTATTGATTGATCAAGTATTTTACTAGTAAAAGGTCGTCACGACAGCATGACACTGCTCGGGCTGATTCCTCCTTGGTTCTATATCAGCTTTCCACACCATAAATACTTTTTCTGAGAAAAAACATTATTTTTTTGACTTGGAACTTGTTTTTTTATTTTTTCGATATCTATTATATATAGAAAAATATGCGGACTCAGGCTCTTAAGTTTGATATGAGAACGAAATTTTCAACGATTGTCTTAGACAGTCCTGTTTCGTTTGAGCAATATAAGGTATCCCGACAGGAATTACTCCCGGTCGGGATTCTTTCTTTTAGTCTTCAGTTTCTGAACTTAACTGCTCAAGTTCGCCATTCCGATACATCTCTTCAATTTGATCTGGCGTTTTATAGCCCAACTTTTGATGAATCCGTTTGGAATTGAAGAAATCGACATACTCTGCCACATCTTGGAATAGCTTTTCCGGTTCCTCATAAAAGTGATGTGACAGTTCTTCAACCTTCATTGACGAAAAGAATGATTCTGCGACTGCATTGTCATAAGGCATGCCGGGATAAGAAAAGGATTGCTTAACCCCAAGTCTACGTAAGAATGTGCGAAATTTGTAGGAGGTATATTGAACACCTTGGTCGCTATGGAATAATAAACCATCAGGATGCTCCCGAAGTTCAAATGCCTTAAGAAAAGTCGTCATAATCAGTTCACTTGTATTGTTTTTGGCGATCTCATAAGCAAGAACTTTTCTGGAAAACAAATCAATAATGACACAGATGGAATAAAAATCCTTGGCAACTCGTATATACGTCACATCACTAACCCACACAAGGTTGGGTGCTGTCTGCTGAAATTGCTGTTTCAATTTATTGCGACGGTACATATATTTTCGATTTGAAGAAGAAAAATATTTGAGCTGAGACTGTTTGCATTTGAGATTCAGCTCTTTCATGTATCGGCGTAAACGTTTCAACGAAACCAAATAACCACGATTTTCAAGTTCAGCTTTTAGTTTTCTGGTTCCATAACGCCCTTTGCTCTCTTTGAAGATCTGCAGTACAACCGGGCGAATAATTATATCTTCCTGTTCCCATTGTTTCAAATCTGGGCTACGTAAACTATAATGGTAGTATGTTGAACGCCGAACATTTAATGTCCGGCAAAGTACATGGATTGAATACTTTTCAGTCAATCTGTCAATCCCTGCCAATCTTTCAGAAAGTGGAGCGTCAATATAACAGCCACAAGTTTTCAAAATCTCATTTTCTTGACGCAAACGTTCCAATTCCGATTCCATGCTAGTTATTTTACGGAAAGTTACCGTCATGCCCCCATTGGTACTTTTATGCATCTGATCAAGTTTTAAAAAATTATAGATGGAGCTTCGAGATACCTCAAAACGCTTCATTAACTCTTTTATAGGCACATGTTCAGAATATAAACGAACTATCTCGTTACGTTTTTCTTGTGATATCTTTGCGCCTCTCCCCTAGGTTGGACAACATTTTATTGAAAGATTGGTGTA
>ERZ1034915.960-NODE-960-length-17389-cov-31.172897_pt1 | contig 17389 bp, 19 predicted proteins | sample MGYA00520592_ERZ1034915 | MGnify/ENA primary metagenome ERZ1034915 (study PRJEB33766, sample SAMN09781787) | gut metagenome | biome: gut microbiome | host: Homo sapiens | place: Madagascar | study: EMG produced TPA metagenomics assembly of the PRJNA485056 data... | reverse complement strand
CCTGGTTGCTCACCATCACCAGCTCGTAGTCGGTGTGCTGGGCAATGAAGGCGAGGTTGCGGAATACGCCCTTTGTGAATACCAGCTTCTCGAAGCTGTCAATCTGTTCGTCCGCAGGTTCCTGAATCAGGGTTCCGTCGCGGTCGATGAAGAGTAATCTTGTCTGTTTCATGTCTCTTTCTATCTCTTTTATGTTAATATGATTAATACTTCTTGTTTTCCTCTTCTTCTGCAGCCATCTGCTCTATGCCGGCTACAGCCATCTGCAGCTGGCTTTCCTTCAGTCTTTTCTTTTCCTCATCCTGCACCTTGTAGGATGCATACTGGTAAGCCAGTGCGATGCCGAGCCAGGTGAGGGCATAGATGATGAGCAGGCTGGTGAGGGTGAAGACGAGGAAGAGGAGTGGGGTGAAATAGCCCGGTACGCCGAGCGGATCGCCCTGGAGTGCACCCAACTGTGAGTAGAGCTGGGCGATGATGAGGATGATGGTAGGCACAGCTGCTATAAAGGTGGCGATGCCTACAATCATCATGCCCAGGAAGCAGGTCATGAGGAAGCCTCCGAAGTGGCGGAGAATGCGGATCAGCGATTTGCCCGGCTTGCGCTTTTCGCCCTGAGGACAGAGCTGCTTGTGGGGCAGGAGATGCCAGAATGATACTGCCGCCATCACGAGGGTGGCTGCGTAGATGATGGTTTGCAGGATGAATGAAGCCATCGGATTCGCTTCTCCCCAATCGTGAAGCGACTTGTTGGGGAGGAGAAAGTAAAGTACGATTGCCAGCAATACTGCGAAAGGCACGTGGGTAACCCATGTCTGCTTGATGAGCGAACGGATATCGCTCGTTACGGTATTGTAGGATGCTTTCATGCAGGCAGTTATGCTGCGTTGCTTAAATAATTCATTTACTTCCATAGTTATAATGATTTAGTTCTTCTGAATTCTGAGCAGGTGATGGCTGTAGCGATCGCTACGTTCAGACTGTCGGCAGTGGCTCTTCCCTCTGGGAAGTTCGGGATGAGCAGTCTTCGGTTCACCTTCTTGGCAAGGGCAGGCGAAATGCCTTTTCCTTCGTTTCCCATCACGATGAGTCCCCGGTTTTCCAGCTGCTGCTGATAGATGTTGTCGCCATCGAGCAGGGTGCCATATACGGGTACATCTGCAGGCAATGACTCCACCAGAGCCAGCAGGTTGCCATATTCCACCTTCACTCTCGCAATGCTGCCCATCGTGGCCTGTACCACCTTCGGGTTATACACGTCGGCTGTATCTTGACTGCAGTAGATGTGGGTGATGCCAAACCAGTCGGCAATTCGGATGATGGTGCCCAGGTTGCCCGGGTCTTGCACGCCATCCAGGGCGAGGCTCAGTTCCTGGGTGTTGATTTTAGAAAAGCCGAAGTTCTTCTCCTCCGCCTCTTCCTGAGAGTTGTTGGAATCCTGCTTATTGCAGCCGGTATCCTGTCTGAACACAGCCAGCACCTGCTGCGGATGCTGCAGGAAGCTCACCTTCTTCAGCTCCTCCTCGGTCACCTCTATCACTTCTGTCTGATCCGCAAGGTGCTTGCCGTGGAGCCACTCCTGGGTAGCCACAATGAGGTCGGCAGGTTGCAGGGCGAGCAGGTCATCTACTACCTTGAAACCTTCCGCCACGAACTTTCCTTCCTTGTTGCGGTTCTTCTTCAGTTCGAGCGAACGAATGTATTTTATCTTATTCTTGCTAATCATTTGTTGTTGTTTCTAATCTTTAATGGATGCAAAGGTAGCATAAAAAGCAGACAATACAAAATATTTTTCTTAAAACCTTTGGTAGTTTAATAAAAAAAGCATACTTTTGCATTTGATAAGGTGATATTCTGACTTAATATGTTTGAATATTCTGATAAATAACAAATAAAGTATGGAGGAATGATTATGGCACGACCAATTAAAGAAACCCCAATCCTTTATGGGGATGATGCCAAGAGATTCTTGGCAAATATAGAAAATGTGAAGCCTGCTTCAGAAGAAGAGAAAGAACGTATTCGTGCTTCTTATGAAGAAATAAAACAAATGGCAGATTTTGTGATGTAAGGAGATGAGACGGTTAGTTAGATTAGAAAACCTGCAGGAAATGAAGCCGTTTGATTGTGGTGATGACGATTTGAACGGCTTTTTGCTTGATGATGCTAGATTCTATTATAAGGAATTGATTGCCAATACATTTGTAATGGAAGATGAAACTGAGATTGTGGCATATTTTAGTTTGTTGAATGATAAGATTTCTCAAACTACTGTATCGAAGAATCTCTGGAGGAAACTTAGGAAAACTATGCCCCATCGTAAGCATTTAGGAAGTTATCCTGCAATGAAAATCGGAAGATTGGCTATTTCGAGAAATCATCAAGGAGAAGGAATCGGAACTAAACTTGTATCTGCAATCAAGCAAATGACCATAAATGCTCAAACGGCAATTTCTGCTTGTCGCTTTTTGACGGTGGATGCCTATAAAGAGGCTTTGCCTTTTTATGAGCGAAATGGTTTTAAGCGATTGGTTAATGAAGATGAGGAAGGTGAATATACCATTCCTATGTATTACGATTTGAAGGTGTTGAAAGAATTTTGAAAATACAGAAGATTTCAGTTCTCGCCCTGCCACTGGTTCTGGCTGGATGTTCTGCCAGCAAGTATGTGCAGGAGGGGGAGTATATATTAAATAAGGTGGAAGTGAAGAGCGACTCTGCAGAATATGATGCAGGAGCGCTCAAGCAGTATGTGCGACAGAAAGAGAAGCCGAAGCTCTTTGCACTCTTTAAAAACCCGTTTAGCAAGAAGCCCGTCATCTATGATTCCATCCAGGCTCGACTCACTTGCCAGGACCTGCTCACGGCGATGCAGAACCAGGGATTCCTGCACGCTGGCATATCCCTCTATACTACCGTTCACGGAGAGGATTGGGCGGATTCCGAAAACAAGAATGAGATGGATGGCGAGAACGAGAATGCGAAGGGAAAGAATGAGAATGCGGATGGAAAGAACGTGAATGCGAAGGACAGGAAGCGGAAGAAAGCCCCGAAGCTGGATGCCACTTATTTGTTGCATCCCGGTGAGCCGTTCTTCATCGGCAAGGTGGAGTATGACATAGAGGATAAGAACATACAGGATAGATTGCAGCTGGATAATCCTGATAACCAGATGCTGAAGCCGGGAATGCGTTTCACGGTAGAGGCGCTGGATAATGAGCGCAAGCGTATTTCCAATCTCCTCATTGATGATGGATACTTCCGCTTCAACAAGGATTTCATCCACTTTTCTGCAGATACCATCACGGGCAGCAAAGACATCGGCGTTACCCTGCATCTGATGAACTACAAGGCTAACAGTAATGCGCCGGAAACCCCGCACTCCCGATACGAGATCCGGAAGATCAACTATCTCAGCAACGACAGCGACCGCATCCACCTGCGCCATCAGGTGCTCCTGAATGCCACTGCCCTGAAGGAGGGAAGTCCCTACAGCGCCTCTGCCCTGCAACGTACGTATAATAATTTCGCACGCCTGCAGGCGGTGAAATATACCAATATCCGATTCGTGGAAGCTCCCGATAGCGGAATGCTCGATTGCAATATCCAGATCAGCACCAACAAGCCTTCTACCATCTCCTTCCAGCCGGAAGGAACCAATACGGCTGGCGACCTGGGTGCTGCGGCTTCGCTCACCTATACCAACAGAAACCTCTTCCGGGGTAGCGAACAGCTGAGTATCGAGCTGCGTGGTGCCTACGAGGCTATCACCGGACTGGAAGGCTACCAGGATCAGAACTATCAGGAGTATTCGATAGAGAGCAAACTGGTGTTCCCACGCTTCGTGGCACCGCTGCTGTCTAAGAATTTCAGAAGAAGACAGACTGCCAATACGGAGTATTCGGTGGCCTGGGACCTCCAGAACCGTCCGGAGTTCCATCGTCGTGTCTTCTCCATGGCATGGCGCTACCGCTGGGCTGAACCCCGCCATCATCTCAACTGGCGATTCGACCTGCTCGACCTCAACTATGTGTATATGCCTTGGATTTCAGAGACTTTCAAGCGCGACTATCTGGATGATGTAGATAACAGAAATGCCATCCTGCGCTATAACTACGAGGATATCTTTATCATGAAGATGGGATTCGGATTGACCTATAGCGATGAGGTAGATGCCTTCCGACTGAATGTGGAGTCTTCGGGTAATCTGCTCAGCGCTTTCTCCAAGGCGCTGAATTTTAAGATAAATTCTCAGGGACAGCGTACCTTCATCAATATCGCCTATGCCCAGTATGCCAAGGCTGATTTCGACTACACCCATCTGGTGCGCTTCGACGACCGCAATGTGCTGGCGCTGCATGCAGGCATCGGCGTGGCGTATCCTTACGGCAACAGCAAGGTGCTGCCTTTCGAGAAACGGTATTTTTCGGGTGGTGCCAACTCGGTGAGAGGCTGGGGCGTAAGAGAGCTGGGACCTGGCGGATACAAGGGCAATGACGGACGCATCGACTTCATCAACCAGACGGGTGATATGAAGCTCGACCTGAATGCCGAGTACCGCACTCCTTTGTTCTGGAAATTCGAAGGTGCCCTGTTTGTGGATGCAGGTAATATCTGGACGCTCAGAAAATATGATGAGCAGCCTAACGGACAGTTTAAGTTAGATAAGTTCTACAAGCAGATTGCTGCGGCGTATGGTATGGGTCTGAGGTTGAACTTCGATTATTTCATCCTCCGATTCGATATGGGTATGAAGGCAATCAATCCTGCCTACGAGAGTGGGGATGAGCATTGGGCGATCATTCACCCAAAGCTCAGTCGTGATTTCGCCTTTCACTTCGCGGTAGGTTTACCATTCTAATCTTCCATACCCCGTTCTCGATACGCATCGGCAGGTGGAAGTCGGCCTCTTCTACGAGGTGGGCTTCCTGCCCGATGGTGTCCATCTGCAGAAAATTATATACGGTGATGCTGACGGTGGCGTTTGCTCCGTCGTCGCTGAAGTCGATGTCGTTGATTTCTACCATGGCATCCTCAGCCTTGGCACGCAGCAGATCTACATCCGCCTGATGCACGTTGCTGGCAGCATAGCGTAGCCAGGGTTCCGAGCTCTGGGTGCAGTACTTCAGAGTCTTGGGGAACTGCCAGTTGAAGTAGTAGGTGGCGAATGAATCAATGTCATTCTCCAGCTGATTTTCATCACCCTGATGAGATTGGCATCCCGTAAGGGTGTAAACGCTTGTCAGTATGGCTGCTACGGCGATAGCCATACAGGATATTGTTTTCCTAATCATGTTTTCGAATTCTTAAAATTTCTATTTATTTGCTTATTTTGGGCACAAAGATAGTAAAAAACTTTGTAATAAGAATCTTTTTTGCTAACTTTGCAGGGAAAATAACAATTAAAATGCTAAAATTTATATCCTTTGGCAGTGGAAGCAGTGGCAACAGCTACTATCTTTACACTGAAACGGATTCGCTATTGATAGACGTAGGAGTAGGTATCAGAACCCTGAAGAAGCACTTCCATAACTATGGATTGCGCTTCGAGGATGTGCATCATATCCTCGTTACCCATGACCACGCCGACCATGTAAAGTCGGTGGGGAGCTTGAGTACTGACTATCATCTACCAGTATATGCAACCCGTAAAGTTCATGCAGGTATCGAGCGCAACTATTGCGTCCGAAAGAAAATCGTGCCCAATCATGCGCACATCATAGAGAAAGGTGTGCCGTTCCAGGTGGGCGAGTTCAGGGTTACTCCGTTTGGGGTGCCTCACGACAGTACGGATAATGTGGGCTATTTCGTGGAGCACGAGGGCGTCACTTTCTGTCTGATTACGGATGTGGGACACATCACGGAGGAGATTCAGGAGTTCATCGGCAAGGCGAACTATCTGGTGCTCGAATCGAACTATAGCGTGGAGATGCTTCTGGCAGGAAAATATCCTCAGTATCTGAAGGACAGAATCCTGGGGCCGAACGGTCATCTCAGCAATGATGAGTGTGCCCATGCGCTTGCCGACTTCGCCACTCCGAGCCTCCGCCACGTATGGCTCTGCCATCTCAGCGAGGAGAATAATCATCCCGAACTGGCGAGAAAGACCGTGGAGCAGATTCTCAGGAGCAAGGGCATCGTTGCCGGAAAGGATTTCGAGCTGGAAGTGCTGAAGCGGAAGACGCCTAGTGAGATTTTTAAATTGGTGTAAATTCCCGGCCCGCCCTGAAAGGGCAGAAGCTCCTAGCCCAGGGTAACACCCTGGGGCTTATGGTCATTTACAAAGACGCCCTGTAAGGGCAAAAGCTTTGAAATTGAAAGCTTTTGCGCTTACAGGGCGATTCTTTTTTTATTCTTTCTAGATTTTTTTAGATCTTGTTCAATGCCTGCTTGATATCATCCAGGATATCTTCTACATCCTCGATACCTACTGACAATCGGATCAAGTCTGGGGCAACGCCTGCCTCCTTCAACTGCTCGTCTGAAAGCTGGCGGTGGGTATGGCTGGCAGGGTGGAGCACGCAGGTGCGGGCATCTGCCACATGGGTTACGATGTTGATCATATCCAATGAATCCATAAACTTGATGGCAGTCTCACGGTCGCCCTTCAATCCGAAGGCGATGACGCCGCAGGTGCCGTTTGGCATGTACTTCTGGGCAAGGTCGTAATACTCGTCGCCCTTCAGTCCGCTATAGTGAACCCAAGCCACACGCTCATCATTCTGCAGGAACTCAGCCACCTTCTGCGCATTCTCGCAATGCTGGCGCATACGCAGGTGCAGGCTCTGGAGACCCAGGTTCAGGATGAATGAGTTCATCGGTGCAGGGATGGAACCCAGGTCGCGCATCAACTGTGCCACGAGCTTGGTGGTGTATCCCATCTTGCCGAAAGCCTTCACGTAGGTGAGTCCGTGGTAGCTCTCATCCGGTGTGCAGAGGCCAGGGAATTTTTCGGCATTCGCCATCCAGTCGAAGTTGCCGCTATCCACTACTACGCCGCCTACCTGCGATGCGGTACCGTCCATATACTTGGTGGTAGAGTGGGTAACGATGTCGGCACCCCACTCGAATGGGCGACAGTTGATAGGTGTGGCGAAGGTGTTATCTACGATGAGAGGCACGCCGTTCTTGTGAGCGATGCGGGCGAACTTCTCGATGTCGAGAACGGCACAGCCAGGGTTGCTGATGGTTTCGCCGAACACTACCTTGGTGTTAGGACGGAATGCCTTCTGGATTTCCTCCTCGCTGGCGTTAGGGTTTACGAAGGTGCACTCGATGCCGAGCTTCTTCAGGGTTACGCCGAAGAGATTGAAGGTGCCGCCGTAGATTTCGTTAGAGGTAACGATGTGGTCGCCAGCCTCGCAGATGTTGAATACGGCATAGAAGTTGGCTGCCTGACCGCTTGAGGTCAATACGGCGCCCACGCCACCTTCGAGCTGAGCGATTTTCTTTGCCACAGCATCATTGGTTGGGTTCTGGAGTCGGGTATAGAAGTAGCCTTCCTTCTTCAGGTCGAAGAGCATCGCCATCTCCTCAGAGTTGTCGTATTTGAATGTAGTACTCTGATAGATAGGCACTTCTATCGGTTCGCCGTTTTTCGGCTCATAGCCTCCCTGCACGCAGAGGGAAGCAACACGTAATTTCTTTTCCATTGTCGGTTATTCTTTTATTTTGTTATAATTGTTCTTATTAAAGTGGACTCAGTTATTTCATGAAGACGAAATACACGGCAGCGATGAGGCAGACGAATGCGGCAAAGTGATTCCAATGCAGGCCCTGCCCCTGGAAGAGGAGGTTGGCGATGATGGCGAAGACGATGAGCGACACGCACTCTTGTATCACTTTGAGCTGTACCAGATTGAATGGACCGCCGTTGTCGATGAATCCGATGCGGTTGGCTGGTACCTGGCAGCAGTATTCGAAGAAGGCGATCGCCCAACTGAAGGCGATGACTCCGATGAGTGGCCAGTTGCTGCTGGTGCCCGTCTGCTGGAGTTTGAGATGTCCATACCATGCGAGCGTCATGAAGATGTTGCTCAGTACGAGGAGCAGGATAGTGTATATTCCGTTCATATTCTCTTATGTTTTTGATTTCTTAATTGATAAGATTTCTCTTATATTCTCTTATGTTCTTTGATGCTCTACATATATAATAATGTATAAGTGGCTGCAAAGATACACTTTTTCTCTTGAAAATGTATGGAAAATCAGGAAAATGCGCATGAAAAAGAAAAAAGTTGCCGAAAAATTTGGTGGTGTCAGAAAAAAGCAGTACCTTTGCAACCGCTTTTGAGAAATAACTCAAATGCTAAACTTGCTGCACCCTTAGCTCAGTTGGTAGAGCAACTGACTCTTAATCAGTGGGTCTAGGGTTCGAATCCCTAAGGGTGTACAAAAAAGCTCCGAAGAAGTTCATCTTTCTTCGGAGCTTTTTTTGTTTCATCTTTTTTCATCTGCTGTTTCAGCGAAGCCTCTTCCTTTTGAATAGGCATTGCTTTCAGCGATGCTTTTGTCTACATTCAGGGCATTCTCCCTTGATGACGAAGGAGACGGAGTGGGGATAGAATCCTTCCGGCAATTCGAAGCTCGGAATATGGATATCCTCCATGCAGAACGAACGGTGGCATGATTCGCAGTAGAAATGAATATGACCATCATGATGATCACACACTCCTTCCTCCTCACACACTTCGTAGTTCAATATCCCCCTTCCATCCTCGAAGGCATGAACGGCATCATGCTCCAGAAAGAGCGTCAGCGTGCGGAAGATGCTCGACTTATCCATCGATACCATCTTCTGCTCCAAATCCTTCAGACTCAGCGGATTCTGTTCATTCATCAGAGTCTTCATTACCAGTATGCGGTTGGAGGTGGGCTTGATGCCCTTCGCCTCCAGCTTATGGACAATCTCTTCTGTTTCCATCTTTTTTCTTTTAAAATAAACTTAGAGTATCTGCATTTTTGCGCCAAACGACAGGCCGAAGACATCCCAGAAACCGGCATTGCCGTTGCGGTAGAACCGCATGAAATAGATATCATTCGTACTCAACTCATAGAAGAGCGTGAGGCTCTTCACGCGCTTGCGCCTGTTGTTCGGAATCTGATACGTAAACCGTTCGCCAAATCCCAGATTCGGGCGGATTCGGGTAGAGAAGGGATAATATCCGCTCTCGTACTTGGTAGGCTGCTTTGTCCAGAAATCGTGACCCAACACTGTGTTCAGGTACAGCGTGCACTCCAGGGGTTCAAACTGCCATCCCTTTCCCCAGTCCTTTCGCCAGGGAATGAAGTTCTCCTTCAGCGTGATTGTCATTTTTACTTCATCCGAATCATATTTCGGAACGATGCCGAAGAGCAGATGCGTCTCCCACTGGCTTCGCTTGCCGTAGTCCCATCCGATACCCAGCGAGATGATACCCATGTTGCCGCATGTCTGTATCACGCTCTGCGTAGGCATCAGCACATCCCAGTGCTTGCGATAGCGGAGGATGCGCCTGTCGTATCGGGTGAGTGAATCTTCTTCTGAACTCTCCTTTCCTAAATTCTCCTTTCCAAATCCCTCCTCAACGGCGATTTCCGTAGCGTTTGCCGCACAGCTTGCCGATAGCAGGAGGAGCGCCCATATACTGAACTTAAAAATCGATGGCTTCAACATGATAATCCTTTGGTGTGATGGTGAAAATGTAATATTGACGGAAGTGTACGCTGCTTGCCATATAGAACAGGGTGCCGTTGTTGTAAAGGTCTTCCGTCTTGGTATGATGACCGTGACCGTCCAGGCAGAACAGCAGGCGAGGGAACTCGTGGATGTAATAATTGAATACCTTCGCTACGTTGTTGTTAAACTGCTCGGAGTAGGGAGGTGCGTGCATGCACACCACGGTGCGGTCGAAGTCGAGCGAATCGGCAGAGCGTTCCGCCTCCATGAAGTCGAAGTTAGGCACCGGACGGGAGTAGTCATACTCGATGGCATTGGTGTTGAGGCAGACGAACTTTACCTTTCCGGCGATGAAGCTGAAGTCGGGGTCGCCGTAGATGGCCTCGTAGGTCTGGTTGCCCGTGCCCAGACAGTCGTGGTTGCCCAGCAGCACCACCGAAGGCATCTTGAGTTTCTGCATTCTTTCTCGTGTCCACTTCATTTCGCGGGTAGCGCCGAAGTCGGAGATGTCGCCGCAGTGGATTACGAAGTCGATGCTGTCTTGGCGGCTGTTGATGTCACTAACCGCCTTCTGCAGGTCGTCGTACCACTGATGGCTGTCGCTGATCACGGCAAACCGGATGGTATCCTTGCTCTTCACCGTCTGCTCTATCTTCTGTATGTTCTTGGCATTCAGATTGGTTTCGCCCTTTACGCGAACATCGTAAGGGTGAACATCGAATACGGTATCGCAGCCCGTAAGGAGCAGGGCGGCGATACAGACAAGTAGATAAATTTTGATGTGAGATTTCATATCTTATACCTTATTTTAAATACATATTCATATTCTAGTCTATCTGATATTCTAGCCAGTTTGATATTCCAGGCTGTTTGATATTCTAGTCTATTGATTTCGCATGCAAAGGTACGAAAAAAACTTGAATAACGAATGAGGTTTTTCCAAAAAGACCATTTTTAGGGAGAAAAAGATAAAAAAAGAAGGTGCGCCAGATTCACTTCCTTGTAATTTGGCACACCTTGATGATTTTAGAGATCTCCGTTGTTTTTAGAGATCTGCTTTGTTTTTAGAGATCTCCGTAGTTTTTAGAAATCTACGTTGTCGCCGCCTCCTTCGCCTTCGGTAGAACCGCCACCCTGGCTGGTGTTGCCTCCCTGGCTGGAATCACCTCCCTGGCTGGTACCTCCGCCCTGCGAAGTACCTCCTCCCTGGTTGGTGTTATCTTTGTTGTCATCCTCCCCGGTGTCGTTCTTGTCGGCAGAGGTAACCTGCTTCACGATCTTGCCGTTGCGGTCGTAGCAGGTGATGTTGACGCTGGTCTTGGCGAGCTCCTCCTTGATGTCGGCGTTAGGCACGAAGATGATGTAGCGGCGGTTGATGAGCGAAGAGCTCACCTTGTTCACATCCTCTACGGCGGTAGAGTTCAGACCGAATCGGAGGGAGCCGAGTCCCGGTACAGCCACGGAGTGACCCTCGGTGGCCCATGCGGTGATGACTGCTCCGATGGCACCCCAGGCGGCGTTGATTACCTGCTTGGCGAGTCCGCTGCGCACGGCAGCTTCCTCGATAACCTTACTCTGGGTAAGCTGACCGTAGAGGTCTGCCTGCATAACGTATGCCCACTTCTGCTTACCCTTCTCAAAAGCGACGTTGCGCTCAATAGCTTTTACTTTGATACCCATAATTCAAATAGTTTTTTTAGTGAATAATTTAATTTAATAAACTCGATTTTAGTGGTTAATTCAGTTTCTGTCTAGCTCGATATCGTGAAAGATTCGAGCACTACATGCAGCTCGTAACTCCGAGTGAAGTACAGAGTGCAGTGAGCACAGTGACGATGACTTGCAGAATCGTCTTCCAAGTTTCCTTTTTCATTTTCTTCATTCCTTTCTTTTTTAGTGAATAATCCAGTTTCTGTATCGGGCATCCCCTCCATGCAGTTCCGCGGTATCCTGTCCGGCAGAGAGCCCCATCAATGAGTTTCATTGACGATGCAAAGATACAACATTTTTGGGCGAAATGCAATAGTTGTCCCGGCATTTGAATCGGCTTGTCCCGGCAGTTGTGATGTGAGGCATGAAATCCCCTTCGATAGAGCTGCCATTTCCTGCGTCGCGACGCAGGAAATATTACGTGGTGACGCAGGAATTGCTACGTGGCGACGCAGGAAAAGGGGCGAGGAGGGGAGAGGGATCAAAGGAAAAGGTGAAAAAGTGAAAGTGAAAAGGTGAAATTCACAGAGGTATCAAGGAACAGATGAGAAAAATGCCAGTTTCTGAGATTCCGTGTACGATGTAAAAGAGAAAAGAAATACGATATATTAAGGTACACGTATATAATAATGTACGCGCGTAAGTACTACTCTTTTTTCTTCACTATATTTCTTCTTTTATCCCTTAATAATACATAATCCTTTAAAGGTGTGTTTTTTGTTCTCATTGAAAATTCACTTTTTCACTTTTTTTCAAATATATTTTGTTGTTTGTGATTTTTTGTGTACCTTTGTAGGGTGAAAGAGCACAAAGCTGTTTCATACAAACAATCAAAAGCAATTAACAATGAATGAACCGAAATTTACTATTTATAGATTGAGAATAGAATCGTTCATGGCAGGGGTTCCTGCTTCTGAATCAGATTCTAAGATGATTGCAGGGTTTATCCTGAAACATCTGATGGATATTACTTTTTTGGATGGTAATGGAGAAAAAACAACTACTTATGGAGCAGCTGTTCTTGATGACTTCGCTTATGTAACCATTGAAAAAAAGAAAAACATGACAAGAGACAAGAAGAATTGCAGAGACAAAGAAATAGTCCCAACCTATCCTGACTTTTCACTCGTTTTAGATGCAAGAGACCCTCAAAAAGAGGGTATTCTTATAGGAATCCAGCACCAAAGAAAGTGTTTTGCCAATTTAGAGACTGTAAGAAAAGGACTCGAAAACTATTGGGATGAGCTAGTTGGGAAAAATGGTGGTTACAGAGTTGACTTGCGACAGATTACGTCTTCCAACAAGTTTTGGCACACTTTAGAGAAAAAAATCAAGCAAGGCAGTAAGCTGACAGGACTTCATCTTGATTTGGATAAAGTGTTGGCGGATACTGGTATTGATGAGCAAACTAGAGAGAAAGCCGTCTTGTTCACTTCGTTCCTGAAAATGTTGAATGACATTGGTGCAGGTAATGGTGGCTTCTTCTTTAATGCACTTCCTGGAACTGGTCTTAATTTAGAGCGGGCTGAATACAATCTTGGTATGGTGGTAGCTTTAGCTTGTCAGCGTGGGTTTGTTGTCAAGGCCCAGGTGGATAATAATCCTGATTGGATTACCTCAGAGTCATCTGCTCCTTTTACCATGCGCTTGTCCAGCAGTGCATTTATCAAGCCTGAAGGTACTGTTGAGCAAGTTAGAGATGAAAATAAGAGGCAGTTACATGCCTTGAAGATGTGGTTTGACAATATAATCACTGAACTTAATCAAATCAATAATGATAAGCAGAATGAACAGACTAGACATACAGTCAAGAGATAAAGTCAGAAAGCGCTATGCTGCTAATCCCTTGTATCTGATGATACAAAGCATTGGCGGAAAGTATATTCGGCCTGATTATAGATTGAAGTTGCGCCCCGAGGAAATTTTTCAAATCCTGATGGGGTGGATAGACGGCATCAAGTGCGAATCTGATAATGAGGCGGTATGCAGAATGATGAAAGAAGCTTGGGATAAGCAGTGGGAAGTCTTTTGCGATATGGCTGAATTGGCTAACTGCGAGTGTCCTGATAGTGAAGTGGAAGAGTATGTATGTCTTATTCTGGGATTATTGCATAATTGTCTGGGCAAGCTGAGTGATGAAGCTTGTCCAGGGAATCTCCACTATCTGCGTTTTGGAAATCAACTGTTTGCCTCTGCCTGTGAGCAATCCAATAAGATGATGAAGTTTATGAGAGACATCTATCATCATGAATCTTATAGACTATATAGTCAGGATGTAAAGGACTGGCTTCTTGATTATATGAATAATGATGACTCCTTGCTTACTGATTCTGAAGGATGCCTTGTCTTGCAAGACGATGAAATCGTAATTGCTCCTCCTCTTACGGAGCATGATGATAAATTATATACTAAGCAGGCGCAAGCTATTTGGAGAAAACTCATTGAAAAAGAATGGTGTGAGAAGGATGGGTCGATGCTCGTTTGGAAAAAATCTAAACGGTCACTAGGCTATATGGTAAAACTGGTGGCACATGAGTTGAAGGTTTTAGATCCTTCTACCAAAAATATTGTATGGGATTCGTTTAAGCATTTATTTAAGGATTTAAATAATTCCTCTGTTCTTAGTCAGGCTAAGAGTGGGGCGGGAAAATTTAAGTTAGAAAGCCGTCCTAATTCGTGGCCTAGTGAAGCAGATGAACTGCGCATTTTGCTAAGATCTCTATAACTAAACTTCTATTGGTGTGTTGTGTTGTTGTTGTGCCAATAATTTTGTTTCTTTCCTTTTTAAACCATGTAAAAGGTTGCATGGCAGTTAGTTACTTATGAAATTTGAGGTGTTGCGTCGTGTTGCGTAACACCTCGCTTATGCCCTTTTTTACTAATTTTGCATCATCAAAATCAAATTGTTGATGATGATGCAAGATTTAAATAATACCTTGCAGCAGAACAAGTCGGGGACTTGCCCTGCTCACCAGCCAAACGATTCGACCCAGGCTGGAAACCAATCAGAGGTCGAGTGTAATAAAGAGGATACTGCTAAGTCCCATTCAGACTCCATAGAACTTCAACCACTCATTCCTGACAAGGATTATCCTGCTGGAGTAAGAGAGTGGATGATGACGGCACCCAGTGAGCTCAAGTTTTCCACCTTGGCGGTGGCGAGTTCTATGCTTGCCGTATATGCCACTCGTATCCGCCTCAATTATGTTTACGATAATTCGCTTTCTGCCATTCTTCTTCATGTGCTGGTATGTGGTGATCAGAGTTCAGGAAAATCGTTTGCCCGTTATCTGATGCGTTATCTGATGGATCCATTTATCAAGCGTGATACCGAGCAAAGGGCAGAGGAACAGAAGTATGCCGAATTGAAGCGACGCCAAGGTAAAAAAGATGGCAAATTGCCTCCGGAGCCAAAGACAGAATCACCTTGCTCCACGAGAATCTTTCGCTCTCTATGCTCATCAAGAGAGCCGATGCTCCAATGAAGCTGTTTGGTACGCCGAAAACGCTTTTCCAGTTTGCCGATGAGATCGGTGCTATCGTGCAGGCCAGCAAGCGACAGTTTTCTGATATCAAGCAAATCAACAAGACTGGATATGACCTGGGATCAGAATTCGGTCAGGATTATTTGAGTGAAGCCAGCTATTCGGCTGTGGTAGATTTGATGCTGTGTTATGTCTATACAGGCACACCTGCAGCCGTAAACCGATATATGGATAAAGCAGCCATAGAAGGTGGTAGCGTTACCCGTACTATCCTTTGCAACGTGAATTCTCAGCTGGGAGAAAATCCATTGATATTCAAGCCTTTGACAGAGGAACAAAAGCAAAGTATAGATACTACTTTGCAAAAACTCATGTCGCTTTGTTATAGCAAAGACGGAAAATCTTTGTGTAAGGAAAGCTTGCTTGATACGAGTTGGTTGGATCCTACGGTGAAGAAATGGTGTGAAGCTCGTAGAAGTGACGTAATGAAGTCGATGTCAAAAGCTCTTGATGTCTTTTATAAACGTAGCAGTGTAAGTGCCTTTCGCATAGCTTCGCTTATGCAATACCTTTATCAGGTAGAGGGTGTAAAGACACAGAAGGAAATTCGCCGCCTGGTGAAGCAGATATATTTGGCTTGTGCCGATCGTATCTTGCACAATATGTTAGGTAAATGGGGAGCTATCTATGATGAGATTAATGCAGATTTTGAATCTCACCCCTATAAGACCTGTAATTACTTTGATGAGTTGCCGCAAGAGTTTTCTCGTAAATTCCTGGAAGAGTTTTTAACTCGTAAAGGAGTGCGCACACCATTGAAGAATGTAATATGTAATTGGAAACGCAAAGGATGGATTGAGAAACTTGCTACCGGTAACTTACGCAAGAAAGCTTCACGCGCCATCAGTAGTTCTAAGAAGAAAAAGTAATATCAGTTAGTTTAAGATATGATTAATAAGTTTGACATTCAGAAACTTCGCGAGCTCGACATCTTGCAGGTGGCTGATCTTCTGGGCATGGGGCTTCGCAACAAGCGAGCCCTCTGCATCCACCACGATGATCATCATCCGAGTCTCGCCTTCAATGTAAAGAAGAACACCTGCCACTGCTATAGCTGCGGATTCTCTGCCGATACCATCGGACTGGTGAGAGAGCGACTGAACCTGGGCTTCAGCGAGGCATGCCGCTGGCTGGCAGATCATTTTGATGTGTATATCGGCGATGAGAAGTATGGGAATTCTGCCCGATATACAGAAAAAAGTGCTGATAAGAAGCTGCTTACGGCATCAGACAGAAGAATGGCTTCCATGAGAGCGCATTTTGCAGAAACCCATGTTTCGCATGGGCATGTTGCCCCATCATCCGTAGATGTGGAGTTTTATCAGCAGATGTTCCGGCAGATGCATCTATCTGAATCGGGACAGAGATTCCTCTTCGAGGAGCGGTTGCTTAGTCCGGAGGCTTTGAAGGTCTGCCAGATAGTGAGCACGGAGCAAAGCGTATGCATGGCGAGAGTGGGGTGCGGAGTGTTTGACGGTCCGTCGCTCATCTTCCCTTATTTCGACCAGGAAGGAAGACTGGTTTCCGTGCAGAGCCGCTATCTGGGAAAGAAGAGGCCAGAATCATCATTCGATATGAATAAGGCATCTCTTGATGAAGCAAAGCCGAAGGAGATTCCCCGATTCAAGTTTGCACCAGGCAGTCATCGCATGATATATGGGCTCGACCGGTTGAAGGATTATCCTCCTGATGAACCGCTGCTCATCACCGAGGGACCCTCTGATTGCTGGACGGCATTGACCCTTGGCATTCATGCCATAGCCATCCCCAGTGCCACGCTTTTCGACCGCCGCTTTCAAGGGCTTCTTGCCGGAAGAAATCTTCACATCTTCCCTGATCAGGACGAAGCAGGATTGAGTCTTTACTTTGAGCTGAAGAAAGCATTGCCCAGTTTGGTTTACCATCAGCTGCCCGAAGGTTGCAAGGATTTGAGTGAGTATTATCTCAAGCTGCGCCGTAGTGAAGGGATGACGCTGGAGGAGGCGAAAGCCAAGGTTCAGAGCAGCGTAAGTGTCTGATAATTATGATTTTTGTTATTACGTTTATTATGTACATTATGTTTTTTATGTTTTTTAATTTAGATAGATATGGAAATTTTTGTGAATCGTTTGTTGCGTGAGCGTGGCACCATCATGGGCACACTCAAAGTTGTGAAAGAGGTTGGTGGCGAAGAGATTGAACTGGTGAAGGTATGCGGCACCGTGGAGCGTGAGGCAGATTGCCTTCCGGCAGGAAAGTATCTTGTGTGCATTGGCAAGTGCAAGCGTCTCAACCGCAAGATGCCGTATCTGGTTCCGGTGGATGATGCTTCCGCCAAGTCGGTTGCGATGATTCAGCCGGGCAACGGTCCGTTTACGATGAGCCGTGGCAGCATCCTGGTGGGTGAGGTCCATGCCCCCGGCTATGTATTGAAGAGCCACCCGCTTTTCACCACCCTCTACGAGCGCATCAAGAAGGCGGTGTGGCGAGGCAACGA
>ERZ1034915.954-NODE-954-length-17516-cov-5.827616_pt1 | contig 17516 bp, 18 predicted proteins | sample MGYA00520592_ERZ1034915 | MGnify/ENA primary metagenome ERZ1034915 (study PRJEB33766, sample SAMN09781787) | gut metagenome | biome: gut microbiome | host: Homo sapiens | place: Madagascar | study: EMG produced TPA metagenomics assembly of the PRJNA485056 data set... | reverse complement strand
GATATGATGTATTTTATAAAATCGATCAAAGTAGTAGAGATTAATGCAGCGACACCGAAGGAGCCCCTATGAAAAAGCAGATCATCCGAATTGCCCGATTTCAGGCGGTGCTTCTGACAGCGGCCGTCTTTGTTGCCGGGTGTGTTCAAATCCCGGCGGAACCAGAAAAAAATCCCGCTTCCGGCGGGGAATATGACCGGAGCGCCGCGCTTCAATGCGCAGATGCCGTGCTGAGAGCCTTTCAGGAAAAAAATATGAACTGCTGAAAGAGGTCCTCGCGGAAAATCTTCAGAAGGAATTTACACCAGAAGCATTCTCGCAATCGTTCCTGCAGCTGCAGAACACGCTGGGAACCATCCACTCTTTTGAATATCGCGGGGAATTGAAAACTCCGGTTCTGAAAACACTGGTCTGGAAAGTCTGTTTCCGCAGAACCGGCAGCGATGATTCCGTCATTGAGCAGGAGATTCTGTTTCGCGCGCTGATTGCTCCCGTGCATGGCGAAAGCCGAGTCATCGGCTTTGGTTTTCTTTGATATCATGACGAAATTCATTATCGTCGGAAAGGAGATGATGAAAACGAACCGTTTCATTTCATTACCGGATGCCGCCGGAACCTGCCGTTTTACGGGAAAAATGACTCCCGTGCTCCGCCGGATGTGCCGCATGAGCCGAATGCCGGACCGATGTCGCCGCTGAGACTGCATCGCAGCCGACAGAATCGGACCCGTGCCGGGTCCGTTTTTTATGACCAGATCAATTTACGCTTCTCTGTTCTCGGAGTGAAGCGTTTCCCGATGAGGAACCACCATGAACAACAGTATTTTCCATATCATATTGGCGGCGGGTTTTTCCGTCTCCGCCTTCGGACAGTCTCCGGCGTTTGCCGGCAGAAAAAACGTGCCTGACGAGGTGCGGCAGATCCGTCTGATTCAGGATGACGCCCAAACCAATATTACAAGCAAAATCTATGAACTCAAATACGTCAAGGCGACCGATATCCGTCCCTTTGTCGAGAACGCGGTCAAGCGTTACGACTCGCAGTCGCGGGTCGAACGGGTCAACTACTTTTCGGCAAAAAAGAACTGGCTGATCGTTTCCACCGGCCCGGAAATCATCCCGCTGATCGACGACCTGATCGCAAAAATCGACCAGCCGGGCAAACTTGACGAGTTCGGCTCCGTGATCGAAGGCACCGGCGTGACCCGCATCAGCTACACGCCGCGTTACCGGGCGGCGCAGGATATCGTCAACATCATCAATGGCGCTTTGCGCACGGGCATCGGCGCGGCCTATCTCAATGCGGAAACCAATACGATCTACTGGAAAGATGATGTGGCTTCCGCCAAGGCGATTCTCGCCTGGGTACAGCGGCTGGACCGCCCGGTGCCGCAGGTGAATCTGCGTTTGAACTACTATGAGGTGCGCGAAAGCAAACTGCGTGACATCGGCGTGGACTATCTGGCGTGGAAAAACGGACCGGGATTGAATCTGTTCGCAGCCGGATATGATGCCGGAAAGGTTTTCTCCAACGAAGCGGTTCTGCAACTCCTCGGTGGAGCGAAACAGTTTGCCGATCTTGCGAAAAATTTCTCCACGAGCTGGAGCTACGGTGGATTTTTCACGGCGCCGCAGTTCGATTTGAGTTTCGTGCGGCTGCTTCAGCAATCCGGCAACGCCCGGCTGGTTTCCAATGCGGACCTGACCTTTCTCAATACGCCGCTTTACGGCGACGGCCGCGATGTCACGCGCACCTATTATGCAGAGTTGACGCCGAGCTACCAGAACCTCAAAAAGGATGATGACGACCGAACCGATGTCGTGGCCGACCAAGCTGAAACTCCGGCCGTCGCGCTCAAAATCACCAACCCGGTGATCTGCTTCGGTGCACAGACCGGTGAAGTGGATTCCGTCGGCATGGTGCCGGCGACCGGGGATTTTTATGAAAACAACAGAACCGGCGGAGTGATTTTCTCCTACAACCTCGGAGTGAACAGCGTGGTGGAACGCAACAATCGAGGAGATGAACTCAGCAATTACGCACGGATCGACGGCGCTTTGACACTTGGCTTCAAGCAGGAGAAACTGCTCGGCAGCTATGTAAAGGAGACCGATGTTGAACAAACGATCGGCATCCCGTTTCTCTCGCGGATTCCGGTGCTCAAGTATCTGTTCGGCACGACCACCACGCTGAAAGAGAAAAGCTACATCATCGTCACAGCCGAAGCCCGTCTGGTCCACCCCGAACTTCTGCCGGCTCCTCCGGTCAGTCCGGAAGTCGTTGCGGAAGAACTCAACTGATTTTCCGAAAGGTTTTACTTCATGAACAACAAGATATTTCTCCTTCTGGCCGCACTTTTTCCCGCTTCCATCCTGACGGTGGGCGAAACGATCAAACTTGTGCCGGAGCAGATTCCCGGCAAGCCCAAAGCCGATTTCAACGCCCCCAGCGCCGGTTACGGCAGCAGCAGCGTGCAGGCGCAGCTGCGGCTGGAAGTCAAGGACGGGACGAAAGCGATCCATTTCATCCGCGACAACAACGACCCGTACGTCATTACCAGAACTTACGAGCTCAAACATGCGGACCCCTACGGACTGCGCTGGTATCTGAACGCCATCATCAACGCCAAGCGCGTGGATCAGAATCAGCCGAGCGTCGCTGCGCTCAAATTCAACAATGGGCGCAAGCTGCTGATCGTCTCGGCGGAAGCCTGCCGGTTTGAGGACGACGGTTACGGAGAGAGCATCGACAAACTGGTGGAACGGCTTGACCAGCCCGGGCTGACCGCCTCCAGCGGCCGTCCGAAATTCATCTACTTCCCGAAGATCAATTCAGCGGCGACTTTGAAGAAAATGGTTTCGGAAGTGGGCGCTTCGGCGATTGATGTGGAATTCGACAACGGAGTGGACAAACTGATCGTCGACGGCGGACTTAACGCGCTGTTCGTCGCGGCTCCTTTCTGGTCATGGAAGCATATCAGCAATATGCTTGCGCAATACGACCGCCCGATTCCGGAGATCCGTTTCCGCTACAAAGTGGTCGAAATCTTCGCGGAGAACGACGACAAGATCGGTCTGGATTTTCAGAGCTGGAAAAACAACGACGGCGCGGATTTCTTTTCCGCAGGAGGGCGTTTCCGCAGCAATTGGGCTTCCACGTTCGGTGCGGGAGTGAACAACTCCGGCTCCAGCAAAACGGAATTCTTCAATTTCAATCCGAAGTGGAACAGCAAGTACATCGATTTTCTGACCAGCCGCGGCAAAGCGCGGGTGCTGACCAGCGGCGTGCTGAATGCCAAAAACCGCACCACAACCTCAATCAATGTCGGTTCCGGCCTGTTCTATGACGACGTGTCGCAAAAAATCGAACCCGGCAACACCGGCAGGCTGCCGGCGCCGTTCGCAGGCGAACCGGATGTGCCGGACGCAGGAAAACTCGAAATCCGGAAGGGGCAGCAGCAGATCACCAAAGTCGGAGAAGGGTTTCGTTTTTCGCTTGATCTCGTCGAGCCGATCGTCACGGCCAACAGCACCACTCTGAAGCTCCATGCGGAGAGCGTTTCGCTGATCGGCTGGGATTCCAGCGGGGAACCGCGTCTGAACAAGTCCGAAATCGAAACGGAAGTGCAGATCGGCAACAGCGGCAAGAATTTCGTGATCGGCGGCCTGAGGAAGTTCGACATCGTCCGGGGTGTCGCGGGAGTGCCGCTCCTGAAAGACCTTCCGCTGCTCGGCTGGCTGTTCTCGACCGAAAGCGAATCGACTAAGAAGTCGCAGATCGTGATTCTGGCGAGCGCGGAATACAGTACGCCGTTCGATCCTGTACCGACGGAGATCCAGGCCAATGTCGGCAAAATCGTCGAGGACGTCCGTGCCGGTGTGCGGAATCCGCTCAACAATCTCGGGTTTGAACAGTACGGAATTGATTCCGACACAATTGAATAATCTGAAAAAAAATCAAGGAGTTTCAACATGAACAACATTTCCCAAATCACTCTTTCGGCAATTCTGGCTCTCACGGCTTCGGGGACGTTCGCCGCAGACAAGGTCAGGGTCGGCTATCTGGCGGAACCGGCGCACGGACTGCACTTCATCGCCCGGGAAAAAGGCTTTTTCGCCGAAGAAGGAATTGATGCCGATCTGTTTCAATTCAATACCACTGCGGAAGGGTGCGCAGCGGTCCGGGCGAAAAAACTTGATGTCGGGACCTTCGGCACGGCGGCGCCGCTGCTTTTCATCGCCCGAGGAGTCGACTTCACCGTCTTCGGCGGCATGATGATCGGCGGTCAGGCGATCATCGTCAAGCCGGAGAATGCCGGGAAGTTCCGGAATCTTGCGAACTTCAAGGGAGCAAGAGTCGGCCTTGGCAAACTCTCCACCGGCGACGTGATTTTTCGCGGCGCGTTGAAAAAGGCGGGGGTCGATCCTTACAAAGATCTTAAAATCATTGAATTCGGCGGCCAGGGCGCCGTGGTGGAAGCCGTCCGGAAGGGCGCGGTGGATGCAGGGATCGTATTCAGCCCGCACTTTTCGCTGGCGAAAAAAAATTACGGTCTTGTGGTGTCGAATTACATCGCCGATTTCCAGCCCGCCTACACCTGCTGCCGGCTGATCGCCAACACGAAGGACCTGAAGGCGAAACGGGAAATCTACAAGCGATATCTGATCGCGGAAATCCGGGCGTACAGATTTTACCGGGAAAATCAGGAGGAAACCGTGAAGATATTCGCCGGCAGTTTCAAGCTGGATCCCGGCATTGTCCGCGCGGACACCTATACCGATCATACCTTCGACTCCAACCCCGACCCTCTGAGAAAGGGAACCGTGGATTTCTGGAATACGATGAACGAGATCGGCTACCTGCCGGAAAACCGGGTCGACATCAGCCGCCATATCGACACATCGATTTACCGCGAAGCACTGGATGAAGTGCTGAAACGGTGGCCCGACGATCCGGTATACCGGGAAATGGACGCCTTCTTCAAAGCGAACAATTGAAACAGGGAGTGGAATCGGTCATGAAATATCTGCTCGCAGTCATAAGCCTCGCGCTGTTTGCGGCCGCGCTGGGAAACCGGGATTATCCGCTTGCGCTGCTCGCTCTCGCGCTGCCGGCCGTCACGACAGTACGCGCCCGGCTCGCCCGGCGGGAAGAGAAGCGCAACGCCGTGATCGATTCCGCCACTGTAATCGAAGCGGTTCTGCTGGTCTGGCAGCTGGCCAGTGCGAATTTCCGACTTGCCGACCCGGTGCTGTTTCCCCCGCCGGCGGCGATTCTCGCACTGTTCTTCGCGGAACTGGGCGATATGCTCAGGGGATTGCTCTCTTCTTCCTATCTGCTCGGTTCCGCCTACGGGCTCGCCCTTGTGACGGCGATTCCGGCCGGAATCGCCGTGGGAAGCTCCCGCAGGCTGCGCGCCGCAGCGGAACCGTTTTCCCGCGTGCTGGGCGCAATTCCCCCGATCGTCTACATTCCGTATGCGATTGCGCTTCTGCCGAGTTTCCGTTCGGCTTCGATCTTCGTGATCTGGTCGGGAGCGTTCTGGCCGGTTTTCGTCAATACGGTTTCCGGAGTAGTGACGATTCCGGATTCTTTGCTGGATTCAGCCAGAATGCTCCACTTGAAAAGGAGCGTGTTCTTTTTCCGGATTCTGCTGCCGGGAGCGATGCCGTCGATCCTGACCGGCGCTTCGCTCGGGCTGATTTTCAGTTTTCTCCTGCTGACCGCCGCCGAGCTGATCGGCGCAACTGAGGGACTCGGCTGGTATGTGAAGAACTTTTCCGACTTCGCGGATTACGGACGGGTGATCGTCGGCATCCTCTTTATCGGAATCGTCGTCACTTCGCTGATGTGGCTTTTCAACAAACTGGAGCGCAGGCTGCTGCGTTACCGGAGGAATATACATGATTGAATGCAGGCATATTGATTTTTCCTATGATTCGAAGACGATCCTTCAGGGAATTGACCTGAACATCGAAAACGGCGAATTTCTCTGTATTCTCGGACAATCCGGCTGCGGAAAATCGACGCTTTTACGGCTGCTTGCCGGACTGGAACGGCCGTCGGCCGGAGAAATCCGGATCGACGGCGAACCAGTCGCCGGGCCGGATCGCCATTGTTCCGTGGTCTTTCAGGATTATTCGCTCTTCCCCTGGATGACGACCGGGGCGAATCTGACGCTGGCACTGCATGCCGCATATCCGGATAAAAACCGGAAGGAGGTAAAGGCGCTGGCGGAGTCTTATCTCGAAACCGTGGGACTGGGCGGTTCTTTCGGCCAGTATCCGGAGGCGCTGTCCGGCGGCATGCGCCAGCGGGCGGCAATCGCGCGGGCGCTGGCGTCCCCCTCCGGGATTCTGCTGATGGACGAGCCGTTCGGCGCGCTGGACCCGGTAAACCGGGCGCTCCTGCAGGAGCTGGTGCGCAATCTGCACCGTGATGCCGGAAAACGGCGGACGGTGATTTTCGTGACGCACGACATCGACGAGGCCCTTTATCTGGGAACGCGGCTCGTGGTATTCTCCAGCTCCCCCGGGCGGATTATCGCCGACGAGGGAAATCGGATTTCGCGTCGATACGATCGCACCGCTCTGTTCCGGCAGCCGGAAATCAAGGCGCTTCAGCAGAAGATTCCGGCAGTTTACCGCAGCGACATGCTCGAACGTCTCGCAAAACGTTCCGAAGTCCGGAACGGCGGCGGCATCTGAATATTCAGCGGACAGATGCCCAGGGACTGTCCCGGCGAAATCGCCGGAATGCCTTCCGGAATTTCCGCGCGCAGCGTGTCGTCCGGTGATGGAGACACCCGGCAGAAAATCGGTGTTTGCCCCGAACGCGCCTTGACTTCCGCTTTGAACGGAGCCGCAGGAGCCGGAACGGAGGTCCGCAGCAGTACGGCGTATCAATCTGCTGCGGCGGAATTCTCGGACTCGGCGAAATCTGGCGCGACCGGGTGAAAATGGCATTTGCGGTGCGCGAGCTGGATGTGGACGGCATTCCGCTGAATGTCCTGCTTCCGGTCAGGGGAACGCCGCTGGAGCATCTTCCGGTCATGGAGGTTGCCGATGTCGCCAAGTCATCTGCGATATTCCGGCTGGTCAACCCCGCGAAGATGCTGAAATTCGCCGCAGGACGCGAGACGACGATGAAAGACTTCCAGGGACTCCTGATGCTTGCCGGGATGAACAGCATGATTACCGGCGGCTATCTGACCACCCGCGGGCGCAGCATTGCGGAAGACCGGGCATTTCTCGCAAGTCTGAATTGTTTCATCTCCGCCGGAAGCGGCGGTCAGATGCAGTAGTCGAGGACGGTTTCGCCGTTGGAGATATAAAGCTCCACCAGATCCTTCAAGGTGTAGGCGGCAAAGGCGCTCCGGATTTTCTGATTGATTTCCGTCCACATCCGTTGCGTGGGACACTGTGATTTCCGGCGGCACACTTCTCCCGAGGAGTTCATGCAGTCCACGATGGCGACCGGCCCCTCCATTGTTTCGAGTACATCGAGGACGCTGATGTCTTCCGGCTTGCGCGTCAAGGTATAACCGCCATTCACACCGCGGACCGACCTCACGAATCCCGCTTTCCTCAGTTCTATGATCAGGCGGCTGATGTACTTTTCGGAAATTTCCTGATTGCTCGCGATTTCACGGATCATGCGCGGTTTGTCTCCGACGCGGTACAAGGCGATATCCAGAAGAATCCGCAAACCGTAACGCCCTTTCGTGGAAATTTTCATTACTTTCCTCTTTTTCATTCATCTCGTTTCCTGCAAACCATCCTGAGCAATATACACTACCAATAGAGTAGGTTCAAGTGCCGTCATCTGCTTTTTTGCTCTGTTTTCATGATTGCGCCCTGAAATAGAAAAAAGTAAAAAAATTCCAATGTTTACTTGTTTTTATCCGGGGACGCTGTATTTTATGATATCACAACCAAAAAAGTAGAGTTTTGGAAAAAAGGAGGTTTTATCATGTCCGAAAAAATTTGCAATGACATTCTAGAAAAAATCGGCAAAACCCCGCTGGTGCGGATCAACAAACTCAACCGGGGCAATGCGGAAGTGCTGGTCAAAGTGGAATCCTTCAACCCCGCCGGCAGCGTCAAGGACCGCATCGCCATCGGCATGGTCGAAGCGGCGGAAAAGGCGGGAAAGATTGCGCCGGGAGCGCTGATCATCGAACCGACCAGCGGCAATACCGGTATCGGCCTCGCCCTCGTTGCGGCAGTCAAAGGTTACCGGCTGATCCTCACCATGCCGGACACCATGAGCATTGAGCGCCGCAAATTGCTCGCCGCCTACGGCGCGGAGCTCGTGCTGACCGAAGGCGCACTCGGCATGAAAGGCGCAATCGCCAAAGCGGAGGAACTTGCCAAAACGCATCCGGGTTCATTCATTCCTCAACAGTTCGACAACCCGGCCAATCCGGAATACCACAAGCACACGACCGCCGAGGAGATCTGGCAGGATGCCGGCGGCAAAGTCGACGCCTTCGTCGCCGGCGTCGGAACCGGCGGAACGCTGACCGGAGTCGGCGAAGTGCTGAAAGCGCGCAATCCGGACGTGAAGCTGATCGCGGTGGAGCCCTCCGACTCCCCGGTGCTCTCCGGCGGCAGGCCCGGACCGCACAAAATTCAGGGCATCGGCGCCGGATTCGTCCCCTCGGTACTCGATACGCAGATCATCGACGAGATTTTTCCGGTCGGAGCCGAAGAGGCGGGCGACACCGCCCGTGCAGCCGCGAAGCAGGAGGGGCTGCTGGTCGGCATCAGTTCCGGAGCCGCGCTTTTCGTCGCGCTCGAACTGAGCAAGCGCCCGGAATATGCGGGCAAACGGATCATCGCCCTGCTGCCGGATACGGGAGAACGCTATCTCTCCGGCTGGCTGTTCAATCACTGAGTCAACGCAACACCGGGAGAAGACATCCATGAACAATCGAAACTATCATATCGAAACGCTGGCGCTCCACGCCGGTCAGGAGATCGAACCGACCACCCGCGCCCGGGCTGTGCCGGTTTACCGCACCACCGCTTACAACTTCAAAAGCTCGCAGCACGGCGCCGACCTGTTCGCGCTGCGGGAGCCGGGCAACATCTACGCCCGGCTGATGAATCCGACCAACGACGTGCTGGAAAAACGCCTGGCGCAGCTCGACGGCGGCGCAGCGGCGCTGACGCTTTCCAGCGGCACGGCGGCGATCTATTTCGCCGTCACCAATATTCTCAGGCAGGGCGATGAACTGGTCTCCGCAAACAATCTTTACGGCGGCACCTTCACGCAGTTCGACGCGATCCTGCCCCAGCAGGGAATTACGGTCCGCTTCGCGCCGGTCAACGATTTTGCGGCGACAGAGGCTGCGATCAATGAAAAGACCCGTGCGCTTTATATCGAAACCGTCGGCAACCCGGCGCTCGACGTCGCCGACATCGAAGGTTACGCGGCGATTGCGAAAAAGCATCACCTGCCGCTGATTGTCGATGCGACCTTCACGCCGCCGACGCTGCTGCGTCCGATCGAGCACGGCGCGAACATCGTGATCCACTCGCTTTCCAAGTGGATCGGCGGACACGGAACCGGCATCGGAGGAGTGGTCGTCGATGCCGGGAATTTCGACTGGACCGATCCGAAGTTCTCGCTCTACAACGAACCTGACCGCGGCTATCACGGACTGCGTTTCGCCCACGATCTCGGGGAACTGAATCCGCTGGCGTTCATTCTGCGGCTGCGTACGGTCGGGCTGCGCAATCAGGGGCCGACGCTCGCGCCGGACGCGGCATGGCTCTTCCTGCAGGGAGTCGAATCGCTTCCGCTGCGCATGGAGCGCCACAGCTCCAATGCGCGGAAGGTGGCGGAGTTCCTGAAGCATCATCCGAAGGTCGCGTGGGTGCGCTACCCGGGACTTTCCGGCGATCCGTCGCATGATCTCGCGCAGAAATACCTGCCGGACGGCGCGGGCGGAATGGTCGTATTCGGCGTCAGGGGCGGCAGCGCCGAGGGCATCAAGCTGGTGGACAACATCGGGCTGTTCAGCATTCTCGCCAATGTCGGGGATGCCAAGAGCCTGATCATCCATCCGGCGAGCACGACCCATTCGCAGCTCTCCGACGAGGACCAGCGCAAGGCCGGACTCACACCTGAACTCGTTCGCCTTTCCATCGGACTCGAACACGTTGACGACATCATCGCCGCTCTCGACGACGCACTGATACTGATCTGAAAGGTCATAGGCTTCGGGATGGCGTTCGCGTCACATTGGTTCCTGCGTACCTGCATGGAGTTATGATGGAATTTCAATTCAACGGCAGAATGGAAGCGGCGGCGGAAGGCAGGCACTCGACGCTCCCGATGCCAAAATGGTTCTGATCGAGGAACTCCGGCAGATCGGGAAAACGGTGATCGCGGCCAGCGGCCTTGCGGGAGATCTGGTTTCCGGGATATCCGCCGCCTTGCCGCCCGCGTCGCCCCGGGGCGGAATCGCTGCCGCAATTCAGGCCAACACGATCGTTGCATTACTGCTTGGGCTGGAAATCTGAGAATCATGAAAATGGAGACTTATCCGATGAGTGAAGATGAAAAAAAATGCAGCCTGAGCTGCTCGGAGTGCGCAGTTCGCAACTGCTACCGGCGTGAAAAGCAATATCCGGCTTTCTGCCTGACCGAGGAATACAAAGATGCCGTGGAACTCACGCGCAGATTGTATGAAAGCGACGGCATTGACGGACGGCTCGCCCGGGCCGCCGCCGAAATCGAAGGCGAATATTACGGTCGTCTGACCCGGCTGGAGGAAACGATCCGCTTTGCGATGAAGCTCGGCGTGAAGAAGCTCGGCATTGCGAGCTGCATCGGCCTGCTGGACGAAGCATCGATCTACGCCAAGATCGTACGGACAGCCGGAATCGAAACGAAAACGGTGATCTGCAAGGTCGGCGCGATCGATAAAACGGAAATCGGCCTGCCGGACCAATTGAAAGTCTGTCCCGGCTGCAACGAATCCTGCTGCAATCCGGCGCTTCAGGCCCAGGTGCTCAACGATTGGGGAGCGGATTTGAATGTGCTGGTCGGCCTGTGTGTCGGGCACGACGCGATTTTCACCCGTCACAGCAAGGCGCCGGCAGTGACGTTCATCGTCAAGGACCGGGTACTGGGCCACAATCCGGCAGCGGCGATCTACACCTCAAAATTCTACTACAAACGGGTTCTGAACGAAACAACGTTCCCGGAACCGAAAACACCTTCCAGGCAGAAAAACTGACCGGAAGGCGCTTCAAAGGGACTTGGATTTCTGATGTATGACGCCCGGCAGACCAGCCGGGCTGATGTGATTATCGCCAGTATTGTATTGTTTGCGATTCTCGGCAAGGTCAGCGACGGACTCCTTGCATTGGGGGAGCGCATCTGCTCCGTTATCAGAAAGCGGGGTGAGAAGCAATGAATGAAATCCGGATCCGGCCGGCAACGGAATGCGATGTTCAGGTATTATCGGAGATTTACAACTATTATGTTCTTCACACGACCGCAACCTTTGCCGAATATCCGTGTATTTCTGAAACCGGAGGAGAGCAATGCATATCTTGAACTCTATGCGACGCCGTCCGGCAACAAGTCCGCATTACAAACAGGAGCTGACCGGAGCCAAACCGGTTCCGCTGGCGGAAGCCTGCGAGCCGGCGGTCAAAAAGCCGGGCAAGCGGGAGTCGTCCGAACATATCGCCAGGCAGAATTTTTGAACATCTCAATGCGGTGTTTCCGCCCGGGGGGACGGGAATCGCCGGCTTCAACGGCTGCGGGAAATCCACACTGCTGAAACTCGCGGCAGGGGGGGGACGCCGGAGACGGGGCAGGTGGGCCGGAACGGTTCGACCTGTTTCTGCCGCCAGGAGTGCGATGTCCCGCCGCCGGAGTTGACGGAACAGCTTGCCGCAACGGATTTTCGCGCCTGTGAAATCAGGTGCCGGTTCGGTCTGGAAGCCGGTTGGGGCGAATGTTGGGAGTCCCTCTCATTCGGGGAGCGTAAACGCGCCCGGCCGGGATGTGCCTTTTATGCGGAGCCGGACATTCTGTGTCTGGATGAGCCGACCAACTGGACGGAGGGCAGGAGCCAGCAGGAAATCGAACTGCAGAACCGCGGCCGGATCCGGGAGCTGGAGAAAACGGAGCTGCGTCGGATGAAGCAGGAACTCCTGCGCCGCCTGACCCGGGAACGGTGGGATATCCGCGACGGAATCCTGAAAACCGGTTACCGGGAGTAGATTTATTACCGGGCTGGCGCTTTTTTCCCGAAGCGGATGTTGCGCAGGAACATCGCCACTTCCTGAGCGTCGCGGTTGTTCAGGCCGATCCGGATCGATGCGGCATCGGAAAGCGGAAATTTCAGCCGGCCGTCCAGCTTGAGCGTCACCTGGGAATACTCTTCCTGCGGTGCCGGAAACGTGATGCCGCCGAGCTGTTTCCCTTTGGCGTCCAGAAAGATGACCAGAGTGTTCTTATAGCCGCGTCCGGCCGGATTCTGGACGGCGCGGATTTCAAAGTGCAGCGTATCCGCGTCGCGGTCTTCCGGGGACAGGGCGATGGCGGGATAAAGCCAGCGGTCTTTCACCGAATCCGGAAAAAAGGCGAGGAAGCGGACTGCGTTCTCCTTTTCCGCGTGCGCGATTTTCAGGGCTTTGCCGGAAGTGGAGAACTGCTTGTTCCAGTTTTCCGGTTTCAGCGGATCGGCTGTCGCATACAGCATTGCTCCGGTTGCGAGAAGGGACAGACACAGCAGCTTTTTCATCATGCTTTTTCCTTATTATTCGGAATTTACATTTAGGGGGATTCATTCTTTTACCAAAGTGATTTCAGGCGTGGCGGGACGGCAGCGGGGATCGCCGATGTCGGAGAGATAATACATCCAGCCTTTTCTTTCCGCACCGAGGTCGGCGTCGTTGACGATGAAGGCGAACCGCACTGTATCGTTCTCTTTCCAGGGGGAACCGTCCGGTTTGGGGAAGGCGATCCGGTAACGGGTGGTGTTACCTTCACGGACGACGGAGAACGGGATTTTCATTCCGGCGGATTTCTTGTCATGACGGAAAAGCACGGCTCCCCGTTCATTCAGGCCGAGGTCGAACAACATGCCGTCGAACCAGAGTTGCATTGAGTCGCGTTGCCAGAGCAAGGCGGGGTCCGGATCGGCGGAGTGGACATCGTCCGTGACGTCCGCGGTCAGCTTGAAGTGCCGTTCGTCCCAGTCGAGGTTCGCTTTCACGGAGAGGTCGGAGGGGCCGTCCCATTGAAACAGGATCCGCGAAGGGGCGATGTAATCGGAGCGTTCCTGGAGTATGACCGGGGGATTCCCCGCCGGCTTCAGCGCGATCCAATCCAGTTTGGAGGAACGCCGGACGGTTCCGCCCGGGAAGGTGAGGACCGCCTCCGCTTCGCCGCGGCTTTCGCCCTCCGCCGGTTCCGGGTCGAAATAGACGTGGCTCGTGGCCAGGGCGGGGAGCGTCACCGGCATGGCCGCCGTCTTTTCCGGACTGCCGGGAACCCGGAAGCGGATCGATGCTTCGATCGGGGACGCGGTCGGGTTGGCGATATCCGCCCGGACTCGCGGCTCTCCCCAGCGAAAAGCCGGTCTCAGGGTAAAGTCCAGTGCGGTCGTCAGCCTGATATCCCGCGTGTCGCAGCCGGTGAGCGCGCCGTCTTCCCGGTACAATTGCAAGGTCAGGCGCGTTTCCGCCCGGTCGGCGAGGCGGCGCGGTTTCAGTTGGCAGAGTACTTCACGCCTTTCTCCGGGAGCAAGAGTCAGCGGGATTTCGGCAGTCGCTGCCTCCCAGTCGGGGGAAGCGGACAGAACCGCCTGACCGTGAAAGGGGCCTGGTGCGGGATTATGGAACGAGAGCGGAATCTCAAATTCGTTTCCGAATACCGGAGTGGTTCGGGGCGTACCGATTTCAGCCATCGCCCGTTCCGCTGCGGGAGTCACTTCCGCTCCGTCGAGGTAGGTGACTTCTGAAACGGGGACGCTGATGAAACCTTCAAAAGGAACCAGTCGGCTTTCCGTGCCGGTGGCGTCGGTGATCCGGAGCTCGCCGCCGCATTTCAAGGTTGCGGCGCGTGCTCCGGTGCTGCTCCAGAGAATGTAACGCGGTCCGCCGTCGCGGTAACGGCAGCTGAAAAGACGCAGTCCGCCGGAGGAAAGCTCCCGGCACTCCCGGATCCCGTTGAGCTGTCGCGACATTGTGTAGACCACCGGGAAGTTGCCGGTCGGCCTGCCGTCGTTATCGACCATCACCACCGGACCGAACTCCTCGAACTCCTCCGGGCGGGTCATCGGAATTGCATACAGGAAAATGAAAGTCCTTTCGACTCCGGCGGCGAGCCCGGAGACCGTTTCACGCACCAGCTGCGCCGCTTTCTCCGCGCCTTCGGCGGCTTCCGTGTTCCAGAGCGGCATATCCCGCCAGCCGAACTCCCGGAGCAGGCGCCGGTGCAGGCCGATGTTCCGGTAGTGATATTCGTAGATGTCGAAGTCGGGACGCGCGCCGGCTCGCTGCAGCTCCCGGTAGAAACGTTCGGCCAGCGCGGGCGAACCGGTGACGCCGCCGGGCAGCACTTTCGCCTCCGGGTTTGCGGCGCGGATCGCCGGAGCGGTCGCTTTCAGCAGGCGGGCAAATTCGGCTCCGCCGCCCTCCCAGTGGCTTTCCGCATCCGGCTCGTTCCAGATGCTCCAGTGCCGGATGTGCAAATACCTGGCGGCGGCGCGGGCGGCAAAGGCGGCGTAGTCGCCGAAATCGGCCGGATTGCCTCCGTACATATTGACGCGGTCGACCGCCCAGCGGGGAGGATAGACCAGATTGAACATCGCGTGCATGCCGTATTCCTTCAGGAGCCGGCTGCTGTCATCTCCCTGTTTCCAGTCGAACCGGCCGCGTTCCGGTTCGCTCCGCCCCCAGCTCAGGTTGGCGCGTATCCAGCTGATTCCCATGTTCCGCAGGACCGGCAGTTCGCGTTTGCCGTTCCAGTGGAGGTTGTAGCAATACATGCCGATCGGGGAGTTTTCGGGATCGAGCGCTTTCACCGGTTCGAGGATGGCCCCGGTGACGTCCCGGCTGAAAACCAGTTCGCCGTTCCGCATCAGGGAGTAGGTGAGGCGGAACGCACCCCTGCGTTCCGCCGGAATCACAATTTCACGCTCCAGCACGCCGGCCGGCTCCATCATCACGCGGCGGCGGAGCGGGGCTTCGCCGTTTCCGTGAAAATCGGCCAGCCGTACCAGTTCGGTAACTTCACCGGCGAGAGAGCCGCGGTTTTCAAAACGAAGTTCCAGCCGGACCGGCCCGGCGGCGAATTGAATGTTTCCCGGCACATTCCCGCGACAGCTGAAGACCGGTTCGGCGGTGCAGGCGGCCGCTGCGGCGACAGCAAGAAACAACGGCAACAAAACTTTCACGATTTTTACTCCTTCTTGTTTTTCAGGGCAGCCACGGCCACGGCATTGACACTTCCGACCGGGTGACGGCGCCGCCGTCGATCAGGCAGTCGAATTTCCACTCGTTCACCAGCGTCGCCGGAGTCAGGCCGGCCACATGCCCGTCGGCGAAGGCAAGCCGTCCCGAGCCGTGTACCAGTGCGAGGCCGCCATCCTCCACAGCTTCACGGGGGTGGTACATCCAGTGGCCCAGCCCGGGGTGCAGCGCCGCATTGTCTGCCCGGCGGGTCTCCCCGAACAGGTGAATCCGGGACGGCCGTTTCATTCTGTTGAAGAGGAGCAGCCCCTTTTCACCGCCCTCTTTGACATAGAAGACGCCGAGCGTCGGAGCGGCGGAGTTGACGTTGTACTGGTAGTACCAGGTGGAGCTTCTGATGTTCACCATCCCGTATGAGGGATACCAGCAGCGGCTCGATTCCGTTTCAAAACCGTCTCCACGCGGCACGGCGTCGGAGCAGAACAGAACTTTTTCCGCAACGTATCTCTTCGACAGCAGCAAAGAGGCCCACCAGATGTCATCCCATTTGCTGAGCAGTCCGTCTTTGTTGTCATTGGCGTACAGGATTCCCCCCTGCATGACCTGCCGCAGGTTGGAGGAACAGCGGGCCGCCTTGCCCCGGTCCCGCGCCTTGTTCAACGCCGGAAGGAGCATGGAGGCAAGGATTGCGATAATCGCTATGACGATGAGCAGCTCAATAAGGGTGAAACGACCCTTTTTCCGGGGGGCCGGGGGGGCGAAGCCCACCAGCGGCATAAGTAGGAACGAAGTGACGCACATGCCGTTATACGGCTTTTCTTTGCCTACTTTCTTTTCACCGGGAAAAGAAAGTATGGCGATGATCGCTATTACAATCAGAAGTTCAATCAGTGTGAATTTTGGACAATCTCGACTCATCGTTCCTTCTCCTTACGATTGGGGTAAACAATTTTCAGCAAGCGCCCTGACGGTTTGTTCGGCCATAAGGGAGATTTCCGTATCCAGATAATGAACCGGGAACGGACAGAAATAGGGAAGTTCCATATTGCGGTGAAAAGCCACGCGCAACTCCTGCGGCACCTTGAGCCGCATTTCCAGAATTGCGATGATCGCGCCGGGAACCGCGGTGTCCGGATAGACGATCAGCGCGTCCGGCGGCGGAGTCGTCTCCAGCAATTCCCGGACATGCCGGTAACCGAGGCCGGCGTAGTTGTCCTTCAGGTGTTCAAATTCGCGGATCTGCCGCATATAGCGCGGCCTGAGCGGGAGACCGGCCGGCTTCAGCAGTTCGAGGATATCGCTGTAGGGGCTGTTGCCGTGCGTGGGCAGCACAGCCGCAATCCGGCGGCAGCCGGAAAAATATTCGGCCAGGCCGGAAATTTCGAGCCGGGGATCGAACATCTGGCTCAGGTGCCGTACCGGAAGCCGGTTGAACCAGCCTTCATCGAAACTGCGCACGCTCGTGCCGATTACGGCTTGAATCCGGCCTTCGGCCAATGCCCGCCTCAGTTGTTCCGGCGGGGAGTCATGTTCCGCCTCGGGGCGGCAGTCGAAGAGAAGTTCGTAACCGATGCCTGCCTGTTGCAGCTTCCGGCAGAGGATTTCCCGGAAAGCGCTGGAAAAAGCATGGTTTTCAAGGTGTTCCACGCTGTCCGAGGTGTAGATCGCGACATTGCGGATTCCGACGCAACGGTCCACTACGAACATTCCGCGTCCCGGCTGTTTGGCGATCAGGCCGAGCCGGGCGAGTTCATCGCTGGCGAGCTTGACCGAAAAGGCGTTGGTGTGGCACAGTGCCGCCATTTCACGCTGCGAAGGAAGCATGGAACCGGCTGCGATTTCGTCCGCTTCGATCTTCCGGCGCAGAAACTCGGCCAATTCACGGTGAATGCCCATGTTCCCGGTCGGAGCGAATTCGGCAAGCAGTTGTTCGATCTTCTTCGGCATATCGTGATTTGATTCTTTATTTTAGTTATATCGATTTATATTATTTCAGTTATAGCAGTTGACAATATTATACCATAAGAGAAGAGGAAAAGCAATAGGGAAAACAAAAAAAAATAAAAATAT
>ERZ1034915.951-NODE-951-length-17539-cov-36.421643_pt1 | contig 17539 bp, 20 predicted proteins | sample MGYA00520592_ERZ1034915 | MGnify/ENA primary metagenome ERZ1034915 (study PRJEB33766, sample SAMN09781787) | gut metagenome | biome: gut microbiome | host: Homo sapiens | place: Madagascar | study: EMG produced TPA metagenomics assembly of the PRJNA485056 data... | reverse complement strand
AAAACAAGTACTTGACAAACTACCAAACCTGTGCTATAATGTAGTTACAAGGTAAGGAAAGGGAGTTCAGTACAGGAACACACCACGGAAGGTGAAAACAAGTACTTGACAAACTACCAAACCTGTGCTATAATGTAGTTACAAGGTAAAGAAAAGCTGCTAGTGCAAATAGTAGCAAGTCCGGCGGTGGTGACTATAAACACCAAACTGAGTGAATGCAATGAATTGGAGTTCACAGGACGTGTCGAGATCGTCCGTCATAAATGACATACTCGTCTGACGTGGGCAATCACGTAAACCCACACAACCAGCCTTGCATAATGTAAATAGACAAGGTAAAGCGTTTAGAGCTATCGTATAAACAAGCTCAACTAGAAAACAGAATACAGGAGGAAACTAACATGAAGAAAGTAACAAGAGTAAATGAAATTAAATTACACCTTTAGGAAGAGTGTAAACGTGTGTGGGAACAGCTTATTATTGATACTGATGTTTTCGGTAGAGACAGTTACGCAACAAAGAGGTCACGCACAATATGGGCAACTCTTGATTCTCTGTATGAGGATATGTTTCACGAAACAATAGAATACTAAAGCCACACCAGCGGCTCCGTAGGTGCAAGCCCTACGGGTGGCTTTCGGCAATAGTGCCGAACTAGAAAACAGCATATAGAAAAGGGGATTAACTATGAAGAAAGCAGAACAGGCAGCTATCAATGAAAGAATCGACAATATGTTCAACGAAGTATTGGAAGCTAGTCGTATTTGTAGTGTAACATGGTCTCGACTTCGTACCTGTCACGCAGAAGTGGCACATATAGAATGCTTCTATGTACTCAAAAGCTACGACACAGTCGTAGCGTGGATTGACACACGAACAGATACACTGTATGACTTTTTGAGAGAAGTTTACGGCTACACATCGACAAGCGCACAACACATTTCTAAATTCGAAAAAGATTACTGTGCAGGAAAATGGAACTGTGCAGAACGGCTCACATGGCGGGAGGTGTAAACGTGGAAAGATGGCGAGTATCATATTTTGATAAAGATGGATTTTGCAAAGCTTTTATAGTGGATGGAACATTTGATGATCTTTATGACTATTTATCAACACGATCAGAGGTTACTATTACATATAGTGTGTTCTCTTCCAAAGGAAAGTTATTCTATATAGCAATCTAACTAGCATAGTCCGTTCTAAGCGGCGGCGCGCGGTGCAATTCCGTGCGGTGCATTCCAGCTACAAGGTGTAGCTGATAAAACAGAATAAGGAGGTGTTATCATGTGTTACAAAATAAAACTCTACATAGGTGGTCACTTAGTGACCATCACGCATCGCACGGACACGTTAGCAAACGTTCTCTCATGCGCACGCAAGACAGCAACGCTTCTCTCGGAAAACCCCGAGAGAGTAAAAATCTGCGTAATTGACGCAGAGGGAAACGGAATTATGACATATGTCTGTGGCAACAAGCCAAAGGCTATGTATACTGCAATTGATCATACGAATAAAGAGCGCAAGACTTACTATACAGGAGCGTGATAGGATGAGTTATGGATTTAGAAATTTAATGATAGTATCACTATTTTTCTTTAGCATGATTGCCTATGGATATTCGTTAATCTACGAGGAGCATAAAATATTGAATAAAATTTTAAGAATTTTACAGGCGACACTTTTAGTAGGGCTGATTTACAACATTGTTTCATTACTTTATACAGCTTATATTTTTGGATAATGCGGATCGAGTTAGTCATAACTAACTCAAAGAAATTTATTTCAAAAATCTTGTCAAAACTATTGACAAAACCCTGTAAAAGTGGTAATATAATCAGTGTAAGGAACGTTAGTCACTTACGAACACTGTTAGGGCGGACCGCCAAACCGCCCACCTCATGAGCGGCAAGCCGTCTTTACGCGGTTCATCACCGCGGTCGCTCTTCCAGATGAGTTCTGACATCTGGTAAAATAATTTCCGAAGCAACAAAGACAAGAAAAGGAGGAATTATCATGGCAAGAGAAAGCATGGTAACACGTACCGTAATCGGTACAAAAGTAACCGTTCTGGCTATGGACACAGTGAGCTGTGAGCCGCAGAACGTAACCTACGAAATCGGGGGTCAGCACGAAGTAAACGACAAGCTTCTCAACAAGCTTCGTAAGGATCACGACACCGAAGATTTTAAAGTTGTCAAAATCGTGGCTACTGAGCAGTTCGAGAAACGCTATGGCATGAAAGAATCAGATTTTATCGCCGCCGCAGTTGAACTGGAGCCACTTCCGAAACGTAACTAATAAACAAGCGTAAACCTGCGCTATCGCATCAAATTCAATCATACGTGCAAGGCAAGTCTTAAAACAGAGAGCAGGACCCTTCCACTCACCTGCTCTCACAAAACGAATATGAACTAAAAAGGAGATCAAGATAATGGAAATCAAGAACGCAAGTAGAGAACTGACCAAAGTAGAAAAATACATGCTGACAGTTGACAAGGGTGCCGAGTCCATGAAAGACGTCCCGGACGGAACCAGCATTCCGGTCAAAGTATGGGCAACCTATGAAGATGAAAAGGACGATGGAACAACAGCTGAAATTACTTCCATCATGGATACTGACGGAAAAGTCTACGCTTTCCAGTCCAGCACTTTCCGTAAATCTCTGGAAAACATTCATGATGTATTCGGTGACGAAGCATATTCGATCATCAAAGAGTCTGGCAAAACCAAAGCCGGAAGAGATTTCATCGACTGTCGCTTAGACATCACCAGCGTACAGTAGGGAATAAAGCAGAGAGGGGCGAAAGCCCCTTATCTGTTATCATGAAAGAAATGAGGTAACTAACAGTGGCAAAGAAAACAGCAAAGAAGCGCGTCAGTGCAAAACAACAAGCTATCAACGATGCGTACAAAAAGGAAAGAAGTCGCGTTTTATCATTTATCAATCGAGCAGAGAAGCGCGGCTATAATTTTCCGAAAAACATTGTACCGAAAGTACCGAAGCAGAAGAAAGAGGGTTCCATCCGCAACCTGCAAAAGCTGACGAAAGAATATCTGTACAGCAAAGCAACCTATCACGGTGAAGCGTCTTACGGTGAAGAGATCAGTGCAGAAGAGGGTAGACGATTAGAGCGTTCTTTGCGCTCAAAAAGAGCCGCAGAAACTCGAAAAGAAAAGAAAGAAGCAGAGCGAAAATTCTGGACAGGTATAGTGGGAACAACTGTACCTGTAACAGATGAACCAGTTATCGTTTATGGTGGTGCTGTAGATGAAATCGTAGACAAGCTCAGAGAAATGGTAACATCTATGGACGTCTACTACTACACCAATGCAAAAGGTAAAAGAGCCAGAAGAAAGCCAGAAGCGGCGGAAATTGCAGATAGTGCGTTAAATGAAATTATCGCAACATTGGACGCAGTAATAGAAGAAGCAGGTCTAGCAATCATACGAACGTTACCGAAAGAGCTTCAAGATAAGTACACACCATCCGAAGTTGGAAAAAATAAGGTTGGATCCGTATTATCGAAGAATTGGGAAAATATTGAGAGATGGTTAGGTCACATTCAATACGATTCTGATGGTGGAACGGTTATGGCGTCAGCCAGATCCATTATAAACGTTCTGAATGATGCTATAGACGGCGGTTTTGGTCTGTCCGAGTCAGCTATGCGCTCTTTCGATGACTTAGACGATATGATGGACTACGACTACTAGTTCATGCATAAGCGCAAGTACAGATATTTTGTGGGAGATTTTGAAACTACAGTATACCCCGAACAGACAGATACAGAAGTGTGGGCGGCGGCTACAGTAGAATTGCATACTGAGAACGTCACTGTGTCGCATAGCATAGGGGACTGTCTCAAGCACTTAGCATCCTACAAATGTAATATTATCTGTTATTTCCACAACTTAAAGTTCGATGGCTCTTTCTGGATTGATTACTTGTTAAAACAAGGATATTTACAAGCGTATATTGTAAATCCATCGGAGCAGTTCAGCATCACATGGCGTCGAGAGAAAGACATGTACTACAAGTCTTTCAAATATTCTATCAGTGACAAGGGACAATGGTATACCATCACAATACGATTGGGCAATGGAAAATATATTGAACTCAGAGACAGTTTAAAGTTACTTCCATTTTCAGTCAAAACTATCGGTGAGTCATTCAAGTTGAAACATCGAAAACTTGATATGGAATACACAGGTTTTCGCTATGCAGGTTGTGAAATCACACCGGAAGAAATGGAGTACATAAAGAACGATGTTCTGGTGGTTAAAGAAGCAATCGAGTTCATGTTTGCAGAGGGACACGACAAGCTGACCATCGGTTCTTGTTGTATGGAAGAATACAAAAACATCTTCAAGCAAAACTATGCATATTCATGGGAACAGCTTTTTCCGAACCTGTACGAACACAAGATAGACAAGAAAAAGTTCAACGCGACGAATGCCGGTGAGTACATCAAGAAATCCTACAAAGGTGGCTGGTGTTATGCAGTTAAGGGAAAGACAGGTAAAGTCTACGGAAATGGTGTTACTGCCGACGTAAATTCTCTGTACCCTTCAATGATGCATAGTGAATCTGGAAACTATTATCCAGTTGGGCAACCAACGTTCTTTGAAAAAGCAATCCCAGACATAGCTTTCGAAAAGTATTTCTTTGTTCGTATCCGAACACGTTTCTATCTAAAAGGTGGAAAGTTACCGTTTATACAGATAAAAGGTTCTTCCTTATACAGGGGAACAGAAGCACTTGAAACGTCAGACGTTTACAGAAACGGACAGTATCATCGTTATATCTATGATGGCGATATGAATACAGTTCCTACTACAGTAGAACTCACGTTGACAATGACAGATTACAAGCTGTTTCTGGAGTACTACGATGTAGAGGAATTTGAAATATTAGACGGTTGTTACTTTGAAAAGATGATAGAACTGTTTGACGCTTATATCGACAAGTACAAGGAAATCAAGATGAACAGCAAAGGTGCCATGCGTCAGTTGGCAAAACTATTCCTTAACAATCTGTACGGAAAGTTCGCGAGCAGTACAGATAGTTCGTTCAAAGTTGCTTATCTGAAAGAAGATGGTTCACTCGGGTTCCGAGAAGTTGAAGCACATGACAAACAACCGGGGTATATTGCAATCGGTTCAGCGATTACAAGCTATGCACGCAACTTCACCATCAGAGCCGCTCAAGCTAACTATCACGGGGTAGAAAAAGCAGGGTTTATCTACGCTGACACAGACTCTATCCATTGTGACCTTGTACCGGAAGATGTACAGGGTATTAAGGTACACAACACAGCTTTTTGTTGCTGGAAACTGGAAAGCAAGTGGGACAGTGCTGTATTCACACGGCAGAAAACCTACATTGAACACGTAGTCGAAGCAGATCTTGAGCAAAAAGAAGATGGATGGCACGGAGAATCAGTGGAACCTTACTATAACGTTAAGTGTGCAGGAATGCCGGACAAGTGCAAGCAGTTATTTGTTCGAAGTCTGGAAGATGAGCAAGGCAACCCGTCTGACTGGCACGATGAAGAAAGAATGTTCCTGTTTGATGTAAATAACAAACCAATTCATAGAACACTAAGAGACTTCACCTATGGTCTTACTGTCCCGGGCAAGTTAATGCCAAAACGAATCCCTGGGGGTGTACTGCTCTGTGAAACAACTTATAAAATGAGGTGATAAAATGAAGATTGAAACATCAAGCAAAAGTGTAGCGACAATTACATTGACACCGATTGATCTGTTTGCAATGCGATGCGGTTTAGTAATTGCAGACCCTAAGAACAATGTAGAAATTATTTATGATGATTCTAATAAAGAGGTAAAAAATCATCTGAATAAAGTGTTTGGAACAGGTCTGTACACAGATGATGTCACAGGAAAAGGAATGAAGTTGAAAGCACTACTCACGATTCTTTATACCAGTGATGTTACTATCGTTAGACCAGAAAAAGATTATTTCTTTGAAAAAATGCCGTCCAATTGGGCGTATGAAAAGTTAGGTGATAGAATTGTTAAAGCCATTGGTGTTACTGACAACTGTCTTTTTATAGAATTGGAGGGAGAATACTATGACACTTGAAGAGCTTAGATTATACGTAACGCCATCGACATACTGTATGATTATTGACGTATCAAATGCAGATGACCCAAAAGAACTTTTCAAAGGTCGCGGTGAAAAGCTGATCCGGTACAGAGATACCGTCAAGCCGGAGAATTGGGAGATCTGGTCAATCAGCGCTGACAAAATCCGCGGTTGTATGACAATTCGAGTATATAAGAAAGGAATGTTTAAGTCAAATTTAAAGATATAAATAAGAAGCAGGGAGCTTACTAGGTAAGTATTCCCTGCTTCTTCTTTATATCTTTAACCGCTGAACTCATCACGCCTGTTCGCCTAACAGTAAATAGTTAAGGGAGCATATTTCATCTCGGCGTCCTTATCTATCATGACAAGAAACAGTGGTAGATACCTTAATATTAACGATATGACAACGCCGCAAGCGTTGCTTCTTTGCATTCCAGATTCTTAAAACGGAACGCGCCTTTACTGAACAGGAACCTCATGTTCATGATAAACATATCGTGTCTCTGTAGCATCAAGTAGTTGATCTGATGATCTTCTGTAGTTACAGTGATCTTATATGGATAAGTGACATCGGGTTTGTCATCGACATATACAACACCTTTCTGTACGAACTCTTTGACACCATACTCTTTACCCATGTATCGCAGAGTACACACATATTTGCATTTACCTTGCATAGATTCAACAAACGCATAGTTGTCATTCAAATAAACCGCTTCTGTAGAATACTTCATGTAATCATCATCAGCAAACGCCCGCGCAAAACCGGACTCCTGCATAGCTTTTGAAGCACTCTCTACATATCCCTGTTCCAAAACCCAGCCATTTCCACGCAGGAACTTTGTGTTGTCCTGCAATCTGGCACCTATCTTCATAGCACTATAGTATGGGTTAAGTAACGTAACAGGGTTTGACATCATGTATACAGGTACGTATCTTGTCTGTTTACCCTGTCCACGCGCAATAGAGGTATGAATACTTTGAAATTTTGTAACCTCTCTGTCACAGTAATGATCTGTCTCCGACTGGAATTCATCAAAAAGTATTCTCTGAACATCAGAAAAGAAGTGCGAATATTTCTTGATCTGGTCTGCACTGTTCAGCGTGATGGCATAACCACAGGATACGTCATCAAGATACAGTTCATGAAAGATACCATGTGCAAGACGCTTGCTAGTCATTTCCATTTCTGGAAAGAACAATGTTTTCAAGTCTTTGAAAAACTTTTCTGCCGCATTGTCCAACTCATAATTGTACCGATATAATAAGGCGAACTTCTCACCATAATTTAAGAACCTACGAATAGCAAGTCGGCCAAAATAAGTGGTCTTGCCACCTGTTCGGTTTGTTGTCACCATGAAGATCTCTGGTTTCTTACCCTCGAGATCTGTCAGCGAAAGAAGTTTCGTTCCATCATAATACTTTGACATTCAAACATTCTTCCTTTCCAATCTTTTGTTTCTAAAAATATTTTAACATAAAATCTTGACAAAGTCAAGAACAAGTGCTATGATGAAATCACGAAAGAGAGGTGAAGAAAATGGATGTAGCAAGTGTTACCCAGCTGATTGGTTCTTTAGGTTTTCCCATCGTGTGTTGCGGTGCGCTCTTTTGGTACATGATTAAGGAAAAAGATGCTCACAAAGAAGAAATGGAAGAACTGCGAAAGAGCGTAGAAGCAAACACACAGGCAATCAACAACTTGTGTGCCCACTTAGGAGGTACAAACAATGCCTAGTATCGAAACATCTGTCAAATGGGCAGAAGCCATCGCCGCAGACAATTCACACGGTTATTCACAGGTACACAGAAACGGGCCGGATTATGACTGTAGTTCTTTTGTAGGAACAGCACTGAGCAACGCTGGTTTTGCTGTCAGTAAGTACAGCACAACACGTAATCTCGAAGCACAGCTTACCAAAGCTGGTTTCAAAAAGTGTTCCAGACCATGGAAACGTGGAGACATTCATCTGGCGGCAGGGCATCACGTTACGATGTCAACTGACGCGACGCACATTGTACACGCCAGCCAGTCAGAAACCGGAGGAATTGACGGAAAAACAGGAGATCAGACCGGAAAAGAGATCTGTGTCAGACCATACTATGATCTTCCGTACAGTAATCTTGTACACTATCGCTACAGTGGATCCGGCGGAGATCAGCATTTTGGTGATGTTCACGAAAGTAATTGGACAGTAGACGGTGCCGCAAGTTTCAGCAGGAATATTGCTGGTGCTTATCACATCAATGACCCAGCTGGTTACCACCTGCGCACTGGGGCAAGCCAGAATAAGACTTCCATTATGGTGTTACCACAGGGAACCAGCGTAAGAAACTACGGTTACTACACAGGCAACTGGTATCTGGTTGCACTCGTTAAGAATGGCAAGCAGTACACAGGTTACATTTACAAGGATGGTTTAACTCGTGGCTAACATTAACACTTCATGGTCATGGGCAGTAGCGACCTGTAACAGAACAAACGTCGGTTATTCACAGGACTACAGGGAACAGCAAACAGTAAATGGTATTACCTACTATGACTGTTCGTCATTCGTTTGGTACGCGTTATTAGCAGGTGAGTTTCCTGTAGTCGATGCATATGGTTCCACTCATCCGTTCACCACTTCCGATATGATACCCGTTCTACAGTCATTGGGATTTAAGGAAGTAACGATAACAGATGAATGGAAATCTGGTGACATCTTGTGGCGGTCTGGTCACACGGAAATGGTATATCGTGGACGCATTACAATGGGAGCGCACACGAGTGCCGTTCCGCTGGAACAGCAGGTAAGCATCAATTCTTCCGAATCATCACCGAGCAACTGGACACGTTGTTTCCGGTATGGGTCTGGTGGTTCTGGTATTGGTGCAAGTGCCTATGTTGCCGCCGCGATCTGTGGAAACTGGATGCAGGAAAGTACACTGAATCCCGGACAGTGGGAACTGGGTTACAAACAGGGTTTTGGGTTAGGACAATGGACAGACAATGCTGAGACTACCAGACGCACACAGTTGCTTAACTGGTTAAGTGCAAATGGCTATGCATCGAATGATGGTGACGGTCAGCTTGCGTATTTCATATATGAGAATATCTGGTATAAGTCCGGTGTCGCCGCAAACTTTGACAATCTGACAGCGTTCCTGTCATCTGACAGTACAGATATTTCCATGCTCACCGAAGCGTTCATGCGTGGGTGGGAGGGTATCAGCGATTCCTCCCTTTCCTATCGTATTTCATGCGCAAACACTTATCTTGAGTATTTCAATACCCACGCAACTGACACACCGTCTGCATGGTATAACGCTGAATCCTATGACAACCCAGCATCCACACTTCTCTCTTTCGGAAGTGAAAACAACTTGAACAACGCCTTGTTAATTTTTCTTTTCTTGTCGGGTGGGGTGGTTCCACCAGAGCCGCCCACCAAAAAGAAAAAGAAAATGCCTATTTGGATGATGTGCAGGTGCCACCTATAAATAAGAAAGGAACCTAACAATGGCTGTTAAAACAACACAGGAAATTATTGATTCGCTGAGAGCTTCTTTCGGAGAATCACCAGACGATACACAGCTTGCCATGCTGGAAGATGTCACCGACACGTTTACCGACAAGGATAATCAGCTCGGTGAAGATTGGAAAAAGAAGTATGATGAGAATGACAAAGCATGGCGCAAACGTTACACTGACCGCTTTAGCGGTAAGGCTGACCCAGATCCGGAACCAGATCCGGAACCGGATCCGCCAAAACCATTAACATATGACTCTCTGTTTAAGTCAGAATAGGAGGAAAATAATGCCTAGAAGAATTGCAAAATCAACCTTGCAGGCTTCGACACTTGATATCATGAATACCATTCGTCAGAATGCATCCTATGATTATCAGCAGTCTGTGCCAGTAGTCGCAAAAGCATCAGACATCCCTAAAGTTGGTGAAGTAATCTACGGAACACCTGCTTTTGCAAACCAGTACATCAATGCACTGGTAAACCGTATTGCCCTTGTTATCGCAAAGAGCGCAAACTTTAACAACCCATACGCTCACCTCAAGAAAGGTTATCTTGAGTTCGGTGAGACAGTGGAAGAGATCTTCGTACAGATTGCAAAAGTCGTTGAGTACACACCGGAGAAAGCCGCGGCGCGCGAGTTCCAGAGAACTCTGCCGGATGTAAAATCCACATTCCACGCCATGAACTGGCGTGTGATGTATCCGGTAACCATCCAGGATGAAGATTTACGCCTTGCGTTCCTTGCTGAATCCGGTATGCAGGATCTTGTAGCAAAGATCGTTGATTCTGTCTACAAAGCCGCTGAGTATGACGAGTTCCTGCTCTTCAAATACCTGCTTATCAAAGCCGTAGCGCATGGCAAAATGTATCCGATGTCAATCGGTGATGGTACAAAGATGGAAACAGCCGCAGAAACATTCCGTGGTGCATCCAATGACCTTACCTTTATGAAAACAAAATACAATGAGTCCGGTGTGCGCACCACAACTCCGCGCGAGAATCAGGCTATCTTTATGGACAGCTGGTTTAATGCAAAATACGACGTAGAGGTTCTTGCCGCCGCGTTCAATATGGACAAAGCAACCTACACAGGTGCGCTTCATCTGATTGACGATTGGACAACATTTGACAATGAGCGGTTTGATGTCATTCGTGCAAATTCAGACGGTCTGGAAGAGGTGACAGCGGCAGAGCTGGCACTGATGAAAAATGTAAAAGCCGTTCTGGTTGACACTGAATGGTTCCAGATCTACGACAACAACGCGAAGTTCACCGAACAGTACGCCGCGGCAGGTCTGTACTGGAACTATTTCTATCATGTGTGGAAAACCATTTCCAGTTCGCCGTTCAGCAATGCGATTGTGTTTGTCACTGATACGGCAACGATTGCACCGAAAGCATCTTATACCGTAGAGATTACTGGCAAGGATACTTCCGATGTTGCAACCGTTTATACACTCGGAGTGCAGGATGACAACGCTACTCTGGTACAGGGTACCTACCAGTTCGTGCAGACTGAACAGTGTACTGCTGATGGAATTGCTATCCTTCCGTATGGTGCTGTTATGATTCCTGCATCCGCGTCTAGCAAAACAGTTACTCTTTCTATGGTGATTAATGGCGTTGAGTATGACGCGACTACTACCATCAATGCAGCTTCCGCAGTTGGTAAAACCGTCACTATGAATAAACAGGGCTGATGAGATTTCTGTCCAGTGTCTTAGGATGCTGGACAGATGATAAGAAAGGAGAAGTTCATGAGTGAAAAGTTGAAAGAAGTTGTGGAACTGGAAGATGAAAGTCAGATTGTTGCACAGGACGCTCACGATGATTACTATGACAGTCGCTCTATCATTCCTGCGGATAATGTTGATGCGGACGGTGTTCCGTGGGCTACGGTGGGAGAGAATATTCGAAATGGTGCTAAGGCGCCTTCTAGTAAAGAAAAAGTTCTCGAAGCAATTAGCGCATTACTTGACACTGATGTAAAATACGAAGTTGTAAATTGCACTTTGTCACCGGGTCGTAATATCGTAGTAGATAACACACTTTTTGTTGGTCGGTCTACTTCCATTACTTCATCTAAAACAATAATTTTATTTTTTGTTCTTAGTTGTAATATCAATTCTGGAAATAATATGTTATCTTTTTTACTAAATCAAAATGTAAATAATACTATACTAATTCAGAATACTTCCAATTCTGCAATCACTGGCACTATAAAACTCGGAGTATTATTAGCGTAATATGTACATCACACCAAACACAACAATTCGTTTGCTCCACAACGTCCCAGTGGAGCCATCCTATAACCACACGATCTACTTTGACTCCGAAGCAAAGCAGACCGCCTATTTCATTACAAAACAGAAGCGTTCGTTTCCGAAGAACACCTACCAGCGTCATACACGGGACACCATGAAAGTAGCTGTTCTTGCAGATGACATCTATGATTGCAACTATCTGATGTTTCAGAATACTGCATATGGAAACAAGTGGTTTTATGCGTTCATAACTTCCATTGAGTATGTGAACAATGTGACCAGCCTTATCACCTATCAGATTGACGTTTTACAGAGTTGGTTATTTGACTTTACACTCGGTCAGTGCTTTGTTGAGAGACAGCATAGCACAAGTGACGGGTACTTCGAAAATCTTGTACCAGAGAATCTGGACTTAGGTGACTACACCATCGAAAAGACAACAAAAGTTGAGCTGAATAATATGTCAGTCGGTATGTATTACACTCAAAGGTCTGATGGTACGTCAGCCGATTCTAAGTCATATGGCAAAATTTTTTCTGGACTGGGGTTAGAATCTGGTATTCCAGCAACGGACGCAGGTTCCATTGCGAATGAAATTAAAGCGTGGATTGACAATGGTAAAGAGGATGCACTCGTATCAGTTTTCCAATATCCATCTTTTCTCGACACACCAGACGACTCATCTGAGCCATATGGCGGCCTGCATCAGAAAACTGTTCCAGTTTATAATAACATCACGCAAATAGATGGGTATGAACCTAAGAATAGAAAGCTCTTTTCTTATCCATACTGTAAACTGGTTCTGACAAACAATGCTGGAAGTCGCGCTGAATATCGGTGGGAACAGTTCAAGTACTCTTCTGCTTCACAATCACTCGTCAATTTCAAACTGGCTGGCGCAATCGTTACAACACCAACTGTTACACTGTACCCGCTTGAATATATGGGTATGGATGCAAACTATGACCGCGGTCTTGTACTTTCCAACTTCCCTACAGTCGCATGGTCTGGTGATGCATGGAAAGCATGGTGGGCGCAAAACAAGGGTAGTGTTACGAGTTCAATGATTGCAAGTGCTATGACAACAATGACTGCGGCTGGAACATCTGCTATTGCTGGTAACTTAACAAGTGCAGGTACTACAGCTGTTATGGGTCAGCAAAACTTATTCAATCAAGCACAGGGCATCATGGGAAAGAAACAAGATCTTGAAAACACACCACCACAGGTTCATGGTCAGGTTCAGTGTGATTCCCTAAACGCTCAGATGAGTAAGGTACAGTTCACTTTTGAGCATCAGACTGTGCGCGCACCATTTGCAAAACTGATAGATGACTTCTTTACCATGTTTGGATATGCACAGAACTGTCTGATGGTACCTAACTTACACGCAAGACCGCACTGGACTTATATCAAGACAGTTGCTTGTGTACTCACTGGTTCCATTCCGGCTGATGACTCCGAATTCATTGTCAATATCTTTAACAATGGTATTACATGGTGGATGAATGGTGATGAAGTTGGTGACTATTCACTTGATAACAGACCAACCTAAGGAGGTATCTCGTGGGAAAGAAAAAGACAAATTTTGACGAGTCGCTCTTAGGAAATTCAGCTACATTCGGACAGTATCTCCGTGTGCTGTCCGAGCTGGCTGTATCCATGTTCGAATGGCAGAATGTGCCAGAATCCGTAGATATTCGATACATTGAAATGCAGTTGTTCTTGAATGGTTCAGCTGTATGGTTTCGTGATGATGAGTTAGAGGGAAAGCCACAGCTTTGCTTGTCCTGCTTACCATCTGGTAACTTTGATGTGTACGGGTATCCGGAAAAACGTAGAGCGTACTCACGTTACAACAATTATAACAAAGACCTAAATAGCTCTGACAGTGTTATTATTTACAACAACTTTCTTCGTACACCATCAGTGCAGGACTGTATGATGTATGCAAGACGATTATACAATCTTGACCGTATCATTGATGTCAATACAAATGCACAGAAAACACCGATTCTCGTTCGTGCTACGGAAAAGCAGAGATTATCTCTGATCAATGTGTATAAAGAGTATGACGGTAATGCTCCTGTTATCTTTGGTGACAATGACCTTGACCCAACTGCACTCCGTTCAGTTACTACCAATGCACCGTATGTCTCTGACCGAATTTATGAACTAAAAGTTCAGTATTGGAATGAAGCGCTGACAAGACTCGGAATCAGTAACATCAATACACAGAAGAAAGAACGTATGATTACCGATGAGGTTATGCGAAATCAAGGTGGTATCGTAGCTTCTCGTTATTCTCGTCTCGAAAGCCGAAAGGTTGCCGCTCGGAAGATTAATCAGATGTTCGGTACTAATATTGATGTTGAATATCGAGAGGATTATCAGATTCCAGATGTGGAAAATGTGGATAACTCTGTGGACAATGACGATGGAGGTAAAACGAATGAGTAAGTATACAACCGAAGTGAGATTCATCTGTGAAACAGCCGCAGGTTATTCAGAAAGCCAGCCAGCTTCTAATGTGGATGCTGTTATAGAGAAAGCGTGGAATAATGTTTTCGGTGACTTTCCAATCTATGATGAAGCTTACCGTAAGGTTCTGTGCTGTAAGATTCTCAAGCACTTCTATCTTCGAGAAATTGGTTGCGAGACTGTAGGTATCTGGAAAATGTGGCTGACGGAACGCATGAATATGGTCATGCCTTATTACAATCAGTTATATAAATCAGCTACGTTGGAGTTCAACCCTCTGTATGACGTTGATCTGAACACCACTCACAAATTGAAAGATGATGGTACGAACAGTTCAACACTTCATGGTGAGGACAGTAATACAAGAACGGACAATCTGAGTAGCTTACGTACCGATGACTTGAAACACACAGACGAAAGTAACCAGTGGAACAAGTTTTCCGATACGCCGCAGGGTGCGCTGACTGGTATTGAAAGTAGTGAGTATCTGACAGACGCTAGAAATATCACCGACAAGGGTAATTCAGCTGATACTGGCACTCAGAAAGTTGACAATACTGGTACGCAGGTGAATGCTGGGACTAGCGACACGAATAGTAGTGTCACCTATAGTTCGCTAAAAGACTATACGGAACACGTACAGGGCAAGCGCGGCGGCGTTTCATACGCTAAAATGCTGATGGAATATCGTGATTCAATGCTCAACATTGACCAGATGGTTATGGATGAACTGAAAGACCTGTTCTTTCTGTTATGGTAGAAAGGAGATAAAGTATGAGTGCAAATTACACACCAAACTTAGGAGAATACACAGAACTTACTCCGTTTCGTTATTGGTGCCAGAAAGTTTTACCCCTTGTCTATGATGACTCACTTAGCTATTATGAGTTACTTTGCAAGGTTGTTGATTATCTGAACAAAACAATGCAAGACGTTGAAACCTTACACACAGATGTTACTGCTCTGCATTCTGCATTTGAAAACTTACAGACATATGTCAATCATTATTTTGATAATCTGGACGTGCAAACTGCAATCAACAACAAACTTGACGCTATGGCTGATTCGGGCGAACTTCTCAGTATTGTAAAACCTAGTGTTGTTTCAGAAGTCGATAGCTGGTTGACTGCTAATATTACCAACCCTACCAATCCGGTAGTAGATGCATCACTTAGTGTATCTGGTGCCGCGGCTGATTCTGCTACAGTAGGAAAGTATTTCCAGAATCTTGATTCTCTGTATGATGGCTCTGTTCACGTAACTGATTTTGAGAACGGTAATGTGGATATTTCTGGTGGCAAGGTGGTATACAGTGCAAACAAGAACAGAGTTCGAACAAAGAACGGTACGTTCCTGTCTCTGAAAGCTGGTACTACAATTCGACTGAAAGATTATGAAAAATATTCAATGCTCGTTCTTTGGAGTGACCAGAATTGGCGCGTTGGGTGGATGAATCATGAGTTCTGCGTTCCACGTGACGGTGAGTTTGCTATTAACATCACTACGAAAGATGATAATGTAGCACTCAGCGTGGAAGAAGCTTATGGTCAGCTTGTGATTGAAGCCGATACTTGTGTTATCAACGGATTCAATCTGGTAAGGGGTAATACGAACAATTCTGGAAGAGTTATATATGCTGACTATTCTGTCATTACGAAAGAGATTATTCATTACAAGGCTGGGTCTTGTTTCTTCCCGAATAGTAAGAGCGGAACGGAACAGTGGATTATTCAGAGAAACTACTATGATGAGAAAGGTGCTTATCTCAGTTCTCAGTATTCGGAAAGTAATCAGCCATTCATGTTAGATAAGGATGCATTTATCAGACTGAGATTTAAACATGTGAAAGGTTCGGAACAGACTACAAGCTATTCGAATTTTGCTGATGGCTTTACCGTGGCTTATAATGCCGATAATGTTCCTACTCCGGTAACATCTTATTCGTTCGGCGGTTTCTCGAGTTATCAGCCGAATATGATTCTGGATGCCACAATTAAACCTGTTTCTGCTTACCCGTCAAGTGCCGCGGCTACGATTGTTACTCCTAATCGTAAAACAGTTGGTATCGACTTTAGTCTCGGTACGCCGGTTGACATGGTTAGATACCTTAACAATATGTATCACTACAATCTGATTGATAAGCTGGATTACATCATTGTTACTCACTATCATTCAGATCATACGGGTGGTCTGCCTGCTTTGGTTAACACTTATGGTGTAAATATTGATGGCGCTGTAGCATTCCTTCCAGCTTTACTTACAACTGCTAATACTGCTAACCTTACAGTGGAGGACAGAGAAGATGCACTGGCACAGCAGACAGCAATTCTAAATCTGCTTCACGATCATAACTGTACAATTATCAACCCTGCCGAGAACAGTGTGTATAACATTGACGGTGTTGAGGTTCAGTTCAGTAATACGGATTATAGTCCGTATAATACGAGTGGTAGTGAGTATTATACTGACAAGTATAATAACTACACTATGGTTGTGCAAACTGTTAATCATGGTTATACTGTTACGTATACTGGTGACATTCAGAAGCTGGCATTAAAGTATCTTGCTAAAAAGCTGATGAAAGCTGATGTTATGACTTCACCACATCATGGTTGGCTGGTTAACAGTGACGGTCTGATTCCGGATTTTATTAATACCGCTTCGCCTGATGTGGTTATCGCTCAGAGCGGTTCTGAACAGAAGCCTGGTGGTGTGGCAGATATTGACGGTAGTGGTGCGCCAATGACGGACTGGTGTGATAAGAATGGTGTGCCGAACTATGCGACATATGAAAACGGTACTATTAATATTGACTATGCTGATGGACAGGCTAAGTTTGTACGACCCGTGATTAGACATGTGAAAACTAAATAGAGTGATGTGCAGATTGTACGGGTGCTGGTGTGAACTGGTACCCGTATGTCTGTATTAATCTACACTTCAACTATTGGTGCAAAATGTAACACAGCCTAGTGCTTAATCTACACATCAACTATCAGCTCCAGATACAGCACCGCCGAGTGCCGCGACAGCCGAGCGCAAGCGAGAGCGAAGCGGCGCGAGGATGATTGCAAACACTGTACTAAACTGACCAACGGTCATTTTATAAGACGTGACTGTCAGTTGCACCGTAAGCTGTACAACTGGTACGGGGGTCTTTTTCTTTAAG
>ERZ1034915.947-NODE-947-length-17572-cov-29.140207_pt1 | contig 17572 bp, 18 predicted proteins | sample MGYA00520592_ERZ1034915 | MGnify/ENA primary metagenome ERZ1034915 (study PRJEB33766, sample SAMN09781787) | gut metagenome | biome: gut microbiome | host: Homo sapiens | place: Madagascar | study: EMG produced TPA metagenomics assembly of the PRJNA485056 data... | reverse complement strand
TGAGATGTTTTTTTGATACCCTTAGGTGGCTAACTTCATTTTAGAACTTTCCTTTAGACGTGCTTCTTTTTAATGTGAAGCAGCTTGTAAATTTCCTTGAAATATAGCCTTATCTTTGATATACTAGATTGTAGTCTAATTGATAAAAAGCAAGTCTTAACTTGTAGTCTATAATAAGGAGAGTGGCATGACCGAACGTGGTTTGTTAATTGTTTTCTCAGGACCTTCTGGGGTTGGTAAGGGAACAGTTCGCCAAGAAATTTTTTCAACACCTGATCATAAATTTGAGTATTCTGTTTCTATGACAACGCGCCAAAAGCGTTCAGGAGAAGTTGATAGCGTTGATTATTTCTTTCGAACTCGTGAAGAGTTTGAAGAGCTTATTAAAAATGGTCAAATGTTGGAATATGCTGAATATGTAGGCAACTACTACGGCACACCACTGACTTACGTTAATGAAACACTCGATAAAGGAATCGACGTATTCCTTGAAATCGAAGTTCAAGGGGCTCTTCAAGTTAAGAAAAAAGTTCCAGACGGTGTCTTCATTTTCTTGACTCCACCAGATTTGGACGAATTAAAAGATCGTTTGGTTGGACGTGGTACTGATAGCGAAGAAGTTATCCGCCAACGTATCGAACGTGCTAAAGAAGAGATTGCTTTGATGCGCGAATACGATTATGCTGTTGTTAATGATGAAGTGCCTTTGGCAGCTGAACGCGTTAAACGTATCATTGAAGCAGAACATTTCCGTGTTGATCGTGTTATTGGACGGTATAATGACATGATTAAAGGTATTGACTAAAAGAGAGAAGAGAGAAAAAAGCTATGATGTTAAAACCTTCTATTGACACTTTGCTTGATAAAGTGCCATCAAAATACTCACTTTGTATTCTTCAAGCAAAACGTGCTCACGAACTTGAAGCTGGTGCAAAACCAACTCAAGAATTCAAATCAGTAAAAGCTACTTTGCAAGCTCTTGAAGAAATTGAATCTGGTAACGTTGTGATCCACCCAGATCCAGAAGCAAAACGTGCTGCTGTGCATGCTCGTATCGAGGCAGAACGCTTGGCGAAAGAAGAAGAAGAACGTAAAATCAAAGAACAAATCGCTAAAGAAAAAGAAGAAGGAGAAAAAATCTAAGGTATTTTATCTTAGATTTTTCTTGTAATAAATCATTGTGATAAAGTAAACAAGTGTTTTAAAGTTTACTTATCATGATGATTATTCTTTTTTTCGTTAGGATATTTTTTGAGTCTATTTAGAAAGGATAGTTATGACAAAAATCGCTCAGGTCATTGTTGATGTGCCATTAATGCAGACCGATAAGCCTTTCTCATATCTCGTGCCAGAAGACATGCAAAATCAAGTGATGTTAGGTTCACGGGTGCATGTTCCTTTTGGTCACGGCAATCGTCTTTTGCAGGGATTTGTTGTCGGCTTTTCTGAAAGCTTAGACAGTGATATCAGTGAGCTTAAGGCTATTAGCGAGGTATTGGATTTTGAACCAGTTTTGAATGAAGAACAGCTTACTTTAGCAGATCAAATGCGTCATACTGTTTTTTCTTATAAGATTTCAATCTTGAAATCAATGATTCCTAATTTGCTCAATTCAACATACGATAAACGTTTGATGCCGACAGATAAGCTGTCTGATGAAGAACGCTTAGCTTTATTTGGTGATAAAGATAGCAGGCTTCACTCAAATTTATCTGATGAAGAAGCTAAAAAAGTTGCCAGGTTGGTTCAAGCAGAAAAAATTTCGGTTGATTATCTTGCTAAAGATAAGAAAAATATCAAAACTGAGAAATTCTATCAGGTTGCTTCTGAACAGTTAGCTCAAGCAGAGATTTCAGCAAGAGCTAAGAAGCGTTTGATGTTACGTGATTACTTGCTTGAGCATCCTGAAACAGGAAAATTGGTAGACTTGTACCAGCTCTTTTCACGTGATGTTGTCAAATTCTTTGTGGAAAATCATCTGCTAACCATTTTAGAAAAAGAGAAGAAACGTTCGGATGCTTATTTTGACGTTGCAACAACGGATTTTCTTGAGTTAAATGCAGAACAAGCTGCTGTGGTTGAAAAGGTGACTAGTCAAATTGGCAAAGAATCTAAACCTTTCTTGTTAGAAGGAGTGACTGGCTCAGGTAAGACTGAAGTGTATTTGCACATTATTGATAAAGTCTTAAAACTTGGTAAAACAGCGATTGTTTTGGTGCCTGAGATTTCTTTGACGCCTCAGATGACTAACCGCTTTATTTCACGTTTTGGTAAGCAAGTGGCAATTATGCACTCGGCTTTGTCTGATGGTGAAAAATTTGATGAGTGGCGAAAGATAAAATCTAGTCAAGCTCGCGTTGTCGTAGGTGCTAGATCTGCTATTTTTGTTCCAATGGAAAATATTGGCGCAATTATCATCGACGAAGAGCATGAGGCAACTTACAAGCAAGAATCGAATCCGCGTTACCATGCGCGTGATGTGGCTTTGCTTCGTGCAAAATATCATAAGGCCGTTTTGTTAATGGGGTCTGCAACGCCAAGCATTGAGAGCCGTGCTCGTGCTAGTCGTAATGTTTATCAGTTCTTACAATTGACTCACCGTGCCAATCCTTTGGCTAAGATTCCAAAAGTTGATATTGTTGATTTCCGTGATTACGTTGGTCAGCAGGAAGTCAGCAACTATACCCCTTATCTACTGGAAAAAATTGCAGATCGTTTAGAAAAACGTGAGCAAGTTGTCCTTATGTTAAATCGTCGCGGCTATTCAAGTTTTGTCATGTGCCGTGATTGTGGCTATGTGGATGAGTGCCCAAATTGTGACATTTCCTTGACCCTTCATATGGATACCAAGACCATGAATTGTCATTACTGTGGTTTTGAAAAAGCTATTCCACATACTTGCCCAAATTGTCATAGTCGCAGCATCCGTTATTACGGGACTGGGACTCAGAAAGCTTATGATGAATTGTCGGAAGTTTTCCCACAAGCTCGTATCTTGCGAATGGATGTCGATACCACACGACAAAAAGGAGCGCATCAGCGAATTCTTGATAAATTTGGAAATCATGAAGCTGATATTTTGTTAGGAACACAGATGATTGCTAAGGGACTTGATTTTCCAAATGTTACCTTAGTAGGGGTTTTAAATGCTGATACATCACTAAATTTGCCAGATTTTAGATCGTCTGAGCGAACATTTCAATTGTTGACTCAGGTTGCAGGTCGTGCAGGTCGTGCAGAAAAAGAAGGTGAGGTCTTAATTCAAACCTACAATCCACAGCATTATGCCATCAAGTTAGCTCAAAAGCAAGATTATGAAGCTTTTTATGCTTATGAGATGGGGATTCGTAAGCAATTATCTTATCCACCATATTATTTTACGGTTGGCTTAACCTTGTCACATAAGGAGGAGCAGACCGTTGTGCGGAAGTCCTTTGAATTGCTTCAAATTTTGCGTCAGCAGTTATCTGACAAAATTAAAATTCTCGGTCCAACACCTAAGCCGATTGCCAGAACGCATAATCTTTATCATTATCAAATTATTGTTAAATATCGCTTCGAGGACCATTTAGAAAGTGTCTTGAATCAGATTTTAGACATGACTCAATTACCTGAAAATAAGTACTTGCGACTGGTAATAGACCATGAGCCACAAAATTTTATGTAGGCTCTCACTATGCTATAATAAAGAAAAATTTAAGTACTAAGATCCTTTGAAAGGAAGAAAAATGACAAAATTAATTTTTATGGGAACACCTGATTTTGCAGCGACTGTTCTAGAAGGTTTATTAGATGATGCCAACTATGATGTTTTAGCGGTTGTGACACAACCAGACCGCGCGGTTGGTCGTAAAAAAGAAATTAAAATGACACCTGTTAAAGAAGTTGCTTTGGCACACAATTTACCAGTTTATCAACCTGCAAAAATGTCTGGTTCAGACGAAATGGCTGAGCTTATGACTTTGGGTGCAGATGGTATCGTAACAGCCGCTTTTGGTCAATTCTTGCCAACAAAATTGCTTGATTCTGTTGATTTCGCAGTTAATGTGCATGCCTCACTTCTTCCTAAATACCGTGGTGGTGCACCAATTCACTACGCCATCATCAACGGTGATAAAGAAGCAGGTGTGACAATCATGGAAATGGTTAAGAAAATGGATGCTGGTGACATGATTGCTAAAGCATCAACGCCAATTACTGACGAAGACAATGTTGGTACAATGTTTGAAAAACTGGCTGTTATAGGACGTGATCTGCTTTTGAAAACATTACCAGATTACATTGCTGGAAACATCAAACCAGAACCACAAGATGGAAGCAAAGCGACTTTCTCACCAAATATCACACCAGAAGAAGAACGTATCGATTGGAATAAATCAGCGCGTGAAGTCTTTAATCACATCCGTGGTTTGTATCCATGGCCTGTTGCACATACCCTTCTTGATGGCAAACGATTCAAAATCTATGAAGCAAGCTTGGCAGAAGGTCAAGGACAACCAGGTCAAATCATTGAAAAAGGCAAGGAAACTTTGGTTGTGGCAACTGGAGACGGTGCGATTTCTCTTAAAACAGTTCAACTAGCAGGGAAACCACGCATGAGCGTTGTGGATTTCTTAAATGGTGTTGGACGTAAACTTGAAGTAGGTGAACTTATTGGCGAATGATTGGAAGAAACAAGCACGCGGCTTAGCGCTAGTCGTTCTTGAAAATGTCTTTGAAGAAGGAGCGTATTCAAATATTACTCTCAATCAGGAACTTAAACAGACTCAGTTGTCACAAAAAGATAAGTCTTTGGTGACAGAAATCGTCTATGGTACAGTAGCACGAAAGATTACCCTAGAATGGTACTTAGCTCACTATATCGAAGACCGTGACAAATTGGATCCTTGGGTTTATTATCTTTTGATGCTGAGCCTTTATCAATTATTGTATCTTGACAAGATGCCGGCTCATGCTGTAGTAAATGACGCGGTTAATATTGCTAAAAATCGTGGCAATAAAAAAGGTGCTGAAAAATTTGTCAATGCGGTTTTGCGACGTTTGACTAAAGATGAGCTCCCAAATCCTGAAAGCATTAAACGTAAAAACAAATGTTACTCAGTTCTTTATTCTTTACCAGTCTGGTTGGTTAAAAAGTTAATTGACCAATTCGGTGAGGACCGTGCAAAAGCTATTATGCAAAGTCTGTTTATTCGAAATAAGGCAAGTATTCGAGTGACAGATCCTGAAAAATTGGCTGAGATTAAAGCTGCAACAGGCGCAGAACCCTCTACTTTATCGCCAGTAGGTTTGGTTAAAACGTCAGGTCACTTTGCTGGAACAGACTATTTTGCCAAAGGTGATATCACGATTCAAGATGAATCTAGTCAATTGGTGGCCCCAACTCTTAATATTCAGGGCGATGAAAATATCTTAGATGCTTGTTCAGCTCCAGGTGGAAAAACGACTCACATGGCTTCTTACCTGACAAGCGGGCATATTACAGCATTAGATTTATACGACCACAAGCTTGATTTGGTAATGGATAATGCTAAACGTCTGCATGTGGCTGATAAAATCTCTACACAAAAAATGGATGCCACAACAGTTCACGAACATTTTGCACCAGACACTTTTGATAAAATATTAGTTGATGCACCATGTTCAGGAATTGGTCTTATCCGCCGTAAACCTGACATTAAGTACAATAAAGAAAATCAAGATTTCAATGCTTTACAGGAAATTCAATTGCAAATTCTTGATAGCGTTTGTCAAACATTGCGCAAAGGTGGTATAATAACTTATAGCACTTGTACGATTTTTGATGAGGAAAACTTCCAAGTTATTAATAAATTTTTAGAAACTCATCCAAATTTCGAACAGGTAAAACTGAGTCATACGCAAGAAGATATTGTAAGAGATGGTTGTATTGCGATTACCCCTGAACAATATCAGACAGACGGGTTCTTTATTGGACAAGTTAAACGTATCTTGTAATCTCAAGGAGGAAACTGACACAGTCAGAAGGAAAACTATGAAAATTTCACTTGTAACTGATATCGGACAAAGACGTTCAAATAATCAGGATTTTATTAATAAATTTGATAACAAAAAAGGTATCACTTTAGTCATCCTAGCAGATGGTATGGGAGGTCATCGTGCTGGTAATATTGCTAGTGAAATGACCGTTACTGATCTTGGACGTGAATGGATTAGTACCGAATTTACAGAATTAAGCCAAATTCGTGATTGGCTGATTACTGCGCTTGAAGCAGAAAATCAAAGAATTTATGAACTGGGTCAAACCGATGAGTATAAAGGTATGGGAACAACCGTTGAAGCTTTAGCGATTGTTGATAACAATGTTATCTTTGCTCACGTTGGTGATTCACGCATCGGCTTGCTTCATAATGGTGAATACGAATTGTTAACAAGCGATCATTCTCTTGTTAATGAATTAGTGAAAGCTGGTCAATTGACAGAAGAAGAAGCTGCTAATCACCCACAAAAAAATATTATCACGCAATCTATTGGACAAGCTAATCCAGTTGAACCTGATTTAGGGGTTCAAGTTCTTGAAGAAGACGATTATCTTATTATTAACAGTGATGGTTTAACAAACATGATTACCAATGACGAAATTGTTAGCATTTTGAGCCAAGATAAAAATCTTGACGATAAAAATAATGAATTAGTTACTCTTGCTAACGAACGTGGAGGTCTTGATAATATCACCATTGCTCTTATCCACGCCGAAAGTGAGGAAGCTTAATGATTCAGATTGGCAAATTATTTGCTGGTCGTTATCGGATCCTCAAGTCTATCGGACGGGGTGGAATGGCAGATGTTTATCTTGCCAAAGATCTAATTCTTGATAATGAAGAAGTGGCTATCAAAGTCCTTCGAACTAATTATCAAACAGATCAAATTGCCGTTGCTCGTTTCCAACGTGAAGCACGTGCCATGGCAGAGCTAAACCATCCAAATATCGTTTCGATTCGTGATATTGGAGAAGAAGACGGACAGCAATTCTTAGTAATGGAATATGTTGATGGCTCGGACTTGAAAAAATATATTCAAGACCACGCCCCTCTTTCTAATAATGAAGTTGTTAGAATCATGGAAGAAGTCTTGTCTGCGATGACTTTGGCTCATCAACAAGGAATTGTTCACCGTGATTTGAAACCACAAAATATCTTGTTAACCAAAGACGGAACGGTTAAAGTTACCGACTTTGGTATCGCTGTAGCTTTTGCAGAAACAAGTTTAACACAAACAAACTCAATGCTTGGTAGTGTACACTATTTATCACCTGAACAAGCGCGTGGTTCAAAAGCCACTGTTCAAAGTGATATCTACGCTATGGGGATTATGTTGTTTGAAATGTTGACTGGTCACATTCCATATGATGGTGATTCAGCTGTTACGATTGCTCTTCAACATTTCCAAAAACCACTTCCATCAATCATTGATGAAAATAAAAATGTTCCACAAGCTTTGGAAAATGTTGTCATTAAAGCAACTGCAAAACGTTTGAGTGATCGCTACGCCTCAACTTTTGAAATGAGTCGTGATTTAATGACTGCTCTCTCATATAACCGTAGCCGCGAACGCAAACTTGTCTTTGAAGATACAGAAAATACGAAGACACTTCCAAAAGTAACAACTTCAACACCTGTTCCCTCAACAACAGAACAATTGTTGACAAAACAAAAAGCAGCTAAAGTTAATCGTGAAGCTGTGGATAATAAAATTGCAAAAGCGAAAACGAAGAAGAAAAAATCACATCGTGTGTTTGGTACTTTAGTGAAAATTTTCTTTGCGGTCGTAGTAGTTGCAATTGCTATCTTTACTTACTTGACGCTAAGCACACCAGCTTCAGTCAACGTTCCAGATGTAGCTGGAACAAGTTTACAAGCTGCTAAGACAAGTCTTACATCAGCAGGACTTAAAGTTGGAAGGACCAAGGGAATTTATAGTGATACTGTTCCAAGTGGTCAGGTTATTGAGACTAATCCGAAAGCTGGCACATCTAAGAAAGAAGGTGCCAAAGTTGACATTTATGTGTCAAAAGGAACATCAGGCTTTAAGATGAAAGATTATACTGGTCAAAACTATCAAGAAGTTATCAAAGAACTCAAAGATAAACACGGTATTTCAAGTGATAAGATTGATGTTGAATGGATAACAGGCACTAACTATGATGGTGGTACTATCATTAGTCAAACACCTGAAAAAGGTACAAAAGTTGCTAGTGAAGATAAGATTACTTTCAAGGTTGCAGCAATCGTTATGCCAAACCTTATTGGTTATACTTATCAAGATGCAATTGCTGAATTGACTGCACTTGGCTTATCAAGTTCGCATATTATAGTATTCCAAGCAGATGCTACTTCATCAACTGGATATTCTCAAGTTAAAACACCATCTGCCTCTGCAGTTGTTGTGGCACAAGATCCTTACTTTGGCGCATCTATTGAAGGAGAGGTTAACCTTTACTTCTCAGCTAGAAGTGAAGCTCAGTCTTCAGAAGTTGCACCATCTCAATCTGTTTCTGAGTCATATGAGACAAGTGAAACTAGTGAGTCAAGTTCTTTAAGTAGCAGCAGCAGTAGTAGCAGTAGTAGCAGTAGCAGCACTGAAGAAAGTTCACAAACCGACTCATCATCAGTTGAATAATAAGATATTATAAGAACACCTAAATGGGTGTTCTTTTTTAGTCAAAATCGAGCAATTTCCGCTTCTTTTTGGTAAAATACAGAAAAAGAAAGGGTATGATATGAGGAAAGTTCAATTTTTTGTCATTGTCGAAACTATTTTATTAGTCATGGGTTTAATGACAATTATGGCCAACAATTTATCGAGTTTTATCTTAATTTTAGTTTTAATTCTTTTGGCATTACGTTTTTATAATCAAGACAAGCGCAATAATTTATTGTTAACAGTAGGATTGGTTCTTTTATTTTTGATTTTAATGTTAAATCCTTACATTATCATGGCAGTTGTACTTGGTGTTGTTTATGTGGTTATTAACCGCTTTTCACAAGTCAAGAAAAAAAATCGCTTTGCTTTGGTTCGTTTTCGTGAGGAAGACTTGAAAGCAAAACCAATTCGTAATCAATGGATTGGGGCGGATATGCATGATAGTGATTTTTATGCCTTTGATGACATCAACATGGTTCGTTTAACTGGAAGTGACACTATTGATTTAAGCAATGTCATCGTAACGGGTAAGGATAATGTTGTGATTATTCGTAAAGTTTTCGGTCCAACGAAGATTTTAGTTCCTATTGATGTTTCGGTTAAATTGAATGTTAGTGCAATTTATGGAAGTGTCCGTTATTTTGATTTTGAAGAATATGATTTGCGTAATGAATCTTTGAAATTATGGCATCCTAAAGATGAAGAATGTTTGAAAGCAGTTAAAGTGATTGTCAATGTTTTAGCAGGAGATGTTGAGGTGGTGCGTAAATGAAAAAACATCATTTTTTACTTTTGATTCTTTATGCAAGTATTATCATCATTTCTATCGTTGTTGTTGTCCTAGATAGTTTAGAGTTGCATTTGAAAAGTTTGATAACAGATTTCTGGATGGGAGAACGTTTTGTTTTTTCAATTATCTTCCTTATCTTAGCTGTTACTATTTTGTTATTACTACTTTGGGTTATTTTGGATGATAATAGCAAACGAAGTATTAACCAAAATCTCCGTCGTATTTTGAATAATCAAGAGGTTTGCTTAGATGAAGATACAGAGATTAATGCCAATTTAGCTCGTTTGTCTAAAAAGATGACACACTTAACAAATAGTCTTCAAAATACTGAGAATAGTCGTATTCAAAATGGACAAGAAATTGTGGAGCAAGAACGTAAACGTATTGCTCGTGACCTTCATGACACGGTTAGTCAAGAACTGTTTGCTTCTTCGATGATTCTTTCAGGAGTATCTGCTAATCTTGATCAAATTGAAAGAGAGCAGTTGGAGTTTCAGCTAACAGCTGTTGAAAGTATGTTGCAAAATGCTCAAAAAGATTTGCGTATTTTATTGCTACATTTAAGACCTACAGAACTGGAAAATAAAACCCTTTCAGAAGGTTTTGACATCCTCTTGAAAGAATTAACAGATAAGAGTAGTATAGAAGTTGTTTATAAGAAAAATATCGGAAAACTGCCTAAAAAGATTGAGGATAATGTTTTTCGAATTGCTCAAGAATTTATCAGCAATACACTTAAACATGCCAGGGCAACGCGTTTAGAAGTTTACCTTAATCAGACAGAGACAGAATTGCAATTAAAAATGGTTGATAATGGTGTCGGTTTTGATATAGATGAACGCCATGATTTAAGTTATGGCTTGAATAACATTGAAGAACGTGTTGATGACATGGCAGGGACAATGACATTATTGAGCCAAAAAGGAAAAGGAGTATCAATGGATATTCGCTTGCCTTTGGTTAAGGGAGAAAACAAGGAGAAAGAAGATGGCCCAGAAAATTAGAGTTATCCTAGTTGATGATCATGAAATGGTGCGTCTTGGTTTGAAAAGTTTTTTTAACTTGCAACCAGATGTTGAAGTTATTGGCGAAGCAGGAAATGGAATTGACGGAATTAAACTTGCTTTAGACTTAAAACCAGATGTCGTAGTGATGGATTTGGTGATGCCTGAAATGAGTGGTGTTGAAGCGACCTTAAAACTCTTAAAAGAGTGGAAAGAAGCTAAAATCCTTGTTCTGACATCTTATCTTGATAATGAAAAAATCTATCCAGTTATTGAAGCAGGTGCTAAAGGTTATATGTTAAAAACATCTAGTGCCGCTGAAATTCTTAACGCTATTCAGAAAGTAGCACGTGGTGAACTAGCAATCGAAACAGAAGTCGATAAGAAAATCAAAGCACACGATCAAAGACCTGAATTGCATGAGGATTTGACAGCGCGTGAGCGAGATATTTTAAGACTTTTAGCCAAAGGTTATGATAATCAGACTATTGCTGATGAACTGTTTATTTCGTTAAAAACCGTTAAAACACACGTTTCAAATATCTTGGCTAAGCTAGAAGTGGATGACCGTACACAAGCGGTTGTCTATGCCTTTAAGCATCATTTAGTACCGCAAGATGAGGATTAATGTTATAATAAAAACATAGCTTTTCTTTGATTTCAAAGTTAGAAAGGAAAACGGGGCAAAAAGTCTAAGGACTTTTATGGAAATGAGATTTTAGTGACCATTTCCTTTCCCATAATGATACAGATGGATGTAAAAACAAAATACAAGGCTAAGAAGACAAAAATTGTTTTCTTTGATATTGATGATACCTTACGTGTCAAAGTCACAGGTTATATGCCAGAATCAATCAAATATGTTTTTAAAAGTTTGAAAGAAAAAGGCATTATGACAGGAATTGCGACAGGACGCTCTCTCTATGGTGTTGTTCCTGAAATTCGTGATTTAAACCCTGATTATTTTGTCACAATCAATGGAGCATATGTTGTTGACAAAAAAGAAGCAGAGATTGTTAGTGATCCTCTTCCACGTGATTTAGTTGAAAAATATGTCAACTGGGCTAAGTCAGAAGGTATTGAGTACGGCTTTACTGGTAAGGATAAACCAGCCGTGTCAAAACGTTGTGACTTGATTGATGATGCGATGAAACCTATTTATGGTATCTGTGATGTTGAGCCAGATTTTTATTTAACAAATGATGTTTATCAAATGTGGACATTTGCTGAAAATAATGCTGACTTACAATTGCCAGAAGATTTAGCTGATGAAATTCGTTTGGTACCTTGGCACGAACACTCATCTGATGTTGTTAAGGTTGGCGTTTCTAAAGCTTCAGGGGTTGCCCATGTTTTAGAAAGTCAAAACTTAAAACCACTCAATGCCATGATGTTTGGAGATGGTCCAAATGATATGGAAATCTTTGATTATGTTGGCTTGAAAATTGCTATGGGCAATGCCGTGCCTGAACTCAAAGAAAAAGCAGATTTTGTAACAAAAACAGTAGAAGAAGATGGCATTTTATATGCCTTGGAGAAACTCGGTTTGGTAGAAAAACAATTAAATTTCCCACAAGTTGATTTATCAACAGTTGAAGGTCCAGTTGCGACAATTAAAACAAATCATGGTGACATGAAAATCAAACTTTTCCCTGATCATGCACCAAAAACAGTAGCGAACTTTATTGCTTTGTCAAAAGATGGCTACTATGACGGTATCATCTTCCACCGTATCATTCCTGAATTCATGATTCAAGGTGGTGACCCAACTGGTACTGGTATGGGTGGACAATCTATCTATGGTGATAGCTTTGAAGATGAATTTTCAGAAGAACTTTACAATGTTCGTGGAGCTCTTTCAATGGCAAATGCTGGTCCAAATACAAACGGAAGCCAGTTCTTTATCGTTCAAAATAGCATAATTCCATACGCTCAAAAAGAACTAGAACGTGGTGGCTGGCCAAAACCAATCGCAGAACTTTATGCTGCTAAAGGTGGAACACCTCACCTTGACCGTCGTCACACAGTTTTTGGACAAATCATGGACGAAGAATCATACAAAGTTCTTGATGAAATTGCAAACGTTGAGACTGGCGCACAAGACCGCCCAGTTGAAGATGTAGTTATTGAAACAATCGAGGTAGTAGATTAATGAGAATTGGCGACAAAATCACTGGAACAATAACAGGTATAAAACCTTATGGTGCCTTTGTCGCATTGGATAATGGGACTACAGGCCTTATTCATATCTCAGAAATTAAAACAGGCTATATTGAAAATATTTACCAACTGCTAAAAGTTGGTGAGAAAGTCTTGGTACAAGTGGTTGATTTTGATGAATTTACGCAAAAAGCCAGTCTTTCATTGCGTACTCTCGAGGAAGAAAAACATCACCTTCATAGACGTCATCGTTTTTCAAATAGTCATTTAAATATTGGTTTTCAACCATTAGCAGACAATCTACCAAAATGGACAAAAGAAAGCCTAGAATTACTAACAAAAGATTAAAAAAATGCTGAGGCGAAGTGCTCAGCATTTTTTATATCATAATCATAAGCAAACAAGGTTAGAGCAGGACTGTAGCCTTGTTGAAGTTTTGATAATTTTTAGTCACCAAAGTCGTAAAGAGAAGTTGAAAGGTAACGTTCGCCGTTGTCAGGAAGAAGGGCTAAGACTTTTTTACCTTTACCAAGTTCTTTGGCTTTTTCAATAGCTGCAAAAATGGCTGCACCAGAAGAGATACCTGCAAGGAATCCTTCTTTTCCACCGAGATTACGGCTTGTGATAATAGCATCGTCTGATGCGACGCGAATGACGGCGTCATAAGATTTAGTATCGAGAGTGTCTGGGATAAAACCAGCTGAAATTCCTTGAATTTTGTGTGGACCAGGTTTTTCACCAGAAAGAACAGCAGATTCATCTGCTTCAACAGCATAGACTTTGATGTCTGAGTTTGCTTTTTTAAGAGCGTGAGAAACACCAGAAACAGTTCCTCCAGTACCAACACCAGCTACGAAAGCATCAAGGCCTTTTGGACCGAAGGCTTCAATGATTTCAGCACCTGTTGTTGCTTCGTGAACAGCTGGGTTAGATGGATTAGCAAATTGAAGTGGAACCCAACCATTTTTCTCTGCAGCAACTTCTTTGGCTTTAGCGATAGCCCCTTTCATCCCTTCGCTTCCTGGTGTCAAAACAAGTTCAGCACCATAAGCTTGGATAATTTTACGACGTTCAAGGCTCATTGTTTCAGGCATTACAATAATGATTTTGTATCCTTTAGCAGCACCGACCCAAGCAAGGCCAATACCTGTATTACCTGATGTCGGTTCGACAATTGTATCACCAGGTTTGATTGTACCAGCTTTTTCAGCATCTTCAATCATACGAAGAGCAATACGGTCTTTAACAGATGAGCCTGGGTTAAATGATTCAATTTTGACGTAAACATCAGCAGCATCTTCAGGAACAATGTTGTTAAGTTTGATAATAGGAGTGTTTCCAATTAATTCAGTAATTGAGTTATAAATTTTTGCCATAAATGATTCTCCTTGAATTAAAAGTTATAGGTCAAGTATATGCTCAAATTGACTGTTTGTAAAATATATAATTCTTATCATGGTGATAGGGAAATCTTATCACAAGGCAACTTCGACAATTTTTGAACCAGATTTTTCAAAAGAAACCTTACCCTGATAAAATTCAACAAGGCGGTCACTGACCTCTTGGACATTTTCAGGATCAAGGTAGATGTGAGTTGTTACATTTTCTAGAAATTCTGTGTCAAATTCTTGAAGATTTTCAGCTTGTAAGAAATTGGAGAATGTTTGGTATTGTGGGTAAGAAAGAGTTAATTTAAGTCCTTCTTGTTCCTTAACTTCTACAATACCAATCTCTTCAAGGGCGTTAGCAACACTGCCAGCATAAGCACGGATTAGCCCACCTGCACCAAGTTTAATGCCACCAAAATAACGTGTGACAACAGCGACAACATTAGTCAAACCTTGCTTTTCCAAAACAGTTAGCATCGGTATACCAGCTGTTCCACTTGGCTCACCGTCATCGCTAGAACGCTTTATTTCAGCATTTTCCCCAATAATCATAGCTGAACAAGAATGAGTTGCTTTGTAATGTTCTTTTTTGATTTGAGTAATAAATTCTCGTCCTTCTTCTTCAGTTTCAACACGTTTTAATTGGCAAATAAAGTGTGATTTTTTAATCTCTACCTCGCAAATGCCATCGTTTTTGATTGTTTTATAGTTCATACCAAAATTTTACAAGATTTTTTGGGATTTAGCAAAATTTTCGAATAAATAGGTATGACAGAGTTGAATGATTACTATGGAAGAATTTTTACAGGAAGTCAATTAACAGATGACTTGAAAAAGAAAGCAAAAGCCCTTCCTTCGGTTAAAAAGGAAAAAGGGCAAATGATTTGCAATCGCTGTGGAAGTGTAATGGCAGCAAATCAAATGTTGCAAACTGGTCGCATTTATTGTAGAGAGTGTTTAGTTTTTGGGCGAAATACTAGTGATTCTAACCTTTATTATTTTCCTCAGAAGCCTTTTACAAAGACTCAGTCGTTAAAGTGGCAAGGGCAATTGACTTCTTATCAAGGTGAAGTTTCTAAAGGCATGCTTAAAGGCATTTTAGAAAAACAAGATTTATTGATTCACGCTGTGACTGGTGCTGGTAAAACTGAAATGATTTATCAATCTTTAGCCAAAGTTATTGATAATGGAGGAAGTGTCTGCTTAACAAGCCCAAGGATTGATGTTTGTTTAGAACTTTATAAACGGTTATCCAGAAATTTTTCTTGCCCTATTACGCTTTTACATGGTGATTCTGAGCCGTATAAACGCTCTCCGTTGGTAATTGTAACGACCCATCAGCTTTTAAAATTTTACCGAGCTTTTGATTTATTAATCATTGACGAAGTTGATGCCTTTCCCTTTGTTGATAATAAAATGCTTTATCACGCGGTCAACCAATCCTTAAAAGATGATGGCGTTAAACTCTTTTTAAACAGCGACTTCGACTGATGAACTTGATAAAAAGGTGAAAAAAGGCGAGCTGACAAAGCTGCATTTGGCAAGACGTTTTCATGCCAATCCTTTGGTAGTCCCTAAAATAGTTTGGTTAAGTAAAGTGCTAATCTCAATGAAAAAGAAAAAACTTCCTCCTAAACTAATCTCTTTTTTAAAAAAGCAAAGGCAAAGTCAATTTCCGCTTCTTATCTTTTTTCCGAATATTGAACAAGGTAGAGAATTTACAAGTATCTTACAAACCACTTTTCCAGATGAAAGAATAGGATTTGTATCAAGTAAAACTGAAAATCGTCAGGAATTGGTAGAAGAATTTAGACAAGGAAAATTAACAATATTGGTGACAACAACCATCTTAGAACGCGGAGTCACTTTTCCTTGTGTTGATGTTTTTGTTCTACTTGCAAATCATAAATTGTACAGCAAAAGTGCGCTTGTACAGATATCAGGACGAGTTGGACGAGCAGCTGAAAGACCAACAGGAGAATTGCTATTTTTACATGATGGAGTGACAAAAGCAATGAAAAAAGCTATTTCAGAAATAAAAGAGATGAATAAAAAAGGAGGATTCTAATGAAATGCCTCCTTTGTGGACAAGACTTTTCTGAGAAAGAAATATTTTTAGGAATTATTTCAATACGTAAAAATAATTATTTGGTTTGTCCAGAGTGCCATAATATCTTTGAAAAGATTGGTGATGTGCATTGTCCTACTTGTTATCGAAAAGACTACAAAGAGCAATGTGAAGATTGTAAAAAGTGGGCAAAAGAAAATCACAATGTTTCTCATCGAGCACTTTATACTTATAATGAAGCCATGAAAGAGTATTTTTCTAAATACAAATTTCAAGGAGATGCTATGTTAAGTAATGTTTTTGCAAAAGAAGTCAAACAAGTCTTGAAGAATTACAAAGGCTATACTATTATTCCAGTACCCTTAAGTAAAGAAAGGATGAAAGAAAGACAATTTAACCAAATTACAGCCATTCTAAATGCTGCCAAAATTCCCTATCATGATATTTTAGAGAAGAAGGATATTAAAAAGCAATCTGAAAAAAGTAGAAAAGAAAGATTGACGAGTGATTGCCCGTTTAGGATTAAATCAGACAGCCAGATACCAGATAAAGTATTAATTCTTGATGATATTTACACAACGGGAGCAACTTTAAAAGGAATTTATCACTTATTTTATGAAAAAGGAGCAAAGATTGTAAAAAGTTTAACAATTGCACGGTAAATGCTTGCAAATTTTCATGAAAGCAGTATAATAAAAGAGTAAAGAAAGCGCTTTATAGCGAGAAAGAGGTGTTTTTATGATTAAATATAGTGTTCGTGGAGAAAACATCGAAGTAACAGATGCTATACGTAACTATGTCGAATCTAAACTCGGAAAAATTGAGAAATACTTCAATGCTGAACAAGAATTAGATGCTCGTGTTAATCTAAAAGTTTACCGTGAAAAAACTGCAAAAGTTGAAGTAACAATTTTGGTTGATTCAATCACTCTTAGAGCTGAAGACGTTTCACAAGATATGTATGGATCAATCGATTTGGTAACTGATAAGATTGAACGTCAAATTCGTAAAAATAAGACTAAAATTGCTAAAAAACATCGTGAAAAACTTCCAGCTAGCCAAATTTTCACAAGTGAGTTTGAAGCTGAACCCGTAGAAGAAGGACCAGCAGTAAACGTCGTTCGTACAAAACACGTTAGCTTGAAACCGATGGATCTTGACGAAGCGCTTCTTCAAATGGACCTTTTAGGACATGATTTCTTTATCTACACTGATGCTGAAGATGGTGTCACAAACATTCTTTATCGTCGTGAAGATGGTGAACTTGGTTTAATCGAAGCCAAATAATCCGTAGAAAAATCCGCTAAAAAATTTAGCGGATTTTTTTAATTTACCTATTGACAGGAATCAGGATAGATGATAAACTATTGCAGTTGCTGCTTGAGAGTGAGCCTTTCAAGAGACTTAAGTTAATAACAAAAACTTAAAAAACTTCTTGACAAAGCGTTGAAGAAATGATAAACTAATATAGCTGTTGTTC
>ERZ1034915.946-NODE-946-length-17576-cov-5.577307_pt1 | contig 17576 bp, 17 predicted proteins | sample MGYA00520592_ERZ1034915 | MGnify/ENA primary metagenome ERZ1034915 (study PRJEB33766, sample SAMN09781787) | gut metagenome | biome: gut microbiome | host: Homo sapiens | place: Madagascar | study: EMG produced TPA metagenomics assembly of the PRJNA485056 data set... | reverse complement strand
ATTATGGGCTTATAGCCCTTGGTCAAACCACCCGTTAGACGGGTGGTTATGATTACAGAAACATTTACAATAAATTTACAACACATTTACGTGAGTATAGTTATTAATAAAAGGTTCAGGCTAAAATAATTTACAATTTGTTGATTAATGCTTGTCACATGTGTCAATTACCAAAAAATAGAAAAACAAGTCGTTTAATCGACTTGTTTTTCATAAATATTACCGTTCTTAACTAAGAAGGTCTTTAAATCAGGTGGTAGGTTACTCAGGTGATCAAGTGAAGTTGTCGTCATGAAGGTTTGAACCTCTTCGTCAATACTTTCTAACAGTTTAAGTTGACGGTGGTTGTCAAGCTCACTCATGACATCATCGAGGAGAAGAATAGGAAATTCTCCTGTTGCTTTTTTTATCAGAGCAATCTCAGCCATTTTTAAAGAAAGAATGAGGCTACGTTGTTGCCCCTGACTGCCGAAAGATGCGTTCATGTCATTAATGTAAAATGTCAAATCATCCCTATGTGGACCAACACCAGTGTTCTTTTTGAAGATATCTCTTTTGTGATTTTGCTTTAACGTGGTTAAAAATGACTCGCGAATAACTTTGTTATTTTCCAGTGGGATATTAGATTCGTAGGAGATTTTAAGGTGCTCTATCTGATTTGAGAGGTTACTATGATGTCTATCTGCCTCCTCCTCTAATTGTTTGATAAATTCTAGTCTATGTTCGATAACTCGTGCTCCAAAATCGGAAAGCTGTTCATCTAACACTGAGAGGAAATTAATGTCTACATTGTCAGTAGATTTGAGATAGGCATTACGTTGTTTGAGTACATGATTATAACTTGATAAATCTGAGAGATAAACAGGCTTAATCTGTCCCAAATCAATATCTATAAATTTACGTCTCAGGCTTGGAGATCCTTTTACAAGTTGTAAATCCTCAGGAGCAAAGAGCACCACCGTCATGTGACCGATATAATCGGATAATTTAGCTTGTTTGAGGTGGTTGACTTTTGTTATGCGTCCTTTATTAGATAAACTGATTTCCAGAGGTAGATTCCCACTATGACGATGTACGATGCCGTTCAGTTTTAGAGTATTTTGCTGAAATTGAATCAGTTCTTTATCTGAGCGGGTCCGATGACTACGTGTCAATGCTAGAAAATAGATGGCCTCAAGAATATTTGTTTTTCCTTGAGCATTGCGACCAAGAAAAATATTGAGGTGAGGTGAGAAGCTCACAGAGGCTTCATTATAATTTCTAAAGTGTTGAATATCAATTTTTTCGAGCCACATAGTTAGGTTCCTGGGAAACGAACGGGTTTTCGTTTAGTTTTATTGCTTTCTTTTGACGGATGTGCCTTTTGTTTTTTTTATTATCCTGATTCATTTTTTTAACAATGGCAGCAACACGTGCTTTTTCAGCGACTTCTTTTTGATGTTCTTCAATTTCATTTGTCGTAGGAGCTACAATCATTATTTCAAGTTCCTCAGACGGAATGGTAATAACATCTCCATAACGAAGTTTTTTTCCACGACGTTTTTCATCCTCACCGTTGAATAAAACGGTATTATTAGCCAAGAAACTTTTAATAGCTCCGCCACTATGAATGATACTTAATTCTTTTAAAAGTGCCTGTAGTGTGATGTATTCATCAAATAATTTATATTCCATAGTACCTCAACTTTCTCTTGAGATAAGATAGCATAAAAATGGTATAATTGGAAGCATAAACTTTTTAGAGGTTATCAATGAAAATTGCTGATGGTGTCTATGTACACTTCATTCCAACACAAAAATATAAAACTAATCGTATTGTTTTTCGAATGACAGGTTCTTTGAATAAACAAACAATTGCTAAACGAGCCCTAGTTTCACAAATGTTGGCTACAGCCAATCATACGTATCCAACAGTACAGTCTTTTAAAGAGAGACTAGCTTTTCTTTATGGGACACAGTTGTCAACTAGAGTGTCAATTAAAGGATTGACACATAGTGTTGACATTGAATTGACATATCTGAAAGATGCCTTTATCCCTACGAATGATGGATTATTTGGGGAAGTGCTAGGATTTTTGAAAGAGTGTCTTTACAAGCCATTGTCAAGAGTAGCTCAATACCAAAATAAAGTATTTGACATAGAAAAACAAAATTTAATGACCTACCTGGATGTTGACACAGAGAATAATTACTATTACAGTGAAGTTAAAGGAAGAGAGCTTTATTTTGTAAACGAGGGCTTGAAAGTTCCAAAATATGGTCAAGCAGAACTTGTTGAAGTAGAGACCTCGTTTACAGCTTATCAAGAATTTCAAAGTATGTTGACAAGAGATCGTATTGATATCTTTATGATTGGAGAATTTGATGATTATCAAGTACTCCAAGCTTTACATCGTTTTCCTTTGGAAGGACGTCAAGTTGATTTACAGTTTAGCTATAGTCAACCTTATGTCAACGTTGTGAAAGAAAAGATAGAACCTAGACAGAGTAGTCAATCTATTTTACAGCTAGGGTACCAATTTCCGTGCCAATATGGAGATAAAGATTACTTTGCTTTAATTGTATTCAATGCCATGTTTGGTGAATTTGCCCATTCAGCTTTATTTACAACACTTCGAGAAAAGGAAGGATTGGCTTATTCAATTAGTAGTCAATTTGATATCTTTACAGGTTTACTGGAAGTTTACGCTGGAATTGAAAAATCTAATAGAAATCAGGCTATGCGAGGAATTAGTAGAGAATTGAATTACATTAAATTAGGACGTTTTTCAAGTTCTCTCCTGAATCAAACCAAAAAAATCATACGAATGAATGCCCTACTCTCTGAAGATCATGCCTTAACATTAGTGGAACAACGTTTTAATAAGGTGATTTTTGGCGATAAAAGTCTTTCATTGGAGAATTGGTTAGATGAGATTGAGAAGGTTACTAAAAAAGATGTTTGCCGTGTAGCACGTCAAGTTAAGCTACAGAGTTTGTTCTTTTTAGAAGGAGTGTCTTAGAATGGCTGCTTTGAAGAAACGTTATTATCAAAAAATTGATGAAGAAGTTTATTCAGCAATTTTAGATAATGGTATGTCTTTATCAATCATTAAGAAAAAAGGATTTGTAGAAAAAGCCGCCTTTTTGTCAACAAATTTTGGGGCGCTAGATAATCACTTTTATATTGATGGTGAGTCACAATCTTACCCTGCTGGTATTGCTCATTTTCTTGAACACAAGCTATTTGAGGATGAGCAGGGAAGGGATGTGACATTGGATTTTGTCAAGCTTGGAGCTGATGTCAATGCTTTTACAACCTTGGAGAAGACAACATATTATTTTTCTACCCTTGACCACTTTGAGGAGTCTTTAGAGCTTTTATTAAACTTTACATCGAGTTTTACAAGTTCTGAAGATGCTGTCAACCATGAAAAAAGAATTATTGAACAAGAAATAAATATGTATCAGGATGATCCTGACTACAGAGTTTATCTAGGTTGTTTACAAAGTTTATATCCCAATACTACATTAGGTCAAGACATTGCTGGAAGTGTTGATAGCATTGAAGAAATTACTGTAAAGGACTTGAAAGATAATTTTGATTGCTTTTACATACCGGTAAACTGTCATCTCGTCTTAGTGGGCGATTTTGATGTTGCAAATATTTACAACTTTGTAAAGGAACAGCAAAGCAAGTTTACAACATCTCATAAAACAGTCGAAAAAGAAAAGAACCTCATTGAGGCGGATATCCAAAGGTTAGATAGTCTTCAAATGGATATCTCGATTTCAAAACTAGCCATTGGTTTTAAAAATGTCCATTTTTCCGATAATTGTATGAGAGAGAGCATATTGGTACAATTGTTATTTAATTTATTGTTTGGCTGGACATCTCCTTATTACCAAAAATGGTATGCTGAAGGAAAAATAGATGAGTCTGTGTCAATTGAATATGAGGTATCTAGTAGATATTCATTTGTCATTATGACTATAGACACTGCAGAGCCTATCCGTATGTCAAGTTTAATTCGTCAAGTGATGACATCGGCAGATAAAAAACGATTGTTGACGGAAGAAGCATTGGATTTACAAAAGAAAGCTTTGTATGGTGAATTTTTACGTAGTTTAGACAATATCCAGAATTTAGGAAGCCAATATTTAGCTTATTTTGAGAATGATAAAACATACTTTGATTTTGGTCAGGAACTGATGAGCATTACTTCCAAGGAGTTGAAGGATTTTTTGAATCACTATCTCTCAAATATGGAGATTACCGATTTTGTTGTCTTCCCTAAATAAGTGATTATTTGCTATAATAGAGACACGAAAATAAAGAAGAATATTAGAAAGGGGAAAAATGAAGTTACACTCTCTAGGTGAGCAACTACGTGCAGCGCGTATAAAGAAAGAGTTAAGTTTATATGATGTAGAAAAAATTTCTGGAGTCGAAGCTCAGTTTCTTCTGGCTATGGAAATGGATCAACTTAAAGCTTTGCCAGAGAACATTCAGCAAGAGGCGTTTGAAAAGTATGCCACTTCGGTTGGTTTAGATGGAAAACGTCTATTTGAGGAGCAGAGACAGAATGAGCAAAAACTAAAAAAAGAGAAGAAACCAGTTGAACGTAAGAAAGATACCTTAGCTGTTAAAGCTCCCATGTCACGCTTTTTAAAGCATAAACGTGAAGAAAAAAGAAAGTCTAACTATCTACCTTTACTAATTCTAAGTGCGGTTTCATTACTTATCATCTGTTCAGTTGGATATATTATTATTAGACACCTCTCTAATCAACCTCAGGTGATTAAACTCAATACGATCTCTACAGTTAATCACTTATCAATTGTAGGTGGAGCTAAGTCGTCTCAAAGCATTTATGAGGTTACAGTATCGGGGGCCAATGTTACAACGACAACTTAAGGAAATCAATTAATGGTTGATTTCTCCAATGTAAAATCTTCAGTAGTTTTAGAAGTCGAGTTGTCAGAAAATAGTAACGATACATGGTTTTCTGTAGACACCTCAGATACTTCAGAGAGTTATTATCTTTCAAAAAAGAATAAATCAAAATACTCTCTGGATTTTTCTGATAAAATCAAAACAACTCAAATTATTATCGCTAAATCTTTAAAAGTTAATCTAAAGGTAAATGGGGAGTCACTTGATTTATTTCAACTAGATCAAAATACACCTAGCTACCTAACATTAAGAATCCAATAGAATCGAGAAGAAATGTTTAAAAAAGAAAATTTACCTAACTTATTAACACTTGCTAGAATTGTCTTAATTCCCATCTTTTTATTGATGACATCACTTGCGTCGAGCAATGTGATGCATATTGCTGCAGCAGTTGTCTTTGCTATTGCCAGTATTACAGATTATTTAGATGGCTATTTGGCACGAAAATGGCATGTTGTTACTAATTTCGGGAAATTTGCAGATCCTTTAGCGGATAAGATGCTAGTGATGTCAGCATTTATTATGTTAGTCGGTATTGATCAAGCGCCAGCCTGGGTGGTTTCAGTTATTATCTGTCGTGAGCTTGCAGTCACAGGACTTCGTCTTTTATTAGTGGAGAACGGTGGTACAGTTCTCGCTGCAGCTATGCCTGGTAAGATTAAGACAGTGACTCAGATGTTATCTATCATTTTATTATTGTGTCACGTACATTTTGTAGGGATAATCATGCTGTATGTAGCTTTATTCTTTACGATTTACTCAGGCTATGATTATTTCAAAGGTGCAGGTTTCTTATTTAAGGATACTTTCAAGTAGTACGATAAACCAATGATTGAAATAAAAAATTTAAAATTTAAATATAATCAAGATCAGACCTCCTATACCCTGAATGATGTATCGTTTCACGTGAAACGTGGGGAATGGTTATCCATTGTAGGCCATAACGGATCTGGAAAATCCACGACAGCACGTCTTATTGATGGACTATTAGTGGCAGAGTCTGGGCAGATTATCGTTGATGGTCAAGAATTAACAGAAGAGAACGTCTGGGCTATCCGTGATAAGATTGGTATGGTCTTTCAAAATCCAGACAATCAATTTGTTGGGGCAACTGTTGAAGATGATGTTGCTTTTGGACTTGAAAATAAGGGTGTCCCTTATGAAGAAATGGCTTTAAGAATTCAAGAGGCTCTGGAATTTGTAGGAATGTCAGAATTTAAGGATAGAGAGCCAGCTAGATTATCTGGAGGCCAAAAACAACGTGTGGCTATCGCGGGTATTGTAGCTATGAGACCATCTATTTTGATTTTGGATGAGGCAACTAGCATGCTTGATCCAGAAGGTCGCCAGGAATTGATTCAATCTATTAAAGCTATTCGTAAAGAATACGGAATGACTGTTTTATCAATTACTCATGATCTCGATGAGGTAGCTTTGAGTGACCGTGTTTTGGTTTTGAAAAAAGGTAAAGTGGAGTCTGTTTCAAGTCCTCGTGAACTATTTAGTAGAGGCTCAGAGTTAGTTGACTTAGGTTTGGATATCCCTTTTAGTGCATTATTAACTAAAAAGCTAAGAAATAAAGGTCTGATAGATTGTGAAGACTATCTGACAGAAAAGGAATTGGTAGAACAATTATGGGAATCTCTCTCGAAAATGTAAGTTATATCTATCAAGCGGGTACTCCTTTTGAGGGGCGTGCCCTTTTTGATATGACAACGACGATAAAAGATGGTTCATATACAGCCTTTATTGGACATACAGGAAGTGGTAAATCTACTATTATGCAGCTTTTGAATGGCCTTTACTTACCCACTAGTGGTCAGGTTCACGTTGATGATACGATCATAACCAGTCAATCAAAGAATAAGGACATAAAACCAATTCGTAAGAAGGTAGGTTTAGTTTTTCAATTTCCAGAAAGTCAGTTATTTGCAGAAACTGTTTTAGAAGATGTTGCCTTTGGACCTCAAAATTTCGGAGTTTCTAAGGAAGAAGCAGAACAACGTGCTATTGAAAGTCTAAAATTAGTTGGACTTCCGGAAGAGTTTCATGGACAGAATCCTTTTGATTTATCAGGGGGACAAATGCGACGTGTTGCCATCGCAGGGATTCTAGCTATGCAACCAGATATTCTAGTGCTGGATGAACCGACTGCCGGTCTAGATCCACAGGGCCGGAAGGAATTGATGTCTCTCTTTAAGGAGTTACATCTTTCTGGCATGACGATTGTTTTAGTTACTCACTTGATGGATGATGTTGCTGATTATGCTACAGCTGTGAATGTTATGGAAAAAGGGCAACTAGTGTTGTCGGGAGCTCCTAAAGATGTTTTTCAAAAAGTTACTTTTCTCAAAGAAAAGCAGTTAGGTGTTCCTAAAATCACAGAGTTTGCGCTAGAACTACAAGAAAAAGGTTATAGCTTTGAAAGTCTTCCTATTACAATAGAGGAATTCGTAGAGGTGTTGGTTCATGGATAAGTTAATTATTGGACGTTATATTGTTGGTGATTCTTTTATACACCGATTAGATCCTAGAAGTAAATTATTAGCCATGCTGATTTATATTGTCATCATTTTTTGGGCTAACAATACTCTAACTTATGCTGTGATAACTCTATTTACACTTTTCTTGGTTTTCTTGTCTAAAATTAAGCTTGGTTTCTTTTTAGGTGGTATTAAACCGATGATTTGGATTATATTGTTCTCTACCCTGTTCCAAGTTTTCTTCAATACAAGAGGGAATGTGCTTTGGTCCATCGGCTTTTTTAAGATTACGGAAGTTGGTTTAAATCAAGGTTGGATGATATTTCTCAGGTTTATACTCATTATTAGTTTTTCCACCTTACTTACCCTAACAACCACGCCGTTAAGTTTATCTGATGCAGTAGAGTCACTTTTAAAACCGCTGACTATTTTTAAAGTACCGGCACATGAAATTGGTCTAATGTTATCTTTGAGTTTACGTTTTGTACCAACCTTGATGGACGATACAACGCGTATTATGAATGCTCAGAAGGCGCGTGGTGTTGATTTTGGTGAAGGAAATATTATTCAAAAGGTTCGGTCAATTATACCAATCTTAATTCCTTTATTTGCATCTAGCTTTAAACGAGCAGATGCTCTGGCTATAGCTATGGAAGCCAGAGGTTATCAAGGTGGTGAAGGGCGAACAAAATATCGTCGACTTTTATGGAACGGTCGAGATACCTTGTCAATTGCTGCTATTGTAACTTTAGGGTTAATACTTTTTTATCTTAAGAGTTAATTCGTAAAAATGAATAAAAACTAGGTCTTAAGACCTAGAAGTATTTGAAGAACGTCTACGTAGGCGTTCTTTTTCGTCTAATCCCAAACTACCTGTAATATTTTTAATATTCCTAACAAGAGGATGTTATATTTGCACGGTATTATAGATACATGGTTATAGTTCTTAAACTTAATCTGGATTAAAAAATCCCTATAGAGAATAAGCAAGGTAATTAACCTATTGGTCATAACTAAAATAATTTAATAACTTTGACTAGTATAGATTGGACTATAAATATATAGAGGAGCATCATCATGCAAACAAAGAATACATCTAACACTAAAAAATTAGGTCTTTTTGGACTTGTTACAGTGGCAACACTTGGAGCAACAGCGTTAGCTAATGCAGAAACTTATACAGTTCAAAAAGGAGATACCCTTTCAGCTATTGCTAAGAAGAATGGTACGACAGTGGACGAAATCGTCTCAAAAAATGGCATTCAAGATGCTAATAAGATTTCTATTGGTCAAAACTTAACGATTAATGAAACCACTGAAGAGCCAGCAGAACCTTCAGCTACAACAGAAGTAGCTGTTGAGTCAACACAATCAACAGAGTCTACACAAAGTGAAGATACTCAAGCAACCAATACAAATCTTTCTTCTTCAGAGGCAGCTGCTAAAGAAGAAATCGCACAACGTGAGTCAAGCGGTAGCTATACAGCTCAAAATGGGCAATATTATGGACGTTACCAATTAGCATCATCATATTTGAACGGAGACTTGTCTCCTGAAAATCAAGAAAAGGTAGCAGATAATTATGTAGCAAGCCGTTATGGTTCATGGACAGCAGCTCTTGCTTTCTGGAATGCTCATGGTTGGTACTAAATCATTATTACTGACTTATGAGGAAAACTTGTAAAACATCATACAAATAAGGAAAAAATGCCAGATTTTTGGCGTTTTTTTATTAAAATGATAAATCATTGTAACATTAGACATAATACAAATAATCGGCAGTAATATTACTAAGTTATGATGAATGTAACTAGAATTAACTAGGAGGGATTTATGTTTAAAAAAAGTTATAAGGGACGCCGTATCAAATTAGCAGTAAAAAAATCATTGGCGGTACCAGTAGTAATTGTAACGAGTTTTATTGTCATTCTGGCAGTATCACTCTCTACGTTAGTTAATAAAGGGTTGGTTAACGCATTCTCAGATTCAGTTACACCAACTCCTTCAACAACATCAACAACAGCAGAATCAACAGCAGATTTAGTGAAATCAACAGAAGTTAGCTCAAGCAAAGAGAATAAAGAAAAGATTGGAGAAAGTAAACGTCAATCAGAGACAACGACCGAAATAGTAGGAGCAGCAGAACAACCTCAATCAGAGTCTGCTACAACAGCAAGCATTGACGCTACGTTTACTCAAAATAATGGAGCAGTCTTTTCGGTTGCTGCTTCGACTGCTGGCAATGGCTCAGTTATTCTCTCAAATGGCAACACTGCAGGAGAAATCGGTTCTTATGCAGCAGCACAGATGGCAGCAGCAACTGGAGTTCCACAGTCAACTTGGGAGTCGATTATTGCGCGTGAATCCAATGGTGATCATACTGTAGCGAACAGTTCAGGAGCATCAGGTCTTTTTCAAACAATGCCAGGATGGGGCTCAACTGCAACAGTTGAAGATCAAATTCAATCAGCCTTGAATGCCTATAACACACAAGGGTTGTCAGCTTGGAATTACTAAGATTTATAGAAGTTGGGAGATATCTCTCAACTTTTTATTTCGGGAATTAGTAATCGTTTTTACGAAGCTTTTTGTTATTGCTAGGTAGGGTCAGACCTTTTTGATATAATAGGGAATGGAAGGTTTAGCAATGAAACATTTTTTTAAATCAAAAGAAAAGTTATGGGTTTCCCTTATTATTATAGCCTTTGCTGTGTTATTGGTTACGCCACAATTATTTACAAGAAAAGTTATTTTGGGTTCAGATTCCATTTTTCATTATAACAGGTTTTATGAAGCCGCTATGCAATTAAAGAATGGTAACTTTTCTTACTTTTTGTCTTTGTACGGCTTCCAACAGTCAGGCCGCATTGTCAATGCTCTTTACGGTCCTTTTTTTGCTTATTTACAAGGATGACTTATTTTAATAAGTGGCACTTGGTTTCGTTATCAGATTGTGTCAAGGATACTACTACATATATTAGCTGAATCCTCAATGTACGCTTTGCTCAAGCAGTGTAAAGTTAAGACTACCATTTCCTTGTCATTAGGTTTACTCTATGCTACAACATTTTCTATCCAGTACTGGACGATGCGTCAGGGCTTCTCTAGTTGGGGAGCAGCTTTACTACCTTTTTGTTTTATCCCAGCAATTCACTACATTTTTTATCAAAAAGTAGAACCAATTAGACTTGCCTTATCCATGGCGTTGATTTTTCAAGTTCATGTACTTAGCGCTTTAATGCTGGTGATGATGTATATTCCTTTTTACCTTTACACCTTTGTAAAGGTATCTGTCGCTAAAAAGAAGGAAACCTTCGTGCAAGTCGTTATAGCAGTCATTCTTTTCCTTTTACTGACTGTCAATGTCTGGCTAGTACTCCTATATTTGAGAGGTACGAATCATCTTTTAGATCCATTTATAAATAGGGAAATAGGTAAGAATGGAATTGATGGAACAGCAAGATACTGGCTATATACCCCAATTTCCCTAATGGTGTTACTCGTTTTACAGTTTATTTACGCTATTTTGAATTGGAGGAAATTGGCCAAATGGAAAAAAAATATTGCATTTTATCTATTTTATCTTCTTTTTCTTATCAACAGGTCTTTTTCCGTGGCAGTATCTAGTAGAAAATGGAAATACCTTTGCTGAATTGATTCAATTTCCATTTCGATTCTTTGTTCCTGCCACCATTTTACTTTTAGCAATTACGGGGTTAACTGTCACACGATTTGTTAACCGGCGAAAAAGTATTGCTGTGTTACTTTTCGCCTTTGCGGGCATTGGTCTTATTCAGAATATGATGGATACTACCGATCGTGTAAAAACTGCGGCACAGGATGGTGAACTTATTTCCATTGTTAAACATACTTATGTTGAGGGGGATTACCAGACGATAAGTCTTATTATGGATGACAGTGATTTGTCACAGTTTTTAAATTTAGTTGTTAAACCGACACCAGATTATGTGCCAATTTATGGGACAATAGGTAAGCAGAATACTTACGATCTTTATTATAAAAATGTCGTTAAGAATCAGAGTGCAGAAAAGATGCTCGAAGATGGTTATCTTGTATTAACTTGGCAAGCTGCCGAAGGAGAGGAGTTAAACTTACCAATAGTTGTCTATAGAGATTCCCTCTTGACACTAAATGGTCAAGAACTGAACAAGGCTGATTATAGATTGTCAACAATTGGTACACCAATAGTCTCATCACAAAAAGGGCAGAATAGACTGGTGTTAAGTTATAAGGAGCCAGGATGGCTATTTGTATCGTTATTGATTCCAATAATAGTCTTAGGAGTAATAGGTTTACAGTGGCTTTACACGAAAACAAGTATCAAAAAGGTTGCCTAGTGGTAACCTTTTTGCATTATTCTTTAATCATGATATAATTAAGCTTGCGTGCTTTTACGCTTCAAAATCGACCTTCAAATCGATATTTGAATAACTAGACCCTTCAAGTCTATGTTAATTTTTATTTGATGGGAGGAGTTATCTATGAATGATAATTCAAAAATACGTGTTGTTGTCGGTATGAGTGGTGGCGTTGATTCATCAGTAACAGCCTTACTTTTAAAAGAGCAAGGTTATGATGTAATCGGTGTTTTCATGAAAAACTGGGATGACACAGATGAATTTGGTGTGTGTACTGCAACAGAAGATTATAAAGATGTAGCAGCAGTAGCTGATCAGATTGGTATTTCCTATTACTCTGTTAACTTTGAAAAAGAGTACTGGGATCGTGTATTTGAGTATTTCTTAGCAGAGTACCGTGCAGGCCGTACCCCTAATCCAGATGTTATGTGTAATAAGGAAATCAAGTTTAAGGCTTTCTTAGATTATGCGATGACATTGGGAGCGGATTATGTGGCTACAGGGCATTACGCTCAAGTTGTTCGCGATGAAGACGGCATTGTCCATATGTTGCGTGGTGCAGATAACAATAAAGATCAAACCTACTTCCTTAGTCAGCTTTCGCAAGAGCAGTTGCAGAAAACGATGTTTCCATTAGGACATCTACAAAAGCCAGAAGTTCGTGAGATTGCTGAACGTGCAGGTCTCGCAACAGCCAAGAAAAAGGATTCGACAGGAATTTGTTTTATTGGTGAGAAAAACTTTAAAGAGTTTCTTAGCCAATACTTGCCAGCTCAAAAAGGTCGTATGATGACTGTCGATGGTCGTGACATGGGTGAACACAACGGACTCATGTATTACACCATTGGTCAACGTGGCGGTATGGGTATTGGTGGCCAAAAAGGTGGCGATAATGCTCCTTGGTTTGTTGTTGGAAAGGACCTTTCTAAAAATATTCTTTACGTGGGTCAAGGTTTCTACCATGAGTCCTTGATGTCAACTTCTCTTGACGCTTCAATGATTCACTTTACTCGAGATATGCCAGAAGAATTTGAAATGGAATGTACAGCAAAATTCCGTTACCGTCAACCTGATAGTAAAGTTACTGTAAAGGTTAAGGGTGATAAAGCAGAGGTTATTTTTGCTGAACCTCAGCGTGCGATTACACCTGGTCAAGCCGTTGTTTTCTACGATGGTCAGGAATGTTTGGGAGGCGGTATTATTGACCAAGCGTATAAAGACGGAAAAGTTTGTCAGTATATCTAACTGGAGTTAAGTAATAACGATGAGTTCCCAATTTTTTATGCATTTATGGCATTTTTCGCTATAATGAACCCAATTTCAAATCTTCCTATAGTGTGCAGATTCTAATCAAATAGTGATTGGAATTGACAAAACGATTTGATTTGATAAAATAATTTTAACAATAGTCATGATGGTCAAAGCTCATGGGAATTGTGCGTTTTTGCGTACAGTTTTCTAGAGTTTTGACTATTTTTGTAGGAAAAAAACACAGAAAGGATGAGGCAGTTGACTGTAAATCACTGCAAAAATCTAAAAAATGTCTTACGAGTTTGATGAAAATTTTGATGTAATTGTTGTTGGTGCCGGTCACGCCGGTGTGGAAGCTAGCTTGGCTGCAGCCCGTATGGGATGTAAGGTTTTATTAGCGACTATTAACCTAGAGATGCTGGCTTTTATGCCATGTAACCCTTCTATCGGTGGATCGGCCAAGGGGATTGTTGTTCGTGAAATTGATGCTCTTGGTGGGGAGATGGGTAAAAACATCGACAAAACCTATATTCAAATGAAAATGTTGAATACTGGTAAAGGACCTGCAGTTCGAGCTTTGCGTGCTCAAGCAGACAAAGCCTTGTATGCCATGACAATGAAACATACAGTTGAGCGTCAGGAAAACTTGACTCTACGTCAATCAATGGTTGATGAAATACTTGTTGAAGATGGTAAGGTAGTCGGTGTAAGAACTGCCACAAATCAAAAATATGGAGCTAAAGCAGTTGTTGTAACAACAGGAACGGCTTTACGCGGTGAAATTATCCTAGGTGATCTCAAATATTCTTCTGGACCAAATAATAGTCTTGCATCGGTTACTTTGGCTGATAATTTAAAGGAGATTGGGCTTGAAATTGGTCGATTTAAAACAGGTACTCCTCCTCGTGTCAAGGCATCATCAATTAATTACGAAGAGACCGAGATTCAACCAGGCGACGAAAAGCCGAATCATTTTTCATTCTTGTCTAAGGATGAAGACTATCTTCAGGACCAAATTCCTTGTTGGCTAACTTATACGAATCAAGAAAGCCACGATATTATCAATAACAATTTACACCGTGCACCGATGTTCTCAGGTATTGTCAAGGGAGTAGGTCCTCGTTACTGTCCATCAATCGAAGATAAAATTGTCCGCTTTGCAGATAAAAATCGCCATCAGCTTTTCCTTGAACCTGAAGGAAGAGAGACTGAAGAAGTCTATGTGCAAGGCCTGTCAACTAGTCTGCCAGAGGATGTTCAAAAAGAGTTGATTCACTCAATTAAAGGTCTCGAAAAGGCAGAGATGATGCGAACTGGTTATGCGATTGAATATGATATCGTGCTCCCTCATCAACTACGTGCAACACTTGAAACGAAGTTGATTTCAGGTCTCTTTACAGCAGGACAGACCAACGGAACTTCTGGATACGAGGAGGCAGCAGGTCAAGGTCTAGTTGCTGGTATTAATGCAGCTCTTAAAGTTCAAGGTAAACAAGAGCTTATTCTCAAACGTAGTGATGCCTATATTGGTGTAATGATTGACGATCTTGTCACGAAAGGAACTTTGGAGCCATATCGTTTATTGACTTCACGCGCAGAGTATCGACTTATATTACGTCATGATAATGCAGACATGCGCTTGACACCTATTGGTCGAGAAGTTGGTTTGGTTGACGATGAACGTTGGAATATCTTTGAAATTAAGAAAAATCAGTTTGACAATGAGTTGACACGTCTGTCAAAAGAAAAATTAAAGCCTATCAAAGAAACAAATGAAAAAATTAAAGCTCTAGGCTTTAAGCCTTTGACAGATGCTATGACAGCTAAAGAGTTTATGCGTCGACCTGAGATTGATTACGCTACAGCTACTCAGTTTGTCGGTCCAGCTGCAGAAGATTTGGATGCTAAGGTTATAGAGTTACTTGAAACTGAAATCAAGTACGAAGGTTATATCAATAAAGCTTTGGATCAAGTAGCTAAGATGAAGCGAATGGAAGAAAAAAAGATTCCGAAAAATATTGATTGGGATGCTATTGATTCTATTGCAACTGAGGCTCGTCAAAAATTTAAGAAAATAAATCCTGAAACTATTGGTCAAGCAAGCCGTATATCAGGGGTTAATCCAGCAGATATCTCTATTTTGATGGTTTACCTTGAAGGCAATAATAAGGCTCGACGTAAAGTGGATTAACAGTCGTAACACTTGTAAAAGCCTTTTAATTAAGGCTTTTTTATGTTATAATTGCTAGATTAAGAGGTTTTATATGAAAAGATTTCACTTTGCAACTATTCACCTGGTAATGATAGGACTAATTCTTTTTGGAATTGCCACCATTTTTGTTCGCGTATTACAATCGGAGTCTGCACTCATTTTTGCGCTTTTTATCATTATGGTAGTAGTTGTTGCACTATTGCATTACCAAAAGACAACATATGAGTCCTTAGAAATAGAGCAATTAGATGAACTGAATCAGGATGTTGAAGATTCTTTGAAGACCCTTCTTGGAAAGATGCCTGTCGGAGTTATTACTTTTGACGAAAATGACCATATTGAATGGTTCAACCCCTATGCCAAGTTAGTGCTTTCAGATGAATATGGGAACTTCAATAAGCAGTTGATTGCAGACTTTATCTCCCAGAAACGAAAGGGGTCACCTTCGAATGTGATAACTGTTGGTGACAATAAATATGCTGCCTTTGTGGATTTTGACAATAAGCTGACATATTTTATTGACAATGTTTATGATCAAGATGAAAATGTTGATCCAAATATGACTCGACCTGTTATTGGGATTATTTCAGTTGATAACTACGACGATGTGACAGGAAGTTTGCCAGATGCGGATGTTTCAAAAATCAATACATTTGTAGCAGGATTTATTTCTGAGTTTGCTAAGGCTAAGCATATTCATTATCGACGTATTGAAGGGGATCGTTTTTACTTCTTTACCAATTACAGTGTTTTGACAGAATTTATGGATCAAAAGTTTTCTGTCTTGGACGACTTCCGTCAACAGGCACAAGAACGTGGTTTACCACTGACTTTGAGTATGGGAATATCCTTTGGGACGCTTAAGCATGATCAAATCGGGCAAGTTGCTTTGCAGAACCTTAATATTGCACTTGTTCGAGGCGGGGATCAAGCTGTTGTTAAGGAAAATGACGATTATAAGGAACTTCTTTATTTTGGAGGAGGCTCTGTCTCAACAGTTAAGCGTTCTCGTACAAGAACAAGGGCTATGATGACTGCAATCTCAGATAAGTTAAAAACAGTAGAAAAAGTATTTGTTGTTGGTCACAAGAATCTTGATATGGACGCCTTAGGGGCTACTGTTGGTATGGCCCATTTTGCTAGTCAGATTGTTAGAAAGAGCTATGCTGTTTATGATGATATGGCTATGAATGCGGATATTGAGCGTGCGGTCGAACGTTTGAAAGAAGATGGGCAGTCACCACTTATTACACTCTCAGAAGCTGAGGAACTAGTTAACCAACACTCATTGCTAATTATGGTTGACCATTCAAAAATCAATCTAACCCTATCTAAGGATTTTTATGATCGATTTAATGAAGTTATTGTCGTAGACCATCACCGCCGAGATGATGACTTCCCTGAAAATGCAGTTTTGACTTTTATTGAAAGTGGAGCAAGCTCTGCTTGTGAATTGGTTACGGAGTTGTTACAATTCCAAGGGGCTCCAGAACGTTTGAGTAAAATCCAAGCTTCTATCCTTATGGCGGGGATAATGCTAGATAACAAAAAATTTTCTACGCGTGTTACTAGTCGAACATTTGATGTTGCCTCTTACCTTCGTAGTTTAGGAAGTGACAGTGGAGAAATTCAAACGATTTCTGCTACTGATTTTGACGAATATCGACGTATTAATGAGTTAATTCTTGCAGGCGAACGAATTACTGATGATATAATCGTTGCTACAGGAGATAACTATAAGTGTTATAATAATGTTGTGATTTCTAAGGCAGCAGATACTATGCTTGCAATGGCTGGAATCGAAGCAACCTTTGTTGTTGCTCGAACAAGTAATTCTACTGTAAACATATCTTCTCGAAGCCATAATGCGATTAATGTACAACGCATTATGGAAAAATTAGGTGGAGGAGGACATTTCAACCTAGCTGCCTGTCAGTTACGAGACTGTAGTGTTGCTCAAGCGCAAAATAAATTAATTGAAACTATTATGGGAGAGTTGGCTCCCAAGGAGGATTAAAATGAAAGTTATTTTCTTACAAGACGTTAAGGGTAAAGGAAAAAAAGGTGAAATTAAAGAAGTACCATCAGGTTATGCTCAAAACTTCTTGATTAAAAAGAATCTTGCTAAAGAAGCAACAAACCAAGCTATCGGGGAGTTGAAAGGAAAACAAAAATCAGAAGAAAAGCATGCTGCAGAGTTGTTAGCTGAAGCAAAACGTGTTAAAGAACAACTTGAGAAAGAAGAAAATCGTCTTCAATTTACTGAGAAGGTTGGACCAGATGGTCGTACTTTTGGTTCAATTACAGCCAAAAAG
>ERZ1034915.940-NODE-940-length-17639-cov-4.309713_pt1 | contig 17639 bp, 14 predicted proteins | sample MGYA00520592_ERZ1034915 | MGnify/ENA primary metagenome ERZ1034915 (study PRJEB33766, sample SAMN09781787) | gut metagenome | biome: gut microbiome | host: Homo sapiens | place: Madagascar | study: EMG produced TPA metagenomics assembly of the PRJNA485056 data set... | reverse complement strand
CCGCCGACCGCCAGTGCGCCATGGTCATCGTGCTGAACAAGTGGGACCTGGTGGAAGGCCCCGAGGCCAAGGCCGAGGTGCGCCAGAAGATCGAGGACCGCATGACGTTCGTGGGCTACGCGCCCGTGGTTGCCACGTGCGCGCTGACCGGCAAGTCGGTGCACCGCATCTGGGATGCCGTCAACGTGGCCTACGACAACTTCTGCAAGACCATCCCCACGAACCAGCTGAACGTATGGCTGGGCGAAATCCGCGAAAACGGTCACACCGTCAGCAAGGGCAAGGCCATCCTGCGCATGAAGTACGTCACGCAAACGGCCACGTGCCCGCCGCAGTTCACATTCTTCGTGAACCGCCCCGACCTGGTCAGCGACAACTACGAGCGCTTCCTGGAGAACCGCCTGCGCAAATCGTTCGACCTGACGGGCACGCCGGTGAAGCTGAAGTTCAAGAAGAAGGACTAGGGAAGATTCGTTGTGGAACTGCTGGGAGCATTAGGGGTTTTCGTTGCGTCGTTCCTGCTGGGGTCCATCCCGTGGGGCGTCATCATCTCGAGGGTGTTTTTCCACACCGACATCCGCGAGCATGGATCGGGCAACATCGGCACTACCAACGCTTTGCGCACCATGGGCAAGGTGGGCGGCGGCGCGGTGTTTGTGCTGGATTTCGGCAAGGGCATCGTGTCGGGGCTTATCGCGGCTGCTGCTGCGGCGGCGTTTGGCGGCGGCATGTCGCTGTCAGGCCACGTCATCGGCTACGACGATTTCGTTACCGTTGCGTTTTTGGGCTGCACGTGGGGCCACATCTTCAGCCCGTGGTTGGGCTTTAAGGGCGGCAAGGGCATTGCCGTGGCCGTGGGCTGCCTGTTCGTGACGTTCGGCTGGCAGGGCGCGTGCCTTGAGCTGCTCATCTTCGCCGTGTTGGTCATTGCCACCCGGTACGTGTCTTTGGGCTCAGTTGCGGCGGCGGTGGCCTGCCCGTTTTTTGCGGCGTACTATTTCCTGTTCGCCACATTCGCGCCGCTGGCCTGGTTGTGCACCACGGTTGCCGCGCTGACGGTGGTGTGGGCGCACCGCGAGAACATCGACCGTTTGCGCCATGGGTGCGAGCGCCGCATCGGCGATAAGAAGAAGGCGTAAGGGGAAGTGGACGACGACATGAAGGTTGCAGTCATCGGCGCCGGCTCGTGGGGAACCGCGCTGGCGCAGACGCTGGCGCTGAACGGGCAAAACGTGGGTTTGTGGGCGCGCAAGGACTCGGTGGTGCACGGCATCAACCACGAGCACGTCAACCCGCGCTACTTGTCCGACACCGTGCTGTCCGGCAACATCGTGGCCACCACGTCGTATCGCGACGCGCTGCTGCGCGCGAAGGCAGCCGTCATCGTGACGCCGTCGAACCTGCTGCGCGGCGTGGCGCGGGCCATCGGGGACGTGGTGGACGACGATTTCCCCATCATCATCTGCTCGAAGGGCGTCGAGGCCGACAGCGGCTACTTGCCCGTGGGCGTGTTCGAGTCCGAGCTGGGCAACCGCGACCGCCTGGCCGTGCTGTCCGGGCCGAACCACGCCGAGGAGGTCATCAAGGGCAAGCCGGCCGGCACCGTCATCGCGTCGTCGGGCGAGGACACGGCGGTGCTGTTCCGCGACCTGTTCGCCTCGCCGACGTTCCGCACGTACACCAGCGACGACGTGACGGGCGTGGAGTTGTGCGCGGCGTTCAAAAACGTCATCGCCATCGCTGTGGGTGTGGCGTACGGGCTGGGCTATGGCGACAACACGGCGGCCATGCTGATGACGCGCGGCCTGGCCGAGATGAGCCGTTTGGTGGTGAAGTGTGGTGGGCAGGCCATCACGTGCATGGGCCTGGCCGGCGCCGGCGACCTGATTGCCACGTGCACGTCTGAGCACTCGCGCAACCGCTCGTTCGGCGTTGAGCTGGCGCGCGGCGGTACGCTTGACGAGTACCGCGAGCGCACGCACATGGTGGTGGAGGGCGCGCTGGCGTGCAAAACGCTGCAGACGCTGTCCGAGGCCTACGGCGTGGAGCTGCCCATCACCGAGGTGGTGCGCGGCGTGGTGTGGGAAGGCGCCGACCCCAACGCAGCCGCCCGCGACCTGTTCGCCCGTCCCCTGACCACGGAGTTCTACGGCTTGTAGTTTTGACCTGGGGAAACGGTGGTCGTATCCCGTCATTTCCCCATTAACCATATGTCAAACGCCCTGTCCCCTTGTCAGCTTCTGACAAGGGGACAGGGCGTTTATCAGGTTTTTGGCCTCTTGCGCGGCCTTGTTGTCGTCTCGTAACGCTTGAGCAACGGAAACTGGGACAAGGGGACTGTCCCTTTGTCCCAGTCGATGCGGAAACGGTGAAGATGGCGGTTGGGTGCGCACCGGTGCGGCGTCGTTGGGGTAAGGTACCTCTCCGCTATGAACAATCTCAGTATGACATATGCTTCTTTGCGCCGCCCGCTGGTGTGGGCTGGCGTTTCGGCGTGCGCTCAGGTTTGCCTGAACCAGCCGCTTTCTACGTGCCGCATCTGATTGCGGGCGCGGGCGCGATTGGCCGCCGCGCGCGACGACCGCTTATGGGCTGCGCTCGTAAGCGCCGGGTCGTCTCTTTCTGAAATTTTCAGTAACTAATCGAATATTTTGCAATGTGCTGTGCGCTGGCGCTGCGCCAGACCCGTGTGTCGATGGGCGGCGCGTGTGCCGACGGCGAACCGTTATCGATCGGTTGTTTCGCGCTAGCTCGATTTGCCGACTCGAATCGTTCGCGAAATGGCTGCCTGCTCAAGCGCTTGCGCATTGCCCTTGGTTGCTGCGCCATTGTTGCTGCGCAGTGCTAAGGTCTCACGATGGGAGTGCCTATGTCTTCAACTTCTTCAATCCCCGCTAGCGGGAAAATCACCGGCGTGCAGGTGCGCATTGTAGCCGTGGTGGTGCTCGGCGCGTTTTTGGCGTTGCTGAACCAAACCGTCATGTCGCCGGCGCTGCCGGTCATTATGACCGACTTCGGCATCGATGCGTCCACCGCGCAGTGGATCATGTCCATCTATCCGCTGGTCAGCGGCATTATGGTGCCGGTTTCCGCCTATTTAATCGACAAGTTCTCTACGCGCAAGCTGTTCTTTGGCGCGCTGGTGGCGTTTGCCGCGGGCACGCTGCTGTGCGCTGTGGCGCCCGACTTCTTGTGGCTGATCGTGGGCCGTGTACTGCAAGCGGCCGGATCCGGCGTGCTGATGCCGCTGGTTGCCGTGGTGCCCATGCTGGTGTTTCCCGTGGAGAAGCGCGGCACGGCCATGGGCATGGCCGGCATCGTCATGAGCGCAGGCCCCGCCGTGGGCCCCGTCGCCGGCGGCGCGGTCATCGACGCGTTCGGTTGGCGCGCCATGGTGGGCGCCATCGTGCCGCTTTCGCTGATTGTGCTGGTCATGGGCGTATTCATGTTGAAGAACGTCGGCGAGCTGAAGAACCCCAAGCTTGACTTCGCTTCCGTGGCGCTGTCCACCGTGGCGTTCGGCGGTCTGCTGTACGGCTTCTCTACCGCTTCGTCGCTTGGTTGGACCAGCCCTGTGGTGCTGGGCTCGGTGGCTGCCGGCGTGGTGTGCCTCGTGCTGTTTGTGCGTCGTCAGGGCAAGCTGGAGCAGCCGCTGCTTGAGCTGAGTTGCCTGCGCACCCGCGAGTTCCGCGTGGCGGCTATCATCGTGACGCTTATCAACGCGGCGTGCCTGGTCACGAACACGTTGCTGCCGCTTCTGCTGCAGACCGCGCTGGGCGCTTCGGCGTTCGAAACGGGTATGGCCATGCTTCCCGCGGCGGCCGTGGGCATCATCATCAGCCCCATTTCCGGCGTGGTGTTCGACAAATTTGGCCCGCGCGTCATCTCCGTGGTGGGCTTGGCCCTGATGACGGGCGCGCTGTTCGCCCTGTCGCTGTCGTCTACCGCTACGCCCATTTTGGTGGTGGCTCTGTTCTGCATGCTGCAGGCGGCGGGTCAGGCGCTGGCGAACATGCCCGTGAACACGTGGGGCGTCAACGCCCTGCGCAACGAGATGATCGCACACGGCAACGCCATCGCGAACACGGGTCGTCAGGTTGCCGGCGGCTTGTGCACGGCGCTTATCGTTACGGTTATGACGTCGGTGACCGCTGGTGGCACTGCAGCTGGCGCAACGCTCCAGGCGGCAACTGCCACCGGTGCGGGCGTGGCCTACAAGGTGTGCGCCGCCATCGGCCTGGTGTCGCTGGTGTATTGCATCGTTGCCGTGCGCCCCGCGAAGCGCAAAGCCGCCTCTTCGCCGGCTGCTGCGAACAGCGCCGCCAAGGGCTCTTCGGCTGCTTCATCTGCGGCGACTTCGCCTTCTGGTTCCGATGGCGTTGCTTCGGCTTCTGCCTTGGAGCACGCTACTTCGCCCGTTGGAGCTGACACGCCGTCTGCCCCTTCGCCTTCCGCATCCGCAACTGCATCCGCTTCCGTAAAGGAGAACCGCTAATGTCCGAGATTGTTCCCGAGAGCATTCCGCTTGAAACCGCCGGCACGCCGGTGTCGGCGGTGATGATTGCCGATCCGTTCACGTGCCTGGCCAGCGCCACCATCGCTGACGTGGTGCGCATCATGACCGAGCGCGGCGTCAGCAGCCTGCCCGTGGTGGACGAGGGCGGTTTCGTGGTGGGCTTCATCAGCGACGGCGACATCATGGGCGCGGTGGCCCAGCATCGCGCGCACACGCTGTTCACCGGCGGTGACGCGTCTATGCTGTACTTCGATGACATGAGCTTCGAAGAGCGCGTTGACCTGCTCAAAGAGCGTTGCGTCATGGATTTCGCCGTCCGCAAGGTGGTGTGCGCGAAGCCCGAGCAGTCTATCGCGCGCGTGGCGGCCATGCTGTCGAAGAAAAAGTTCAAGAAGCTGCCGGTGGTCAACGACGAAGGCGCGCTGGTGGGCGTGGTGCGTCGCACCGACATCGTGAAGCACATCTTCGCGAAGATGTTCGCGTAACGCGGTTGTTCTGCGGCTGCAAGGTAAACGCTGATGTGAAACGGCTTCGGAAGGATTGCATTTTGCGTCGGATTGGCGTTTTGTGCAAAGAATTCGAAGTAGAGGGGCGATTGACGCGGCACAAGACCTCGAATTGTCGGAATTCGAGGTCTTGTGGGTTTAATAAGCATCATATGGGTAACCGTCATCAGGTGAAACGATGACGAGATATGGACCCGATAACCATGCAGGCCTGAGGCGGTGCCCCTGGCGGCTGCAACATCGACTTCAGTTCGCAAGCCGCAAAGTTTTTACCAGCAGGTGCTCCATGGCACGTTCGTCCTTTCCTTCGTTTCGCTATCGTTCCCCGCTAGGGCTTAGGCCTGCGCGAGTGCTTTCCCTTGGGCCACCCGCCAGGCGGCTATGTTTGGTGAACGCTTCGGCTGGCTACCTTGGCCGCCCGTCTCCTCGCAGCTCGGCGAGCTTGGCGCGCTTGTCGTCGGCGCGCATAAGCGCTTCGCCCACCAGCACGGCGTCAGCGCGCATGGCTCGCGCCGCCTCGACGTCGGCCGGCATTACGATGCCGCTTTCGGACACGAACAGCGTGTGCGGCGGCACCAAGTCGCGCAGCGCGCGGGCGGCGTTCATGTCCACGTCGAATGTTTTCAGGTCGCGGTTGTTCACGCCGATCACGCGCGCCCCGCAGGCGATGGCGCGCTCAATCTCCTTGGCGGTATGTGCTTCCACCTGGGCAGACAGGCGAAGTTGGTCGCACAGCTGGCGGTAGGCGGCAAGCTGCGCATCGTCAAGGATGGCGCATATCAGCAGCACTGCCTGCGCGCCAAGCGCCTTCGCCTCGTAGACCATGTACTCGTCCACCACGAAGTCTTTGCGCAGCACCGGGATGCTTACCGCCTCGGCGATTTCGGCCAGGTACTCGTTGCGGCCTTGGAACCAGTACGGCTCGGTCAGGCATGAAATGGCCGCCGCACCTGCGGTTTCGTAATCACGTGCTATCTGCAGGTACGGGAAATCCGCCGCGATGAGGCCTTTCGAGGGGCTTGCCCGCTTCACCTCGGCGATGAACTGCACGCCGGGGCGCTCGAGCGCGCCTTCGAACGGGAAGCTGCATGGCGCCGCGGCGTGGGCCGCCGCGAACGCCTCGCCGGACAGCGGCAACCCGTCGGGGCCGGGCTTTTCGGCAGCGCATCGTTCGCAATCGCGCGCCAGCGCTTCATCGGCAGCCTGCTGCATGCTCGCAAGCGACCGCACACGCTTCTGCTCGGCAACGCGCTCCCGCGTGCGCTCAGCTATCTGATCAAGAATGTTCAACCGTGGTCCTTTCGTGTTTGGCGTGACAAGGCGCTATTGCGCGTTGCTGGCTTGGATGTAGGCGTTGAGCTTCACGGTTGCGGCGCCGGTGTCGATGAGCTCGTTGGCCCGGGCCACGCCGTCGCGCAGCGAGGGCACTGCGCCGGCGATGTACAGGCCGGCTGCGGCGTTGAGCACGACGGTGTCGCGGCGGCATCCGCGTTCGGCTCCCGACAGAATATCGCGCGTGATCTGCGCGTTTTCCTCGGGCGAGCCGCCGCGCAGGTCATCGCGCGTGCAGCGGGCCATGCCGAACTGCTCGGGCGTCAGCTCGTAGGTGCGAAACGCCGGCGCGTGGAAGTCGCCGCCGCCGAACTCGCACACCTTCGTGGGGCCGGCGCACGAAAGCTCGTCGAGCACGCATTCGCCGTACACCACCATGCCGCGCTGCACGCCCAGGCTTACCAGCACGCGGGCAAGCGGCTCCACCAGCGTGCCGTCGTACACGCCCAGGATCATGTTCTTGGGGTTGGCCGGGTTGGTGAGCGGTCCCAAGATGTTGAACACGGTGCGGATGCCCAGCTCCTTGCGGATAGGGCCGACGTACTTCATGGCCGCGTGGTACTTTTGCGCGAACAGGAAGCAAATCCCCACGTCATCAAGCAGTTTGCAGCACAGCTCGGGGCTCTGCTCTATGTTGACGCCCAGCGCCTCCAGGCAATCCGCGGCACCCGAGCTTGATGACGCAGCGCGGTTTCCGTGCTTGGCCACCTTCACGCCGCCGGCTGCGATGATCAGCGAAGCGGTGGTGGAAATGTTGAAGCTGTGCGCCTTGTCACCGCCGGTGCCTACGATTGCAAGCGTTGGCTCGGGGTAATCGACGGGCGTGGCGAACGTGCGCATGGCGGTGGCGCAGCCGGCAATCTCGTCGATGGTCTTGGCTTTCGTTGACTTCGTGGACAGCGCGGCCAAAAACGCGGCGGTCTGCACGGGCGTGGTGGCACCCGACATAATCTCGCAGATGGTGTCGTAGGCTTCCTGATATGTAAGGTCTTGCTTGTCGACCAGTTTATGGATGGCTTCGGTAATCATGAGGGTTCCTTTCTAAACCAACGCTAGGAAGTTCGCGATGATGGCGGCTTCATCGGGCGTCATGACGCTTTCGGGATGAAATTGCACGCCGAACACGCTCGCGGCGGCGTCTTCGACGGCCATGACCTCGCCGTCGTCGGTGCGGGCCGTCACGCGCAGGCGGGCCGGCAGCGTTGCCTCGTCGGCGGCAAGCGAATGGTAGCGCGCCACGTTGAAGCGCTCGGGCAGGCCGGCGAACAGCATCAGGTCGACGTCGCGGAAGTCGCGGTCGGCAAGCTCGCCCTCGCGCAGGCGCGGCTCGGCGTACTTCACATAGTCGTACGAGAAGTGGCCCACCCGGTCGGCAAGCAGTTCCATGCGCACCGGCACGCGGCGGTAGCGGCCCTCGGCTGCATACGCGCGCACCTCATCGAGCGTGGGGAACATGTGCAGCACCTCCTTCTGTGTTCGGGCCGGATGGGGCAGGGCCGACTCTGCGTTGCGGCGATAAGCATGCGCTAGCGGTATGTCTCCGCTTCTGAGCTGCTGCTTCTTGGCTTCTTGCCAAGCTCGCTCGCCGATCGGTGCGGTTCGTGCCCTGCTTCATCCGGTTGCCGGCGGGCACGAAAAAAGTCCGTATAAGTGCAGGCACGAAAGTTCGTCAAGGAAAAATTTGCGAACGGCGGCGGGCGGCTTTTCGTTTGGCACCTTCCAGGCGGACCGCGTGGGCTGGGCGAGTCGAGCTGCGGACGGCGCGTCACCATTTTGCGCGGCAATAAAATAGCCCGCACCTTCGTAAGGTGCGGGCTATTCGTTACGCCCAGCTCAGAAGCTATTCTACAGCTTCTTCGGACTTGTTGGCGGCTTCGACGATCTTGTCGATGATGATGTCGAGCTTGCCTTCCACGTCGTAATCCTCGACCTTGCCCTCGTCGCACAGGCGCGCGAAGTTCGGGTCGATGGGCAGCGTGGTGTATGCGGGGATGTTGTAGCGCTCGGCCACTTCCTTGCCCTGCGGCTCGCCGAAGATGTGGTGCTCCTTGCCGCACTCGTCGCACTTGAAGTACGCCATGTTCTCCACGAGGCCCAGCACTTCCACATCCATGTCGTGCGCCAGGTTCACGGCCTTGCCCACGATCATGGCCACCAGCTCCTGCGGAGCCGACACGGTGACGATGCCGTCGACGGGCAGCGACTGGAACACGGTCAGCAGCACGTCGGAGGTTCCCGGAGGCATGTCGACGAACAGGTAATCGATGTCGCCCCAGTTCGTTTCGCTCCAGAACTGGCGGATGGCGTTGGACACCACCGGGCCGCGCCATGCCACCGGCAGGTCGCCCTTCGGAAGCATGAGGTTCGTGGACATGATCTTGATGCCCGTTTGCGTCTGACCGGGCAGGATACCGTCGGCGTCGGCCGTCAGCGGGTTGGTGACGCCGAACGTCTTCGGGATGGACGGGCCGGTGATGTCAGCGTCCAGGATGCCGACCTTGTTGCCGCGCTTGTTCATTTCACTGGCAAGCAGGCTGGTGACTAGGGATTTGCCCACGCCGCCCTTGCCGGACACCACGCCGATGACGTGCTTGACGTTGCTGCGCTTGTTCGTTTCAAGCTTCGTCGGGCCGCCGGAAGTGCGCTCGCCGCACCCGGAAACGCCGCAGCTGCCGCACTCGTGCGAGCATTCTTCTGCCATTGGTTCCTTCTTTCTCATATAGCGTCGCGGAAAGCCGCGCGCGTCACTCGTCCTTTGCGGCATGATAGCACAACGCGTGCTCGCGCGAGAAAAATAGCACCGCTTGCGTGGCATTTGCATGCAGCGGCCGACTGGCGTCGCCGTGCGTGCGGGTGCATGCTACTATACATAGGTTATAGCAATCAGAAGAGAATCGATGTGCCCGTGAACGCTGATCTTGAAACGACCTCCGACGCCGCTGTCAGCGCGGACGAGGAGCGCGTGTTCACGTACGATGAGCCCGACGAGGACTTCTGCGCGCACTTGATGGAGTGCTACGAGTGGAAGACCACTGGGCAGCGTGGCGTCGATTGGGCGGACACCGTTGCGCGCTACCGGCTTTCGCACCCTATGGAATACGAGGCGCGCCCCACGCTTGCCGAGACAACGGGCCTGCTCACAGGTGCAATCGATGCAGGAATCAAGTTCAGCGTGGCCGTGCAGACGCTGTTTCCTGCGGGCACGTCCATCGAAGGCGACCGCGAGATTCGCGACTCGTTCGTGAAGGGCAAGGCGCGCCGTATCAAGCCGTCGCGCTATCTGGGCGGCCCGTCGGCGCTGGCCCTGTGGGCCGAAAACCCCGTGACGGTGCGCATCACGGCCGACGCCGCGCGTTTCGCGCGCGGCGCCGAGCTGCCCACTTCGCTTTCGCTCGATACGGTCATCGGCGTGATCACGGGGCATTGCGTGTGCGTTGACCTGCGGCAAGTCGACATCCCTTCGCCTTCCGAAGAGCTTCCCGTTGTCGGCGCCGTGCTGCATCTGACCACCATGTCGAAGTATCTGGTGGTGCTGTACAACATCCTTATGGAAAAAGGCGACCGCTTCGACATGGTCAGCGTGCCGCTGTATTACGCGGTGGGTTCCATTGAAGCGGGGCAGCGCAAGCGGCGCGAGGTGCTGGCGGCCACGCCGCTGAACGACCCGCCCGAGCCCGGCGCGTATGGCTGGATCAACGAGCGCGCATGGCGGGAAACGGCGCCGGTGCTCGATAAGTTGCTGGCGTTGTTTTTGACCGACGGGCTGGATGTTCGCGAAATCGAAGGTGCGCGGCGCACCACGTTCGTGGCGTTCGAGGAAGGCGAGCTTGAGCGTCGCGACGAGCAGGAGCGCGCCCGCAAGGCTGCCGAAGAGCGCCAGCGCGCCGCCGAGGAGCAAGCCGCCCGCGAGGCCGAGGCCCGCCGCGCAGCTGAGCAGGCCGAACGCGAACGCAAGCAGGTCGAACGCGAGGCCGAGCGCGCGCGCCAAGAGGCCGAGCAGCGCGAACGCGACATCAAGAACATCGACGCCATCAAAGAAGCCGCCATTCAGGCCGAAGCGCGCTGTCGCGCCATGAAAACGCGCATGGAAGCCATGGTTCAGGAGCAAAAAGACCTGACGGCGGCCTACAACGCGCAGGGTGCGCAGCTGGCAAAAGAGCAGAACATGATCGGTACCATGGTGTCGAAAACGGCCACGCTGCAGCACAACCTGCGGCTTGCCGAGGAAACGGCCCGCCGCGCGCAGGAGCAGGCCGCTGCCGTGCAGGCGCGTGCCGACCTGTTCAACACGCTGGAGTTCCCGCAAACGCCGCTGGGTGCGTTGTTGCTGGCCAAGCGCGCGTTCCCCGACCGGCTGTACGTGCACCCGAACGCCGAGAAAACGGCGCGCGAGTTCCCAATGGGCGACATGCGCGAAACATGGGCGGCCCTGCGCGACATGGCTGTTGTGCTGTACCCGCTGGTGTTCGGCGACGAATCGGTGGACATCCCGGCGCGTTTCGAGGAGCGTTCGACGCTGCGCTTGGCGCTGTCGGAAGGTCCCATGACCGCGAAGGACCCCGCCCTCATGCGCCTGCGCAAGCTTGATTACAACGGGCGCGTGGTGGACATGTCCGCCCACGTCAAAGGCCGCTCAATCGAGGGCCAATCACCCTTGCGCGTGCACTTCTATCCCGACCACGACAAGAAGCTGCTGGTTATCGGCCACTGCGGCAAGCACCTGCCCACATACGCCTACAGCGGGAAATAGCGCCAACATTTGAGTGCCCCACTGGCTGAAGCTGGTGGGGCACCGCAACTCGGCAAGTGCTTTGCGTTCCGTTTGGAACCTTTCAAACCTATATAAAGGCCGCTTTCGTAAATTCCGCCTACTTTGCCACCTGCTGCACGTGGGTGCCATCGAGGTCGAAGTCGGTGAACGCCGCGCTGACGTAGGCGGGCTGCTCGTAGGTGTTGTAATAGTAGCGGCCCTCGCGCGCCGAGAAGGCGCTGGTGAAAATGGTCAGCTCGTTGGCGCCGTCGTTCATCTCGGCGCATCCTTCCACCATGGCCACGCCGCCAAGCGTGCGGAACACGCGCGCCACGTTGGCCTGCTCGCCGGTTTTCGGCGCATGGTGAGCATTCAGGTACGCGGCGCGCACGAAACGCGACGGCGAGTACACGTCGCCGGGCAGCCCGCGCATGCCCGCACCGGCGCCGTATGGCGTGAGCTTGGCGTTCCCCCAGTTCACGGAAGCGGGTGCTTCGGGCGTGACGTTCAGGTAGCTGCGCAGGTTCTCCAGATGCCACTCCAATCCGGGCTGGTTTGCCAGCACGTCGGCCGGGTCGCGCATGACCTGCAGGCCCTCGGCGGTAGACTCCACCACAATGCAGCCCGTGGTGTCGGCGACGATCCAGTGCAGCAGAGAAACGGGGAAGCTGCCGAACCCCTTGTTCACCAGCGTGACGTCGGCCAGCGCGCGCTCCACATCGTCAACGCTTGCGAAGTTCGAGCACACCCACAGCGGGAACTCGTACGGCGCCACGGCGGTGGTGCCCGGGCGCGCCGCTTCGGGGAAGTGCGCGTAGCCGGGGAAGTTCAGCCCGGCGATGGCCAGGCCGTCCTCGTTGGCGCAGTCGAAGTACAGCGGGAAGTCGTCGGACGTGATGGCCATACCCATAATGGCGCGGTGTCCGGTGTTGGCGGGGTGGTTGCGCGGCGTGAACGTGATGGTCTCGCCGTAGCCGTACGCCCAGTCAAGGTTGCGGCCGAAATACAGGTTGCCGTCAGGGTCGGTGAATCGAATGGCTGTGCACATAGGTTCTTCCTTTCTGCTTGAAGGCGAAGGGGCTGGGCGGGTGTATGCCCGTGCAGCGTGGTTGCTGCTTCGCGTTCGTCAATTGTTCGGAAGGCATAGTACGCCAAATGCCTGCGCGCGCAGGGTAGAATCGCACGGTTGTCAACGATGCGTTGCGTGTTCGTTGAAGAAGGGAAACGCGCGCATTGATTCTTCTTTGGTGGTGTAGCTTAGCTATTCTGCGACGTCACCCCTCCCTGAGCCCCCTCTTTTGCGGTAAGGCTTCGCAACGCTGTCCTTAAAGTGCAGGTTCCTCATGTTCGAAAATGGGTTATTCTTAACGAAAGATATAAAAGCGCACAACGAAAACTGCTATGGAGGGCGAAACATGTTGAGGATATCAGATGCGCGCATTGACGGCTTTATTGCCGAGGACGTGCCGTATATCGATTTGACCAGCGAGATCCTGGGCATCGGCGACCAGCCGGGCGAGATGGAATATTTCACGCGCGAAGACTGCGTGCTGGCAGGCACGGACGTGGTTCGCCGCATTATGGAGAAGCTGGGATGCGACGTTGTGGCGGCCGCGTCCGACGGGCAGCGTATCGAAGCCGGCAAGGCGTTCTTCAGCGTGCGCGGCCGCGCGGGCGATTTGCATGCCGCCTGGAAGGTGTGCCTGAACGTGTTCGACCACCTGTCGGCCGTGGCCACGAAAACGCGCGCGATGGTGGATGCGGCCCATGCGGCGAACCCGCGCTGCGAGGTGCTGACAACGCGTAAAAGCATGCCGGGTGCAAAAGACCTGCTCACGTGCGCTGTTATGGCGGGCGGCGCTTTCCCTCACCGCTTGGGCCTGTCTGAAACCGTGCTGGTGTTCGAGCATCACCTTACGTTCTTCGGCGGGTTTGAGCGCTTCGTCGATGAGCTGCCCGCTATCAAGGCGAAGTGCATCGAGAAGAAGCTGTTCGTGGAAGCCGACGCCGAGCGCGCCATCACGCTGGCACGCGTGAGCGCCAACAGCATCGGCGTTGACGGTATCCAGCTTGACAAGGTTCCGGTGGCTGAGCTGCAAGAACTGGTGAGCCGCCTGCGCGCCATCGACCCGCGCCTTGCGCTTATCGCTGCTGGCGGCATCAACCCGCAAAACGCCGGCGCGTACGCGGCATGCGGTGTGGACGGGCTGGCAACCACGGCGCCGTTCACGGCAAAGCCTATCGACATGAGCGTGCGCATGCGCCGCGCATAGTGCGATTAGGAGCGCGAAGGGATGCGCTTCGCAATTGTTCGCGCTTCGCCGCCCTCGCGTCTTGCACCTTCTTGCGCGCGTGGCAGGAAACGCGGTTGTCGCCGCAGGCGCATTGGCCGCGTGCGGGAAACCCTGCTGCGTCACGCGCTCGCGTCATGCCCGCCTTGCATACTTATAAGGTAAAACGCGGCCACTGCGTTGGAAGTGGCGAGTACCGTGCCTGCAACAGCTGCGGGCACGGCGAACAAACCGAAAGGAACGATTCATGGTTGAAGCAACGTTAAAGGTGACGGGCATGCATTGCCCGAAGTGCGACGCGCGCGTGGAGAAGGCCGTGTCCGCCGTGGCGGGCGTTGCATCGGTGAAAGCCGATCACGAAGCGGACCTGGTGACGCTTACGTATGACGGCCAGCCGTCCACGCTCGATGCCGTGCGCGCGGTCATCACCGAGCAGGATTTCGCGGTCGAAGACTAAGCGTGCTTGGTTGCGCTTGGCTGCAGCGTTTCATGTCGGGGGCTCGGCAGGTCTGAAAAGGCTTGCATGAGCTCCTTTTTGCTTGCCACGCCGATTTTCTCGTAGGCGTTCTTGCTGTGGAACTTCACCGTGCGCTCGGTGATGAACAGCTCCTCGGCAATGCCTTTCATGGTTTGCCCGTCAAGCAGCATAACCACGATTTGCATCTCGCGCTCCGTCAGGCCGAACGGTGCCAGCTGCTGCTGGCGGCGGCGCTGCACCTCGTGTTTGAGCTCTTCATCGGAAAGCCGACGATGCGCGGGGGCGGCTTGAGCAAAGGTGGCAGCACCGCGAGGGTTGTCGATGGCTTTCGTTGGGCCATGGGAGCTGTTGCTGGCAAAGTCTTCGTTGACGGTTGCTGTGTTGGGCATATGGCCGGAACCTGCGCCGAATGCGCCTGCGATAGGGAGCTGTCCGGTACCCGTGAGTTGCGCAGCGCTGTTTGCTGCCTTGGAGCCAGCGTCAACTGTTGCAGGTTGCCAAACGGCGTTCGCTGCGGCGCCGGTCTTGCTTCGCGTAGTGGCGAAAAATGCCACGGATGCGATGGAGCACATGGCTACCAGCGCTATCAGCCCGACCGCTGCGGTGGTGAGCTGCGCAAAGGCGGGCGCACTCATCTTCGCCAGCCAAGCGCCTAGGTAGGGGGCGTATACGGTGCCCGCGCCCAGCACAAGCAATGCGTATGTGCGTGTTGCGTTGTTTGATGCGTGGGCAATCTGCGGAAACATCACCCACGCCACCACGGCTATGACCTGTTTGGCGCCCATGACGATGCCCACGCTTGCGGTAAGCGTTCCGCCTGCTGCGGAAGAGAACAGGAACAAGCCGGCAACCATCACCAGCATCGTGATGCAGACAAGGGTTTGCAAAAGGATGTCTATGGATTTGGCTTCCAACCGGCGGCGCTGTAACAGGAAGGCCCCCGCAACCAGCACCGCAAGCAGCTCGATGGTGGAGACCGCGGCAGCAAGGACGCCTGCCGTCTGGGAATTCGCGTAGATGGGGCTAGTCACCAGTCCCGAAAACAGGGAAGCGGCAACAAGTGTGGTGCACAGCACGACTGCGGTGCCGCGCAGCACGGGCGTCGAGGTGGCATTGCGGCCGTTACCGACGTTGCTTACGCTTTGGCGCATGCTGTTGCTTTGTTTGCCGTCAAGGCCCATGAAGCGCGCGGCGCACAAAAGGGGCGCGGCGGCAAACGTGATGACGGCGCTTGCCGCTGGGGTTGTCGAAAGCAGCGACGCGGTGGCGTTCGCGATAATGCCAGCTGCACAGGCAAGTGGGAAGAACCGCTTGAAAGGCAGATTGCCCAGCCGCGATCCGAACGCGATCATCGCCGGTGCCGTCAGCGCGACATGACAGCACAGCAGCGCCGCCGCGCCCGCGCCGTGAAAGGCCACCGAAGCCGGTCCGCAAATTGCCGACAGCGTGGTGGTGCTGCAGACAAGCACCGGCTTTTCGACAATCCAGCGCCCGGCGCGCGTGGCGCACAGGGCCCACGAGCATGCCGTGCAAACGGCAACGGCGACGCTGAAATTGTATGCATCTACGCAGTGCGCCAGATGCGCGCTTTCCAAGATTTGAACCCACGCCATTGCAAACGCAAGTCCGATAGTTGTCACGATGAGTTTTCGCATGCTTCACATTATAGCTCAACTAGAAGAACCATACGTAAATATCACCTTGCACGAAAATAACGATGACCAGGGAATATAAAGACTGTACCGAAAGGACAGGCTGCACGTACGTTATAAATACGGTATTATTTCCCGAAAGATATGTTCTATGCTGAGGATAAATGGGGGATGATTCCGCGGTTTGCGAGCATGTCGGAAAGGCAAGGCAGGCAAGGAAAGGAGCATGCGAATGAATCGCGACAGACATCGATCAAGCGGAAAGGAGGGTGCTGTGAAAGTAGCGCGCAAGTGGCAAGCGCCAAGCGCTTCGGCGTTGTTCCGCACGTTCGTGGCATTGGTGCTGTGCACGGGTTTGATGATCCCCACGAACCTGACCACTGCTCATATGGCCTACGCTGATACCGCGTCGTCAAGCGCAACAACCGACGAGCTGCGCCATGGCACCGTATCCATTTCGTCCGAGCAGGCTTCGGGCGATGTTATCAACTTGAAGGTGGGACAGACCGCAACGGTGGCAGTTTCGCCTTATGCACATATGCAGTACAAGGGCTGCGGCAAGTCCGACTGCCCTGAGAACTGCGAATCCGAGCACGGCGTTGAGTGCTTCGTCGAAGGCATGGGCTGCAAGTGCGACCATGCTGCTGTTGAGCGCACCGCGAACGTAACCGCCACGGTTGCCGATACGTCGATTGCCACGGCGGGCGACGTTGTTGCCGGCGCATGGAAAAACGAGGGCAACCTTGATCTGCATGATGCGACGCTTCCTGTGACGAAGGACGCCACCATCACGTTGACCGCCGCTAAGGCCGGCACCACCACGGTGACCGTTGCTGCCGAAACCGACGAGAACGGCAGCGTCAACAATGCGTCGAACAATACGTCGAAGCTGCTGGAGTTCTGGCACCCGGCTACGAAGACCTATACGATCAACGTGACCGATGACGCCGCAACGACCGCGCAGCCTTCGATTGCGGCTGATCAGGTTGTTGCGCTGCGCCAGTCGGGTGACAAGGGCAGCGCCGATCTTGATCTGGTCGACTACAGCCAGGCTTGGGCGGACGCCATCAGCGGCGTTACCGTCAAGTCTCTTGGCGGCAACGACGAGGGCGCCGAGCAGACGCTTGATCCTTCTCAGTACAGCGTCACCAGCTGGACGAACCCCCGCACGGGCGTTACGTATTGGTATCTGACGTTCAACCGCACCGAGGCGGCCCCGGTGTTCTCCGTGGCCGTTGGCGAGGGCGAGTCCCTCGACGTGGAGGGTCGCTGGGGCACCACCACGTACCCGCAGTCCAAGCAGTACCAGATCACGGTGAAGGCGAATGGCTTCGATGACGTGGTGGCAACGGCCACGTTCGTCACGGGCGCATCAGACACGTTCTCCATCATCGTCGACGAGGACGGCGACGACAAGACCACCGACGACCGCAAGACCGTCAAGACGTTCACCAAGGACGACATCGAGTCCATGGCCACGTTCCAGAACGGCTCCTCGCAGTGCGGCATGACGGGCTTCCGCACGTTCTCCGCCAAGGGCGTGGCGCTGTCCGACCTGATCGCCGCCGCCGGCGTGACGGTCAGCGAGACCGACTCGTTCAAGCTGGACACCACCGACGACTTCGGCCGCATGTGGACCTACTCCCAGCTGTTCGGCGACCGCTACTTCCTGCAGTCCATCTACGACGACCAGGAGGTCAAGGACACCTACGCCGAGCTGGTGAAGTCCGACGACGAGGCCGGCGCCACCGTGCAGCTGCGCAAGCTGCTGGCCGCCAAGGCCCTCGAGGACGGCTCCATCGCCAAGCCGATGATGTCGGCCAACTACGTCGAGACCATGATCGGCGGCGACGAGGTCGCCTCCGCCGTGCTGCCCACCGAGCAGAACACGAAGGTCAACTCGCTGGTCGGCCAGGAGAACCAGTACCGCTTCACCTACGGCATCTCGCTGGTCAAGGAAGACCACACGCTGACGTTTAATTCCAACGGCGGCTCCGACGTGGCCGCCCAGACGGTGCAGTCCAACCTCATGACGTCCACGGAGAACACCACCATCCGCTCCACGTACTGGAACAACGCGCTGGTGATCTATCGCGGCGCCGCCGAGGCCCCGG
>ERZ1034915.939-NODE-939-length-17644-cov-30.776565_pt1 | contig 17644 bp, 19 predicted proteins | sample MGYA00520592_ERZ1034915 | MGnify/ENA primary metagenome ERZ1034915 (study PRJEB33766, sample SAMN09781787) | gut metagenome | biome: gut microbiome | host: Homo sapiens | place: Madagascar | study: EMG produced TPA metagenomics assembly of the PRJNA485056 data... | reverse complement strand
GCGTCCGCATTAAGCACCAGCGCGATAATGTCTGCTTCGCAGGCACTGACCAACAGAGCACTGTAGAGGCTGCGGTTTTCGAGGTATTCGCCTGGTGTATCAATGGTGGTCGGGGACCAGACGATTGCCTGCGTTTTCTGATAATGAATATTTTCGCCACGCAGACATTGCGTGAGGGACGTTTTTCCGCACTGGCTGGGGCCGATGAGCATCATACGTTGCATAACGTCAGGTCCGCGTAATGGGGCAGGCGGTAAAGCGCATCATTTCACCCAGCGTACGGGTAACCTGGCTAAGTGCATATTCAATCGCAGAAACATCACCAGTCAGCACTACGGCACCGGTAAAACGATCAAGAAAACCGATCTCTACAGCGCCTGATTTTGTGGCGATATCACATGCGATGATAGATGCTTCGCTGGGGGTAATCGTCAGAATGCCAATAGCAGAAACGGTGTCTGGTAAACCCAATTTCTTAAAAAGATCCTTCCCTGGATTGGCGATGACATGTGCCAGCGTGACCTGCTTACCAGGGACATATTCCTGAATCATCCGTTCAGTTGTGTGCTGAGTTGTCATTATCCCTCCACCATCTGACGCCACATGGCTTCATGTGGACGGGCAATCACCGACCGATAGACCAACAAACCTTTTTCTCTCGCACGCTCGCTGGCGACAGAGACCGCGTTATTAACATCTGAAATATCGCCAGCAACCACCATGTAGCATTTACCGCCAATGCCAAAAGCCATATGCACGCGAACAAGAATGACATTCGCAGCTTTGACAGCACAATCGGCAGCGTCAATGCAGGCGGCGACACTCCAGGTTTCGACTACGCCGACAGCCCGGTGCTGTTCAACTTGGTTCAGTCCGCTGATTGCAGAAAGGATGCTGGGATGAATATTCGGCAGGACAAGACTGTCGACCAGCATTTCACCAGCAAGGGAAGCACCGCTGTTGATGGCCTGTTGCACCGCGCCCACATCGCCACCGAGCATCAGCAGAAATTTTCCGGGGCATAGCGTTTTGCTGACCAGTAACTCAACGTTGGCGCTTTTCAGCATGGCATCACCGGTTTCTATCCCTTTCGCGATACTGCTAAGTTCTAAAATACCTACCGCTTTCGACATCGTTAACCTCTCACAAGCGTAATCGCGTTTTCTGTCACATCGCTGACCATGCCATCAATACTGGCATGAATGGGGGCACCTAATGTGCCGTGTGGAATTTGACCTACACATTGCCCATGAACGACGCGATCGCCTTTTTGTACACACGCAATTGCGCTGGCACCGATGTGCTGGCGTAACAATAACGTCACTTTTTCGGGTTGAGGCACCTGTTCAGACAATGGCGCATCCTGATACCACGGGATTAGGCCCAGTCTGGTTACCAGCCGTTTTACGGGAATCAGTCGATAATTTGCCATGGGATCAGCAGGATTTAAGGCACCTTCGTAGCGGAGATTTTGTGCGCGTAATTCCTGCTTAAGCAGACGGTTTATGCGCATTGGTGAAATTCCTACCGGACAGGCGACGCTGGCGCAGACGTTGCACTCCGAACAGGTGAGCGCCGTCAGTAACAGTTGTGGCGTAGCGAGCTGTTGGTAGTTAACCGCACGTACTAATAAATGGGGGGCCAGTTCGTGACCGACTAAATGACGTGGGCAGAGATCGGTACACAAGCGGCATTGCTCACAAACAGTTTTCGCGACGGCAAGTACGCTGCGGTCATTCTGCATTCGACGTTGGATCAGTGAATGAGAGTTGGGTAAAACCAGCAAGCCGCCAGTGGTTTTGCTGACTGGTGTGTCGAGCGATGTGATCAAACTTCCCATCATCAGCCCGCCATTGATAAAACCAGGAGCATCCACTGTTGCGCCGCCCGCCAGCGCCAGGACTTCACGTAAAGACATGCCGATGGGGACGGTTACCGTTATTGGTTTCGCCACTGCACCATTAACGGTGAGTGTGCGGCGCGTCACTGGATACTGTTGCTCGACGGCTCTGGCAATATTAAGTACGGTTTGAACATTATTGACCACCACACCGACGCTAACGGGTAATGCAGCGGGTGGAACGCGGCGACCAGTTGCCATCCAGATGGTCAGCACTTCGTCTCCTGCGGGGTAAACATCGGGCAAAATATGCAGGCGGATATCCGGTGGTAATAGGGGTGTGAGTGCGTTTATTGCCAGTTGATATTTCTCTTTCAGCGCGATGATTCCGCTGCTGGCCCCGGTGGCTTTCATCGCATAGTGAACACCGCGAAGCAGGCGGCTGGCTTGCTGCGCCATTAACTGTTGATCCACTTTCAACATGGGTTCGCATTCCGCCGCATTCACCAGGAAAGTGTCAACACGCGCTTGTAGCTTAATATGGGTTGGGAAACCTGCGCCGCCAGCACCCACGACACCAGCTGCCTGTACTCGCTCGCGGATGGTCTGGTCGTCGCAGGAGGTTAACTCGACGTTCATAACAACTCCTCGAGCAGTTCTGCAATAGCGGTGGCATCAGCCGCACGCGGGTTGGTACGCAATGTTGCATCCGCCAGTGCCGCCTGAACCATATCTGGTATGCGTATTGACCATTCTGCTTTTTTTCTTTCAGCGCATTGGCAAGAGTTGGCAGCGTACAGGTTGTTTTAAGCTGTTCAATATGTTGAATAAGTGTATTCAGGCTGGCGGTGTCATTGGCGTTGTCCGGGCATAAATGGCACGTTTTCGCCAGACGGGCGTAGCGTTTGGCAGCGCGCGGATCGCCAGCATTAAAGCGGATAACTGCCGTGAGCAGGAGCGCATTCGCCAGGCCGTGTGGCAGATGAAACTGCCCACCGAGTTGATGAGCAATTGCATGATTTAATCCCAGTCCGGCCTGGCTAAAGGCCATTCCTGCAAGTGTCGATGCATTATGCATTTTGCCACGGGTGGCGAGACAATCGCCTTTCTTCACTGCAGTGGGCAGGTATTGAAAAACAATTTGCACGGCTTTTTCGACCAGTGCATCCGTGAAGTCGCTGGCGCGGGGAGAAACATAAGCTTCAAGCGCATGGGTTAAAACATCCATCCCGGTATTGGCCGTTATCGCCGGTGGCACGCTGACGACCAAAGATGGATCAAGGATCGCGATATCCGGATAAAGTGCATTATCGAAAAGGGGATATTTAATCCCTTTCTCAGGATCGCTGATGACACAAGCACTGGTCACTTCGGAACCGGTACCGCTGGTGGTGGGAATGGCTACGCAGGTTTCAATTTCAATGCCACACTGGCGACCGAACCAGACAATTGCTTTTGCGGCGTCCAGGGCAGAACCGCCGCCAAAACCGATAACTACATCCGGGCGTAAAGTCTGCATTTGCGCAATGCCTTTCACCACGGTCTGGATAGTTGGGTCGGGCGTTATTTCGCTAAAAATACTGAGACGATTACTGTCGGGCAGCGCCTGATGCAACGTGTCAATAAGTGGTGAGCGTGCCAGAAAGGCATCGCAAATAATCCAGATGTGTCTATGAGAGAAACGGCTAAGTACCTTGAGACTTCCTGGTCCGCTGTATAAACGCGTCTGCAGTGAAAAAGTATTCATTTCCGTTTCTCTAGCGAATTGAAAAGCCGCTGGTTAACACGCAGCGTCGTGAGCGGGCAAAAGTCCGTGCTGACGTTGTCCCTTCTCCGGTCGGTGTTGCAATGGTAAAGGTCGTAAAGCCTTCGCCGCCGACGCCAATACCCGCCCAGGAGGGGCCGTTTTTGACAAAGATTGAGGTTTGCATAACGCGTGCGGCAAGGTTGAGCCGTGAGACGTTCTGCGAGTGCATAATTGCCGTGTGGTGCAAGCCGTCTTCCACTTTCAGCGCCAGGGTGAGAGCGCTATCAAAATCGTTGACCTTCACAATGGGCAGCATTGGCATCAGTTGTTCACAAGTAACCCAACTATCATTGGCGTCGACAACAGCAATCAGTAGGCGCGGCGCTTTTGCGGGCAAAGGGAGGCCTGCCGCTTCCAGCAAGGCTGATGGGCTTTTCCCAACCAGTTTTTTGTTGGCGCTACCGTCTGGCAGGCAAATTGCACGCAATTTCTCCGTTTGCTCATAGTTAAGAAGAAGCGCGCCAAAACTTTGCATCTGCTGAATTAAATAATCTGCCACTGATGCCACGACAATCAGGCTTTTTTCAGCAATACACGGCAGGTTGTAATCAAATGAAGCGCCGTTGATGATGTCCTCGGCGGCTTTCACAATATCCGCCGTTTCATCGACGATGCACGGAGGGTTACCCGCTCCGGCACCAATCACTTTCTTGCCACTTTTCATTCCCATGGCGACGATCCCCGGACCGCCGGTAATCGCCAGAACGCTGATTTTAGGGTGCGCCATCATCTGTTCGGTAGCAGCAAAGGTCGGTTCAGATACGGTAACGATCAGGTTATGAATGCCACTACAACGAAACGCGATGTCTTCGATTGTGGTAATCAGTTTTAACGAAACGTATTTGGCTCCCGGGTGTGGACTGAAGTAGACGCTATTACCTGCTGCCAGCATGCTGATGCTGTTGTTAATGATGGTTTCCGTGGGGTTGGTGCTTGGCGTGACCGAGCCAATAACCCCAAACGGGGAGTATTCAAACAAAACCATGCCACCATCACCGGTTAGTGCAGTGGTGGTTAAATCTTCAATTCCTGGCGTGTTATCGAGTGCCGCTTTGTTTTTTAGGTACTTATCTTCTTTATTTCCCATCCCCGTTTCTTTGGCGCTTTCTTCTGCCAGTTCGGTCAGGCGGGGTATTAATTCTTCGCGAATGGCGCTGATAATGGCGCTACGGGTTTTAAGCGGGCACTGTTGAAAGCGTAAAAAGGCCTGGTGTGCTGCGCAGACCGCTTCATCAACAGTCTGGAAAATAGCGTTTCTTTGCATTCGTTGCGTAGCGGGGGCAAGCTGCTCACGCAGAATATTGCGGATCAGTGTTTCTAATTCAGAGTTATTCATTGGTTTACTCCCACGTTAATTGCCGCCATTGCGCTTTGGGCAATATCCATGTCTTGTTCAACGCTACCACCGCTGATGCCAAGCCCCCCGAGCAATATTCCGTCACGCCAGAGGGGGAAGCCGCCACCAAAGGTGACGACTTTGCCTTGCATATGGCTTTCGAGCCCGTAAAGCGGCGCGCCGGGTTGCACGGTATCAGCAAGTTTGTGGGTTGCCGTTTTCATCGCCACGGCAGTCCAGGCTTTTTTCGGTGCCAGTTCACTGCTGACCAACAGGGCATCAGGCATCCGCCAGGTAACACTTTCTGTTCCGTTGGCATCAACAATGCTGATGACAACGGGAATATGCAGTTCATCCGCGCGCATTGCCGCACTACGAATGAGCTGGTGAAGATCCTGAAATGTGAGCGGCATTGTGCGTTCCTTCAATGCTGGTGTTTGGTTGGCTTCGTGATAACGTTTTGTGATTTCCTGAATCATCAGGTTTTGATGAGCAACGTTGTCTTCCACTCGGGCGAGGGCATACAGGCAATCGGAAAGTCGGTTGATATAGTGCAGCAAAACATTCCGGACGGTGGTTTCCGTTGTCAGTTCAACCAGACGTCTTTCAGCCCGTCGAGCCACTGTGCGGGCGAAATGCATGCGGCTCGCGGCTTCACATCGACCAGGCAGAATGAAGCTGTGAACTGGGGGGACGGCGTTCATTGCGCTATCGATCGCGTTTTCCAGCGCAGCAATTTCTTCCGTACCGATGTAACGCTGCTGCGCTGACGGCTGTTCGCTTTCACTGGCGAGTTCGGCGCTAAACCAAAATATCTGTTGTTGAATGGCTTCCAGTAAGATGCGATGGCTTTCGATGGCGGTGGCGCAATAACACAGACTGAGTGTCGCGTTCAGTTCATCCAGCGTGCCATAGGTTTCGACACGTAGATGAGTTTTGCTGACGCGCTGTCCGGTAAATAAAGACGTACTTCCTGAATCACCTGTTCGGGTATAAATTGCCATCTTTCAGCTCCTTAGCGCGAAAGCGTATCGACAATGCCGACCACTGCCAGGTCGATGGCCTCGTTAGGGCCGGAAAACACATGTCTGGCGCTGGAACCACTGCTGAGGAGTACCAACTCACCAACGCCTGCGCCGACTGAATCAACGGCAACTTCGTCGCCGGTTAATGGCGTGAGAGGTAGTTCGCCGTCAGCACTGACCCGGCGAACCAGCAGCAGTTTTTTCCCGATCAGAGATGGTGATTTTTGCGTGGATACTACCGCGCCAGTGACTCGAGCCAGATGCATAGGTTACTCCTGCCTGATTAACTGAATATTTCGGGTAATTGCCGCTTCACGAGCCAGTGCGGTCACACAACATTTCCGCTGTAACACCAGTATTCCCGAGCTTAACTGTGCGATATCGGCATAACTTAAAAGTCGATTATGATGAAGGTAGATCGGTTGCCCTTGTTCGTCGCACCAGCTTAGCGGTAGACGGGCGAGAGTCTTCAATTCAATGGCGTTCAGGAAATGACGCTGCAACGACAATTGAATGTGCAATCCCCAGGCTAACGCTTCGTGTATCTGAATCGCTGCTCGATCTGACGTTTCGTTCTCCGCAAGTTGTCTCAGCAGCGGCAGATCGACATATCGGATTTGTAATGACGCATACTGATGAACGCTCTCTTGAACGCTGGCGTCTCGCAGTTGAAAAACAGTCAGCACGAGTGTTTTTCCCGCACGTTGTTTAAGGCGAAAAACCACCTCGTCAACAATACGTTGCATCAGCATGTTATTCATGGCACTGACACCAGTGTGGCAAAAACGTCAGGGCTATCAGCGCCTGCGGCGTTGGCCTCATCGGTATCAATATGCATTTCAAGACGCATATCCGGAGAGACGCGAACAGCGACGTTTTCGAATATCAGTCCTCGCTCATCACCTTCAATGGCAACCGCCACTTTATCGCCATGGGTAACGCCATAAATCAGGGCATCCAGCGGAGACATATGAATATGCCGTTGCGCGACAATGACGCCAGATGTGATCTCCAGTTCCGCAAATGGGCTTATCAAACGAATCCCCGGAGTGCCGCTGAGATCGCCTGACATGCGTAGCGGGGCGGTGATCCCTAACGTTCTGGCGTCCGTCCGGGAAATTTCCACCTGGCTTGCATTGCGTAGCGGCCCCAACAAGCGAACGTTGTGCAATTTGCCTTTTGGTCCCTCCAGCGTAACAACCTGTTCAGCAGCGAATTGGCCAGGTTGCATTAACGGCTTTTTCTCGCTAATCGGTTGTTCAGGAAAAAGACGCAAATAATCCGCTGTTGAAAGATGAATATGACGACTGGAAACACCCAGAGGGATAGGGCGCTCACGCATCTCATCCAGAATCTGGCTCACTGTTTCCTGCAAGGTTTGTTTATCCACTGCTACTCCCCTCGCTTATTGGTGTGCAGGCAAAGTGAGCGGGGCTCACCTTTTTGCCGCTGACATGCCGGGTCAAGACACAAATTACAACTGATAATCTCTGAGGTGACGGTTGTTACTGGTGTTTCGCTTGTTTCAACCGTCCCAGTCAATGCTTCAGTTGTGTGGGGCAGAATGCCGTCTCCCGGGCGGGCAATTACTTTGTGTGCGACAAGGCCATTTCGCTGTCCGGCGAAACTGGCTCCCGTCGCGATCGCCGCATTAACCGAGGCGACGTCACCGGTGATTTTGATGAGCGTCCAGCCTGAGCCATTGGTCTTCTCAAGGCCAACCAGCATGATAGACGCGGCTTTTGCCATAGCGTCTGCGCAACTGATAGCGAGTGCCAGACCACTGACTTCAAGTAATCCCAGTGATTGCTTCACGCTGTGCTCCTTAGCGAATGGGGTTATGCCGATTTAGGTAAAATAGCCTCAACATCACTGTGTGGGCGCGGGATGACATGGCAGGATTTCACTTCGCCAACTGCGCTTGCCGCAGCGCTCCCCGCATCCACGGCGGCCTTTACTGCACCAACATCACCGCGGACCATCACCGTAATCAGACCCGAACCAATCTTTTCATAGCCAACCAGCTGCACGTTGGCGGATTTAACCATGGCATCTGCAGCTTCAATTGCGCCAACTAACCCTTTTGTTTCAACCAGTCCTAGTGCGTTGTTCATACTGCATTTCTCCTGTGGATTATGAGTGGAGTTCCCGGAAGGGAATCCCTTTTACCAGGCGGGCAGCGTTAGAGCCAATGCTGCGCCGGGCATGGTTATCTTGTTGATACATCAGCGTAAACAGTGGCGCTGATGCCGGTAAGTTTTTGTAATGCACAATCAGTTTTTCCTGATCGCAGGCAATGCCAACCAACAGGGGAGATTGACTAGCAGCCAGCCAGGCGCTATCGATAACTTCACCTGACGGAATGTGTTGAATGCGAAAGGGAATACCTTCCTCTTCAATGCCAAGAAGCACCTCATCCCATATAGTGATGCAGTTACCGATCTCCATGACGACGATGGCTGGTGCACGCTCTTTACTTTCCATGAATCGACTCCTTGTGCCAGGCGATGAGTAGCCCAGTAGCTACCGCGTTGCGCGGACCTTCGCTACCACGGATATTCCCCCGTCCGGCGACCAATCGATAATGCGCCAATGCATCGGTGACTAACTGCGGTACTTCGAAATCCAGCGAAGAACCGCCCACCAGAACGACGAACGGAATATCGCGAATATTTCCGGCAGGGCTTACCTGACGTAGCGCGCGCAGGGCATTGGTTACGAAGACACGCTCTTTCGCACTGCGACGGACAGCGCGTACTTTTTCCAGCGTCAAATCACCGGGAATAGGCACCAGTTCGTCGGGTTTCACTACACAGACGCGGGCAAATACATGTGGGGATAGGGGAGTAGGGAAGAACTGAACGCTGCCATCTTCATGGCGTAAGTGGAACAGGCTTTCTACTTTTGCCAACGGGTACTTTTTGATTTCTTCTGCCAGATAACGATCATTTAAGCCCAGCTCACGAGCGATAATCATCGTTACCATGTCGCCCGCTCCCGCAAGGTGAGTGGCAACGATTTCCCCTTTCTGATTGATGATGGAGGCATCGGTAGAGCCTGCACCTAAGTCCAGAATTGCCAGTGGACGTGTGGTTCCAGGGGTAGTCAAGGCCCCCTGAATGGCGGCTTCTGCTTCTGCGCCTCCGACCTGAACATCAACATGCAGTTTTTGCTTAATTTCACTGGCGATCATCGCCATTTGCAGACGGTCGGATTTCACCATAGAGGCAATACCCACAGCCTGTTCCAGTGAAAATTCACCTGCCAGACCGCCGGTTACGCTGACGGGGACAGAGGTATCTATCGCCAGCAAATCCTGAATAAAAATTTCGTTGCTGGGTTTGTTGGTCAGTTCCGCCATGGTCTGGCGAACATGTTCCAGCATTCCGCCGATGTTGGTGCCTGGTTCTCCCGTCACGTTTTCCAGTTTTGGGCACTCACCGACCGCTTTCATAATGGCATCGGCACCAGCAGCTACATCAACGCGCGTTGTGCGCCCGGCAGAAAGCAGTTCGATATTTCCGGCGGGTATCGAACGGGCTTTAACGTCGCCAGAAGGCGTTTTCACTACCACTGCTGAACGGTTGCCGATTAGCGCCCGCGCGACAGGAACAATATTTTTAGTCTCTTCAGCATTGAGGGCGAAAACGGTGGCAATCCCATACGGGTTAGATAGGGTTTCGATAACTTTCCCGGGAACGGCAACTTCAATTGCAGCCAGCATGCCGAGCGGAATACGATCGATGTAGAGGACTTCATCCACAATAGGTAGAGGAATTTCCAGGCGGTTATTGACCAGTACGCCATCGTCGCGTTGCAGAATAACGCCAGTCAGCTGATATCCGGCGCGTACGGAGGCGTTTATCATCGTCGCGATATCGGCAAAATCAAATGCCGATGACACCACCAGGATGTAAGGTGTGTCCGCCGGGCGTGTTAATAACTCTTGCGGAGTGATGGTGAGCCCTACGCCCAGCCCCACTCCGCCCGGAGTTTTCGGGTTGTGACCGATCATGGTTGATTCGGTGATGATGGTTTCAGTGATGGTTTCCATCGCCACATCACCAATAACCGGAGTTGCTTCGTTGATACGAATAAGCGAAATATCGCTAACATTGATGCCTACTTTTTTCGTTGCCTGTGCGAGCGCCTCCTGAATACCATGGACGTTACGCAACGTACCTTTAATTCCGGTGGTTTCCGCCAGGGCGCTACTCACGAACGACAACTCTCCAGTTGCACTGAGCGTTGCCAGCGCAATCTCTGTTGATGAGTTGCCGATATCAATGCCTGCTATATATCGCATAGTTCGTCCTTAATCGTCGCCTTTCAGTTTTTTGCGCTCGACATAAAGCTCCGCAGCTTCACGGACAAATGCAGCACAAATTTTGGCCTGATAACGCCGTTCAAGATCGTCAGCAATGGCAATAAGTTCTTGCTTAGTCGAACGATAAGGGCGTAACGCATTGTAGATTTCGAGGATGCGATCATCCGGTACTGAGGTAAGCTCAGCGGCGCGTTCAAAATTCATCGCCAGGCGATCGCGACCAGCATCTCTGGCAATCGCGGCCTGAATACGCAATGTTTCAGGGGTTATACGCATATCCTGGGCGGTGACGTTATCGCTGAGTACATTTTCCAGAGTGAAATCGTCGAGCGTTTTATTGGTCGCCGTTTTAACCCATTCCGGATGTTTATTTGCCAGCGGATAATCCGTCACTTTGGCGCTCTGTATTGACGCGTTGGGTGCCGCAGAAACAGGAGCTGCATCCTGTAAACTGTTCATGCGATTCAACACGTCCCTGACCATCGACTCAATTGCATCGGTATTCATGAAGGTTTCCTTTGTTAAAACGTCACGCGCAGTTCTTGCGGTTTTTTGCCAGTGACCACGTACTTCGTCTCTTTAATATGCAAAATGGCAGATTTGGCCTGGTATTTCGGCCGCGCCATTTGATCGTTGAGGGTCGGCACCGGTTGTGGAGACTCACGCTTTGCATAACGCGCGGCGTTTTTGCCAATCTGACGATAAGTTTCCAGCGTCAACAAAGGCGCTTGTGGGAATAGTTCCAGGTTAGACAAGGGAGGAAGACCTTGCTGGTGGATAACCGTTGTGCCTTTCGACTGAATACCGATAGCAATACCTGAACCACTAAGACGATCGCCTTCGACTGCTACGAATGCGACATCGGACGATTTAAAGCAGCGAATCACACGGGCTTTAATGCCTTCTTCTTCGATACCAGCAATCACTTCGCGCAAGATGTTTTTATGCGGAATACCGATGATATTGACGGTTTGCGCCAGGCCGAACGCCGGGCCTACAGCAATAATGACTTCATCTTGCTGAGTGCCTTGTTGGGCTTCGCCAATTTCGGCCAGAAAAGTTCCGGTATCTGGCGCGGAAGAGACAGTTGCACAGGCAGGTGCGCGAAATGAAACGGGCTTGTCGCTGGTTTGCATTTCTGCCAGCACGTCTTCGATAATCTGACGCAGTAATTTTTCGTTAATTTCCATTTCTCACCCTTAGTCAATTTCGTTGGGATCAAGTGCACCGGGAATATTTTTGATCTCTTCCCAGCGTTCCCCTTGCAGGCGGTAACCTGTAGCCGGTCCGGCGTAATCATTGACGTCATTGACCGCAGAGAGCACTTGTCCGTCATCGACGATGATGGCTGAGGTATGGAGATAATCGCCGGTCAGTTTTGCTTTTTGCATGTTGAGCATGTCTTGGGCGACATCGGTAAAACCGCCTTGCGCCAGGGCTTTCACCACTTCCAGGCTGTTCCGGTTTTTATTGATAATCTCCTGGGCGAACTTGATGTCTTCCACAATATTGCGCTCAGGCATATCTTTTGAACCGTGGGCATAGGTTGCCGCTTCGACTTCTTCATCGGTAATAGGCGGTAGTCCCATACCGGCAAAGACAGCCTGTAAAGCGCGAGCGGCTTTATTGCGGATAGCGATAACATCTTCTTCGCGTACTGGTCGCAGGCCGCCATCAACCTTCAGGTCACGCTGAATGACGTTGTAATCATCGAAGTCTTCAGCATCTTCGTTTGAACCAGCAAACATGTTGTCGTAGTTCGGCACAGCGGAAAAACCGGAAGAGATAAAGTCGGTACCTGGCAGAAACTGCATCAGGAAACGTGCGGTACGGCGCATATCCGAGTGGGTAAAGGTCTGGTCATTACTGGAGGCGCATTCCAGATCCAGCGATGAGCAAATTAAGTTTTCCGCTAATACTGCGCGGATGCCTGATGGCACAGCCGATGGAACACCGATGCAGCTTACCGAACCATTCTGTAGACCCTGAACTCCTGCGGCTTTGGTGATGTAAATGCAACGAGCCTCGAGATAAAGCATTGATTTGCCTTCCGCGTAACCCATCTGTACTTCAGAGCCGGAGCCGGAAGTAAAGCGCATTTTTAAGCCGCGAGACGCATAGGATGACGCGAGAAATCCTTTTGACCACGGGGTGTCATCGCCATCGGTGAAAACAGGTTCTGTACCATAGACAGAAATTGTTTCGGCGTAACAGGTGTGGCCTAACATACCGAGTTTCAGTTCGGTGGCTTCTTCCAGTGAACACTGGGTCAAGACGCCCGGACGTCCCACCTGTGAGCCGACCAGCAGGGCGATGGCGTTGAACGGGGCATAGCGAGCAACGGCAACGGTGGTTTCCTGTTCATCAAACCCGCGCCATGCGCCTTCAGCTGCGTCGGCGGCAATTTGTACCGGGTTATCTTTGACGTTGGTGACGTGAGCCTGTTGTGATGGTGTTCGACGGGCGCGCATTTTCTGCATCGCCATCATCATCTCTACCACGTTCATCTGCGAAACAACTTCGACGATTTTTGCAGGCGTCATTGCTGTGGTAAGGGGAACGATATCGCTACGTTTGACATTTGGATCGCACAACATATTGGCAAGTTTTACCGAATCCATCGCGATGACTTCTTCTGCACGCGCGAGATTGATGCCGTAGCGGGCGATAAAGTGGTCGATCAGGTCAAACTGGCTGGCGGGTTTTCCATCCAGTTCGGTAACGACGCCGTTAACAATTTTGATTGACGGTTTAGGATCGTTCGGGCTTTCCATCGCAATGAAGCCTTCTTCAATCCACTCTTTAACGAAACCGTCCTGGTTGACCGGGCGTTTTGCCAGTGCTTCAAATCTTTTCGATCTCATAAATCTGCCTCAGAGAATTCAGATGTAGGAAGGGCGATCGTTTTTCGGTGTATCGCCGAGAGTCGAAAGCACGGTTTTACCGATTTCGCGTGCGGAGATGACCGCCTGGCGGACTGCGCCGGAGTCACCCGAGATAATCAGAATGACTTCATTGCTGTAGCTGGTGCCTTGAGCGGGGGAGCTGTATGCCACAACATCCACATTGGCGGACTTCAGCGCGGTGTCTGCCATCAGAACACCCACAGCAGCCGGAGCGCCGACAATAACGCCGCAAGCCCGTCCCAATGGTGCACCAAACGCTTTTTCCAGTGCATAGCTGGCGCGGGCGGTATATTGCAGCTCAAGATGTCCGGCTTCGTTGGCATAGACATCGCCAAAGGTTCGATCGAGTTCTTTCAGGGCAACTTCAATACCGCGTTTCACGTCGGAAACATCGTTGCCACCTAAGAGGATCAATGAGCCGTGTCCGGCACCGCCTTTAGTATCGCGAGGAAGTTCAATGCTAATAACTTCAGTGTTGGTGGCTTTTACCGCTTCATCAGCGGCCATAATGTGTGGACCTGCGCCAATACGCGCACCCAGAATGCCAATGGAACGATAGCGTTTTTCAAGTTTCATTGCGTCCAACAGGGCGCTATCAACGTTCGCAATGACCAGACCTACAGTGTCGCCAATAGCGGTGCCAACAAATTCTGTTAATGTGCAGCTTTTTTCTGCCATAGCCGTCTCTCGTATTTGATGAGTGGTTTTCGGGAGAACCTCATGCTCTGGCGTCGCTACGCGAGCGATGACCTGCGCCATGATCTGTTCGACCAGTTCATTGCTGCTCATGGGTTAATTCCCTTTGGTAAGATTTTTTCGACATCGGTATGTGGGCGGGGAATAACATGTACGGCTTTTACTTCGCCGACGTTACGCGCAGCTGCGGCACCTGCGTCTGTTGCCGCTTTTACCGCCCCGACATCACCACGAACGATGACGGTCACCAGCCCGGAACCTATTTTTTCGTAGCCGACCAGCAAAACATTTGCCGACTTCACCATGGCGTCTGCGGCCTCTATGGCGGCAGTTAAGCCTTTGGTTTCTACCATTCCTAACGCTTCTTGTTGCATAAAGACCTCGCCTGGATTTTTTTGACGATATGACTATAAAAAAAAGCGAGGAAAAAGAATGGCTGACTTAATCGGCTAATGAGAAAAATTAATAGAGAACAAATATTATAAAATTGCTTTTATGAACTATATGTTGTTAATTTATTAGTTGTTTTGTGGATATTTCAATGTGAATTAATTGCGTTGGCTAGTGAGTTTAATCGCGAGTAATATTTCGTTGAGTTTAGTTCGAGGAAGGAACTGTGATATTTGTTTCAATTTTATTATATCATGATGGCAATTTTTTATTGTGAAAGTTTGACAGTAATTATTACTTTCAACACTGATTAACGCTGTGTTGCATGATTCGGCAATGACAATAATTTGTTATGTTAGCACGATTTTTACACGAGTCTGTCATGCATGTTGGCAATATTTTCTGCAGAGCAATTTTTTATAGTTGCGCTCGGTATACACAACAATCAGCGCATAGTTGGCTGATAAAGAAAAACTCCGTAAAGAAGGTGTCACTATGAATGATTCACTCAAGGCGCAATGCGTTGCCGAGTTTTTAGGCACCGGACTGTTCCTCTTTTTTGGCATTGGTTGTTTGTGCGCCCTGAAAGTTGCCGGGGCAAGTCTGGGACTGTGGGAAATTTGTATCATTTGGGGGTTAGGGATTTCGCTTGCTGTTTACCTTACGGCAGGTATTTCCGGCGCTCATCTCAACCCGGCAGTTACCATTGCTCTGTGGCTGTTTGCCTCTTTCCCAGCCCGTAAAGTGCTGCCATTTTGTGTGGCGCAATTAGCGGGTGCTTTTGGTGGTGCGATTCTGGCATATTCTCTCTACAGCAGTTTATTTACCGATTTTGAATCTGCTCACAATATGGTGCGTGGTAGCGCAGAAAGTTTACAACTCGCCAGTATCTTCAGTACTTATCCGGCAGCGGCGATTAATGTATGGCAAGCTGCGTTGGTCGAAGTGGTCATAACGTCCATGTTAATGGGGTTGATTATGGCGTTGACCGATGACGGTAATGGCGTACCCAAAGGACCACTTGCGCCTTTACTTATTGGTATTCTGGTTGCTGTTATTGGTGCTTCTACCGGACCATTAACCGGTTTTGCCATGAATCCAGCGCGTGATTTTGGACCTAAGATTTTCACCTGGCTTGCGGGGTGGGGAGAAATTGCGATGACTGGTGGACGCAATATTCCTTATTTCATTGTACCCATTATTGCACCGATCATTGGGGCATGTGTTGGTGCGGCGATTTATCGCTATCTCATTGCAAAGAATTTACCTGTCAATAGTGTAGCGCCTAAAGAAATTAGCGAATAACGAAATAATCTGGCAGTTATAAACGTTTATTTTTTTACTGTTTGTGATCTGCTTTCCGAACTTATTAAAAAGTCTCCCGCTTCATGGAGGCTTTTGTTATTGTCCTTTGTGCTTCTCGTCAGTAAATCATCAGGGATGATGTGAAGATTAAATGTAAAACAATTGTTTTGCTATAACAATAAATTAACTGGGAGGTTTTATCATGATTTCTGCGGCGACACTTAATTCAGAACTCATTAATAAAATCGCGCAGGATTTTGCGCAGGCGACCAGCCTTGCGGTTGTCGTGGTCAATATTCACGGCGATGAAATTTCCGAGCTGTTTAACTTCACTCCATTTTGTCAGATGATGCGGCAACACCCTCAGCTAAGCACTCGATGTCGCATGAGCGATCGTTGTGGGGGCCTGGAAGCCTCTAAATCCGATCAGCCTTGTATTTATCGCTGTCATGCCGGATTAACCGATTTCTCTATTCCACTGGTAATCGCCGGGCATTTAGTCGGTTTTGTATTGTGCGGGCAAGTTCGTCTGCGTAATGATGATGTCGATTTGGTCGATATTCTGAATGTCGATGATTGCTGGCAGGCAGATCCCGAATTACTTAATGAATTCCGCAAAGTTCCTGAGATGGATTACTCAAGAGTTATGGCCTCTGCTGATTTGTTGAAGTTGATTGTGGAAAATTGCCTCAAAAAACAACTCAATTTTGTGGTTATTAAAGAGAACAAATTTCAGTCAGATTCGGTGCGCCAGACTCGTGCGCCTAATCCCCACGACAATAAAATGAAAAAAGCTTTACGCTATATTGATGCGCATTTATCAGACGATTTGCGTCTGGAAGATGTCGCCTCGCACGTTTATCTAAGTCCTTATTATTTCAGTAAGTTATTCAAGAAATACCATGGAATCGGTTTTAATGCGTGGGTAAACCAACAACGGATGGCCAGCGCTCGTGAGTTACTGTGCCATAGTGACTGGAGCATCGCCAGTATTGCGCGTAATTTAGGTTTTTCGCAAACCAGTTATTTTTGCAAAGTTTTCCGTCAGACTTATCAGGTTACGCCGCAGGTGTATCGACAGCAAGTGAGTGAAAATGCGGTGATGGAAACGGTATAGAGTAAATGCCCCAAAAAAAGAGGACGGTTTAAATAAACTCTGCAATGAATAATTAACGTTATTTACCTGTTATGGGAAAAGTGAAATCAGCTCATAACATACGCTGACAGGTGTGGCACATTTGTGCCTGGGAAGAGGGTGAAAATCCCTCGCAGCCCCCGCTGCTGTAATGCTGACAAACCCGAAAATGCCACTGATCGCGAGATTGGGAAGGTCGGGAGAGGATGACGCTAAGCCAGAAGACCAGCCAGTCAGTCAATACCAACAACTTCGGTGGGAAGTGGGTTGCCCGGAAGCGTCCGGTAGAGTACCGGCGCGTCTTTATACCCCTACCACCCTGAAAGGATCAGGGTATGGCGGCATCATTTAGTTCTTTCATCGCAGTGCCGACAGGCACCAGGGCTGCACTTAAGGTGTGGCAATCTTGTTTCATGGCTCATCAACCAGACCGCCATTACAGGAAACTAAGTGGAGGGCGAGAGGCATGAAAACGATAAAACCCGAATCGATAGCTCTTTTTTGCCTCTTATCTGGAGATGTGGATCTGGCGAAACATCTGGCTGAAATATTGCCAATAACTTGTTTTGTTGGTGAGGACTGGCAGCAAGATTTCCAGCCTCTTGATGGTGGGCCTGTGCAATCGTTATCAGATGTGTATAGCGATTATTCAGTGCTGCTATTGATAGCAGCTGAAAGCGAGATATCCGTACCAGAATGGCTCGCTCATTCTGAAGGAACGACGGTAATTGTGATTGCAGAACACAATACCCGTTTGCTGACTGGTCCGGCTGGTGGGGCTGTAGCATTGATCCATTATCTGAATGAAATCTGTCATTCCAGAGAAACCGCTGTCAATGACGCATTTTGTCGGACGTTAACACGAGGAAGTCTGGCT